>Ga0180431_10004886_pt1 | contig 16605 bp, 25 predicted proteins | sample SS_ome_11_FD_132459 | JGI IMG/M metagenome (GOLD analysis project Ga0180431, IMG submission 132459) | Hypersaline lake sediment archaeal communities from the Salton Sea, California, USA - SS_1_MS_1 metaG | ecosystem: Environmental > Aquatic > Non-marine Saline and Alkaline > Hypersaline >... | reverse complement strand
ATTCTTCTATTACTTTTGCAGAATACGCCGTTCTTAAGACAATAATGTATCGCGCTCCAAGTTGTTCTGTCACCATTGATGATTTAGATGGATTAAGTTCAGACGATAGAAAAGAAACAAAAAAGATTATTGACAAGCTCGTTGAGAAACAGTTTCTTTGCAAGGAGGTGTCAAAATGAGCAAATTTGACAACCCAAATCATTCATTTAGCCCAACTGTCGCAGCAAAATACGGAATCATTGAAGCAATTCTCATTCATCATTTTCAGCATTGGATAAACTATAATAAACGTTTAGGTCGTAATAAAAAAGACGGCCGAATCTGGACTTATCAAACGCGCAAAGAAATCGCAGCATGGTTTGATTATTTGAGCGAAGATCAAGTCAGGAGAGCAACGGATAATCTTGTCGTTCAGGGTGTTTTGATAAAAGGTAACTATAACAAGTCTAAATTTGATAAAAGCATATGGTATGCCTTTAAAAATGAAGAAATGTTTACGATTGGCAAATTTGCCAATTCCATTGAGGAATCTGCCAACTCCATTGAGGAATCTGCCAACTCCTCATTATATACAGATACTAAAACAGATATGTTTGTTGCGGACGACCCCGTTGGGTCGCCGCCTTACAAGATTTCTGTTAAAGAAAATAATAACTCAGAAATAACCATCACGAGAGATGACCTATTCAAATACGCAAGCGCACACCCCGAATGGAAGGTCGAAGAGATCAACTATGCGTGGGAAGTGCTGGCCTCCTATCAGGCAATCGTTTACGATTGGCAACGATTTATAGAGGGAACGGTGCAAAAATACCGTAACCAACTCAAAAGCAAAAGAGCCTCTGGAGAAAAGGTCTCCAAAGGCCCAACACAAAAATCCCAAAATAGAGGTAAGGGACAATGCAACCAAACAATACCAACAGAATTGAAGAATATCAACAGCAACTCTTCGGAAAACGCTTCCGGGGAGCAAGTCTCGCAAGAACGAATCTCCATAACGGAAGCGCTGAGGCGATTGGAAGATGGCTTAAGAAGCCCCAAAACTTCCTTATCGTAACAGGACCAGCCGGCACCGGCAAAACGTATTTGTCCGCCGCTATATTGGCCGACATCATGGAAAAATTACCAAGGTTTAGACATGTACGTGCCTATAGCGAAAGGACCCTATTGCGCAAGGTGCGGCAGTCTATAAGCGATAACTCGAGTGGTGATTATCTTGAGTACCTGCACAGCCTTCTTGATGACGATTTTATTATAATCGATGACGTCGGCTCCTCGGGGCATACCGAATGGCGTGAGGAAGTTTTAATGGAAGCCATCGATTTCCGTTATGAAAATATGATGCCGACAATGTTCACTAGCAATCTGTCAAAACAAGATTTTTACGAAGTCTATGGGCAACGTATTGCCAGCCGATTGTTTGCTACCGAAAATACGATTGTTTCCTTAGACGGAATGGAAGATTTTCGTCAATTTGGCAAATGATTTGCAAAAATAGCATATTATGATAAAAAGTATAATATGTTTAAGCGAAGGGTAAAACACAAGTTCGGAGCTAAGCGCGCAACGGCAAACGGGATTAAATTTCCGTCGAAGCTTGAAGCGCGTTATTTTCAAAAGCTCAACCAGCTTGTGGCCGCCGGCGAGGTCGTTATGTTCTTGCGGCAGCCCCTTTTCGATTTGCCTGGAGGGAATACCTATAGGGCAGATTTCCTAGAGTTCTGGAAGGACGGTACCGTTAGGGTGGTAGATGTTAAAGGAATGCCAGAAACAGAGTCCTTTAAAATTAAAAAGCGCTTAGTGGAAGAAGCGTATCCGGTAGAAATTGAAATTATCAAAAAAGTATAGGAGACAACCATGTACGTCGTATCAATCAACGGTAAAAAAGAAGAAGTCGAAGCTAAAGGACTAACGGTCGAAAGCGGGATGCTCATTTTCTTCTCTAACGAAGAATGCACCGAGTCGAATTTCATCGTCACGGCCGGCAAATGGGATTATATTGAAGTCAAAGGCGATAGTACTCCTCTAGTCGTAAGGAAGCCCAAAGCTCAAGAAGAGGCCCCTAAAGATGCCGCTGCCGAAAAGTAAAGACCCAGGTAAGACCATCAAAAAGCTTAACAAAGAAAAGCCCTCAATGCCCCATAAGCAGAAGGTGGCTATAGCTTTGAGCCAAGCTCGTAAAGCCGGTGCCAACATACCAAAAAAGAAGGTGAAAAAATGAAAGCTAAGAAAAAGCCTAAGATCCTCAAGAAGATAAAAGCTCATCTTAAGGAAGACATGAAAACCTTCACTAAAGAAAAGGCCGACGACAAGAAGCTCATCAAGAAAATTAACAAGGTTAAAGGTAAGAAGGCTTGTAAATGACGTGGATTATTCATAAGGGGTATAGAAAACAAACGTATAACTCGTCCTGTTGTTCTCAAATTTTTGTGGACAAAGAAAATATTTGCTTAGAATATTTAGACGGCAGCTTGGTACCTCTAGAGTTTGGGTCTGCGGAGGAAGCAACGCAAGCCTTCGGGTATCTACTGGAAGCCATAAAGCGCGGGGATAGGCTGGTTCATCTATGATATATTTTGTCGGGGACACTCACTTCGGACATGAGCGCATTATCGAGTACGAAAAGCGGCCCTTTCCCTCTGTAGAGGAAATGGACAGGCTTCTTATCCTTAACTGGAACCAAAAGGTTAAGCCCGACGACTTGGTCTACCACCTTGGAGACTTCGGCATCCATAAGAAAGAACGTATGCGGGAGATTATGGAGCAGCTTAACGGCACGAAGATACTTATCAGAGGCAACCATGATCTTAACCCCACCGCTATGCGTTCCCTAGGCTTCGTTGCTTCCATTGAGTCGGCTTATATCAAGATAGGGCAACATGAGGCTTACCTTAGCCATGAGCCTTTCAACGTGTCGGCCCCTAACGTTTGGCAACTACACGGCCACGTCCATTCAGCTTGGAAGATACGCTCCGTCGAGCGAAAAATATGCGTGAGCGTAGAAAATTGGAACTACGCGCCTATCCCAGAAAGCGAATTGATAAGCGTCATGGATCGCGTCACTAACCCTTGGAGTCATCAAAATGCAATGGAAGCTCGAGAAGAGGAAGATCAAGGACCTGAAGGCTCTGAGCAAGAATCCGAGGCGGCTAACTAAAAACGACGCCGAGCAGCTAGAGAAAAGCTTAACAAAGTTCGGGCAATGCGAGCCGGTTGTCGTCAATAGCGATAACAAGATCATAGGCGGCCACCAGCGTATACGCACTCTTAAGAAAATGGGGTATAACGAAGTAGACGCCTACGTCCCAGACACCCCTTTATCCGACGAAGAAGTCGATGAGCTGTGTATACGCTTAAATCGCAACTCCGGAAGTTTTGACTTTGATGCTCTAGCAAATAATTTTGATATAGACGACTTGCTCGAATGGGGTTTTGAATTGCAAGAGCTTGGTTTTGCAGAAGACGTTGAAGAAATTGAAGAAAATGAAAAGCCTGAAAGGGAAAAAAAATTAACTACTTGTCCCTCTTGTGGGCATGAATTTTAATTATCTTTAGTCAATCAATATTTTAAGGTTTTCTATGACAGAGAAAAAAAAAGCTGGAGCCAAACGGAAAAAAATCGATTGGGATTTAGTAGATAAATACCTTGAAGCAGGGTGTACTGGTACAGAAATTGCTGCTAGGCTTGGAATAGGACCAGATACACTTTACGACCGTTGTCTTGAAGTAAAAAAAACCAATTTTTCCCTTTATTTACAAGAAAAGAGAGCCAGTGGCGACGTTTTGCTAAAAGTGGCACAGATGAAAGTTGCTACAAAAGGCAACACGTCAATGCTCATCTGGCTAGGTAAAAACCGCTTAGGACAAAGCGATACCGACAAAAACATGGCTGAAGCAATAAGTAAAACAGCGCTGGAACTGATTAAAGGTGTCGATCAATTGTCAGGGGTTACCAACGTAGAAAATGAGCCTGAGTGAAAAACAAAAGGAATCATACCGGGAATCTACTAAGCGCCTAAACTTCTGGGAAGGAGCTGTCCGTTCTGGTAAGACTTTTATCTCTATAGTGCGGTTTATGAAAGCACTCAAGCAAGGCCCGCCTGGGCATGCTATGATCATCGGGGTTTCTAGGGACTCAATACAACGTAACATTATAAGCGAGTTGTGTGCCCTTGTCGGCGCGCCAGTGCCAACACCGAAGACAACACAACTCAATCTATTTGGGCGCATAATCTTCCTTGTAGGGGCCAACGACGAGCGCGCACAGCGCCGTATACAGGGATCTACGCTTGCCATGGCATACGTTGACGAGCTTACCCTTATCCCTCATGGCTTCTTTCGCATGCTTCTTTCCCGCCTTAGCGTAGCTGGTGCGCAACTATTTGGCACAACTAACCCCGATAGCCCCTTTCATTGGCTTAAAACTGATTACCTAAGTAAAGACAACCTCGACATGAGTGTCTTTAAGTTTAAGTTAGACGACAACCCGTCGCTAACTAAGGACTATATTGACAACCTCAAGCGTGAATATTCCGGTCTTTGGTACAAACGTTATATTGACGGCGACTGGGTACTTGCCGAGGGAACCGTTTACGACTTCTTTAATGAAGAAACGGATGTTTTATCAATTCCACCAGGACCGGCAGAGTATTACATTATAGGAATTGACTACGGAACAGCTAACCCGACAGCTTTTACATTATTTGGATATAGCAGAAAGCTTTATCCTAATGTATGGTTGGAGAGAGAGTATTATTATGATAGTAGAGCAAATTACAGACAAAAAACTGACACGGAAACAGTCGAAGACCTAATAAAATTTATTGGAGAAAAAAACGTAAGATTGATAATAGTTGACCCGTCAGCCGCTTCGTTTAAAGCTGAAATGCACAGACAGGGAATTTCTGGCGTAGTAGATGCTGACAACGATGTTATTAATGGGATTAGATATGTTAGTACTCTCATCAATAATGGAACTTTCAAAGTGTGTCGCTGCTGTGAAAACACGATACGTGAGTTTCAAACTTATAGGTGGGATGAAAAGGCGGGACTTAAAGGCGAGGACAAGCCTATCAAAGAATTTGATCATTGTTTTATTGCCGGAACAAGTATCACAACAGAATTTGGTCAAATTCCTATTCAAAACGTTAAAGTTGGAACGAGAGTTAAGACAAGAAGTGGATGGAACAAGGTTCTTAAAACGTTTCAAAGAAAAGCAAAAGTGGAAACTTTTTCCGTTCTAGGTAAACAAATAACGTGCACTCCGAGTCATAAATTTTTCACGCTTAATGGTTGGAAAGAAGCAGCAAACTTGATACCCTCAGATATGTTATTTATTGACATGGAGGTGACATGCAAGTCGAAGAAATCGAATTTAGCGGAAGAAAATATAGGCGTTATCCAAGATCTAAAAAGACTAATCTCAGAAATTACTACCGATGTGGCAGCGAGCACTTTGCCGACGGCTTTCGATATCTCCATAGAGACATTTGGAAACAGAAACATGGAGAAATACCATCCGGATACCATATTCATCACAAAGATGGGAATACCTCAAACAATAGCATTGGCAATCTCGAATGCATCGATACTAAAAAGCATGTTTCCATCCATAGGAGAATGCTTACAGATAAACAGAAAGAAAATATTAGAAAGCATGCTGAAAGAATCCGTCCACTTTCAAAAAAATGGCATGGAAGTGAAGAAGGAAGAAAATGGCATAAAGCTAATGGGGAGAGATGCTGGAAAGAAAGGCCAAATAAAGAATACAAGTGCGAGCAATGCGGAGACACATTTTCTACAAAATCCTATGGGTCAAATAAGTTTTGTTCGAATAAATGTAAGTCTAAATGGAGAAGAGAAAATAAGCTTGATAATGAGGTCAGACAATGCATTGTTTGCGGACAAGAATTCAAAACAAACAAGTACTCTAAAACAAAATGTTGTGGAAAATCTTGTGCCGCCAAAAGGCGATGGTCTGATAGACGTATATAATCTTCATGTTGAAAATGAACATGAATTTTTCGCAGAGGGTATCTTAGTATCGAATTGTTTGGATTCTTTACGATATGCTTTATACACGCATTTTAGAAATGTTTTGACCGGAGAGTGCTCAGGCGAAGACATTGACAAGATCTATGCAGACGTTATTGGAGCACAAACAGAGCTGCCTGATTTCTTCCGTGATACAGGAAATCAAAGAAACCATAATGCTAGTGCTTCGGCGGTAGGTTTTTTCTAATTTCGCATATCATAAATTTTCTATTGCTTTTGTCAAGCATATAGTAGAATAAGGCAAACGGGGTATCAAATGGCTTTATATAATCTAGACGAAAGTTACTATCTTGAAGGCGACCAGTCCGTTAAGGCTATGCTTGACGAAACCTACGCCCAAGCGATCACTATTAATCAATCGTTTTGGAGCGAGGCCGATATTGACACCCGCTTTAAAGTCGGCGACCAAGGGTTATGGGACGACTATTACGGCAACTTGCCTGCCTTTCGTCGAAAGCAATTCTATTTCAACCGTATTAGGCGTATTTGCAACCTTATCACGGGCTTTCAACGGCGCAACCGTAAGTCAACGGTTACGGTGCCCGTTGAACACAACGACGACCAATCTAGCAGTCAATGGACAAAACTGCTATTTCACGCAATGAAGCAAGCCAACGCTGACGAAATCATCTCCGAAGGCTTCGAGCATGGTGGCGTTACTACGGGCATGTCGCTTGCTAATCTTTGGATAGACTACAACAAAGACCCCGAATCTGGCGACATCAAGCTTGACCATGTTGCCTATAATAGCTTTCTAATAGACCCCTACTTTCGCAAAAAAGACTTCTCCGATTGTAACTTCATTTGGCGTAGGCAATGGCTTTCTAAGGAAGCAGTAATATCTATCCTTCCCGAGTCTTTGGTTTCTGAAGTCGAGAAGATGACGCCTAGGGGCAACAGAGACGGCAAATTTCAGTTTATGAGCGAAGCTTATAACTACGGTATGAACAAGCTTCTTTCTTATGACGAGTACTGGTATAGGGATAGCCGCCCCGCTAAGTTTATCGTGGACACACAATTTGGCTTAACTAAAGAGTGGGTGGGCGATGAAGATGGGTTAAAGCAGTTTTTAAGAAGGTATCCAACACTTCAAGTTAAGGACGCCGTTGTCCCTACCGTTAAGCTTATTATATGTGTTGAGGGCAAGCCTGTTTATAACGGCGGCCATCCCCTAAAGATCGATCGCTATCCTTTCGTGCCATTCATTGGTTACTACGAGCCTAATATTCCTTATTTCCCTTGGCGTGTGCAGGGAGTTGTTCGGAATCTCCGAGATAGTCAATTCTTGTATAATCGTAGGAAAATTATTGAATTGGACATCCTTGAGTCGCAAGTTAACTCCGGCTTTAAATATAAGCCGTCCTCCCTAGTTAACCCTCGCGACATTTTCCTTGAGGGACAAGGTAAGGGCATAGCGATCAAGCAAGAGGCAATGCTTGAAGACGTTCAAGAAATACAGCCTGCCCAGATTCCTCCTTCCATGCTTCAGCTTTCCGAGCTATTAGGTAGGGAAATGCAAGAAATTAGCGGTGTCAACGAGGAACTGCTAGGTTCTGCCGATGATGACAAGGCCGGTATTCTTTCAATGCTACGGCAGGGGGCGGGCCTTACTACTCTTCAGGTTCTTTTTGATCAGCTCGATATGACCCAAAAGCTACTAGGCGAGCTTTTCGTTGAAACAATACAGAAGAATTACACGTATGGAAAAGTGTTCCGCATTCTTAATGAGGAGCCCGTTGAAGACTTCAAAAACAAAGTCTTTTTAAACAACGACATCCGCATCGAAGAAGGTGTCAATACTAGCACACAGCGGCAAATGCAATTTGCCCAGCTGCTACACCTCCGCGAGCTTGGCTTACCCATTCCGACTAAGACGATTGTTATGGCGGCAACGCTTCAAGACAAAGAAGACCTAGTCAAAGACATAGAAGAGCAAGAACAGGCAGCTATGCAACAGCAAGTCCAGCAAACTCAAGCGCAGATTGCCGTATTGCAAGCACAAATGAAAGACCTTGAAGCTAAAGCCGTAGCCAACACCGGACTAGGCGTTGAGCGTATGTCTAGGGTGGAGGAGAACCGTTCCCTGGCGACACAGCGCGAGGCCGAAGCGGTAGAGAACATAGCCTCTGCAAGGCTTGACAAAGTTAAAGCTGTTAAGGAATTGCAAGGCATGGACATTGCCCAGATTCAGCAGCTAGTGGAAATTATCAATATGCTTAAACTTGGCAGCGAAGAGGGCGAAGTGCAAAGCGTTGATAATTCCAAGAGTCAAACAGCCCTATAGGTAATAGGGGTTTGAAATGAACCCGGGAGTACCATCCCGTTTTACCAGGAGTAGAGAAATGGCTAAAAAATACCATGGAAAGAAGATGGGCGGCGGCTTTTGCGGCCTTCCAGAAGAGAAAGTAATGAAGCCTTATCCAAAAGGCAATCATGGTGGTCCCGAAGATTATCAAGACAGCCGTGAAGCGTTGGACTCGCAAGCGTCGCATGCTCATAGCCAGATGATGAAGGATCGCTATAAGCGATAAATCGCTCATCTACCAACGGTAGAAGGAGTCTGGGGCAGCGGTAAAAACGCTAGCCCCTTTTTTTGTCTATGTGTTATGATAAAAATGATAAAAATCGCTTATGTAGGGAGTAAAACCCCTTATGTAAGGAGTGAATGTGGGGAGTGAAATATAAAATGAATAAAAAACACACCGTAGGCGAGGAAGCGGTCAAGCGATTGATGAATCCAGACACTGGGCAGGGAATCGTAGACACCCAGCGTGAGGCCGATAAAGAGTATTTCGAAGAGATCAAGAAATGCATAGCCAATCACACCTCATGGGACAAGCCTTTCTATATCCTCACTATCCACAAGAAAGAGCAGCTCCTCGAAAACGTTGTGCGTCGCTACTTCTTTGCTAGGCAAAGCCTGCCAACGCCGCAGTGGGACCAGACGGTATGGCGTTACGATCCAAAGAACGGCGACCTGCAATTTATATGGGTTCTACCTGACGAGAACACTGCCAAGTGGTTAGCTGGTAACCCACAACAAGTTTACAAGGAGCATGGCGAGCTCTTGCAGTTTGTTATGGACTTCCTAAACAAGAAGCTTTACCGCTTCTATCACAACAAATTTCACAAAGGAGAACCAGAATGTACAGACTTATTGGACTCGCCCTACTCGGAACAATGCTCGCGGGCTGCGGAGGCTTTGTCGAATGCAGAGTCGACGGCGCCATCGCCGTCCAAGATCATTACAACGTAGAAAAATAGCAAGTTATAGCGGCGTATACCGGAATCTAGCTATAACCCGCTATAAGTAGGTATAAATCAAAAATGGAGAAACCAATGGAAAGACAATTGACTGTGAATTGCAAGGTTCCCGTCTCAAAATTCATAGAATGCCCTTATTGTGGTAAGGGCATTCCCGTAAGGAGCATATTAGAGGTAGCTCAATTAGATGCACGACGGTGTTCTCATTGCAAAAAACCCGTTGAAATTATGACCGTAGTAGAAGTGGGCGTTTCAATAATAAAAATAGATGAGGGTGATTTATTATGAAAATATTCAATTGGGCAACGCAGGAAGACTTTAAAGACATTGAGGAAAAGGTAGAAGGTTTTGCTGGTGACCTAGCTCAAATGCAGCTTACCCTTAAGAATTTGACTGCGCATCTAATAAGCATGAACAAAAGGCTGGAATATTACCGCACAAGCGAGGAGCAATACCAAGAAATGCGGGACCAATTTAGCAGCCTTATAAAGATAGTCACGAGCCATGTCTATAAGGTCACGGAAAAAGTTCGAAACGGGGATATAAAGACCATGTATTTAATACCCGAGAGTGAATATGAGAAACATATTAAACGAGAAGCCAAATGCCCCCAAGAAATAGCAAAGAAGAAGAAGGTGAAGGAAAAAATAGCCGAACGCAAGAAGAAGACCGTCGCAAGTTCCTGTTAGAGTACAACCGCGCCGAGCTTATTCATCTTGTCTATCATCTTATCAGGCGTATTGAATATTTAGAACGCGCGCAAGGGCTTGGGTGGGGGGCTTGGAAGTTTGAGGAAGAAGACGATGAGTGAATGGAAAAGTATAGAAAAAGATGGGATGCCCCGTGAAGGGGGATTGTATTTAATAAGACATGAGAAATATTTCCCATACGGGAATCTAAAAGCAATATTTAATCCATCAGACGGCTGTTACTTTTTATTAGATCACGGCGGTAGTCTTCCTTTAATGTTCCCATCTTCGTTACCAATAGTAGCAACTCACTGGATGAGGATACCGGAATGAAGGTAAAAGATAATGATATCGACAAGAATAATTGAGCTGTTTAGAGCGTGCGCAGGGCCTTGGCTGGGGCGATTGGAAATTCGAGGATGATCAAAGCTTCACGGCGGTGACTTGCTTATTGTCGCTGGTGATCTTACCGCCCATGATGATGAACCTATAACCTTTGATATTGAGCTATGACCCTGCCGGGAGTTGAACCCAGGCTATCAGGTTGAAAACCTGATGGTCTAACCGTTAACCTACGGGGCCTTATTTAATCTTCTCTATTGACGTAGCGTATCCAGCGCATAGTAAGCATGACCATAAAGCCAAGATTGAAACCAGCAAGAAATATTAAAAAATTAACCACGCTCAACCTGCCTAAGTTCATGTTCAGCCACTTCTTTTCTTTGGTAATCAACAGCCCAGTCGATAGCATCTTCTCTCGATAGGAACCACTCAAGGTGTTCACAATATTCCCCAAATCTAAGAATATTGTAACCTATTTTGGAATCAATAACACAAAGGGTAACCGGAACACGGTCTCCACGTTCATCAAATTCATTCCATCCTAATGCCTTAGCATAAATAAAGGGATCGCTAGAAGGGGCACTCATCGTTTTCATCCAGGTTCGGTTGATATTCTTGTTTTGGTTGTTCTTGGTTAGTCTTTACGTATTCATCAATAGCTTTCTTTGCAGCTAATTGAAAACGCTCGTTGACTTCTTTGTCAAAACAGAAATGGGGGGCATATTTTGTCTCCCCGTCTTTTTCGTATTTTTGACTCGGGAAACCTATAAAGGTCCCGCCATTCCTTCCCCTTATAAGGGAGCAATTATTGAGATAAATACCCCACTTTTCAACGTATAGGGAAAAATAGGCTATGAGATTGTCTTTGTTAACTGATCGGTAGCTAGTGATATTCATGGCTTTCTCCTTTATGCGAAATTATGCCGAAAAGTAAAAAAAACTTCCAGCACGCTAGACTATAAACATAAAATAACGATATATTTAAAAATGAATAATTAAACGCAGCCCTGCGTATGGGCAATGATTCAAAGATGCTGTAATCGACGCTCGCAACGTCAATATAAGGAAATCTATGGACGAAACAGAAAACACGGGCGAAATGTTGGAGGCCGCCGCTCCAGACGTTGAGGACATGGGTGAAGCTCAAGCTGAACCGGAACAAACTGAAGAAATCCAAGAAGAGCGCAAGGAAACTACGCAGGAATTGAATTTCAAAAGGCTCCGAGAAAGCAATGAGCAGCTACAGCGAGAGAATGAACAAAATCGGCAAATGATGCTTGCTTTACAGCAAGAACTGCTGAATAGATCTTCAACGCAAGAGAAGCAGCCCGAGCCGGAGCCTGATCCTTTTGAAGGAATAGACAAAAGCGACTGGGCAACTTACGAAACCGTTGAGAAACTAGCTGCAAAGATTGCCGCAGAGCAAACGCAAAAAGCCCTCAAAGAAGAGCGCGAAAGAATCCGTAAGGAGCAAGCTCCCCAACGGATTAAGAGCCGTTTTGAAGACTTCGACGCTGTAGTTACTAAGGAAAACGTGGAACAATTGCGGGAAATTGAGCCCGACATTGCAGAAGCCCTTAGTATGATTGGCGACGAGGAGAAAAAAGCGGTTGCAGCTTACAAGTATATAAAAGCTTTCGTACCTAATATGGCGGAAGCAGAGGCATCCAAGAAAAGAATCCAAGAAAACGCCAATCAACCTAAGTCATTGAGCTCAGCGGTAGGGAAAAGTCCTTTAACAAAGGCCTCGGCTTTTGAACAAGGTCTTACGCCAGATTTAAAAAAGCAGCTGTATGCAGAAATGATGGCTTGCGCACGTAAGGCTTAACTTCTCGCTCCTAACAGGAGCAAGAAATGGCGACTACAACTTCGACCGTTCTACCGGCTCCGGTGCAGCAAAGTTTCAGCATGAAACTGCTCTCGGTGCCCACTCCGTACATGATTCACAAGATTCCTGCCATGCTCAAAAACATGCCTAGGAATGGTGGTACGGATATGAGGATGCGCCGCTACAACCCTCTGGCTACCGCAACGGTACCTCTGGGAAATAGTGGGGTTTACCCTCCAGCGCAACAATTAACGGCAATCGACATTGATGCCAAAATGGATTTTTATGGTACGTATGTCGTACTCAACGAGCAAGTAACTTTACAAAACCAAGACCCGGTTCTAAACGAGGCAACCAAACGCCTCGGCGTTAGCTTGCGTCAGACTGAGGATGAGCTTACCCGCAACATGCTTGCGGCGACGGCTTCGTTCATCAACTGCACAGGCGGCACGAACGGGGACAACCCGACCGAATTGGCAAGGAGCGACATTGACGAAGTCATCAAGACTTTGGCAACGGCTAACGCTTACACCATTTCGGACAACATTGAAGGAGATGACAAATTTGGCACGGCTCCGGTTCGTGACAGTTATTTTGTCATGGCGTCGACTCAACTTATTGGTGACCTTGAAAGGGTTACCGGTTTCCTTGCGAAGACTCAATATCCTTTCCAAGACAAGACCCTACGTCCAGAATGGGGTTCTATTTCCAACACTCGTTGGTTGTTAAGTTCTCTAGGCTCTAGCTCCGCAAACGCTTCGCTCAACGGCGCTGACGTTTACAACTGCTTTGTTGCAGGTATGGAAGCTTACTGCGCTATTGAACAAGACGGCTACAGCGCGCAATTCATCTATCGTCCGCCTATTTATGACGGTCCGTTAGCGTTGAACGCTTCAGTCGGTTACAAGTTCGGCGAGGTGCCTAGAATCACCAACGACGCTTGGATTATTAACCTTAGAACTACCTTGTCGGTATAAGGAGGGCGTCATGGCTGAATTTAAAGAAATTGCCAGCGGTTCTTTCACTTCCGCGGGTACCGCTAAGAATATTGCTTTACGTTCCGATTTCGATGTTTTCGAAGTCATGAACGCGACGCAAATTGCAACAACGCAAACAACCGGTCGTGGTTGTATGTACAAGTGGCAGCGCGGCATGGCCGATGGCACTGGTGTTATGTGGTCGAAAGAAGACTCGGCCAATACCGTAACGCTTGAATGGTTGACGTCGGGTGGTTTCACTCGTGTCGATCAGTCGGTCCAAACGCTAGGCGCTGAACAGTCCATGTCCGGCACAGAAATTGCAAAAGCAACTTCTGTCGTTACCGTTACAGGTCACGGATATAGCGTAGGCGATCGCGTCCGTATTTACGGCACGACCGCAATGCTACAAGTGGCCGGTTATGACTTTACCATCACCGCTGTTCCCGACGCTAACAGCTTCACTCTTGGCTATATTGACATGAGTGGCTTTGCTGCGGATGCAACGGCCGGTAAAGTTCGCAAGGTTCCTAACAACCCTATTTATAGCCCTCAAGCTAACCGTATTACGGGGATCACGGCGGCTGACCCTATGGTTGTTACCCTTGCGGTTACGCATGGTTTAACCGTCGGTCAAAAGGTACGTTTAAACGTGTCTTCGGATTTCGGCATGGTTGAAGCTAATAGCCTTATTGGTGAAATCACCGCCGTTGACACTGCTAACAACACTATCACTCTTGATATTGATGCAAGCGGTTTTACGGCGTTTGCTTTCCCAACGAGTGCGGTTGCGGCATTGGGTGTTACCCCTGCTCACATCGTACCTATTGGCGACGCAGCGACTACGCTTGACGGTTCGATGGATAACACTGCCCAGATTCTTATGAAGCTTGGTGCTGGTGCTGACGGCCCTGCCGGAAGTGCTAATGACGTTATCTATTGGAGAGCGTTGGCTAGCGGTTACACGTTGGCTGAGTAACCTTTAGAGGGGGCTTGTCCCCCTCTATTTCTTATGAGGTATTTATGGTTAAAGAATCTGTTAAAAATTCCGAAGGTACGGAATTGGAAAATAAAATTGAAAGTGAGGGAAAAATGCCCGAAACAGCTGAAAAAGTTAAGCCAGGTCGCAAGGCTAAGCCTAAAGAAGATAATACACCGACTTTCACCGATGAAGAAGTCGCAGAGTTTAAGGCTTGGAAAGCCTCTCGCCGTAAAGCACTAGAAGTAAAGTGTGATGCGCCTGAAGACGATAAAATCTACCGTAAGTGGAAAGAAGAAAGCCGTCTAGTAAAAGGAGTGTTCCGTTGTCGTGAACCTGAAGGCGGAAATGTAACTTTTGCTTTTAAAAAGTATAAGTGGGATAAGACAAAGTGGTATACGTTATATGACGGCGAAACTTATGAAATCCCCCTTGCCGTTGCTAGGCATTTAAACCAAAATTGTGGCTATGAAGTTCACTCTCATATCTTGGGTGCTGATGGATTACCGACAGTAAACCGTAACAAGACAAAGTCCAGAATGAATTTCGAGTCTACGGAGTTTATTTTTACTGAATGACGATATTGTCAAATTTTCAGCCTCGCAGGAGGGAAATTTCGGACGTTACCAATGCTACAGAGGCCTTGGTTACAACTACCGAAGACCACGGGTATGAAGTAGGCCAGTACGTTAGGCTGGTCGTCCCCGAGGCTTACGGTATGCGACTTGATTATGTCATAGGGAAAATATTAACCGTTCCTAATGATGACGAGTTTACGGTTAACGTTGACACATCAAGTTTATTAGATTACGTAACGCCAACGGCTCCGCCGTCGTATACAGAGGCGCATGTGGTGCCCATTACGGGGACGACGGACAATGAAACAAGTATAACGGGGTAATTATGAGCAATAGCACCTTAGCGGCAATAAAGAAGAAGGTAAGGCGTTTAACGGCTTCCCCATCGGTTAATCAATTAAGCGAGTCCGACTTAGAGGATTATATTGACACCTTCTACGAGATTGACCTCCCTTCCCACCTTAAGACGTGGAATCTTCACGACAAAATGGTCTTTTATACAAAGCCAAACGAGGACGAGTATGCTTTTGACACTTCCCTTTATCACGCTGTTGTACCGCCGATTTACATAGATGGCTACCAGTGTTTTTATTCAAATTCTAGGGAAGAGTTTTTCAGAATTTACCCGAAGGTAACAACGGAACAAACTGGAAGCACAGGCGATGGAACAACGGGACCCTATACCTTTACCCTAAATTCTTTGCCGGTTTTAAAGCGTCACGTTACTTTATCCGTAATTGATACCAATGACGATACACTTACCGTTTACGACGTTCCTAGTGCGTTAGATAACAACGAGGGGGCTTTGGTTGATTCCTCCGACAATACAACAGAAAGGGGGACAATAAATTATGTTACGGGAGCGATATCCGTTACATGGTCTAATACTATCCCGGCGACGGAGAGCATCGATGCCCGTTTTGTTTCTTATCAAGCGAGTCGGCCGTCTGCTGTGCTTTTCTTTAAAGACTATTTTGTATTACGGCCTATACCTGACAAGGCTTACCGTGTGGAAGTGGAAGTCTACCAAAAACCGTCCCAACTTTTAAGCTCCGACGATCACTCTGGTAGTAATGCACCAGATGTCAATCAATGGTGGCAATACATTGCTTTCGGTGCAGCGATAAAGATATTACAAGACCGTCAAGACATGGAAAGCATCCAGAATCTTATGCCGTTCTTCAAGGAACAAGAAAACCTAATACTTTACAGGACAGCTACACAACAGGCTCCAGAAAGAACGTCAACAATATACACCCAACAGCTAAAATATCCGGTGGGCGGTAATTTTGGAGGCGGCAGTGGTTTATAAGGATAATATTCCGCAAGCTAACGATTTCTTAAGCAAGAGCCAGCTTGAAATGCTTGCAAATCATCAAGAGATTCAAGACGCCTGGGGACGCATAGAAGACGCAAATATAGGCGATCATATTTCTTTAAGTGAGCCCGAAGTTATTAAGCGTGGTGGCCATAAAAAGACAACGTTAATTGAGCAAGGCGCGGACCCTAGTACCGGTGCCGATGAAATAGCCTTATATAGCAAAGAAACGGATTCTCTAGCGGAGATACACTATAGGCAAGAAAGCGATGGCTCAACGTACCAGTTAACCTCTAAAGGTGGCGTTAACGTTGGTGGATTGGTGTTGCGGGCTTATGTGTTGTTTGACTTGCAAGGCACAATCATCGAAATAGAAACGCTAGACGAAGAGGGGAACGTTGTCAAAACTCCGGCTTCCTATAATATAGATTCAATAACGGCTAACAGCGTAGGCGTTAGTGGCAAAAACGTTTATGGCGATTTCACTATAGCTTACGAAAATGACTTACCCACCGACGACTATATATGGGTTCTTCAAAGCTATAATAGGCAAGCAACGTCCGGTCTTAATTTTGT
>Ga0180431_10004880_pt1 | contig 16613 bp, 14 predicted proteins | sample SS_ome_11_FD_132459 | JGI IMG/M metagenome (GOLD analysis project Ga0180431, IMG submission 132459) | Hypersaline lake sediment archaeal communities from the Salton Sea, California, USA - SS_1_MS_1 metaG | ecosystem: Environmental > Aquatic > Non-marine Saline and Alkaline > Hypersaline >... | reverse complement strand
CGGGCCCATTTACAATATCTCCGCCAGAACCACCGCTAAGTGTATCTGATGTTTGCGTCGGTTGTTGGCTTGCTGGTTCAGATGGTTGTTCTGATTCTGCTCCAATTGGAGAACTTTCAAAACCTTTTCCTTGATCCTTTGCGTCAATATCTCCAGTCTGTGCCCCAGTCACAGCATCCCCGCTAACCATCCCAGCTACCAGACCTAGCATAATCATAGAAACAATAACCAACATGCAAAACTTCATCATCATAATCACCTCTAAAGGCGATTATTGCTATTTTTGTATATAAATCTTTCGAAAGGCCATATGGTCTGCATAGATCCTGATCAGCATGTTCAGGGTTTCCAGGGCATCATCATTGTGTTCCATGTCGTATTCTTTCCATTTCCCGGCATCGTAGGGTCTATATTTGATTCGGGTATCATCATATCTGGGATTTTTCAGCTGGAATATCTCCTTGATGAATATATGGTTCCACGGATGACCTGCGTTCTGCTACAAGGCATGTCCGCTTGCCCAAGATGTAGAGATGGCGACAGCGGACCTTGAATTTTCTATAAATGCCGGTATGAAAGGAATCAAGGAGACATCGTTTGCCCGATCTTTAGATCCCGTCTATTCTATAACGATTACCGCCAAGATGCGCCACAGCGTGAATGGTCAGGAGACCCAGATATTTTCGCCGTTTTTACCGGTTCACTTTCGTCAGGGAATGACACAGGTGGTACACTTTGAGACCGATGGTGACAGCCGCAAGCGCGCGTCAAAATTCCACGAAGGATTCGTCCGTCGGCCCGTCGAGGAGCTGGAAGGCGACGACGCGAACGCGCAGGAGCGCGGCGTCCGGGGCGTCCAGGATGGAGGCGAGCCCGGGGTGGGCGCGGGCGAAGCGCTCGCGGACGGCGTCGCGCGCGGCCTCCTCCCCCTCCCCGAAGGGCTCGAAGCGGCCCTTCACCGTCAGCGCGCGCACCGTCTCGGCCTCGGCTGCGCCGGCGCGCGTGTCGACCAGGAGACTCACGTCCGGGCGGGCCTCGAGGTTGGCGTACTTGCGGGTGCCGCGTCTCGTGACGAGATAGACGGTCCGGCCGTCCTCGCTCGCGATATAGCCCATGAGGGAGCAGTGGGGGCCCTCTTCCGAGGCGGTGGCGAGGACGCAGAAGTCCTGGGAGCGGAGCAGGGCTTTCATGGTCTCGAGCATGGCGGAGCCTTTCATGCGGGCTTCGATCGGCCGGGTTCGAGGAACACCCTACCAGGATGCCTGAAAGGTTCTCGTATTAACAACAATTCTGGAATCCATCCTCCATGCCCGTCCATGGTAGCCTTGAAGAACAAGCCTTTTCGGGGATGGAGGACCGGGACATGACCGATCGCATCCGCCTCGGGATCAGCGCCTGCCTTCTGGGGGAGAGCGTTCGCTTCGACGGGGGCCACAAGCGGGATCCCTTCCTGGTGGAGACCCTGGGCCGCTGGGTGGAATGGGTGCCGGTGTGCCCCGAGGTGGAGGCGGGCTGGCCGGTGCCGCGCCCCGCTTTTCGTCTCGAGGGCGACCCGAAGTCGCCCCGCCTCGTGGTGCCCAGGACGGGGGAGGACGCCACGGACCGGATGCGCGCTTTCGTCTCGAGGCGGCTGCATGAATTCGCGAAGGAGGATCTCTGCGGGTTCGTGTTCAAGAAGGGCTCGCCGACGAGCGGCATGTAGCGCGTGAAGGTCTACGCGGGCAAGGGGGCGCCCTCGAAGACCGGGCGCGGGATCTTCGCCGGCGCCTTCCTGGACCGCTTCCCCCTCCTGCCCGCCGAGGAGGAGGGGCGCCTTCACGACCCCCGGCTCCGCGAGAACTTCCTCGAGCGCGTTTTCGCCCTGAAACGCTGGCGCGCGGCGCTGGCAGGGGGCCAAACGGCCGGCCGCCTCGTGGACTTCCACACGCGGGAAAAGCTCCTGCTCCTGGCCCACAGCCCGGACCACTACCGGCGGCTGGGCAAGATCGTGGCCGGAGATGGAAAGACACCGCTGAAGCGCCGCTTCAAAAAGTACCAGGACCTGTTCCTGGAGACGCTCGGCCGCAAGGCCACGGCGAAAAAGAACGCCAACGTGCTGATGCACGTGCTGGGCTACTTCAAGAAGGACCTCTCTTCCGACGAGAAGCATGAGATCCTGGAAGTGATCGAGGCGTACCGGAACGGGCTGACCTCCCTGCTCGTCCCCGTCACGCTGCTCAAGCACTTCGTGCGCAAGTACGACCAGCCCTACCTGAAGAACCAGACCTACTTCCACCCGCATCCGGTGGAGCTCAAGCTCCGGACCTGGTCGTGACGTCGAGCCCGCCGCGCCAAACTGATCAACCTGATCTACTGACGCAGCGTCCGTGACCGCGCCCGTACTCGTGCCCGGCATCGCTGGACGGGGCGCGGGCGTCCCGCCCGCAGCGCCTCGGTTTTTCTATAAGCCGCCTTGGAGGGCGAGGGTCTCCGAAGGACCCGCCATAGCCCATGCAATTGCAAACCAGGCGGCGGCGGGCCCCCGAGCCCAAACACAGCCGGCTCGCCAGGAGGCTCGCCCTCCAACACAGCGCTTTCGACTGAAATCCCAAATCAGCCAAGCCGCAACCCAAACGGGCAAACAGCCGGAGTTGGCAAGTCTTTCGACCCTGAGAACGCTGAAGAGTAACTGAAGACGCTGATGATCTTTCAAGGTTGGGCAGCACCCTCTCCCCCGTTCCTCCTCAGCGTAGTTCAGCTGCATTTCAGCGTGATCAGGCTCGAGAAGGCGATTCCTGAGCTCCTGAGTTCCAAATACCCAGGTTCCCGGCCTCGCTCTCACCCGCGCAACGACTTCCAGAGCCCGCGAAGGGAAAAAATGTCGGCGGGATCGCGAACGTCCGCGAGCAGGCCCTGTACCGCGTTTTGGAGGTAGGCGCTTCGCTGGACGCGCCGGGCCAAAAAGTCGTTCACCCAGCCGACGCTCAGCCATTTCTGCGCGGATTCGTACCGCCGGTAGCGGGGCGTCAGCTCCCTTTCGAGCCGGGCCGCGTAGGAACCCAACGCCTCCCCGCCGCCTCCCTCCAGCGCCTCGTGAACGGCGTCGGCGGCCATCGCCCCCGTTTCCAGGGCCTTGCCGGTCCCTTCCCCCGTGCAGGGAAAGGTCGTGCCGATCGTCTCGCCCGCCGCGAGAATGCGCCCCCCGGCGATCGGGGAGACGCCGTTCAGCCCGCAACGCATCATCGCCCCGCGAAGCGGCGAGACGGCCTCGCCCTTTCGCATCATCTCCCGGGCGAGGGGGAACGATTCCAGGAACGTGCGAAAGACGTCCCGAAGGCGCACACGGGGCCGGCGCCCCTCCTCCATGAACAGGGCGCAGCCCGCGTTGAACAGGCCGTCGCCGAGGGGGAAGATCCAGCCGTACCCGGGAAGGATGGAACGGTCGTACGCGCCGACGAGGCGGTCCAGCGAAAGACGCGAGCGCACATAGCAGCGCGCCGCCACCGCGCTCGGCCACCGGCGCTGCACCATGCCGAGGTCTCCGGCCAGGCCCACGCGGGCGCCCGTGGCCAGGATGCAATATCGGGCCCTGATCGGCCGGGACGCGCCCGCCGCCTCCACCTCGACGCCTCCGGCCGGCAAAGGGGCGATGCGGCGGACCTCCCCGCGGACGAAACACGCGCCCCGCTCGACGGCGCCCCCGGCGAGGAGCGCGTCGAGGATCCTCCGCGGCAAGGTGAAGTACTCGCCGGGGACCTCGAGCTCGATGCCCCGCGGGCTGTACACGGACGCCGTTCCCAGCGGGTGGGCGCGCCGGAGCACCGGCTCGCGGAGGCCGGCGTTCTCCAGGGCGCGGATCGCGTCGGGGGAGAGGCCGTCCCCGCAGGTCTTCGTCCGGGGGAAAGGATCGCGGTCCAGGAGCAGGACGGCGTGGCCGCGGGAGGCGGCGTGGATCGCGGCGGCCGAGCCGGCGGGGCCGGCGCCCGCGATCAGGACGTCCCATTCCCGGTCCGGCGTTTCGGACAGGGGAACCTGTCCGGCGAAGGGGGCTTCCGTCTCCGGCATGGTGTCAGCCCTTTCCGTTCGCGTTTTCCAGCGCCTCCAGCTCCTCCTCGAGCTCCTCCAGCTCGATCATCATGGACGGCGGCGTCGAGTGGGCGGGCATCCGCGCCTTCAAATCCTCGATCCGCTTGCGAAGCGCCTCGACCTCGCCGGACGGGGCGCGCTTGCGGGCGTAGACGTGGGAACAGTCGCCGAGGCCGACCGCCTGGTCGAGCCGCTCCACGTCGAGCGGTTTCACCTCGTACCCGACGCCCTCGAGGCACGCCACGACATCCTCCACGGACTGGCCCAGCCTCTGAAGGTACGAGGGATGCATCTCGCAGAAGACCTGCGGCCCCTGCTCGCGCAGCACGGCCTCGGCGCCCCGAAAGACCAGGAGCTCGGCGCCCTCGCAATCCATGTTCAACACGTCGATCGTCAACGGCCCGCGCCGCTCCATCAGGTCCTCAAGCCCCAGCGTCTCCACGTCGATCTTCTCGGCGTCTTCCGCGGGCGCGATGCCGCTGCCCCCCCCGTGCTTGTAGAAGGGCGTGCTTCCCGCCCTGTCGGTCAGGGCGGCCTGGAAGAGCTCGGCGTTGCTCACGCCGTTCAGGGCGAGGTTCCGTTCGAGGGCCTCGAAGTACTCGGGCACGGGCTCGAAGACGAAGAGCCGGCCCGTCTCGCCGATCTTCCGGGACGCGGCCACCGCCGTGATGCCGCGGTTGCCACCCGCCTCCACCACGGTGTCGCCCGGCCGGAGAATCGACTCCAGGAACGCGACTTCCCCCGCCTCGTGCGGATGGTCTTCCAGATCCCGCCGGAAGGCGGGGTCCTCGAACCGGAACGGCTCGGTGCCCGTCATGGATCAGTCCTTTCCCTTTTCCACCCAGACGACGGATTCCATGAAGTCGATCATCTTCACCGACCCCCGGATCGTGCGGGATTCCCCCAAGAGCCCCGTCAGGACGAGCCCCTGTTCCGTGGCCTCGATCCGCTCCACGTCGATCATGACCGGCTCCGCCGACGCGGGGCTCTCATCGAATCTCACGCGCGCTAGACACATGGCGACCTCCCGCGCCCGATCAGGCGGGCGCATCCTCTCCGGCGGGCGTCCCGGCCTGCGCCGCGACCGCGTCCGCGACCGCCCGGATCTCCTCCGCTGCAGTGCCGGGGGGAAGAGGCTCCCCCTCCAGCGCCGCCTCGGTGATCTCCGGGTTCTGCCCCACCACGCCGATCACGGGAAGGCCCGCGCCCTCCAGCTTCTCCTCGATCCGGCTTCGTATGTTGTCGGAGCCGACCTTGTTGAGCACGACACCGGCGAAGCGGGCGCCCGTCGCGTCCGCGAGTTCCTGGATGCGCTTCGCCAGGCTCACCGACTCCATCGTCGGTTCGACGACCGCGATCACCGCGTCCACGCTCGTCTCGACGCCGCGGCCGAAGTGCTCCACCCCCGCCTCCATGTCCACCAGGACGATGCGGTCGGGCCCCGGATCCAGCCGCTTGAGGAACTCGCGGCTCAGCACGCCGATGGGGCAGGCGCATCCCTCCAGGGCCTGGTGGATCTTGCCCACGGCCGCCAGGCTCACGTCTCCCTCGGTCCGCAGCTGGTCGGCCGGCAGGTCTTCCACGAGGATGCGGTCGCGCGCGAGCACGGAGGCCTCCTCGCCCGTCTCCTTGAGGGTCTGCCGCACCTCCTTGCGGCCGCCCGCGAGCTCCATCAGGGGCGTCGGCGGCTCGTCCATCCCGAGCATGAAGTGCAACCCGGCGTTCGACTCGTCGGAATCGACGACGAGGACCTTTTGACCCCGGCGCCGGAACTCGTTGGCCAGGAGCGCGACCAGGGTGCTCTTGCCGCTCCCCCCCTTGCCGCAGATCGAGATCTTCACAAGAGCCTCCTTCTTCACGGAACGGCGGGTTCCGGCGATCCTGGACGGGACGCGGGCGCGCGTCGCCGGGCCTCGGGGATGCGAGGATCACGAGGCGTGTGGGAGTCGCGAGGATGCCCAGCAGGCTCACAACCTCGGCTTTCCGGTCGGGGTCCACGGCGCGTGCCTTTCCGCCGGAACCGATGAACAAAACGTTTCCGGATCTTCTCGACTATCCGCTTCCCGCCGACGGCTGTCAAGGGGCGTCAGCGATCCGCGCCGCAACCGTCAACGTGAACCACGAAGCCGTGAAGGAGAGCGCTTACAAGGACCGCCGCCTTCCAGCCGGCGCACCTCAGGTCGGATCGCGGACATCCTGTCCGCAGAACCGCGGCTCGCGTTGCTGCGCCACTCCGCTTCGCTCCGTGGCTCACGACGAACGTCGGCCCACGACCGCGCGCCCCCTCTTGAAACCGCGCCCCGGAAAACGGAAACTCCCCTCCATGCGAATCCTGCACCTGTTCAGCGACTGGAAGTGGACCGGGCCCGCCGAGCCCGCCCTGCGACAGGCCTCGGAACTCGCCGAACGCGGCCACGACGTCTTCTTCGCCTGCGCCTCCCCTCCCCACCCCGTCGAGGACTCCCTCCTCCAGCGCGCCCGCGAGGCCCCCGTCCACGTCCTGGAAGGCTTGCGCCTCGAGAAACACTTCAAGATCCTCGCCGACGCCGCCGACGTCCGCGTCCTGAGGCGACGGATGGAGGAGATCGGCATCGACGTCGTCCACGTACACCGCGACCAGGACCACCTGATCGGAGGCGCCGCCGCGAGACGCGCCGGCGCCGTGATCGTGCGCACCAACCACACCGCGCGCCCCTTCCACCCCCTCTCGATCCGCAAGCGCCTCCTCGTCCACCGCTTCTGCGACCGCCTCGTCGAGGTGTCCCGCGAAGCCCTCGAAACGAACCGGGAGACCTTCGGCCTGGCCGAGACCCGAAGCGCCTGGATCGAGACCGCCGTCGACCTGGAACGCTTCCGCCCCGGCGGCGCCGAGCCCCTCCGCGAGGAACTCGGGCTCGATCCCCGGCACGTCGTCGTCGGCATCGTCGCGAGAGTGCAACGCCACCGGCGGTTCGAGATCCTGTTCGAGGCGTTCGACAAGAGCCTCCGCCAGCGGCCCGAACTCCGGCTCTTGATGGTGGGCCGCGGAACCCATTACGACACGGTGGCGCGCATCCCCATCGATGTGCTCGGCCTCAACAACCAGGTCGTCCAGGCGGGCTACCGGAAAGAGGACTTCCCCGGCGTCCTGGCCTGCTTCGACATGAAGGTCTTCCTCCAGCCCGGCACCGACGGCTCCTGCCGCGCCGTCCGCGAGGCCATGGCCGCCGGCATCCCCGTCATCGCCTCCCGGCGGGGCATGCTCCCCGAACTCGTCGCGGAGGACACGGGCGTCCTGGTCGACGACGCGCCCGAGGCGCTCGCCGAGGCCATCGCCCGCCTCGCGGACGACCGCGAGCTCCGCAAGCGCCTCGGCCGCAACGCGCGAAGGGAAGCGGAGCGCCGGTTCGACCCGGGCAGGAACGCCGAAGCCCTGGAAACGCTCTACGGCGAGGCCCTGGAGGAAGCGAAGCGGCGGACAGCCGTCCCCGCGACGGAGGCGCCGGTCGAGCCGAAGTCGGCGCCCGCGCCCGTGGACCCGCGCAACGAGCCCGTCCTGGACGACATGAGCGAGGTCGGCGAATGGCCGGACATGACCCCGCAGGCCTTGCCGCCGCCGGAGACGGGGACGGGGACGGAAGCCGTGGATGTCTCCGTCGTCGTGGTGAACTGGAACGGCCGGGACCTCCTGCCTGCCTGCCTGGAATCGATCCAGGCGGGACGCGGGAGCCTGCGCGTCGAGACGGTGGTGGTGGACAACGGATCGCGGGACGGCAGCGCGGCGTACGTGCGGGACGCGTGGCCGGACGTGCGACGCATCGAGAACCCCGAGAACCGCGGGTTCGGGGCGGCGAACAACCAGGCCTTCCGGCAGGCGCGGGGGCGCAACGTCCTGCTGCTCAATTCCGACGCCCGGCTCGAGCCCGGCACGCTGCAGGTCCTGTCCGATTTCCTGGACGGCGACGCGAACGCGGGGGCGGTCACGCCCCTTCTGGTGGACGAGGCGGGCGGAAGGCAGAACGCCTTCGACAACTTCCCCACGCTGGCCTCGGAACTCCTGAACAAGGACCTGCTCAGGCTCCTGATGCCCGGGCGCTTTCCGGGCAAGCGCCGGGAGTTCCCCGCGCCGGTGGAGGTGGAATCGGCCCTGGGGGCCTGCCTGCTCCTGAAGAGGAAGTTCCTGGAACGCGCGGGGGGATTCGACGAGGACTATTTCTTCTTTCTCGAGGAGACGGACCTCTGCTATCGGATCCGCGAGCTGGGGGGAACCATCCATCTCCATCCGGGGTGAAGGCCGTTCACCTCGGGGGGAAGAGCAAGGCGCACGCGCGTTGCGAGGCCTGGATCGAGTACTACTGCTCCCTCTACCGCTACTTCGACAAGCACGGAGGAGCCGGGGCGGGACGGGCGCTTCGGATCGGCCGGTTCCTCAAGCTCTTCGCGAACGCCGCCGGGAGCTTCGCGCTCCTCTTCCTCACCATGGGCCTTCACTCCCGCGCCCTGCGCCGCTTTCCCGTCTACGTGCGCCTGCTCGCCTGGCATCTGATGCTCTGCCCGGACGACTGGGGGCTTCGCGGGCGAAAAGGCTGAAGCGGCCGGGCGCGGCGCGCCAGGAACCGGCTCCTATCCCGGTCCCCCCCCTCCCGCCTCCGCTTCCGAGGCGGGCTGGCCGGCCGGCGTTGCGCGGCGGACCTTCAGGTTGAGCAGTTCCACGAACAGGGAAAAGGCCATGGCGAAGTAGATGGTTCCCTTGGGGATCTCCTCCCCGATCCCCTCTACCACCAGCATCACCCCGATCAGGAGCAGGAAGGCCAGCGCCAGCATCTTGAGCGTGGGGTGCCGTTCGATGAAGCGCGAGACGGCCCCGGCGAAGACGAGCATGATGCAGACCGCCACGACCACCGCCGTGATCATGATGGCGATGTGGCGCGCCATTCCCACCGCCGTGATCACCGAGTCCAGCGAGAAGACGATGTCGAGCAGCATGATCTGGAACACGGCGGCGCCGAAGGAGCCGGCGCCCTTTCCCGAGACCGCCTCGTGGCTTCCCTCGATCTTGCCGTGGATCTCGAACGTGGACTTGCCGATGAGGAAGAGCCCCCCGGCGAGCAGGATCAGATCCCGCCCCGTCACCGGATGGTCCAGCACCGGCACCGTGAACAGCGTGGACGTCAGACCCATGATCCAGCTGATGGCGAGCAGCAGCAGAATCCGCGTGAACATGGCCATGAAGAGGCCGATCTTCTGGGCCTTCCCCCGCACCGAAGCGTCCAGCCTGCCCGTCAGGATGGCGATGAACACGATGTTGTCGATGCCCAGCACGATCTCCAGCGCCGTCAGGGTGAGCAGCGCGATCAGGCTCTCGACGCACAGCAACTCGGGCATGGCGGACGCCTCCACGATCCTCGGGGACGGGCCCCATTCAACCAATCGACCCGTCACAGATCCACAGATCCGCCATTTCCGGTTTCCCCTTCCCCCGCTCCCCGATAGGATGAAGGGGCGGACGCCATGAGAAAACGCCTTTCCATCCTCTGCCTCGCGCTCCTCGCCGGCGCCTGCTCCACCGAGGCACCCGGCGGCGACGGCCCCCCCCGGACACCGGACCGCGAGACCGTCCTCGAGACGGTCGGCGTCGAGGCGGGTTGCGTGCCCGAAGGCGAGGACGCCTCCCGCCGCTTCGAGGAAGCCGCGCGCCTCATGGAAGAAGGGAGCTACGCCGAGGCGATCCGCGCCTTCAACGAACTTCTGCCCCGCCGGGTCGAACCCCTCGAGGAAGGCGCGTTCCCCGACTACGACTGCTGGGACCACCGCGCAGCGCTTCGCATCTCGGCCTGCTTCGAGAAGCTCGGCCGGCTCGACCGCGCCCTCGAATTCGCGAAACTCGCCCGCGACAAGTACCCGTACTATGATGCGTCGGGAACCCGGCTGAAGATCGCCCGCGCCGAGCTCGATCAGCGCATCCGCGCGCTCGAGGAGAAGATCGAGAAGGAGGGGGGGGGCCATGGGGAATAGGAATGAAGCCGCGGAGGCACGGAGTCAACGAGTCGTTGCAGGGACAGGCGCTGGCGTTCAGGCTCGGCTTTCCGCCCTCCTGATGGGGGGGATGGATTTTCATGGCTTCGCTTCCTTGGAGAAGAATCAGGTGGATCAGCATGGAGATCAGGTAGATCAGGGTCGAGACGGGTTTTCGAGGTGCCCATGAAACCTGCCGAAACAATCATGAACCTGTTCCGCGAGCTCCTGGACGTTCCGTCCCCGTCCGGACGGGAGGCGGGAATCGCCTCGCTCGTGCGGGCGAAGCTCGAGGGGGTGGGGCTGGCCCCGGAGACCGACCCCGCCGGCAACGTGGTCGCGAGGATCGAGGGCGCCGATCCCGCCCTCCCCGTTGCCATGCTCGCGGCGCACATGGACGAGGTCGGCATGGCGGTCACCGAGGTGGAAGAGGGCGGGACGCTTCGCGTCCAGCGCTCCGGCGGCCTCTACCCCTGGAAGCTGGGAGAGACCCCCGTCGTCGTCCTCGGCGACAAGGAGAACGTGCCGGGCCTTCTCGGCATGGGCTCGACCCACGTCCCCGGAGCGGGAGAGCGGCGCGTCACGTGGGAGACCGTGCGCCTCTTCACGGGGCTCACGCCGGCGAGGCTCGCCGAGGCCGGCGTCGGGCCCGGCACCCCCGCCGTGCCCGCCCGCGAGGCGAGAGGCCCCGTCTTTCTCGGCGAGGGCGACGATCCCCTGGTGGGGGCGTGGACCTTCGACGACCGCATGGGCGTGGTGAACCTGCTGCGCCTCGCCGCGGCGCTGGCCGCGGGTTCGCTGAAGCCGCGCCGGCCGCTGCTCGTCGCCTTCACCGTGCAGGAGGAGATCGGCGGCCACGGCGCCCGCCTCGTCGCGGCGCGCGAGCGGCCCGGAATCCTCGTCGCCGTGGACGGTTGCCCCGTCCTGCCAGGCGGCCGGCCCGCGCTGGACGGGCGTCCGGGCGTGTGGACGCGCGACGCGCTGGCGCCCTGCGATCCGGCGCTCGTGGCGGGGCTGTGCCGTGCCGCGGAGGAAGCCGGGACCGCCTTCCAGAAGACGGCCTACGCCGGGGCGCGTTCCGACGCGAGCATGGCGTTCGCCTCGGGCATGGTGCCCCGGCACGTCACGATCGGCCACATCCGGGATTCGAGCCACGGGTTCGAGGTGGCGCGCCTCTCGTGCTTCGAGAACCTCTACTGCGCGCTGCGCCGCTTCGTCGAGGTGTTGTAGGCGGCGCCGCAGATCGACACCATGGTCGTGCAACGCGAACCACACGCAACCACAAGACCCCCTGCGTCCTTTGCACCCCTACGCCCTGCAATGTTGTTTTCACGAGAACCTTTTCCAGGCACGTGACGGAAATCCTTTCTCCAAAGAGGGGAGCAGTCGAATTGGAGGGCGAGCCTCCAGGCGAGCCGGCAATGTTTCGGCTCGGGGGGACCCTCGCCCTCCACGGTTGTACCGGTGAAATTTTTACCTGAGAGGCTGTGAAAAAATCCCTGCTGAGGATGTAGAATTCGAGGATCATCCCGGGGTATGTCCATGGAGGACGGGCCATGAAGAAAAGTCTCCTGTCGATCTTGGCGCTCACGAGCCTCTTCGCGGTTTCCTGCTCGCGGTCCACGCAGGAGCCCGCGCGGCCGGGGCCGGACGCCGAGGCGATCCGGGCGATCGTCCGCGAGGAGCTGGAGCGTTGCCGGAAGGCGGAGGCCGGCACCGCGGCGCAAGCGCCGGAAGACGTGCCGGCAGGCGGGACGAAGCGGGACCTGATCGATCGTTGCGTGCGCATCCTCCGGTTCGGATCCGTCAACACGGTGTGGGAACCCGGCAAGAAGGACGCCATTCTGACGCTGGGGCTTCTCGGCGCCGGGGAGGCCACGCCCGTGTTGCTGGACCATCTGCGCAACGAGAAGAACCAGCATGTCCGTTGCGAGATCGTCCGGGCGCTGGGCTGGATCGGGGACGCGAGGGCGGAGGACGCCCTGATCGCGTCGATGCTGAACGACGGGTACAAGCACGTCCGGGGGCTGAGCGCCCTGAGCCTGGGCGCGCTGGGCTCCTCGAAGGCGGTCCCGGCGCTCGAGACGACGCTCGAGGACGAGGACTTCTACGTGAGGAAATACGCCTCCGAATCCCTGGAAAAGCTGACGGGCAAGACCTACGCGTTCGAGGGGCGGTAGGATCCGCCTTTCGGCCTCGTCACGAATACACGACTGTCCCGTCCCTTATCTTCCCTCCCCCCCCGGCTTTTCGATCTCCGCGAGCAGCGCCTCCACGGCCCGGTCCAGCTGCGGGTCGGCGCCCGCCTCCTCGTCCGACGGCGTCAGGGGCACGTCGTGGTCCGGGACCGCGCCGTGGAGCTCCATGTCGGGGCCATTTGGATGGACCCACCAGCCCCGGAAGGGAAGCCGCAACCACGACCCGTCGAGCAGACGCATGCCGCCCGTGGAGATCACCCCGCCGAACGTGGGCCGGCCCACCAGCGGGCCCCGCTTCAGGGTCTTGAAGGCGTGCGAGAAGATTTCCGCGTTGCTGAAACTCGACGCGTTGCAGAGCACGGCCGCCGGTTTCGTCCAGGCGTAGAACGGGCGCCGCCCCTGGGGATAGCCCGGCCTCCCGCCCCGCGAGCGCGTGGTCGCGTGCCGCCGCACCGCCAGCACCGTGAGCAGCATGTCCGCCGTCCATCCCCCGCCGTTGTTCCTCACGTCGATGATCAGCCCCGCCTTGTCGTGCGCCTCGGCATAGAGGTCCCGCTCGAAACGCTCGAAACTCGACCAGTTCATGGATTGGACGTGGATGTAGGCGAGCCGGCCCCCGCCCGCCTCGGACACCCGCCTGCGGCACCGGCGGATGTACGCCTCGTAGCGCAGGCGCCTCGCCTCCCTCGCCCCCGCCGGCCGGATCACCACCCGTCGCGTCGCATCCGGATCGGACGCGGAGGCCACCTCGAGCCGCACGCGCTCCCCCGCGGCGTGGTTCAGCACCCGGTGCAGGTTCACCCCCGGGGCCAGCCGCACGCCCCGCGCCGAGAGCAGGAGGTCCCCGGGCGCAAGGCGGCTCTCTTCCCGGTCGGCGGGACCGTCCCTGAGCACCGAGGCGATCTTCAGACCCGGCCCCCCCCAGGTGGGATCGAAGTCCACGCCCAGCACCCCCGTCTCGTCCGCGTTCTCCGCCCCGCCCGGCACGGACAGCCCCAGGTGCGAGGCGTTGAGCTCGCCCAGCATCATCTCCACCGCGTCCTCGAAATCCTCCTTGCAGGACGCGGCCAGGGCCACCGGCGCCCAGCGCTCGCGAGCGGCGTCCCAGTCCGCGCCGTGGAAACCGGGGTCGTAGAACCGACGGTCCAGCACGCGCCACGCCTCGTGGAACATCTGGCGCCGCTCGGCCTCGTGGTCCACCGTGAGCGAGGCCCGGAACGAGACGGCGTCGCTGTCGCCCCCGCCGGCGTCGAGGAAACGGATCCGCCCGGCGCGGTCGAGGTACCACAGGCGCTTGCCCTCCGGCCCGAAGCGAAGGCTTCCGTCGGGCGAGACGTGCCGGTCCAGGTGGTCCAGCCCCGTGCCGTCCCACCGCACGCTGAACACGGACCGGTCCTCGTCCGCGTCGGCGAAGAAGGCGACCGTCAGGCTGTCCGGGGAGACCGCCGGCCCCCGCTCGTCGCCGGGAAGCGAGGTGAGCTGTTTCAGCCTCCGGTGGATGCCATCCAGGTCGACGAGGACCTCCGGGACCTCGTCCTCCTTCTCCTCCTTTCCGTCCTCCGTCTCTTCGCCTTCCTCTTCCTCGTCCTTCGCCTCCGGCTCCTCCGCCTCGCCGCTCCAGATCTCCCAGAGCGCGTCGGGCGGCGTCTCGAAGTCCGCCTTCCTCAGAAAAACCATCCAGACGTCGTCGTCGTCCCGGTTGCGGCGGGAGACGAAGGCCAGACCGCGCCCGTTGGGGAACCAGACGGGCGAGTCGTCGTCGTCGGGGTGGCGCGAGACGTTCACGGGAGGCGCGGATCCGTCGGCGGGGACGAGGAAGACCTCCTCGTTGTATTCCTCGTCCGAGCGGGAGAGCGCGAACCAACGCCCGTCCGGCGACCAGGCGAAGTCGCCCAGGTTCCACGACGAGGTCACGGTCCGCGCCCCGCTTCCGTCCGCCCCGATCACCACGAGGTCCCCGAGCCCCCGCTGGAAGGCGATCCTCGTCCCGTCGGGCGAGAAGGCGGGACGGATCTCGTCCTCGGGCCCGGTTGCCAGCGGCTCGACCTCGAAGGCCAGGGCGCGGGAGAGGGCGTCCTCCTCGCCGGGCGCGGCGCGCGCGACGAACAGGTCGTAGTTCCCGTTCCGGTCGGAGGCGAAGACGAGGGATTCGCCGTCCGGGGAGAAGACGGGGTCCTTCTCGCGGGCGGGGTTCGAGACGACGAGGTTCGCCCGGGTCTCCACGGGGGGCTCGTCGTCCTTCCGTTTCGACGGCGGCGCGGGCAGGGCGAACAGTTCCCCGCGCACGGCGAAGGCGAGTTCCTTCCCGCCGGGGTCGAGGGCGAATTCCGCGGCGTCGCGCGTGAAGGTGCGGCGTTCGCGAAGGCGCGCGCGGCGGTCGAGCGGCGCGTCGATCCGGATCCGCCCGGGCCGGCCGTCCGGCGTCTTCAGCGCATAGACGTCGGCGCCGGCTGCGAATGCGATCACGGTCCCGTCGGCGGAGATCGACGGGAACCGGACGCCGTAGTCCGTAAAGGAGGTGAGTCTCTCCGTCTCGGCGGTGTTGAGGTCGAGCCGGTGGAGGTTGGAGGTCCCCTCCCGGTCGGAGACGAAGTAGAGGGACTTGCCGTCGGGCCCCCACATCGGCCAGAGGTGGTTGCCTTCCGCCTCGACCAGCGGCCCGTAGCGCTTTGTTTCCGGCCGGCAGAGCCAGATCTTCCGCTCCGCCGCGCCGCGGTATCCCTTGCGCCACCACGGGGAGCCGCCGCGGACGAAGGCGATCAGATCGCCGCCGGGGGAGACGGCGGGCTGGCGCATCTCGGCGCCGGCCACGGGCGCGGGCAGGGCGCTTCCATCGAGGGGGGCGCTCAAGACGCGGGGCCGGATGAAGCTCGGGCCCGGGCGGTAGCTCGTGAAGTAGATGAGGCGTGCGTCGGGGCTCCAGGCGTGGACGTAGTCGCCGGCGGAGTGGAAGGTGAGGCGCCGGACCGCCCCGCCGTCGACGCGCAGGGCGAAGACGTCGCCGTTTCCGAAGCGGTCGGAATCGAAGGCGATCCACCGGCCGTCAGGGGACCAGACGGCGTGGGAATCGTAGGCGGCGTGGACGGTGAGCCGGCGCGCGGCGCCCCCGGCAAGCGGCGCGGTCCAGATGTCCCCCTGGTACCCGAAGGCGAGCCGGGAGCCGTCGGGGGAAGGGGCGGGGTGGCGCACAAAGCGCAGGCCGCCGTCGCCGGCCTTGGCGACGCCGGGAAGGAGAACGAAGGCGAGGATGAGGGCGACGTTTTTCATCTCGAGTCCATCCAGAAGCGACGGGAAAACCTCGATTTTCCGGCATCCCTCCGCGGCTTGCAAGCACGGCTCCGCCGTGAGGCATTCGCGGTGCAAACACTTCGGCACAGCGCTCACTACGAACGCCGGCTCGCCGCCGATTCGCGATTCCCCCTTCACGAGGTGAATCCGGGGGATTGGGAAAGGAACGCGAAATGCCCGCGGGCACAGGCCTCGCAGTCCGGGTCGCGCTCCACGCGGACCGCGCCCGCCTCGCCCGTCCACGGATCCAGCGTCAGGAGGCGCACCGGCACGGGTTCCCTCCCGATCAGGATCCGGAAGAGCGAAGCGGTCTGGAAGGAGGCCACGGCCAGGGGGGCGGCGCTGAGGATGCCCGCCTCCCGGGGGGAGGGGATCGACCCGGGATCGGGAGGCTCGGGAAAGAGGCAACGGAAACAGGGCCCCTCCCCCGGCAGCACCGGCATCATCATGCCCCGCGTCCCCAGGACGCCTCCGTAGATCCAGGGCGTGCCCCGCTTGACGGAAGCGTCGTTGATCACGTAGCGGGTCTCGACGTTGTCGCAGGCGTCCAGCACCGCGTCCGCCTCCGCCACCAGCGCCTCCGCGTTGCCCGGGCCCACGTCCACCACCACACCCTCGATCCGCACCTCCCCGTTCACCGCCGAGAGCTTCTCCGATGCCGCCGTCGCCTTCGGGCGCGCCTCCCTGGCGTCCGACTCGTCGAAGAGAATCTGGCGCTGCAGGTTGTCCAGATGGACCACGTCCCGGTCGACGATCCGGATCGAACCCACGCCCGCCCGCGCGACGAGCGTCGCCTGCGCGCACCCCAGCGCCCCCGCGCCCACGATCAGGACGCGCGCGGACCCGAGCCTCCCCTGCCCTTCCCGGCCGATCTCGGGAAGGGCGGCGTGCGCCGCATACCGATCTTCAGGAAGCGCCATGCCCTCTCCGCTACGCGGGTCATCGCCCCTAGCCCGGATTATTCATGAAAACTACTGCGGTCGCCGCAAGCACATGATCTGCTTCGTCGCTGCGACGATTCCGGCCCTCACGTGGCGCTTTGGCCACGCTCCGGACCGGAATCGTCTT
>Ga0180431_10004879_pt1 | contig 16615 bp, 12 predicted proteins | sample SS_ome_11_FD_132459 | JGI IMG/M metagenome (GOLD analysis project Ga0180431, IMG submission 132459) | Hypersaline lake sediment archaeal communities from the Salton Sea, California, USA - SS_1_MS_1 metaG | ecosystem: Environmental > Aquatic > Non-marine Saline and Alkaline > Hypersaline >... | reverse complement strand
TTCCAGACACCACTGGGAGGGTTGATGCGTTTCCTGCGTTGTCTCACGTGTCGGCTCCTGGAGCCTGCACGACCACGTCAACGGAAACGAACGTGACCCCAGCGTCTCGATCGGGAACTGTAGAGAGTAGGACGGCCAAGAACGGAGGTACCACTACAATCATGACGGACAGTGACGACTACTCGGATTTCGCTGCTCAATACGATTCGATGATCGAGCAATTCCAAAGCTATGCAGACGCGGCGGTGTTCGGTTTGATGTACGATCGCGTCGAACCGGGGGACAAAATCCTGGACATAGGAATAGGTACAGGGCTCGCGTCAGAGAGACTCGCCAGATACGGCCTGTCTGTCTACGGCATTGATGCCTCGCAAGCAATGCTTCGGGAATGCGAGAAGAAACGAATGGCGAAGGAGCTTCGGCGCGTCGATGTATCGAGAGAACAAATCCCATACGAGGATGGGTTCTTCCAGCACGTGCTCACTTGCGGAGTGCTGCATTTCTTCGAGAGCCTGGACGACGTTTTTCGCGAAGCCGTTCGCGTGCTGAAGGACGGGGGTACCTTCACATTCACAGTGATGGCGGACAGAGACGGTGGTGTTGAGGGGCGAACAGTGACGAGGAGACAAACAAAATGGGGGCGGGAGGTCTTCCTCCAGGGGAGGGGCTACATCACCGAACTCTGTAGCCAGAATGGATTGAAGCCCGTCGCCTGGTTGTTGGTTCTTGGCGATGTGGATCCTGAGGATGGAGGCAAGAATTACTATTGGATCTATGTGACGCGAAAGGGAACGGGAACCGGGGAGTAGCTGCCCACGCAGGGCCCATGATGTCGACGCCTACCACGAACCTCTTTGATACGCACTCCTTGCGTGGCGGAAAGAGGGGGCGAGGTCATACAACGATTTTGACGAACAGTTGACGCCTGCGCGTCACGTTGCTTCCGACGTCAACAGGGGCAATCGATGCGGCGCGTTTTACCACTGGATGACCGTGAAAGCCTTTCCGGGGAGGAAGTGGGCTACAAAGCCGCGAGACTGGCGGAAATGGTACGGCTGGGTTGGCCAGTGCCGCCGGCCTGCACCGTCAGTGTTGACGCGTTCAAAGAATTCTGCGCTGCGAACGACATCCGCATAGGGGAAATCCCGCACAAACGATCGGTGGAACTGATCCGCGGAGGATTCTTCTCACGCGAGCTGCTCGACGAACTGGATGAGTCCCTCGGCACACTACCAGCCGGTACTCTAGCGGTACGCTCGTCCGCTGTTGCTGAAGACGGTGAGTCGTTCTCGATGGCCGGCCAGTTAGACACGTACTTGAACGTGCGGCGAGAAGAAGTTCCCAAGAGAATCAAGGACTGTTGGATCGGAATGTTCGGGCAAGCCGTGACCGCATACAGGAGCAGGAACGGCATACGGCATGCTCACGGAATGGGCGTGATCGTGCAACGACAGATCGACGCACGATATGCGGGTGTTCTGTTCTCCTTGGACCCAGTCACGAGGTCGGCCGACCATCTGGTGATCGAGTGGGTAGAGGGAGCAGGGGAGCAACTCGTTTCGGGTGCGGTCACGCCGAAAACGGTCATCCTGGAGCGACACCATCCCGATATACCCTCGGTTGTGCCGGCGGAGTTGAAAGAGAGTCTTGTGCAACTCGCCGAGTACGCCATTCGGGCGGAGAGTCATTTCAACAACCCAGTCGACATAGAATGGTGCTCAGATTCATCGGGGCTGTTCCTGCTCCAGGTGCGCCCCATCACCGCGATGGGTGGGGAAGATGCCGTTGTATGGACCAATACGAACATGTCGGAAAACTTCCCGAAGCCGCTGACGCCGTTTGCCTGGTCCGTCGTGGACGAGTTCTACACGCGTTACATGCTGAGCCTCGCCCATATGCTCGGCATCCGCGATCCGCACCTGCAGAGGCGTTGCAGTCCCGTCAACAGGCTTACCGGTGTTCAACGCGGGCGCGTCTACTACAACATCAAGAGCTGGTACGAGTTGGTGTACGCCTATTTGCCTACGTTTGGCCACACCATCAGGAATTACCTCGATCACTACATCGGGCAGAATGTACCGATCGACGTCGGCCGCGTGAGTCGCGAAACACGTGGGCAACGCGGCAGTGCCGGCTTACTGCGACATCTCTCCATCTGGACGCGCTTGGTGTACTTTCTGTGCCGCGCGCGATTTCACCTGGACCGCTTCGAGAGTTTGTTTCTCGAATTCCGGTGCGAGCTGAGACGGAATTCTCACTCAAAACTCACCGCGGGCGATCTGGTCGACAAACTGGACGACCTCTTCGATGGTTTTGTTGCCCATCAATGGTACCATCAGTGCATCGCCGATTTTTCGGTTCTCTTGTTCCCCGGCATCCTCGAGACTCTCGTCGCTCGGTGGGTGCCCGCGCGATTCGGCGACCGCGCACGAATATCCGCAGCCCTTATGCAGGGCGAGTCTGTGGCGAGCACAGAGTCGGCCCGGATTATCGCACAGATAGCACGAGATATGAGCGGGCATCCTTCGCTCCTTCGGTTGCTCGATGAAGGTGACTACGAGACGCTCGAGCTTGAGCTCACTGCTTCCCTGAGGCGGCTGTTCGAAGAATTCCTGGAACGGTTCGGCAGCCGCTGCTACCACGAGTGTATGATCGTCTCGCCGACGTTCGAAGAAAGGCACGACCTCTTTTGGGACCTGGTAAACAAATGTCGGCTTCGCGAAGATACCGTGCGCCGCCAAGAAGAAGACGCTCCATGCAATCACGCGGACTTGATGAACGATGTCCTGCGCGCCCTGCCCGTTGCGAAAAGGCACCTGTTCGCCTGGTTCGCCAGGCGCGCTGCCAATTCAATCGCCCTACGCGAGCAGGGGCGCTTGGTGCAAAGCATGCTGTTCGGCGAGATCCGGAAGTTGGCTCTCGCGTCGGGTGAGAAACTGACGGACCTCGGACACCTCACCAAAGCCGATGATGTTTTTTACCTGCAACTGTCCGAAGTCAGAGACCTGTGCGGAGGCAAGTTCCTGCTGCCGGAGACTGTCCCGAGTCTGATCGCCATGCGGCGTGAGGCGTTGGACTCTAACACCGAAACCGAACCGCCCGAGTGCTTTGTGCTCGATCGTGGGGAGTACTGGAAGAATCGAACGGGCGCAGCCTCTTCGATCGAACCAGGAACATTGCGCGGTACCTGTGCTGCGCGGGGCAAGGCCGTCGGGTGGGCTCGGATCATCGAAGATCCGGCTTCGGACAACCGTTTGCAGCCCGGCGACATATTGGTCGCGCGCTCGACGGATCCCGGCTGGACGCCGCTCTTCTTGATTGCCGGAGGCCTGGTGATTGAAAGGGGAGGTCTGCTGTCTCACGCCGCGATCGTGGCGCGTGAGTTTGGCATACCAGTGGTGATTGGCGTGGCTGGTGCCACCAGGCGGATTCCGGATGGCGCGCTCGTGAGTCTCGACGGCGATACCGGTACCGTGGTCGCACTCGACGAGGAACACACTGCGCTCGAGCGAGACGCTGCGCCCAAGCCGGAGGAGCATTGGGAGGAGGATGCCTGTGATCCGCGATATCGCGCGAGCGCTTAGGATATTCGCTAGCGAGCGGTACCCGACAGTCGTGGCTCTTCCGGTGGCGCTGTGTGCTTGCTTGGGACCATATGCGGTGGCGGGTGGTGGGTGGTCGGTGCTGGTAAGGGTCGTGGTCACGACCTTCCTCGTTCTCTTCGCTTTGAGGATTGTGGACGACATCGTCTCAGTCGAGGAAGACGAAAAAACCAACCCCAGCCGCGCATTGCCATCGGGACGTGTCGACATTCAGATGTTGGCTCGTGGCGCCGTTGCGTTGACTGGTGCCGCACTCGTTTGCGGGTTTGGGTGGTTGAGCCTGGGGCTTGCCGTATTGGGTTTGTACTACGTGGGTTTCTTTCTATGCATCAGACACGTGTCAGTCATCCTCAAGCCATGGTTCGTCAACATCGTGTTCTTTGCGATTCCGATTCAGCTGAGTTGGATCCAAGGAAGGCACGCCGGTTTGTTCCTGTGCACTTTTGGGGTCTTCTTTTGGTTAACGGCGGTCGGTCACGACTTCGCGCACAGCGTCCATGCGCCGGGAGAGTCGCACGGCGATACACCGAGTGCCAGCGAGATTCTCGGGCCGCGAAGAGCGGCGCTCGTGGGGCTTGCTTGTTATGTCGGAGCATTCGCGGCCGGCGCGACGTTGGCCTACGGCCTGCCGGGATACCGGCCGATACCTATCCTCTTTTCTCTTGGGCTGGCTCTGATGTTCGTGAGGGTGTGCGTGCTGTTGATCGAACTCATTGCCCATCCGTGTGTGGAACGGGCAAGACGTTTGTACGTTGGTGGTTTTGCCTTTCTTCTGGTCCCCAGTTTCTTACTCTGGATCGATCGCGTTCTCGGTGTCTGACGTTCACGCCGAAGGTACGTTCACAGTAGACCGCCAGATCCAGTAGCTAATCAAAACCACGGCTAGCAGGGGAAACAGCACGTAGAAGACTCCGCGCGGCTTGCGAATCGGCACGTCGACTATGAATAGCACCGCGAACGCAACAAACGATGCTTGGAGCAACGCGTGGAAACCCGAGGAAGCCGAATAGTCTTTGGCAATGTAAAGGAAGGGGAAGGCCAAGGCCGTGTACGTGACCGGTAAACCCCTGTGAGAAGATGAGAGGTCAGCTCCCTGCGCCTTCATGGTGTTGAAGTGCGCCAACCGAACGGCGCCGCTCAAGACAAACACCGACATGATGGAGAACGCCACCGGAGAACGTAGACCCGCGCCAACGGCGATGATGATTGGAGTGACGACGAATGAAACCATGTCTACGACGGTGTCGAGTTGGACGCCGTATTCCCGCTCGTAGTCGGTGCGCTTCAACCTCCGCGCAATAGGGCCGTCGAACAGGTCGGCGATACCGGCAACCATCAGCCCAACCAAGGCAAGCTCGATCTTTGCTTCGAATGACAGGAAACAGGCGGCAATGGCTGCTGCCAATCCGAGTAGCGTGACCAGACAAGCGAGATTGTAGGCCCCAAGCATCATCGCTTTCTGTTCTCCTCAGCTTGAACGCCGTGTAAGTGTCACTTCCCTACAGTATCGAGAGCGCACCATGGAGACAATCCTTTGACGTCTTTTTGACGCCCTAACGCGAACTTGCCCTCAGCGTGACAACGGAGGGCATGGTGCGGCTCACCAACCTGAACGACCGGCAGCGAGTGAGGCTCAGTCGGAGCAATTGCGTACTGCTTGCGAATCCGTATGCGCGGAGGGTGAGCAGGAAGACGATCGCCCGCGCCGTAGATGTGATCGGAATCGACGAAAGGGCGATCCGCGAAATTGGCCGAGACGGGACTGCACGCGCTCTCTCCGAACAAGCGGTGCGGGAAGCGGTGCCTTTCGTGGTGGTGGCGGGGGGGGACGGTACCCTGCACCAGATCATCCAGGTGCTTGCAGGCACTGGCACAGCGCTCGCTGTAGTTCCGCTCGGCACGTCGAACGACCTCGCACGGCGCGCCGGACTGCCGCTAGGGGTGGCCGGACTCGAAGCCACTCTCGACAGACCGCGGGTCGCGGCTCTGGATCTCTTGAGAATCGGCGGTAGGCGCATTGCCACCGTAGGTGGTTTCGGACTGCCGTCACATGTGTCCGCTTGCTGCAACCGCCTCAGGAGTCGGCCCGTCACCGGGCCAGTCGTGTCCTGGCTGGGCGGCAATGTCTACTCCGTGGTCGCCGCCTCGCGCATCTTGAAACACGGTGGAGAAGCGTCCGCATACACAATGCGTGTCAACGACGGCCCACCGTTCACCATGCGGGCCGCCGCCGTCATCGTGGGCCTCGGGGAGCGGTTCGGCGGCGGAATGCAGCTCGCCGCCGACGGTGAAGTGAGCCCGGGGACTTTCGCGGCCCTGTTCGTGACTGCGACCACACGTTACGGCCTCCTCAGCACACTGGTCCGAGTCAAGCTGGGTTGGCCGACCGGCGGCCTTGCTGTAACACGCGTTGGCATCACTCGTTTGAGCCTGCGCTCGGGAGATCTCGTAGCCTCTTTCGGCGACGGAGAGCCGTTGGGGCTCATCGGGCGCACCGTCATCGAGCTGGAACCCCGCTCGCTGAATGTGCTCTTGCCGATGGGGCGGGGCGAAATCGGCAACGTGCCGACGCGTTTGAGGAGGGCGGTCTGATGTTTGGCCGTGTGCTCGCGGCAGTGGCCGTATTCTATGCCCTGGGTGGGTTGGTCTTGCTGGCACAACGTGCCGGGAAGGCCGGCGGCGGGCGCACGACACTCACGAAGTTCGCCACCTATGGGGTTGTTGTGGTCGCGTTGCTCGGCGTTTCCTGGCTGGGGGCGTTCTCCTACGCCGCGGCAGTGACGGCAGTTTTGGTGCTTGGACTGCTCGAGCTAGGTAAGGCGGCGCGGCTCCCGTGGACGGCGATTATGGGGATGGTCGTGGCGGGACTGACGCTCGCGATTGCAGCTGTGGGACAGCGAGCCGCCCTATACCAGCTCGCAGTCGCGTTTGCGGTAACGGCTCTGGTAACCGGCGCGCTGTTTTCGAAACCTCGCCCCGGTTTGTCGCCTGGAATGTGGGCCGCGGTCGGCATCGTCGCCATTGCAACACCGACGGTTCACTTGTTGTTGTTCGCCCGCACGGACCAAAGGTTCGTGCTGTTCGCGTTTCTCTTCTTGGTAGTTGCCAGCAACGATGCCTTTGCGGAGCTGGTCGGAAAACGTTGGAGCGTCGGCAAAGGGTTGCTGCGCGCGAGCCCCACCAAATCGGTCTCGGGCCTCATGGCTGGCCTCGCGGGAACCCTGGCCATGGCACTCACAATTCAACTCCTGACCGGCATCTGGACGCCAACGCGAGCCGCCCTCATAGGCAGTCTTCTTTGGGTGGCGGCCAACCTGGGCGATCTGGTTGCCTCTAGCCTCAAACGAACACTCGGGACCAAGGATTTTGGTACGGCACTGCCGGGACACGGCGGGGTTCTGGACCGGTTCGACAGCCTCATTATCGCGGCCATGCCGTACAGCTGGGTGATTGGAGGTTGATCGATGTATACGTCGCAGATACGCCGGAAGCGTGACTCCTCCCTCGCGATCGCGTGGACTGAATCGGCTCGGCAGGAGCGACTCAAGGTGGTACAGGATGCAAGAGACGTTGAGCTGGATCAGCTCTCCGAACGGCTGCTCGACGCCGAGCAGCTGCGGGGGCAGATCGAGAATTTCGTGGGAGCGATGCGCGTGCCAGTTGGTATGGCTGGGCCTCTCACGGTACGCGGCGAGGAAGCACAGGGATCTTTCTACGTCCCGCTTGCAACGACCGAAGGTACCCTGGTTCTTGCTGTGACTCGTGGGGCACTCGCAATCAATGAAGCGGGCGGCGTTGAGACGGCGGCCACCGAAACACGGGTCACGCGCGCGCCGCTCTTCGTCTTCTCCAGTCACAGGTCTGCCAGCGCCGCCGCGTGTTGGATAACGCGGAACATGGAGAAGGTCCGCCAAATGGCGGAGGCGACCACGCGGCACGGAAGGCTGGTCTCCTTGGAGCCGGTGCTATACGGTCGACGACTCGTGCTCGTTTTCTCATACAGCACGGGCGACGCCTCGGGTCAGAACATGGGCACATTCGCCACCGATGCGGCGTGCCGCTGGATCAGAAGGCAAGCACCTTTCAACGAGGTGGAATTCTACGCCCTGGAATCGAACATCTCACACGACAAGAAAATCGCCGCGCTATGCACGCCGCGGCAGCGTGGACGGAGGGTGGATGCGGACGTGACCGTGCCTCGTACCGTTGTGTCGTCGGTGTTCAAGACGACGCCTGAGGCAATGGCACGCGTGGCGCGGGAAGGCATCTACTCTTGCGTTCTATCCGGCGCCGTCGGAGCGCAAGCGCAGTTCGCAAACGTCCTGACTTCCCTGTTCGTTGCCACTGGCCAGGACGTCGCCGCCGTGACGGAGTGCGGAACCGGCCTCACGTTGATGGAGGTGACCGCTTCCGGGGATCTCTACGCCAGTGTCACCATCCCCAGTCTCTTGGTTGCCACTGTGGGGGGCGGAACTCGTCTTCCCGGCCAACGCGAGTGCCTGGAACTGTTGGGCTGTTGCGGGATGGGCCGCGCGCGCAAGCTTGCTGAGATTACCGGAGCCGCAGTGCTCGCAGGTGAATTGGCACTGGTCGCTTCTCTTGCTTCCGACACCTTCGCCATCGCTCATCGCACGTATGGCAGGCCGGTGTGAGAGCTGCTTTGCCGGGGCATCGTTGCATTTCGTCATCGACCGAGGCACCAGCCGAACGCAGCCATACTAAGATGAGGCTTAGGGCGCGCCATTCATGCACCATGAGTTCTTTCTGGCATTCTCAAACACTTCTGCCGCTGCTGTCAGGCTAAAAGGTTAGCGCTCCAGGACGATGAGTCCATTGAACCATTGTGGATTGGGGATTATTATATATTCCAGTACCTATTTAAGAAAATCATGTCCTCGCTACGCGGGAGAGGAAAATCACGTCCTATTCAAGCATGCGGCTACAGTTCGGCTATCCCGTTCTGAGGTGGGTTGCATTCGCTTGCCTGCCGGTGCACCTGAGCGGGTGTCACACAGAGCAAGGGCACGAAGACCTCAGCCCGCACAGCGACGCCGAAATGATTTCGGAAGTATCCTCTGCCCGCCCCGGAGAACCTTTTTGCGTCGGTCTCAGGCTCACCCTGGATCCGGGCTGGCACAGCTATTGGCTGAATCCTGGAGACGCGGGCCAGCCGGCAGCGATTGAGTGGGATTTGCCCGCAGGCTATCGAGCAGGTGAAATCCAATGGCCGTTTCCTCACAAAGTCGAGGAATCATCTGTAGTGAGCTATGGCTACGACAATGAAGTCATGCTGCTAACTGAGATTACTCCCCCGCGTTCTCTCACGGATGAACAGACGGTCTCGATATCTGCACTGGCACATTGGCTGGTGTGCAAGGACATCTGCCTTCCGGCGGAGGCAGATCTTGAATTTGAAATACGAATCAGCGATGAGCCCTCACTACCGGACCCCCAATGGATTGAGGCGTTCGCTGAGACTCGAGAGAGACTGCCGGCAGTCGCCAGTGGCTGGGCTATGAGTGCAACGCGAGATCGGGAGGGATTCGTTCTCGAGGTCAATCTTGACGGTCCGATACCCCAGTCAATCGAGGGCGCGTTCTTTTTCGCAAGCGAACGCGGCGTGTTAGACCACGGTGCCTACCAGAGAGTAGCCAGAGGCGACGGACGTTTCAGTATCTCCTTGACGCGGTCGAAGTACGCTCGAGCGGAACCAAAGCGGCTAAAGGGGGTTCTGGCAATGCCCGAAGAGATTACGCTTGGCAGCGTCAGTACCAGAGCCATTGCCGTAGATGTGTCGGTCGTTGGCGAACAACGCGATATGTGAACAATGCCGTAACACGATTTCGATAACCGGAGGATCCAAAATGAAGAAGTATGCAAACGTAGCCATCACGGCGATGCTTGGTTGTGCGCTGCTTTGTGTCAGTACGGCAGCGGTTGGTCAGAACGGCGCTGCGGTGGTTGGAGAGGCGGCTCCGGCTTTTGCCCTAGTCGACACCAACGGCGAAGAGCATTCGCTGGCCGACTACAGAGATGACTGGGTTGTATTGGAGTGGCTCAACTATGGTTGTCCGTACGTCCGCAAGCACTATGACAGTGGAAACATGCAATCGCTTCAGCGGAAATATGGAGAGCTGGGTGTGAAGTGGTTCGCAATCGTTTCTTCTGCGCCCGGCAAGCAGGGGTATTACCCACCGGCCGAGATGAACGAACGTTCTAATGAGATAGGCAATGATGCACTTGCCGTCTTGCTCGACTCGGACGGAACGGTTGGCCATATGTACGATGCCAAGACCACGCCCCATATGTTCGTGATCAATCCAGACGGCCTACTCCTCTACAATGGCGCGATAGACGACAAGCCAAGTTCACGCGCAAGTTCGCTCGAAGGTGCCTTCAACTATGTCGATGTGGCACTCGATGAAGCCATGAGCGGAAGAGATGTTACTGTGAAGACGTCGCAGCCGTACGGATGCTCGGTTAAATACTAGTCTTTAGTCAAAGGAGTATTCGTCTCGCACCGTTCTTTCTAGTGCGTCGAGGGCGTCTTCTGGCGCCCTCTTTTCTATTGACTTCAAACTAAGTAGCTAAATCCTACTCGATCATGCGACTCACACTCTTACAAGGTTGGAATTGATTTATTGCGGAACTCCGATTTGCGCATGGATGAAGTCCAGCTCCCCACCCCCACACCACCGAACATCCTGCTAATATTGGTATGTGTGGGTAGTCGGCACCGGTGCCGCACCGGCTCCATTCATTGGAACGGCAGACCGCCAACGGCCCCAACGGCCTGGGACCACACCGATAGCACCCGGCGTATTGGGTGCTAGGCCCAACAGTACAGAAGTTGTAGCGTTCAGATTACCCTGCCCGTGAAGGAGTGACGATGTCTGAGACCGAGTCGAAAACCGCCGCCGACGGCAAACCCACTCTCGACGATCACATAAAACGTGTGTTGATGGGCGAGAGGCGTTTCGAAAACGTCTACCAGTCGATCTCCCGCATGATTCTCGCCGATCCAGCGCGCATCGAACGTGTAACGGTAAACGGCAGGAGTACGTACGATTTCCGCGTGTTCAGACAGCACGAGAAACACATCATCGGAATGTTCGATGAGATAAACAGCTTCGTCTCGTTTGTGAAGGACGCTTCCGAGGGTGGCTCGTCGCGCGAGATGGCGTTTGTCCTGATAGGTGAGCCCGGAAACGGCAAGACCTTCTTCGTCGACTACCTGAACATGATATACCGGGAGTTCATCTCGAAACCCGAGAACCGTAGATACACGTTCAAGTTCAACGACATGGACAAGATCGGCGGATACGGCAAGATCACCAGCATCGAGTCGCAGACCTTCGAAGACCCGATGGTGCTGGCCATGAACATGGTCGATGGCCGAGATGCGAGCATCGCTCATCTGAAAAGCCAGTACGGCGCGACTGACGCACAGATCAGTAGCTTCTACTCCGACTATCGGCCGCTTGGCGCCTGCACGGACTACATATGGAACCAGATCCGGGAACACTGCGACGGAGATCTGGAGAAAATGCTGAACTTCGTCGAAGTCCTGCCGATTCCCATTAGCGAGTCACGCGGCACCCTGACCGGAAAATACGCCGCCAAGGACAAGATCACGTCGTCGGCAGTGGACCTGATCGGAGACGAATCGATCACCCGGCTGCTGCACATCACCGACACCCACAACCCTTACCGGTTCGACCTCAGGCGCGGTGCGCTGGCCCGGGTCGCGGGCGGGGGAATCCACTTCGCCGACGAGATCTTCAAGAACAAGCGCGACCTGGTGCAGGTCTACCTCGGAGTGATCCAGAATCGTACGATCGAGATCGAGGGCTTCAAGTGGCCGCTCGATTCCTTGATCATCGCCACGAGCAACAACTCCGAGTTCGCACGGTTCCTCGAGGAGAAGGAGCAGGCGCCGATCGTCGACCGCTGCCGCCTGTCGTACATGGCGCACAACACTAACTACCTGTTGCAAGAACAGCTGACCGGATATGCGCTGGGATCAGGCAGGAAGACGACCTTCACCAGCGACGAGATGCATATCGATCCCAATCTCAATTACGCGCTCTCGGTGAGCGTCATCCTGACAAGGATGCCCCCCTCGGAGAAGCTCACGCCCATCGAGATGATGAAGTTGGCAGCCGGCGAGGTCGCGGGCGAGAAGAGCGTCAAGACGCTTTCCGAGGTCATCGGGGATCTGAACAGCGATCCCGACATCACAAAGCGGTTCGGTCAGAAAGGCCTCGGCCACAGAAACCTCGGCAGGGCCATTCAGGTGCTGCTCGAACGGTCGGGAACCCAGGAAGGCAAGTGCATGTACGCCGAAGACATCTTCGATGCCCTGGAGAGCGTCATCCTAGACTACGTGCAGGACCCCAACGACCGCACCAAATACCTGAACGATCTCAAGACCGCGCGGGGATTGTACCGGAAGAACGTCATGACGGCGATCTTCAACGCATACATGGACGAGCCGACGGCCATCGAAAAAGACGTGATGAACTACGTCAACATGATCATCGGCATCGACGCCAAGAACCTCGGCCCTGACAAGGTTTGGACATACAAGGATCCACAGACCGGGAAGCTGGTGCCGATCAAGATCGACGAGACGTTCATCAACAGCGTCGAATCCCGGCTCGGCCTCCAGAACGACGAGCAGAAACAGAGCTTCCGCACCACAATCACCAAAATCTACGGCCAGAAGGTGATCCAAGATCCCAACTACGACTTTATGGACAACAACGATCTGGTAAAGGCCGTAACCGATGTGCGACTGAAGTCCGACGTCGCGGGGGCGGGAAGCCTCGTGGGCGCGCTCTCCAACCGCACCAACGAGGAGAACCAAAAGCTCTACAACCGGATGCTCGACACGATGGTGAACAGCCTGGGCTACTGCAACACCTGCGCCAAAAAGACGATCGAGTATTTCTGTACGCAGGATGATGCGACTTAGGGAATGCAGAATCATGGACTTTTTTGATATGAACAGTGAGTGACGTGCGGGCCGATACCGAACCATGGGTTACGAAAGAAACGATCTGAAGAGAGAGCTCGAGGCTCAGGGCCTGAGCGACACGCACGTCGAGGAGCGTCTTCGGGAGTTCGAGAGCGCGGGCGACCACGGCGAGATCCCCCCAGGTCGGGCGAATGTGATCGGTTTCTACGACCTGGGCGACCTCGAGTTCGTGGCCGGTCTCGTTCCTCCTCGCCGCACTCCGGTGGCACATCTCCAGACGATCGACGATCTCCTGGACCGTGACAAGCAGAGAGAAGAGGACGGGTTCCCGCGACGCATTCGGATCGGTAGGGTCATCAAGCCGAGCCGGGACGACAAGGACAAGATTGTGGTGGTGCCCACAACCACCGAGCCCAAGTTCCTCCACGACAAGTCGATCACCGACGAGGAGGAACAGTCGACCGGCGGCTCGGGGGACGGCGACGAGGGCGAGGTCATCGGCGAACAGCCCGAGAGGGAGGGACAGGAGGGTGAGGGTGCGGGCGCCGGCCATGGAGAAGGCGCAGACCATGACGTCAGCTCCGACGCGTTTGACCTGGGCAGAGTGCTCACCGAGAAGTTCTCGTTGCCCAATCTCAAACCAAAAGGGAAGAAGCGCTCCTTTACGAAGTACACCTACGATCTTACCGACAGGAACCGCGAGTCGGGGCAGATTCTCGACAAGAAGGAGACCCTCAGGCAGGTGGTGAGCACGAACATCCTGCTCGGGAACATAACCGGGACCGAGCCGGTCAAAACCGAAGACCTGCTGCTCAATCCGAAGGACCAGGTGTTTCGAATTCTTTCACGCGAGAAGGACTTCGAATCGCAGGCGGTCGTCTTCTTCCTGCGCGACTACTCCGGCTCCATGCAAGGGAAGCCGACCGAAGTTGTCGCCACCCAACACCTCTTCATCTACAGTTGGCTGATGTTCCAGTACAAGAACAACGTCGAGACTCGGTTCATATTGCACGACAACGATGCAAAGGAAGTTCCCGATTTTTACACCTATCACAACTCGCAGGTGGCGGGTGGCACGAGCGTGCACCCCGCGTACGAGCTGGTGAACAAGATCGTGTTCGACGAGCAGCTCATGCGAGATTACAATATCTACGTCTTTCACGGAACGGACGGTGACGATTGGGACTCGGACGGCGCGGAGGCGGTCGCCGAGGTGAGGCGCATGCTCACCTACACCAACCGCTTCGGAATAACCATCGCGCGCAATTCCTGGTCGCGGGCCACCGACACTACGGTGGAAAAGTACATGGAAGGATCGGGCCTGCTCAAAGAGAAACCGGAACTGGTCAGGCTCGACTCGATGTCGGCCGAAGAGGCGACCGAAGCCAGGGTGATCGAAAGCATCAGAAAGCTGATCGAGTAGCGGGGCTTGCCGGCCCGGCGTCGCTCGATTTGCGGATTCAGGTGGTACCATGCAGCTGATCGATCAACATGTGAAGAAGATCATGGAGGAGTGCAAGGTTCGCGCGCGTGACGCCGGCCTCGAATTCTACGACGAAACGCTCGAGTACATCGTCACCAACAAAGACCTAATAGAGCTCTCCCCCAAGGTCATGATCCCCACCCTCTACGACTACTGGGTCCACGATGTAGAGGTGCTGAAGGGCCACGGGGTGTACAAACTGTATCCCACCAACCCCTATGAGACGGTGATCAACTCGCGCCCCGCAATATCCTTCTACAACGACAACAACCCGGACTGGTTGAACATCATGATCTTCTACCACGTCCTGGCGCACATTGATTTTTACCAGAACAACATTCTGTTCGAAAAAACCTGGGACGATGACTTCGTGGGACGGGCGCTGGCCGACAAGCGGATGATCGCGAATCTCCGGAGCGACCACGGACGCTGGGTCGACTACGTCATCGAGTTCAGCCGCGGGATCGACAACCTGGTCGGTTACTTTAACGCGCTTTACGACAAGGAGTACACTGCCGCGAGAGATCTGTCGGGGAAGCTGGACTACTACTTCTCAGAATTCCTGCAGAACCAGGAGCAATCCGACATCCAGGAAATATTCAAGGAGGTCGAGAGATACAACGAGCTGCAGCAGCGGAATCCCGAACACTGTGAGTCGTTGTTCCTGTCGGATGTCCAGAGCAACTATCCGGAGTTCCAGGCGAAGTACGAAAAAGCCGAACAAGAGAAGCGGGAAGAGCGCAGCGACAATGTGATGGCGTATATCCTCGAGCATTCTCGGTTTCTCGAGAAGGAGGAAAACGTCTGGATGAAGACGGTGATGGGCATAGTGCAAAGCACCGCACTCTACTTCGAACCTCAGATCAGGACCAAGATCGCGAACGAGGGGTGGGCAAGCTACTGGCACGACCATCTGTTCAGGATGGACGACCGCATCGAGGGCCACGAGGTGGCATACTCAAAAACCCACTCAGGCGTGACGTCGATCAGCCGAGTGGGGCTCAACCCTTACGCAATTGGGATGCGGCTGTACGAGTACATCGAGAAGCTCGCAGACAGAGGAAAGCTCAACTTCCAGTTCCAGAAGATCAGCAACATTCAGGAGCGGAAGGATTACGATACCGGCGTGTTCAAGGGGCAGGAAGCGATCTTCTCGGTGCGCAAGAACTTCTCGGACTTCGTTCTGATAAACACTTTTGTGGATCAGGACTTCGTGGACGAGCACAACTTGTTCGTGGTTGGGATCAGGCAAAACAAGCAAAGGGGCACCCGCGAGTTCTACGTGAAGAGCAGGAACAGCGAGGACTACCGGCAGATGTTGGTCGATTCGCTGTACCATCCGCCCAAGATCACGATCGACGAAGACAAGACCGACGAGTCGAACCTGTACCTTGTACATCACTACGAGAAAAAACCGCTCGTGAACGAATACATCCCCGACACGATGATGGGCATCGAATACCTTCTCGGCGGGCAGGTGCAACTCGAGACGACAGAGGTGATTCGGAAGCGGCCCGAGACCGAGGACGAAGAACCCGAGATGGAGCTGCGCCGCGTGCTCTACACGATGAAAGACCGCAAGATCTCGAAAGTGGACCTCTGATATCATGATACCGGAAGACGACTTGCAGGATCCGGGCGGTTTCATCTCCGAAGCTCAGGCCAAGGGGAAGAACCTCGAATTCCTCATCAAACTCGGCAAGATGCTGCGCGAAAAAGAGCTCCGGATTCCAATGACGTTCAACGACTTCCTGTTTGCGATCTCGAAGAATCCGGAGCACGTGCTGCGCGACATCTTCCAACTGTTCCACGACATGCTGCACCACTACGTTCCGGAGGGCCAGGACGACTTCAAGTTGTCCGAGCACTCAATCGGCTTCGTCAAATACGATTGCAGCAAGCTCTTCGTGAACGGAGTCGATTCTCCGTTCTTCGCCGACCGGCTGTTCGCCAACCGGCTGATGAACCTCGCGGACGGATTCAGAAAGGGCACGCACCGGAACAACATCATTCTATTCGAGGGCCCACCCGGCTCCGGCAAAAGTACCTTCCTGAACAACCTGCTGAGTAAGCTGGAGGATTACTCCAAGACCGAGCAAGGGGAGACCTACAAGGTCTACTGGCGATTGGACGTCGAGAAGTTGGGAGGCTTCAAGCAACTCAGGCATTGGAACGCGGAGCTGGCCGATCGGGTCGCGGAGCTGCGATCGTCGGGCGAGCAAGCCGCCGTCAATTGGACCGGGTTCGAGTATCCGCAGGGCCGTATGGAGTTTTCCTGCCCCAACCACGACCATCCCATCCTGATGGTTCCCAAACCGTACCGCAAGCTATTCTTGAAGGAGCTGATACCGGACGAGAGCCTGAGGCTCAAGATCCTGAACGAGAAGCAGTACGAGTGGGTGGTGAAGGGCACGCCGTGCAACATCTGCAGCGGGCTTTACAACGCCGTGCTCGACATCGTCGGTGAGCCGCTGGCAGTGTTCGACATGATCTACGCCCGGCCGAACTTCTTCAGCCGCCAGCTCGGCGAGTGTATAAGCGTGTTCAATC
>Ga0180431_10004876_pt1 | contig 16621 bp, 6 predicted proteins | sample SS_ome_11_FD_132459 | JGI IMG/M metagenome (GOLD analysis project Ga0180431, IMG submission 132459) | Hypersaline lake sediment archaeal communities from the Salton Sea, California, USA - SS_1_MS_1 metaG | ecosystem: Environmental > Aquatic > Non-marine Saline and Alkaline > Hypersaline >... | reverse complement strand
TCCCCGCTCGACATACTGCCCAATCCGCTCGCTGATCTCCTGCTCCGGGTTGACGACGGCGCCCGAAATATGGGCCACCAGGTGGATCCACTCGCAGCGCGTCTCGATCTCGCGGATCATTTCCTCGAGCTGCGCCACCCGCGCCCGCACCTCCTCGATTTCCTCGGGACGATTCCCCACGAGCTTCCTTGCCAGCTCCAGCTCCGCTTGCTGGCGGAGCTTTTCTTGCTGCACCAAGTGGTTCTCGGACTCCTTGACGAAGACCTCCGCGATCACGCCTTCTTGCCACAGCACCCGGTCGCGCTCGAGCTTGGTGTGGGCCAGCTCGACCGCGGCCTCGAGCGCCTCTATGCGGAGTCGGGCGGTCTCGATCTCCTGGCTCGTGAAGCCCTTTTCCACCAGCCGCTGTCGGGCTTGCGCCTCGGCGCGCTCGGCCTCGATCCTGGCCTTCTCATGACTGAGGTCGGTGTCGAGCAGGCGGGCCACCACCTGTCCCTTCTTCACCTGGTCGCCGGCGTGGACCAGGACCTCCGCCAGCACGCCGTCGGTCCGGGTGCGCAGGTCCAGGGGAGCGACGGTGATGATCTCGAACGGCCCGGTGACGCGGATCTTGACGGGGCAGAGCACCACCCCGGCGAGGATCACCACCAGCAGGAGCTTGCGGAGCCAGCCGCGTTGTTGGAATCGCCGAAAGTGCTTGCTGAAGAACCCGGAAGATGGTTGTTGGTCGGTGTTGGGCACGCCTTGATTTCTCCTCAGTCGCCCGAGCAGACGATTCAGTCTCTCGGACAGCCGTTGTACCAGACCCGACCTCTCGACCACAATCGCGGTGAGCAAGACGAATCCCCAGGCCTCGAAACGCTCGAGCAAGCCCGGGAGCACCCGCGAAGCGCCCCAGGTGAGAAGCGCGATCATGAACGGGCCGGAGGTAAGCGCATAGGCGAGGAAGATCCTGCGCTCCCGCGGCGTCGCCTTGGGCAGCGGCTCGCGGGATCCCAGCAGGAGCCGTTTGAGAGCCACGCCGAGATAGCGGTAGGACTTCTGCCACAGGTTCGGGATATCGAGCCCGCAGCTGAGCATGTGATAGGCGTCGCCCCGCATCAGCGGAACCATCGTCAGGATCGAGAGCGAGGCATTCAAGATCATAAGAATGAAGAAGAGCTGATGCAGCGGGTATCCCGGGATGGTGAGCTGCCAGCCGATGGTGGCAAGCGAGAAGAGGAGCAAGGTGACCCACGGGCCCGCAGCCATGACCGCGATCTGCCGGGATCGCTCCCGGAACAGCCACGCATCGCTGAGATCGGCGTAGAAGATGACCAGAAAGAAATACAGAACAATCCCCATGCGCTTGACGTCGCCGCCGAATTTCTTGGTCGCGAAGCCGTGCCCGATCTCATGGGCCGAAACGCTCACGGCGCTCAGCAGCCAGAGGAGAAAAACCGTCCCGCCGGTGAGCTCCAACATCGCCAGCCCCTGCCGGATCTGGTCCCAGCTGCGGATCGCGATCTGAGCCGCGAAGAGCATCGGAACCAGGCTGAGCACCAGAAAGCCGGGGGTCAGAAGAAATCCGAACCGGCGGCACAGCCAGGCGAGGAAACGGTCGGGATTGACCGCGACGGGCAGCGGGATCACCACGATCTTGGCGACGATGCCGGTGGTCAGGCTGTCGAGGGACTGCCGGCGCGGGCGAACCACCTCGCCGCCGGCGAGGATCAGCTGCACGCCGCGGAGGCGGTCCCGGAAATGCTCGAGCTTTTCAACCGAAACCCGGATCTTGCGCACCTGCCGCAGCCGGTCCCGGATCTCGGCCAACGTCGACTGGCCGTCGAACTCCCGCGCGACGAGGTACTCCGGCGTGGCCAGCCGGACGTAGGTCGACTGCACCGGATCCTTGAGGACGGTGTGGCTGCCTTGCCGGCTGACGATGAGCTCCTCCCGCAGCCGGTAGCGGACCTCGTCCCGGCCCGTCTCGGCGACGGCCTCGGGATCGCGCGCGGGGGGATTATTCGCCATGGCATGCCCGAAAGACGCAGGGATCGACCGCCGCGAGGCGGAGCTCCGAGGCGTAGAGCTCGCCCCGGGCATCGGTCAGCCAGCACTGCCCGTGATGCGGCAGCATCTCGCTGATCGCCACCGACGTCGCCTGCCGTACCCGTTTGGCGAAGATCTCGACCAGGATGGGACTCAGAAAGTCGAGGTAGAACGGCTTCGGCTCCTCGGGCGTCTTGACGAAAACGAAGCGCGGGATCCGATGACGCCGAGCCCAGCGGGCGGCCGCGAGAAGTCGGTCGGCTCGCGACCGGGCGCGTTCGGTTAGCGGGATCTCCTCCGGCCCGAACCACCAGCTCTCGCGGGTCACGACCAGGGCGTCGATCATCACCCGCGGGAGGTGAGCTCGGGGATGCGCCAGGCGGAAGTGGGGAAAGCTGTCGGCCATCAGCGCATCTTCGAGAAAAGTGATGATGTCGAAGCAAAAGCGAGCGTCGCGGGTGCGGACCACGAGACCGCCGTTGCGCTCTTCGACCACCAGCTCGCCGACCGCCATCACCTGGTTGCGGGGCCGCCAGGCGCGGGTCGCTCCCAGCTCCAGCTCGACGTCGTGCGGCGACAGGCTGGTGTACGCGGAGCGGTTCAGGACCTCCTTTTTCGGTACCAGCCGAACGCCGGGCGTCTCGAGGTCCCGGTCGCGGGCGGCCAGGAGCTCCTCGCGGTGGGGGAGCTGGGCCAGAGCGACCGGCGTCAGAAGCGGGTTCATCGCCGTATGGAGCTCGCCCAGCACCAGGAAGAACTCGCCGCGGACGGCGGCCTCGACGCTGGGGGCGGCCAGGAAGACGTCGGGCGAATGGTAGCGGGCCCCGGGCCACCCGGGCGCCGGCGCCGCGAACCGGCGGCGGACCGCGGGGGCGAGCTCGGCGGTGCGGTGCGAGATCGGTCCCCGGCCCGAACCCAGGCCCAGGATCTCCTCCCAGCGCTCGGCGTGCTCTGCGGCCACCTGGCGGGCGATGGCCGATCCACCCTCCTCGGCGCGGAAGTGCGGCGCCAGCCGGTCCCAGAAGCGCAGGTACTCGACGATCCCCGAGCCGGTCTCCCGGCGCAGCTCCGCGTACAGCCGGCGGCAGAGCGCGCGGTAACGGGAAGCGATGGCGTGGGTGTACCAGCGGGCGCTCGTCAGCAGCAGCGACAGCGGCGGGCCGAGCCGTTCGATCACCTCCCGCCCCAGCTCCAGGGTGAGGTCGCGGCGGCAGTCCTCGTAGACGATCGTCCGGCCCGCGTAGGCCTCGCCGGCGCGCCGCGTGCCCGGCCGTCCGGTAAGGTGCACGAAGCTCGCCTCCAGCTCGCCCAGGGCGCGGTCGAGCGCGGCAGGATCGCCGGCGGCCGAGGCCACCCGGTCGCGCCGGCGCTCGAGCTCGTCGAGCTCTCCCAGGGCGCTGGCGCGCAGGGCCCCGGCTTCGACCCGCTCGAGCTGGTGGCGGAGCGCGCGTTCCGGCTCCCGCAGGTGGACCGGGATCTCGAGCGTCCAGGTGATCCATTGCCGGGCGCAAAGCTGGTCGAGGACGGCGAATACCTCCCCCTCGGTCGCCAGCCCGCCGGCGCCGGCGGCCAGGAGCCGCCTGGCGATCTCGGCCGCGGTGGCCTCCCCGTCGCAGGCGGCGAGGACCGCCCGGCGGTGGGGTGCCAGCCGCACCCGGCGGCGGCCGGCCAGGTGCAGGATCGAACCCGCGAGCCCGAGAGCAGGCACCCGCCGCGGCACCAGCCAGGGCTTGAGCGCGCCGTTCTCGGCCAGGTGCGCGGCCAGGACGTCGATCGCCCAGTGCTCGAAGTAGACCGCGCGTTGGGCGAGAAGCGTCGGCCCGGGGCGCACCGCAAGGGCCGGGCCGTCGGGCGCGAGGGTTCCCCAGCCCATGGGGCCGAAGAAACCGATCGCGTCGTTCTTGACGCAGTAGCGCTGGAGATAGTTGGCGACCAGCTGTTCCCGGTTGCGGCGTCGCCGGCGGGCGTGGGCGTTGTCCCCTCCCTCCCGCCCCAGCCGCGCCAGGGCCTGGTGGACGGCCTGGCGGTTCTGCCAGGTCACGGCCTCGCGAAACCGCTCGTCGGAAGCCTCCTCGCGCAGCCGCCGAGCGATCCGCTCCTCCTCCCGGCCGAGACCCGCCCGGAGCTCGCGCTCGGCGCTCGCGGCGAGCTCCTCGGCCCGCGCCAGGGCGGCGAGCGCCGTCGCCAGCTCCGGCCCCCAGGGCGGATCGGGCCGGACCGTGGCCTCCGGAGCCGCGCCGCGGCGGAGCTGACCCAAGAGCTTCCGCAGGGGCCCGCGGGCGGCCCCCGGGGTGTTGCGGAGGTCTTGGCTCGCCGCCGCGATCGCGGCCTCCCGCTTCCGGTCGCGGACCTCCTCGCGGTCGAGCAGAGCCTCGATCGGTGCCGCGCACGCCTCGGCCCCCAGCTCCAGCACCCGGGCGGCGGGAAAACCGGCGCTGCGCAGGCGCAACCAGCGCCACAAAGACCAATCCCCGGCGATGGGGACGAGATGCTGGTGGATCTCCGACATGCTCCTCAGGCCTCCCCGTTTTGCCAGCTGCCCGGTACGCTCCACGGGATCGGATCGACCGCCACCAGGCGGAGCTCGGAGGAGTAGACTCGCCGCCGAGCGTCGGCGAGCCAGAGCTCCCCGTGCGCCGGCAGCATCTCGGTCACCGAGATCCCGCCACCGGCGCGGCGCGCGGCACGGGCGAGCACCTCGACGTAGATCGGACTGTGGAAGTCCACGTAGAAGGCCTTGGGCTCTTTGGGAGTCTTGACGAAGACGAACCGCGGCAGCCCCAGGGTGCGCGCCCACAGAGCCCCTTCGCGAAATCGCTCGTCGGCTGTTGCGAGCAAGGCGAAGGCCAGCTCTCGCGGCTCGAACCGCCAGCTCTCGCGGCACAGGACCAGACGATCGACGCTCACCCGCGGGGCATGCCGCGCCCCGGACCCGAAGCGGAGCTCGTGCAGGCCGGCGCCGATCAGGGACCGTTCGATGAAGGCGATGAGGTCGCAGCGGAAGCTCCCGTCGCGCCGGCGGACCAGGAGCCGCTGATCGCGCTCTTCGACCACCAGCTCGCCGACCGGGATGACCCTCCCGCCGGAACGCCACGAGGTGTCCGCGCCGGTGGCCAGGTGGAAATCCTCGGCCTCCAGAGAGTAGGACTGCGAGCGGTGAAAACGCTCCCGGCTGAGGATCGGCGCGACGCTGCTTTCGGGCAGCTCGTGCCGGCGCGCGGCCAGGATCTCGTCGGGGTGCGGATGGCGGAGCAGGAACATCGGCACCAGGTGGCCGTTGACCCCCGCGTGAAGCTCCCCGAGGACGGCGTAGAAATCACCCCGCCGGACCGCCTCGGGATCGCAAGCGGCGATCAGCAGGTCGAGCGAATGGAAGCGGGCCGTCGGCCAGCCCGGCTCCGGCGCCGCAAAGGCAGCCGCGACCGCCGCGCCGAGCGCCTCGGAGGCGCGTTCGAGGCGGCGCTCCGACGCGGTGACGCCCAGGACCTCGGACCAGCGTGCGGTGAAGTCGGCCACCACTTCCCGGACCACCGCCGGAGGCCGACCGTCGACCTCACCGAGGTGGACCGCTGCGCGCTGCCAGAAGCGGAGGAAGTCCGGTGAGGTGCTTGCGGTCTCTTCCCGGAGGGCGGCGAAGACGTCGCCGAGCGTCTTCCGGCAGCGGGCGGCCAGGGTGTGGGTGTACCAGCGGGCGCTGGTCAGGAGCAGGGCCAGCGCCGGCGCCAGCTCCGCCAGCAGCGGCCCGCCCACGGTGAGCTCCACGTCGCGGCGGCAGTCCTCGTACACCAGCGATCGCCCGGCGTAGGTCTCTCCCGATCGCCGCGTCGCCTGGCGGCCGGTCAGGCGCTCGAAGCTCATCTCGAGATCGCTCATCGCGCGCTCGAGCGCTCGAGCCTCCCCCGCCGCCTGCGCCACCGCCTGACGGCGCTCGACGAGCTCGTCCAGCTCAGCGAGCGCCGGGTCCCGGAGCGTCGGAGCACCGATCGCTTCCAGCCGGCGCCGGAGGGCGTTCTCGGGATGCGCGTCCTCGGTGGGGATCTCGAGGGTCCGGACCGCGAGCCGCCGGCGCTCGAGGCGCTCGAGAAGTTGGTAGACCTCCTCCTCGCCACCGATCCGGAGTGCCGGCTCGGCGAGCATCGCCTGCGCCAGCTCCCGCGCCGTCCGCTCCCCGTCGCACGCCGCCATCAGCCACGCCAGCTCGGCCGACAAGCGGACGCTCCGGCCGTCGGGCAGGTAAAGCGTCGTGTTTTCGACCCGCACCGTCGGCTGGCGGCGCGGTCGCAGCCACGGCCGCAAGGCGGGCCGCCGGGCCAGCTCGTCGGCCAACGCCGCGATGGCCCAGTGCTCGAAGTACACGCTGCGCTCGCCAACCAGGGCCGGGCCCGGCCGCACCTCAAGCGCCGGACCCTCGGCCGCGAGCGTCCCCCAGCCGATCGGACCGAAGAAGCTCACCGAGTCGTTTTTGACCGCATAGCGCTGCAGGTAGCGGGCCACCAGCTCCTCGTTCTGCCGGGTCTGGGAGTTGCCGGCGCCGGGGGGCTGGCGCAGCAGGGCGTCGACTCCGCCGCGCAGGGCGCGGCGGTTCTGCCACACCAGGGCCTCGCGGAAGCGCCCGTCGCGGGCCTGGTCGCGCAGGGCGCCGCCGAGGCGCGGTCGTTCGCCGGCGAGGTGCTCGGCGAAGCGCGCGGCGGCCTCCCGGTGGGCCTCGTCGGCCCGGCGCAACCGGTCGAGCGCGGCCGCCGCTTCGGGGCCCAGACCGGCGCCGTCGGGGAGGTGTCCGGCGCGCAGCTTGCGGCGGGTCTTCTGCAGGGCCCGGAGCTCTTCGCGGCCGGCATCGGGGGCCGGGGCGTCGCAGGCGGCGAGGGCGTCGCGGCGCAGCTGCTCGGCAGCGCGGCGCCGGGTTGCGAGATCGGCGAGATGGCGGTCGAGGTCCGCGACCGCCAGGGGGAGGACGCAGGTGGCGGGAAAACCGGCCCCGCGCAGGCAGACCCAGGGCCAGAGTTGCCAGCCGCCCACCAGCGGGATGCGGTGGCCGCTGGGATCGGTCTTTGAGCTCGCAACGTTCGCCATGCCCTCTCCTACGCGGCGCCGAGAGCCGTCTGCAGCGTGGGGTTCCAGGGAAGCGGGTCGACGGCAGCGATCCGCAGCTCGCACGTATAGCGCGCGCCCTCCCGGTCGGTGAGCCAGTTTTCCCCGTGCCGCGGCAACATCTCGGTCACCCGGACCGCGGATGCCTTACGCACCAGTTTGACGAAGATCTCCACGTAGAGCGGACTGTGGAAGTCGACGTAGACGGGCTTGGGCTCCTCGGGAACCTTGGCGAAGACGAACCGCGGGATGCCGTGGCCCCGCGCCCAGCGGTTCGCCTCCACCAGGCACCGTTCCGGCGGGCCGGGCTTCGCGAAGGTGAGCTCGTCCGGCGCGAAGCGCCAGCACTCGCGCGCGATCACTAGGGCGTCGATCGTCACCCGCGGCGAGCGGGCGGCGGGAGGCAGGATCGTCAGGTGTCCGGCGCCGCCGACCAGGAAATGCTCGAAGAACGCGACGACGTCGAAGCGGAGCTCCCCGCAGCGCGTCCTGACGAGAAGCCGGCCATCGATCTTCTCGACCACCAGCTGACTGACCTCGACGACTTGGCTCCGCGGCCGCCAGGAACGCGTGGCCCCGATCTCGAGGTGGAAATCGCGCTCGCAGCGGGAGTGGTAGGCGGCCCGGTGGGTGCTCTGCTGCGGCATCACCGGGGCGATCAACCTTTCCGGAACGTCGATCTCGCGGGCCTGGAGGAGAAGTTGCGGGTGCGGATGCCGGGCCAGCAGGACCGGGCTGAGCAGGGTGTTGCAGCTGGGGTGGATCTCGCCGAGGACCGGAGTGAATTCGCCCCGCCGGATCGCCTCGCGACTGGCCGCAGCGAGCAGCAGGTCGGGGGAGTGGTAGCGGGCCATCGGCCAGCCCGGGCCGGGGGCCGCAAACGCCGCATCGACCCGCGGGCCGAGATCCTCGGAGCGCAGGGCGATCTCGCCCCCGTCCGGAAGCGGCCCGAGCAGCGGGCCCCAGCGCTGGTGCAGCTCCTCGCCGACCGCCCGGATCAGCGGCGAGGGCTGGTACTGGTCCGCCGCCAGCGACGGCTCGATCCGGCTCAGGAAGCGCGCGCCGTCCACCGCCCGGTCGCCGGTCTCGCGCCGCAGCGCTTCGTACGCCTCTTCACACCGGGCTCGGAATCGGACGGCGACGGCGTGGGTGAACCAGCGCGCGCTGGTGAGCACGCAGCGCAGAGCCGGAGCGATCCTATCCAGCACCGGGGGACCGATCACCAGCTCCACGTCGCGGCGGCAGTCCTCGTACACCAACGATCGCCCGGCGTAGGTTTTCCCCGCCTGGCGCGTCGCCTCGCGGCCGGTCAGGCGCCCGAAGGTTGCCTCGAGCTCGCTCATCGCGCGCTCGAGCGCGCCCGCGTCCCCCGCCGCCCGCGCCACCGCCTCCCGGCGCGCGACGAGCTCGTCCAGCGCATCCAGCGCCGGGGCGCGGAGCGCCGGAGCGTCGATCGCTTCCAGCTGGCGCCGCAGGGCGTTCTCGGGATGCGCGTCCTCGGTGGGGATCTCGAAGGTCCAAACGAGGAGCCCCCGGCGCTCGCCGCGCTCGATGAGTTGGTAGACCTCCTCCTCGCCGCCGACCCCCAGCGCCGGCTCGGCAAGCATCGCCCGCGCCAGCTCCCGCGTCGTCCGTTCCCCGTCGCACGTCGCCAGCAGCCACGCCAGCTCGGCCGACAGGCGGACGCGGCGGCCGTCGGGCAGGTGGAGGATCGTTTGCTCGACGCGCACGGTGGGCAGGCGGCGCGGCCGCAGCCACGGCCGCAGGGCGACCTGCCGGGCGAGCCGCTCGGCCAACGCCGCGATCGCCCAGTGCTCGAAGCACACGCTGCGTTCGCTCACCAGCGCCGGACCCGGCCGCACCTCAATCGCCGGCCCCTCCGCCGCCGCCGTCCCCCAGCCGATCGGCCCGAAGAAGCTCACCGTGTCGTTCTTGACCGCGTAGCGCTGCAAGTAGCGGGCCACCAGCAGCTCGTGCTGCCGGGTGTGGGCGTCGCCGGCGCCGGGGGGCTGGCGCAGCAGGGCGTCGATTCCGGTGCGCAGGGCGCGGCGGTTTTGCCACCCCAGAGCCTCGCGGAAGCGCTCGTCGCGGGCCTCGTCGCGCAAGGCGTTGCCGAGGCGCACGCGCTCGCGGGCGAGGTATTCGGCGAGCCGCTCTTCGGTCGCCCGGCAGGCCTCGTCGGCCCGGTGGAGCCGGGCGAGCGCGGCGGCCGGCTCGGGGCCCAGGCCGACGCCGTCGGGGAAGCGTCCGGAGCGCAGCTTGCGGCGGCTTCGCCGCAAGACGCTGAGCTCCTCTCGGCCGGCGTGGCGGCAGGCGGTTTCGCAGGCGGCAAGGGCCTCCCGGCGGGCCCGCTCGAGCGCACCGCAGCGCGCTTCGAGCTCGTCGAGGTGGCGGTCGACGTCCGCGGCCGCCAGGGCGAGGACGCGGTCGGCCGCAAATCCCGCGCCGCGCAGGCAGATCCAGGGCCAGAGCCCCCAACCGCCGGCAAGCGGCACCCGCCGTCCCGGATCGTCCGCCGGGGCTCGCAGCCCCGATCGCGCTTCGCTAGTCGTCGGCTGCCGGGGCATGGTCAGGCGGCCTCCAGGCGCAGGGATCGACGGCGGCGATCCGGAGCTCGCAAGTGTAAATCCGTCCTTCGGCGTCGGTGAGCCAGTGCTGGCCGTGGGCCGGCAGCATCTCGGTCACGGTCACCGCCGCGGCCCGCCGCGCCCGCCGGGCGAAGATCTCCAGCAGGATGGGGCTCAGGAAGTCGACGTAAAAGGGCTTGGGCTCCGCGGGTACCTTGACGAAGACGAAGCGCGGCAGACCGTGCCGCCGCGCCCAGCAGCAGGCTTCCAACACCCGATCGACGCGGTCCCCGCTGTGCACGAACGGCATCTCTTCGGGCTCAAAGCGCCACTGCTCGCGCGCGATCACGAGGTCGCCGAGCAGGATCCGCGGCCGGTGACGGGCCCCGGGCACGAGCTCGAAATGGCCCATCGCGGCGACCTGGAGGTCGTGCTCGAAGAAGGCGAGGGCGTCGAAGCGGTGCTTGCCGTCCCGGGTGTGCACCTGCAAGCGGCCGCCGATCTGCCCGACCACCAGCTGGGCGGCCTCCAGCACCTGATCCCGCGGCCGCCAGGAGCGGGTCGCCGCGACCTCAATATGAAAATCGTCCGGGAACAGCGACAGGTGGGCGGCGCGGTTCGCTCCCTGCTTCGGCATCACCGGCGCGACCGAGCTCCCGGGAAGGTCGGCCGCCCGGGCCCGAAACAGATCTTCCCGGTGGGGATGGCGCAGCAACGCGGCCGGCGCCAGCAGCATGTTGCACCCGGCATGGAGCTCGCCGAGGACGAAGGTGGCCTCTCCCCGCCGGATGGCGTCGACGTGGGGTGAGGCGATCAGCAGGTCCGGAGAGTGGTAGCGGGCCAGGGGCCACCCCGGGGCGGGGGCCGAAAACGCCGCCTCGACCTCCGCCGCGAGGGCCTCCGGATCGCGGACGATCTCCCGGCTTTGCGGCGCGATCGCCAGGATCCTCCCCCAGCGGGCCTGGAGCTCCTGCACCGTTTCCTGAACCGCAGGCGGGGCCTGGTACTGATCGGTTGCGAAGTGGGGCTTGATCTGCGCCAGAAAGCGCAGATAGTCCACCGCCGACTGCCCGGTCTCGCGCCGCAGGGAGGCGTAGCAGCGCTCGAGCAGGGTCCGGTAGCGCGCGGCGACGGCGTGGGTGAACCAGCGGGCGCTGGTCAGCACCAGCGCCAGCGCCGGGCCGAACCGGGCGCGGATCTGCCGTCCGATCACCAGCTCCACGTCGCGGCGGCAGTCCTCGTAGACCAGGGTCCGCCCCCCATACGTCTGTCCCGGCCGGCGGGTGGGCTCCTCGCCGGTCGCTTTTCGGAACCAGGCCTCGAGCTCGCCCAGGGCCCGGTCGAGGGCCGGGGCATCGCCGGCCGCCCGCGCCACGGCCGCGCGCCGCGTCTCAAGCTCGTCGAGCACCGCCCGGACCCGGGCCCGCAGCTCCGGGTCACCGATCCGATCGAGGAGGCGACCGAGCGCGGCTTCGGGGTAGGGCGGCTCGGTCGGGATCTCCAGGATCCAGGAGATGAGCCGATTTTTCTCGAGCTGCGCGAGCAGGGCGTAGACGCGGTCCTCGCTCGCGACGCCAAGCGCCGGCTGGGCGAGCATCTCACGGGCCAGCTCCCGGGCCGGGCGTTCGCCGTCGCACCTTGCCAGCAGCCAGGCGTGGGCCGGCGGCAGGCGGCTGGAGCGATCGATCGGGTGGTGCAGCGTCGTCGCTTCCACCCGTACGGCGGGACTGCGCCGGGGTGCCAGCCACGGCTTGAGGGCCGGGTCCTGCGCCAGCTTGGCGGCCACGGCGTCGATGGCCCAGTATTCGAAAAAGACCTCGCGCTCGGCGAGCAAGCTCCGGCCCGGGCGGAGCTCGATCGCGGGGCCGTCCGCGGCGAAGGTGCCCCATCCGGTGGGCCCGAAAAAACCGATGGTGTCGTTCTTGACGCAGTATCGCTGCAGGTAGCCGGCGACCAGCTGCCGGCGGTTGCTCAGCCGCCTGCGGGCGTGGGCGTTGTCGGCCTCCTCCGTCTCCCGGAGGAGCCGGTCCAGGGCCTGGTGAACCGCCTCCCGGTTCTGCCACCCGACGGCTTCCCGAAACCGCGGCTCGTGCGCCTGGTCGTAAAGCCGCCGGGCGATCCGCAGCTCTTCTTCCGCCAGGCTCGCGCGCGCTTCCTGCCGGGCCTCGCGGGCCCGGTCCGCAGTCCGGGCGAGCTCGGCGAGGGCGCTCGTGAGCTCCCCGCCGTTGTTGACCGGGGCGAGGTCGCTCGGCTGGCTTTGCGGGGTTGCCGAACGGAGCCGCCGGAGGATCTTGCGCAGCGCCGCGCGGCCGGCCGGCGGCACCGCGGCGAGCTGCCGGCGGCAGGCGTCCACGGCCTCTCGCCGCGCCTTCTCGCAAACCTCATCGCAGCGCAGAACGCGATCGACCGCGGCTTCGCATGCCTCCGCCGCCAGGTCCAGAACCTGGGCCGCGGGAAACCCCGCGCCGCGGATCCTCACCCAGCGCCAGAGGGTCCAATGGGTCGCTCCGGAGGCGAGCTCCCGGTACTTCGTCGCGATCGGTAGGAGGTGATCCGCCCCGCTCATCGGTCTTCGATCATGCTAGCATAGTTGAGTCACTCACCGAGTGGCGGTCGATCGGGGATCATGCCCCGCGACAGGCGCGCGAGGAGCTTGAGGCGATGGCCTGGCGGTTTTCCCCCTGCTTTGTGTTCCGGTCCCCCGGCTTCGAGTTCGCCGGGGTTTCGGCGATGACTTTTCGGCGCGCTCCGCAAGCGATCGACCGGATCCTGAAGATCGAGGCGGCCCTCGGGGCCCTGGCGCCCCGGCTGCGCGAGCATCTCGGCGCTTTCGGCCGCGTCCCCCCGAGCTCGGCGATGCCCGCGACGCTGCCGGCCGCCGTCGACAAGCGCATCGGCCGCCGCAAGCCGATTCCCGAGGGTACGATCGGCCTTTTCGAGGGCGAAAAGGCATCGGCATGGCGCGAGCTCGTAGGGCGTTGGAACGTCGCGGCGGCGGCGCGCGCGCCGGCCACAGCGGCGGCGCGCGAGGCGATGGCCGAGGAGCTCTCGGAGCGTCGGCGGACCCTCGGGGAGCTGTTCCACGACCAGCGGATGCGCGAGGCGGTCTGGGCGTCGGCCCGCAACTTCTCCCGCAACTTCGAGCGCTACCTGGACCGGCCGATCGGCAAGCGCGGGACCAAGGAGCGGCAGATCGAGCGGACCGCGATGCTTTTCCTCCAGCGTCTGACGGCCAAGAACGACACCATCAGCTTCTTCGGCCCCTTCGTGTGGGGACGCTTCCGGCCCGACTCGCAGACCAACCTCGTCCATGAAGCGGGGGCCGGCGATCTGATCCGCCGCCGGCTGGTCAGCTGCGAGTACTGGGCCGTGACCACCCTCGCCCGGCGCATCTCGGCCGATCCGGCGATCCGGATGGAGCTGTGTCCTTATCTCAAGCCCTCTTGCTTTCTCGACGGAAGCACCCTCTTTTACCCCATCGGCCACCGGGCCGAGCTCGATCCCCGGAGGCTGGCGGTGATCCGGCTCGCCGACGGCCGGCGAACCTCCCGGCAGCTGCTGGAGGCCCTGGAGAGCTCCACCGCCTTCGCCGGCTGCTCGCCCGACAAGATCCGCGCGGTTTACCAGGACCTCATCGACCGCAAGATCCTGGTCTGCGAGCTGACGGTACCGACGGCCCTACCCAACACCGAACGCCACCTGCTGCGCCAGCTCGAGCGGCTGCCGGAGGGCTGTGCGTCAAAAGCCCGTTGGGTCGCCGAGGTGCGGAGATTCTGCGACTGGATCGAGGAGTACGCTCGCTCGGGCTACGAGGATCGGCGCCGGATCGTCGACGAGATGGACGGTTGCTTCCGCGAGCTCACCGGCGAGGAGCCCACCCGCGGCGCCGGGGAGATGTACGCCGGCCGCACCCTCATCTACGAGGACTGTGAAACCAACGTCGGGCGTTGCGAGGTCGGCGGGGCCCTGCTCGCGGATATCGAGAGCCTTTCCCCGCTGTTCGAGATCGCTCGCTGGATCAGCCTGGAGATCGCCCGCCGTTACCACGGCCGCTTCCTCGAGCTCTTCCGGCGCCTCTCGGGTGGCCGGTCGAGGCCGGTCGACTTCCTCCTCTTCTTGCAGGAGGCCGCGGTCTTCAACGAGGAGGTCGAGATCGAGACCGACCTCTACCGGGAGCTCCAGGAGGTGTGGCGGGAGGTTCTCGGTCCCCGCCTCACCGACGCCCGCGACGAGGTCACCCTCGCACCCGCCGACGGCGAGCGAGTCCTCGCCAAGCTCCGGCACACCCGGACCGGGGACCGCCGGATGGAGGTCTTCGGCCACAACTTCCACTCGCCGGATTTCCTTTTTGTGGCCAAGGACCTCGACGCCGTCAACCGGGGGGACTACGCCGTGGTCATGGGCGAGATCCACAAGAGCACGTACATGGTGACCATGCCCTGGGCGATGCCGTTCTGCCCCTACCGCGACGAAGTGGAGTCTTTCCTGTCGCAGACGATGACCGAGCCGGTGCTGGAGTTCTCCGATCCGCCGCTGCGCCACATCCGCGCCAACATCAACTGGCCGGTGGTGCCGCCTTTTCACGAGATCGTCACCGAGGCTCGCACCTCCCGTTATCCGCCGGAGCGGATCATCAACGTGGGTGAGCTCGAGGTGGTGGAGGAGGACGGCAATCTCTTCGTCGGGAGCCGGGACCAAAGACACCGCGTGTGGTTCCCGTCGGTCATCCGCTACTTCAACTACCGGAAGTTTCAGAAGAACGTGATCGTCGATCCGCTGCCGGTGCTGGGTGAGAAGTACTCGCCGTGCCTGCGCTACGGCCCGCGGGTGGTGTTGCAGCGGCGGCGGTGGAAATTCGATCGCGAGGAGCTGCCGGAGGTCTCCCGGCTGGCCGCCGACTCGATGGAGCTTTGGCTGGCGGTCCGTTCCTGGCAGCAGCAGGCCGGGATTCCTCGCCTCGTCTTCATCAAGGTTCCGACCGAGCCCAAACCGGTCCTCATCGATTTCGACAACTTCCTTTCCGTGGAGCTATTCCTGAGATTGACGCGCAAAAGCCCGGTGGTCTCGATTTCGGAGATGGTGCCGGGTCCGGAGGATCTCTGGATGCGGGACGCTGACGGACGCCGTTTCGTGAGCGAAATCCGCACCACGGTCGTGCGCATGGAGGACGCCGGCCCAGGGGAATCCGGTTCCGGAGCCGGCGAGTCAAGCAACCCGTGAGACTGCCTACCGCAACCTAAGGAGTGAAGCGATGGCTGATAAAGAGGCCGCGACCGCGGCACAAACCTCCCCTCCCTCCGGCGAGGAGCCGCTGGCCGGAGTTTGCGTCGTGCAGACCGAAGTCGAAGACGACGATCTGCTCGACCTGGATGCCTCCCTCGAGCTCGACTCCCTGGAGGTCCTGGAGTCCAAGATCGCCTTCTGATCGGGAATCGGGCGAGCGCGGCGGGCGGCTGCGGAGGCCGGAGATGTGCGGAATCGCAGGCGAGTTCATTTTCGCGGGAGACGCCGCGATCGATCCGGAAACACGCTGGCCGATGATCTCGGTCTTGGGGCACCGCGGTCCGGACGCATGGGGCTACTACCTCGACGACCGGCGGCGGCTGCTTTTCCTCCACAGCCGGCTGTCGATCGTCGACCTGGCCGGCGGCCACCAGCCGCTGTGCAACGAGGACGGCACCGTCTGGGTCAGCTGCAATGGGGAGATCTACGACGATCGCTCGCTGGCGGCGCAGCTCGAGGACCGGGGTCACCGCTTCCGGACCCGGAGCGACACCGAGGTCATCGTCCACCTCTACGAGGAGTACGGCGAAGCGTTCCTTGACCACTTGCGCGGCGAGTATGCGATCGCGCTCTACGACGCCAAGCAGGACGCGCTCTACCTGATCCGCGACCGCTTCGGGGTCAAGCCCCTCTATTACTGCCTCTCCGCGACCTCGATCCTCTTCGGCTCGGAGATCAAGGCCGTCCTCTCTCACCCCGAGAGCTCGGCGGAGCTGGACCCGGCGGGAGTGGTCAGCTTCCTCAGCGGAATCTACTCCCCGCAGAGCACCGTTTTCCGCGATATCCTCCAGGTGGAGCCGGCAACCTTCCTCAAGATCCGAGGCTCCTCCGTCACCAAGAAGAAGTACTGGCACCTCCGCTTCGCGAGCAGAGCGGAGGAGCGACGGATCGGTGCTGCGAAAAGCGAAGGCGAGCTCGTCGGGGAGTTCCTCGAGCTGTTCGAGCAGGCAGTCCGGCTGCGCCTGCGCGCCGATGTCGAGGTCGGAGTCTACCTCTCGGGCGGGATCGATTCGATGGCGGTCACCGCGCTGATGGCCGGGCATCTCCGGAAGCCGTTTCGCGCCTTCACGGTCGGCTTCGAGAACCCGGCCTATGACGAATCGGCCCCCGCCCGGCAGCTCGCAGAGCACTACGGGCTCGACCACCAGCTGATCCGCATCGGCGACGGCGACCTGGCCTCTCACTTCGTCGCGTCGCTCTGGCACAGCGAGATCCCGGTCTGGAACACCCACGGGACCGCAAAGTTTCTGCTCTCCCGCTTGGCGGGGCGACAGCTCAAGGTCGTTTTGACCGGCGAAGGGGGCGACGAACTGCTCGCCGGCTATCTGGGGTTTCGCCACCAGCTGCCGCTCGAAGCCTTTCAGCAGCGCCTGCGGAGGAACCCGGGAGACGTCGAGCTCCGCCGCCGGTTCCGGCAGTTTCTCGCCACCGAGGGGCTACGCGGGGAGATTGCCCGTTTCGAGAGCTACCGGGACGTCGAGCGGATCCGCAAGATTTTCGGGGCCTACCCCTACCCGGTGCTGGGAGCGCTCGTCCGGCACGAGATCATCTCGGGGCTGCTCGCCGGCCACCTCGACCAGCGCGAGCGGGATCCGGTCGCCGATTTCGGCCGCTGCTTTGACCCGGCGGACGTGTCGGGGGCATCTCCGATC
>Ga0180431_10004874_pt1 | contig 16623 bp, 13 predicted proteins | sample SS_ome_11_FD_132459 | JGI IMG/M metagenome (GOLD analysis project Ga0180431, IMG submission 132459) | Hypersaline lake sediment archaeal communities from the Salton Sea, California, USA - SS_1_MS_1 metaG | ecosystem: Environmental > Aquatic > Non-marine Saline and Alkaline > Hypersaline >... | reverse complement strand
GTGATGATGTGGAGCTGTCGATAGAGCTGATAACGCCCATAGCGATGGAGAAAGAGCTTCGGTTCGCGATCAGGGAGGGAGGCCGCACGGTCGGCGCAGGGGTCGTAACCGAGATAATAGAGTGATCGTACAACGGAGAGGAATCCTGGGAAATGAGGGAGCTTGTAATTCTCGCTTGCACGGTTTGCAAGAACAGGAACTACACGACAAATAAGAACAAGCGAAAGCAACCGGACAGGGTGGAACAGAAGAAGTACTGCCGTTTCTGCTGCAAGCACACGATGCACAAGGAGACCCGGTAGAGGGGATCACGCGTGGATCGCCTTGGCAGGTGATCCCGGGTGCAAGGTATCGTAACACTACCGGCGGCGGGATCGATGCTCAGATCTGGAGAGTGAAATGCTGGGAAAGGCGAAGAAGTTTATCGAGGAGACAAGGGTCGAGATGAGGAAGGTTACGTGGCCCACCAGAGATGAATTGAAGGAGTCCACGAAGATAGTCATCATCGCGACCTTTGTAGTCACCCTCTTCATCGGCGGAATAGACCAGATACTGACGATTATCATCAGGCGCCTCCTCGGCTGGTAGCCCACGGTGAGCCCGCCGGTTGGCGTAGAGGGAGAATAGCAGGGAATTAGAAATGATGACGGATAATATCTCGGATGAAAGGGCGCCGGAGGCGTCCGGAAATATCAAGAAGGACGAAGAAGCTGCAGGGGAGATGGAAGCTTCGATGAGCGAGAGCGGCACCGGTGATAAGGTGAATGAAGAATCCGCGCCGCCGAACGGCGAAGATCGGGATTCAGAGGTCACGCCCGTGGACGAGTCCGCAGGGGAGGATACAGGTGAAGGGCGGGAACCCGAGGCTGAACCGGAGACCGGGGCTGAACCGGAGGCCGGGGCGGAGATGGAGGACGAAGCTGAATTGGAGGCCGAGCCTGAGCCCGAGGGCGGAGATGCCGGGGGGGATGAGCCGGTCGAGACTGTTGGCGATAAACCCCGGGACGATGAGTCTCAGGTGGAGAAAACAGAAGAGGTGGCGGATCTGAAGGAAGAGGATCATGCATCGGCATCGGCCACGGAGGCCGCGGAGTCCACGGGTGGCGAGACCGATGCTGTCGAGGGCTCAGGTGCCGAGGACGAGGAGAAGGCTGGCAGGATGCGCTGGTATGTCGTTCATACCTATTCCGGGCGCGAAAAGAAGGTCAGGGATACGATCGAGCGGCTTATAAGCAGCTCCGGCATGGAGGCGCATTTCGGCAAGGTCCTCATGGCCACGGAGCAGGTCGCCGAGATGAAGAAGGGGAAAAAGAAGGTTTCCAGCAGGAAGCTGTTCCCCAGCTACATTCTCATCGAGATGGAGATGACGGACAAGACATGGAGCTTAATAGAGAACGCACCGGGAGTGACTCATTTCGTGGGCGGCGGAAAGAAGCCGTTCCCCATTCCGAAGAAAGAGGTGGACCGGATTCTGGGCAGGATGGAGAAGAAGGAGGGTGTGATCCCGGAGGTGCCGTTCACCCTCGGAGAGCATGTCAATGTCATCGATGGCCCCTTCGCCGATTTTACCGGTGTAGTGGACGAGATCAATCCGGAACGCGGGAAGCTGAAGGTTCTCGTCAGCATATTCGGCAGGGAGACGCCGGTCGAGCTGGATTTTTTACAGGTCAAGAGCTTGTAGGCCGGGGTGACCGGATTGCCGGCGGTCCCGGGTTAATCAGGAAGTAGGATGCTGTATGGCGAAAAAATCGAAGAAAAAGATCATGAAGGTGATAAAGCTTCAGATTTCAGGCGGAGAGGCATCTCCTGCACCTCCGGTCGGGCCGGCGCTCGGGCAGCTTCAGGTCAGCTCGGTTGAGTTCTGCAAGCAGTTCAACGCTGCGACACAGAATATGACCGGCACGATCGTTCCGGTGGAGATCACCGTTTATGCCGACAGGACGTTCACATTCGAGACGAAATCGCCGCCGGCAGCGGAACTTCTGAGAAAGGCCGCAAATATAGCCAAGGGATCGGGTGAACCGAACAAGGAAAAGGTCGGAACGGTTACGGAAGACCAGATCAGGGAGATCGCAAAGGCAAAAAAGAAGGATCTAAATGCGTTCTCGGTCGAGGCTGCGATGAGGATGATAGAGGGAACGGCCCGAAGCATGGGCATTCTTATCGATAAGTAAGGAGAAAGCGGGACAGAAGATGAAGCGCGGAAAAAAGTACCGTGACAGCGTTGCGAGGATAGACCGAGGAAGGGAGTATCCGCTGGAGGAGGCGGTAGAGGTTATGAAGAACCTGCCGCAGGCGAAATTCGACGAATCGGTGGAATTCTCCGCTAAGCTAGGCGTAAATCCGAAGCATGCAGACCAGCAGGTGCGCGGGACCGTGCTCCTACCCCACGGGACAGGCAAGACGGTGAGGGTTTTGGTGCTCACCAGGGGCGAGAAGGAGAAAGAGGCTGCGGATGCAGGTGCCGATTTTGTCGGCTCCAGCGAGTTTATCGAGAAGATACAGACGGGGTGGTTCGATTTCGACGTGGCCATAGCCACGCCGGACATGATGGGCGACGTGGGCAAGTTGGGAAGAATGCTCGGCCCGAGGGGGCTTATGCCGAATCCCAAATCGGGGACCGTCACGTTCGATGTCGCCAAAGCAGTCAAGGATGCAAAGGCGGGTAAGATAGAATACCGCGTGGATAGAGGGGCCAATATCCATGTCCCGATAGGAAAGGTGTCGTTCGATAAGAACAAGCTCGTCGAGAATGCGAAGGCGCTGATGGTCGAACTCCTGCGCGCCAAGCCGTCCTCGGCGAAGGGCAAGTACATAAAGAGCATACACCTCTCCTCAACCATGGGACCTTCGATAGAGCTCGATGCAACCTTACTGCTGAGCGAGATTAGAAAGTAAAGAGAGGATGCCCGAATATGGTTCAGATTGACAAGAAACAGAGGATCGAGGAGATCAAGGATCTCCTTCAGGACGCAAAGTGCGTTGTTTTAAATGACTTCACAGGCTTGGATGTCGTGCATATCTCGGAGCTCCGTGAAAAGTGCAGGCAGAGTAACGTCGTGTTCAGGGTGATAAAGAACACGCTGGCGAAGAGGAGCCTGGGTGAGCTGGGTCTCGAAGAGCTCGGGAAGATGATGGAAGGCCCAACGGCAGTGGCGGTCAGCATGGAGGACGAGGTGGCCCCGGCCCAGGTTCTGAAGAGCTTCGCAGATGATTATGAAATCCCCCGCATGAAAGGCGGATACGTGGCCGGCCAGGTTCTCGACGAAGAGGGAATAACCAGGCTGGCATCGCTTCCAGGCAAGGAAACCCTTCTTGCACAGACGGTGCAGGTACTCCAGTCACCGATGCGAGGCTTGGTAAACTGCCTCGGTGCTTCCCTTCGGGACCTGGTCTACGTTCTGAAGGCTGTTTCCGAAAAGAAGGAAGCGGCATAGAAAGGCTTCCCTGAGATGGGGGGCGCCGGATCCCTCTCGAGGGATCGATTACAACTCGAGGAAGGAGAGGTCAGCAGATGCCCGCGAAGAAAGAGGAAGAGAAGAAGGAAGAGGCCGCCGGGAAGAAAGAACCCGAGGCGAAGGCCAAGGAGAAGAAGAAAGAGCCCAAGGCCGAGAAGAAGGAAGAGCCGAAGGTGGAGAAGAAGGAAGAGCCCAAGGCCGAGAAGAAGGAGACCAAGAAATCCTCAGGGTCGACGAATGTCGATAAGGTTGTGGAGATAGTCGAGAAGATGACGGTTCTCGAGCTTTCCGACCTGGTCAAGGTTCTCGAGGATCATTTCGGCGTCACGGCAGCGGTGCCGATGGCCATGATGCCCGGAGCCATGCCCGGCGCGGCGGCCGGTGCAGGCGAGGACGAGGAGAAGACGGAATTCGACGTTGTGCTGAAGGATTTCGGTAGCCAGAAGATACAGGTCATCAAGGTCGTTCGTGCGCTGACCGGACTCGGCTTGATCGAGGCCAAGAAGCTCGTGGAGGAGGTTCCCAAGCCCGTCAAGGAGGCGGTCGGCAAGGACGAGGCCGAAGAGATGAAAAGCAAGCTGGAAGAGGTTGGTGCGACTGTAGAGATCAAGTAATCGAATAGCGATATGGACCGGCCGTCCCGGCCGGAAAAAGGGAGGGTCCTTTTTAATGATCAATATGCCTGAGAGGATCGATTACGGGAAGATTCCGCAGGTGAAGGATATCCCTCATCTTCTGGATGTTCAGCTCGAATCCTACGAGAGGTTTCTCCAGCAGGGTGTACCCATCGACAAGAGGAAGAATATAGGCCTAGAAGGTGTCTTCAGGTCCATATTTCCTGTTGTATCCACAAAGGGTGACTTCACCCTGGAATACATGGGTTACACGGTTGGAGAGCCCAAGTACACAGTGGAGGAGTGCAAGGAGCGCGATCTTACCTACGCTGTGCCGCTCAAGGCGTCACTCCGCCTGGTCGTAAGAGAGAAGAGCGATGAGGAATCGGTTATCAAGGATATAATCCAGAGCGAGGTGTACCTGGGCGAGATCCCCCTGATAACGGACAAGGGGACGTTCATCATAAACGGCGCCGAGCGCGTTATAGTCAGCCAGCTGCACCGTTCTCCCGGCGTGGTTTTCGACGACAGCTATCATCCCAACGGGAAGAGGCTCTTCAACGCCCGGATCATTCCGTACCGCGGTTCATGGGTGGAGTTTGTCATCGACGTCAATGACATACTCTTCGTCTACATCGACCGGCGCAGAAAGATACCCGTAACCGTTCTGCTCAAGGCGATGGGATTCGAGCCGAACAGCGCAATAATCAAGCTTTTTCATAATACCGAGGTCGTCTCGGTCACGAAGAGGTCCTCGAAAAGGGATGCGGCCCTGATAGGACGCGCGATAGCGGAGGATGTGGTCAACAAGAGCACGGGCGAGATCCTGGTAGAGGCCGGGAAGCAGATCACGGAGACGGTCCTGGATAATATCAGGGCCCAGAAGATCATAAAGGTCGTGATGGTCGGCGAGGATGTCAAGTTCGAGAACGACGTGATCCTCAAGACGCTGGAGAAGGATCCGACCACGAACCGCGAGGAGGCGCTGAAGAAGATATACAATCTCATGCGTCCCGGCGATCCGCCCAACGTGGAGACCGCGAAGGCCCTTCTCGACCGCCTTTTCTTCAATCCCAAGCGTTACAATCTGGAGAAGGTCGGCCGTTACAAGATCAACACACGCCTGGGAATCAACGTTCCCATCGACACGACGACCCTGACGGAGAAGGACTTCATCGCGGTCATAGTGAACCTGCTGAACCTGAAGATGACGGACGGCGAAGTGGACGACATAGATCATCTGGGAAACAGGCGCGTGAGGTCGGTGGGGGAGCTCCTAGCCAATCAGTTCTCCGTGGGCCTTGCGCGGATGGCGCGGATCATCCGCGAGAGGATGACCATCCAGGAGACGGATAATCCCACGCCGTACGACCTTGTAAACGCCCGGACGATAAGCGCCGTCATACAGTCATTCTTCGGCAGCAGCCAGCTCTCCCAGTTCATGGATCAGACCAACCCGGTAGCTGAGCTGACACACAAGAGGAGGCTCTCCGCTCTGGGACCAGGTGGGTTGACGCGTGAAAGGGCCGGCTTCGAGGTCAGGGATGTTCATTTCACGCATTACGGAAGGATGTGCCCCATCGAGACTCCAGAGGGTCCGAATATCGGGCTCATCACTTCGCTCGCGACGTACGCGAGGGTCAACGAATTCGGTTTCCTCGAAACCCCCTACCGCAAGGTCAAGAACAGCGCTGTAACCGACAGCATAGAGATGCTCTCCGCCGACAAGGAGGACAACTGGATCATCGCCCATGCGAACGCGAATATCGACAAGAAGGGAAAGCTCGTAGGGCCGACGGTCATGGCGAGGCACAAGGGCGATTTCGTGGTTGTCGATCCCAAGGAAGTCGGGTACATGGATGTCTCTCCGGCCCAGCTGGTCAGTGCGGCCGCTGCGCTTATCCCTTTTCTGGAGCACGACGACGCGAACAGGGCTCTCATGGGCTGCAACATGCAGCGGCAGGCGGTTCCTCTGCTCAAGGCCGAGGCCCCGCTCGTCGGCACGGGCCTGGAGAGAAAGGTCGCATACGATTCCGGTGTGCTCACTATTGCCAGAAGAAGCGGACGCGTGCAGGCCGTCGATGCTGAAAAGATAATCATAAGCTACAGCTCGAAGAGGGGTGAGGACGGGCTTGACGATTTCAGCGGATTCGGTGGAGTTGACGAGTACAAGCTGACGAAGTTCCAGCGTTCGAATCAGGATACGTGCGTGAACCAGAAACCGGTTGTCTCCGTCGGGCAGAAGGTGAAGAAGGGGGATGTGATCGCGGATGGATCGGCCACCCATCATGGGGAGATAGCGCTCGGGAAGAACGTGCTCGTGGCGTTCATGCCGTGGCGCGGGTACAACTTCGAGGACGCGATCATAGTGAGCGAGTCGCTGGTCAAGGACGATATATACACATCGGTCCATATCGAGGAGTTCGAGACGCAGGTCCGTGAGACGAAGGCCGGGATGGAGGAGATAACGAGGGAGATACCGAATGTCAGCGAGGAGATGCTGAGGCACCTCGACAAGGACGGCATAGTGATGATCGGGGCCCATGTCAGGGCGGGGGACATCCTGGTAGGCAAGGTTACGCCGAAGGGAGAGACGGAGCTCACGCCGGAAGAGAGGCTGCTCAAGGCGATATTCGGCGAGAAGGCCGGGGACGTGAGGGATGCTTCGCTCAAGGCTCCGCCGGGCATGGACGGCATAGTCGTTGATATCAAGCTCTTCTCGCGCAAGGAGCGCGACGACAGGGCGAAGAGCCACGAGAAGAAGAAGGTGCAGGAGCTCGAGCAGCGCCGCGAGCAGGAGATAGATCATGTCAAGACCCGGCGCAGAGAGCGTCTCGAAAGGCTTATGATCGGCCAGACGACGGAGAAGCTCATTCATTCGGAAACCGGCGAGATACAGGCCAAGGCCGGGCGCAAGATCACCGAAAAGCTCTTGAGCAGCATAGACGTCGACCATCTTCACTGGGGCCTTCCGATCGTCAAGAACCCGAAGGCCGACTCGAAGATCCAGTCTCTGATGGAGGCGGCGGCGAGGGCGATCGACAGGATAGAGAGTAATTACGAAAAGGAGATAGAGAGGGTGATGCGGGGCGACGAGTTGCCGCCCGGCGTCAATAAGCTGGTAAAGGTCTACGTCGCACGGAAGAGAAAGATCTCCGTGGGTGACAAGATGGCCGGGAGGCACGGGAACAAGGGTGTAGTGTCCAAGATCGTACCGGTGGAGGACATGCCCCATCTGCCCGATGGCACCCCCGTCGAAATCATCCTGAATCCTCTCGGCGTGCCCAGCCGAATGAATCTGGGGCAGATACTGGAGACCCACCTGGGGTGGGCGGCGCGCAAGAGCGGATTCATGGCCGCCACGCCGGTCTTCAACGGAGCGACCATAGACGAGATCAAGTCGGCGCTGAGCGATGCCGGGCTTCCTGAGGAAGGTAAGCAGATCCTCTACGACGGCATCACCGGCAAGGTGTTCGACGAGAAGGTCACAGTAGGATATATCTACATGCTCAAACTCTCTCACCTTGTGGACGACAAGATACACGCACGCTCGATAGGTCCATACTCGCTAGTATCGCAGCAGCCGCTGGGCGGAAAGGCCCAGTTCGGCGGCCAGAGGTTCGGGGAGATGGAGGTATGGGCCCTCGAGGCATACGGTGCGGCGTACACACTTCAGGAACTTCTCACGGTGAAATCGGATGACGTGGCGGGCCGAAGCAGGATATACGAATCGATAGTGAAGGGCATAAACGCCGCCGAACCGGGATTACCGGAATCTTTCAATGTTCTGATAAAAGAGCTTCAAAGCTTGTGTCTCGACGTTACACTTGAGAAAAAATAACCGGAGGTTTCCCTTGTACCCAGCCTTTACAGACAAGGATAGAAAGAAGCCCACTGATATCGAGGCAATGAGCATCCAGCTCGCGTCGACCGAGGTGATACGATCGTGGAGCTTCGGAGAAGTGACAAAGCCGGAAACCATCAACTACAGGTCATTCAAGCCCGAGAAAGACGGGCTCTTCTGCGAGAAGATATTCGGTCCGGTCAAGGACTGGGAATGTTCCTGCGGCAAGTACAAGAGGATCCGTTACCGGGGTGTTATCTGCGACCGCTGTGGTGTCGAGGTCACTCACTCGCGGGTTCGCCGGGAGCGTCTTGGACATATCGAGCTTGCCGTGCCGGTGGCTCATATATGGTTCTTCAAGGGGGTTCCGAGCCGAATAGGGTATCTGCTGGACATGTCCGTGAGGAACCTCGAGAGGATACTGTACTACGAATCGCATGTCGTGCTGGACCCGGGGAACACGAAGCTCAAGTACAAAGAGCTGATAGACGACGAGACCTACAACGATATGATCGATCAGGGATTCGAATTCACCGCGAAGATGGGCGGGGATGCGATAAGGGAGCTGCTCGCAAACATCAACCTGGACGAGGAATCGATCAACCTGAGGGCTCAGGCCAAGGTCGAGACATCGGCGCAGCGCAAGAAGGACGTGCTCAAGCGGCTGCGGGTTATCGAATCGTTCCGCCAGAGCCAGAACCGGCCCGAATGGATGGTGCTGGAGGCGATCCCGGTGCTCCCTCCCGATCTGAGGCCGCTCGTGCCGCTCGAGGGCGGGAGGTTCGCGACATCCGACCTCAACGACCTCTACCGCAGGGTGATCAACCGGAACAACAGGCTCAAGAAGCTGATAGAGATCCGTGCTCCCGAAGTGATCCTGCGGAACGAGAAGCGCATGCTTCAGGAGGCCGTCGACGCCCTTTTCGATAACAGCCGCAGATCACGCGCAGTACGGGGTCAGGGAAACAGGCCGCTTAAGAGCCTGAGCGATATGCTCAAGGGAAAGCAGGGGCGCTTCCGCCAGAACCTGCTCGGCAAGCGCGTGGACTACTCGGGCAGATCCGTGATCGTGATCGGTCCGGAGCTGGAGATAGACCAGTGCGGGCTGCCGAAGTCGATGGCGCTCGAGCTGTTCAAGCCTTTCATTATAAGGAAGCTCGAGGAAAAGGGGTATGTTCAGACTGTCAAGAGCGCGAAGAAGCTGGTCGAGCAGGAACGTCCCGAGGTCTGGGATATCCTCGAAGAGATCATCAAGGACCACCCGGTGCTCCTGAACAGGGCGCCGACCCTTCACAGGCTCGGAATAGAGGCCTTCCAGCCGCTGCTGATCGAGGGGAAGGCGATCCAGATACATCCCCTGGTCTGCACCGCCTTCAACGCCGATTTCGACGGCGATCAGATGGCCGTTCACGTTCCTCTTTCATACGAGGCCCAGCTGGAGGCCAGGACGCTGATGCTGGCAGCCAACAATATTCTTTCCCCGGCCAACGGCTCGCCCCTGGCATCGCCTTCGCAGGACATAGTCCTCGGTCTCTACTACATCTCGATGGTCAAGGAGGGCGCGGTCGGAGAGGGAAAGGCGTTCTTCAGCAGCAACGAGGTGATCTCGGCGCTGAGCGCCGGGGCTGTTGACCTGCATGCCCGGATAAAAGTGAGGATGAATGGAGGGCTGGTCACCACGACTGTGGGCAGGTTGATATTCAACGAGATCGTGCCTGATGAGCTGGGATACGTCAACGAGCTTCTGGATAAGAGCGTGCTGGGCAACCTCGTGAAGGAGTGCTTCAAGAAGCTGGGGAACAGGCGCACGGTCGAGTTTTTGGAAAATCTGAAGAGCATGGGCTTCGATTACGCGACGAAGGCGGGGATAACGATCGGGATCGACGATATCGTCGTGCCGGGCAAGAAGAAGGACCTGCTGGGCAAGGCTCAGAAGGAGGTCAACAAGGTCCAGAGGCAGTACAGGGAGGGGTTGATTACCGGAGGCGAGCGCTACAACAAGATCATCGACCTGTGGACGCATACGACAAACAGCGTGGCCGATGCCATGATGGACGACCTGAGCAGGAATGCCGAGGGCTTCAATCCTATCTACCTGATGGCCTCCTCCGGATCGAGGGGTAACAGGGAACAGATCCGGCAGCTCGCCGGTATGAGGGGGCTGATGGCGAAGCCCCAGAAGAGGATTACAGGCGGTATAGGCGAGATCATCGAAATGCCCATCACGGCCAACTTCAAGGAAGGGCTGACCGTGTTGCAGTACTTCATCTCCACGCACGGTGCTCGCAAGGGTTTGGCCGACACGGCGCTCAAGACCGCCGATGCGGGGTACCTCACGAGGCGGCTGGTGGATGTCGCCCAGGATATCATCGTCACCGAGCATGACTGCGGAACGATCATGGGTGTGGATATCTCCGCGCTCAAGGAGGGTGAGGAGGTAATCGAGTCGCTGAGCGACCGCATTCTCGGGCGTGTCGCTGTCGACGATGTCATAGATCCCCAGACGGGCGAGACGATCGTCAAGGCCAATTCGATGATAAACGAGGATCTGGCCCTCGAGGTGGAGGAGAGGGGAGTGGAGAGGGTTAAGATTCGATCGGTTCTCACATGTGAATGCGCGATGGGTGTATGTGCCCTCTGCTACGGCCGTAACCTCGCCACGGGTAAGCTTGCCGATATGGGCGAGGCGGTGGGTGTGATCGCCGCGCAGAGCATCGGTGAGCCAGGAACGCAGCTGACCCTGCGTACATTCCACATCGGGGGCACCGCGAGCAGGATCGCGGAGCATACCCAGAAGCTGGCGACGCACGGCGGTGTCGTGAACCTCAAGAACATCAAGACGGTCAAGAACCGCAATGGGGACTCGATAGTGATCGGCCGTAAGGGGGAGGTGCTGATAAAGGACGGGAAGAGCGACAGGGTGCTCGCCAGGATGGGCGTTCCCTATGGAGCCGTGATCAGGATCAAGGAGGGCGAACCCATTGAAAAGGAATCGATTGTCTACGAGTGGGATCCGTATTCCGATTTCATAATCGCGGACAAGAGCGGGCAGATAAGCTTCTGCGACATCGTTGAAGGGACGACGCTCAAGGAGGAGCTGGACGGCAAGACCGGATTCCGCCAGATGGTCATCATAGACGACAGGGACAAGAAGTATCATCCGCATATCGAGCTGATCAATGAAAAGGGGAAGGTGATCGGCAACTATATAGTACCGACAGGCGCCCATATGATGGTCCACGACGAAGACGAGATACAGTCGGGTGACATCATATGCAGAATACCCAAAGAGGTTACCAAGACCCGCGATATCACCGGAGGCCTGCCCCGGGTGGCGGAGCTCTTCGAGGTGCGGAAGCCGCGCGAGGCCGCTGTTGTCTCGGAGATAGACGGTATGATCGAGTTCGGGCAGGTGTCGAAGGGGATGCGCAAGATCCACGTGGTCCATGAGAGCGGTGAGAAGCGGACGTATATCATACCGCAGGGCAAGCATCTGAGGGTCTACGAGGCGGATCATATAGAGGCCGGCGACAATCTCACCGAGGGACCGGTCAATCCGTTCGACATTCTCAATATCAAAGGCGTGAATGCCGCACAGAATTACCTGGTGAACGAGATCCAGGAGGTTTACAGGCTTCAGGGAGTGCGTATAAACGACAAGCACATAGAGGTCATCGTCCGCCAGATGCTCCAGAAGGTGATCGTGGAGGATTCCGGTGATACCCGGTTCCTCGAGGGTGATATAGTTAGCAAGGGCGAATTCCGTGAGGAGAACGAGCGTGCGCTCAAGGAGAAGGGCACGCCGGCCACCTTCAAACCGCTGCTGTTGGGTATTACTAAGGCCTCACTCACCACTGACAGCTTCATCTCCGCGGCGAGCTTCCAGGAGACCACGCGCGTGCTTACGGCTGCGGCGGTTCAGGGGAAGACGGATTCGCTTCGCGGCCTGAAGGAGAACGTCGTGATGGGGCACCTGGTGCCCGCCGGCACCGGGCTCCAGAAGTACAGTGGTATCAAGATAATGGAAGAGATCAGCGAAGCGGAGCTCATGGAGAGGGAGTTCGATGAAGAGGAAGTCGCCGAGATGCTCAGCGAGGTGAGGGAGGGAAGCTGACGTGGAACTGGGCCTTCTCCGGTGTCTGTGCCGGGAGCCGGTCGGCGGTGCCTGGGAGGTAATTGATCTAGAGGAAAATATTTGCTTGACAAGAAGATACGTTGATATTAAATTGCATCTTTACATTCTGTAATTTATTCATATCAGGAATATAATCACTGTTTGTAATAGATTGCTTGACTTTAAGTTAAAGGATTTGAGCGTGCCGACTATCAACCAGCTAGTCAGAAAGGGCCGCAAGAGGGTAAAGAAGAAGACCGCCGCACCGGCTCTTCAGGGGTGTCCCCAGCGCAGGGGAGTGTGTACGCGCGTGTACACGTCGACCCCGAAGAAGCCGAATTCGGCGATCCGCAAGGTGGCGAGGGTCAGGCTTACGAACGGTTACGAGGTAACCGCCTATATTCCGGGCGAGAGCCACAACCTGCAGGAGCACTCTATAGTGCTTATCAGGGGCGGGCGCGTCAAGGATCTGCCGGGTGTGCGTTATCACATAATACGAGGCACGCTGGATACAAGCGGGGTCGAGGGAAGGACTAAGAGGCGTTCGAAATACGGAGTGCGTAAGGCCAAATCGGCCGTTGCATCATAACGGAGTTGGATCTATGCCGCGAAGGCGAGAGGTAATAAAGAGAGAAGTGGTTCACGACCCCAAGTACGATGATGAGTTGGTGGCGCGTTTCATCAATTACATCATGCGCAAGGGCAAGAAGAGCACGGCCGAGAATATTGTATACGATGCTATTGATATCATCGGGGAAAAGACGGGCCAGAACGGTCTCGAGGTTCTCAAGAAGGCCATAGAGAACGTCAAGCCCATTCTCGAGGTTAGGTCGAGGCGGGTCGGTGGAGCCACGTACCAGGTGCCGATCGAGGTCAGGTCCGACCGCAGGCTTGCCCTTGCGATGCGCTGGATCATCGGTTTTTCGAAGCAACGGCCTGAACATACAATGTCCCAGAAGCTCGCCGCCGAGCTGCTTAACGCATACAAACGCGAGGGCATGGCGATAAAGAAGCGTGAGGACACGCATCGTATGGCTGAGGCGAATAAAGCGTTTGCGCACTATAAGTGGTAGAACCTTTCCGGCCGAGGAGGCCGGATGGAATAGATTTTTGGTGCGGTGGTCGGGTAGAAGACCATGTTGAGATCCGTGTCCAACGGGTGTCAATGAGGGGTGAGGGATAACATAAATGAATAAAAGGCAAGTTTGCTTTAATTTCACTATCCGCCGTAGCCTCCGCTGATCTTCAGGCCTCCCTTGCCGGGGCTGATCAGCGAGCCGCGGCGAGGAGAGGTAGGATGACTCGGCAGTATCCTCTCAAGAAGACTCGTAACATCGGCATCGCCGCTCACATCGATGCGGGCAAGACGACCGTCACCGAAAGGATTCTGTACTATTCGGGCAAGGTCCACAGGATGGGCGAAGTGCACGAGGGCAGCGCTGTTATGGACTGGATGGAGCAGGAAAAGGAGCGGGGGATAACTATCACATCCGCTGCAACAACCTGCTTCTGGAACGATCACCGCATAGACATCATCGATACGCCGGGTCACGTGGATTTCACCGTGGAGGTGGAGAGGAGCCTGCGGATCCTCGATGGTGTTGTCGCTATCTTCTGCGCTGTCGGCGGAGTGGAGCCGCAGTCGGAGACGGTGTGGAAGCAGGCCGATAACTACAGTATCCCGAGGATCGCGTTCGTCAACAAGATGGATAGGGTCGGTTCTGATTTTTGGAAGGTCGTAGGGGCCATGCGCAAGAGGCTCGGCGCAAATGCAATACCCATACAGCTCCCCATAGGTTCCGGGGAGCTGTTTACCGGTATCATAGACCTGATCAGGATGAAGGCGGTCTTCTACGACGAAGAGAGCCTGGGCATGAGATACAAGGAGGAGGAGATACCGCGCGATCTGATGGAGGAGAGCCGGGAGGCCAGGGAGGTGCTACTGCACGCTCTTGCGGATTACGACGATGCCATCCTCCACCACGTGATAGACGGAACGGGGGTCTCGGAAGAGGTTATCAAGAAGGCCCTGAGAAAGGCGGCGGTTCAGGTCAAGATCGTCCCGGTTCTGTGCGGGGCGGCATTCAGGAACAAGGGAGTGCAGAAGCTCCTCGATGCCGTTATCGACTATCTCCCGGATCCCGAGGACATCCCGCCTGTTAAGGGTTTGAATCCGTACACGAAGGAGGCGGAGGAGAGGAAGGTGGACGACTCGGAGCCGTTTTCCGCGCTTGTATTCAAGGTCATCAACGATCCATACGTAGGAAGGCTGCATTATATAAGGGTATACAGTGGTTCCGTCAAAACCGGATCGCAGGTTATCAATACGGCGAGCAGGGCGAAGGAGCGTTTAGGAAGGGTTCTGAGGATGCACGCGAACAAGCGTGAGGATATCGCTGAGATCTATACCGGTGACATAGTGGCCGTGGTGGGGCTCAAGAAGTCGGCGACGGGGGATACGCTTTGTGATCCGAAGCATCCCATTCAGCTCGAGATGATGAAATTCCCGGAGCCGGTTATACAGGTGGCAATAGAGCCCAAGACGAAGGTGGACGAGACGAAGCTGGGCGAGGCGCTGGGCAGATTGAGCGAGGAGGATCCGACTTTCCAGGTGAAGATGGACAAGGAGACGGGTCAGACGCTCATCTCGGGCATGGGCGAGCTGCATCTCGAGATCCTGGTCGATAGGATGCTGAGGGAGTTCAAGGTGGGGGCGAACGTCGGACGCCCGCAGGTGGCGTACAAGGAGACAATTACGCGTGAGGGACGTTCGGAGGGCAAGTTCATCAGGCAGAGCGGTGGTAAGGGCCAGTACGGCCACGTCATCCTCGAGCTGATCCCCAATCCCGGAAGCGGCTTCGCGTTCGAGAACCGCATCCATGGAGGGGATGTGCCGAAGAAATTCATCCCGTACGTGGAGGATGGAGTCAAGGAATCGATGGGAAGCGGGCCTGTGAACGGCTATCCCGTGATAGATGTGAAGGTGCTGCTGGTCGGGGGCTCGACGCATGAGGTCGACTCCACCGAGCTTGCATACAGGATCGCGGCCGGGATCGCCTTTTCAGACGGTGTCAAGAAAGCCGCCCCCGCTATCCTGGAGCCCATAATGGATATAGAGGTTGTTCTGCCGATCGAGTACGTAGGCGATGTTTTGAACGATATAAGCATGCGAAGAGGTAAGGTTGAAGGGATGCTCCAGAGAGCCCAGGCTCATGTTATCTCAGCAAGAGCACCCCTTTCGGACATGTTTGGATATGCGACCAGTCTCCGGTCATTGACCCAGGGTAGGGCGATTTACTCTATGCAATTCTCGCACTATGACCGACTGCCACCGGAAGTGGCCGCTGAGAAACTAGGGCACATACCTGGCCTGGTTCAGTAATTAAGGAGGTTTTTCTCACATGGCTAAGGAGAAGTTCGAGAGGACGAAGCCGCATGTGAACATAGGGACGATAGGGCACGTTGATCACGGCAAGACTACGTTGACGGCGGCGATAACGAAGCATTTGGAGAAGAAGGGTCTGGCGAGTTTTGTACCGTTTGACGAGATAGACAAGGCGCCTGAGGAGCGTGAGCGTGGGATAACGATAGCCACTGCGCATGTGGAGTACGAGACGGAGAAGAGGCACTATGCTCATGTTGACTGTCCTGGGCATGCTGACTACATCAAGAACATGATAACGGGTGCTGCGCAGATGGATGGTGCTATTGTTGTGGTCTCTGCTGCTGATGGACCGATGCCGCAGACGAGGGAGCATATACTTCTTGCGCGTCAGGTGAATGTACCGAGTCTGGTGATATTCATGAACAAGACGGACATGGTTGATGATCCTGAGCTGCTGGATCTGGTTGAGCTTGAGGTTCGGGAGCTGTTGAGCGAGTATCAGTTTCCCGGGGACGAGATACCAGTGATAAAGGGCAGTGCGCTGAAGGCGTTGGAGAGTGATGATGGTGAGAGTGAAGATGTGAAGTGTGTGTGGGAGCTGCTGGATGCGGTTGATGACTATATTCCTACGCCGGAGCGTGATATCGAGAAGCCGTTTTTGATGCCTGTTGAGGATGTTTTTTCGATAACGGGTCGTGGGACGGTTGGCACCGGCAGGGTTGAGCGGGGCAAGGTGAAGGTTGGGGAGGCTGTTGAGGTTGTAGGGATCAGGGACACGCGCAAGACGGTGGTTACCGGGGTTGAGATGTTTCGCAAGAGTCTGGACGAGGGTATGGCTGGTGACAATGTTGGGTTGCTTCTTCGTGGAGTGGAGAAGGATGATCTCGATCGCGGGATGGTTGTTGCTCATCCGGGTTCTGTGAATCCTCACAAGAAGTTCAAGGGCAAGGTGTACGTTCTGAAGAAGGAGGAGGGTGGTCGCCACACGCCGTTTTTTGATGGGTACCGTCCACAGTTTTACTTCAGGACGACGGATGTGACCGGAGTGGCGACGCTTCCCGAGGGCAGGGAGATGGTCATGCCGGGTGATGATGTGGAGCTGTCGATAGAGCTGATAACGCCCATAGCGATGGAGAAAGAGCTTCGGTTCGCGATCAGGGAGGGAGGCCGCACGGTCGGCGCAGGGGTCGTAACCGAGATAATAGAGT
>Ga0180431_10004873_pt1 | contig 16626 bp, 14 predicted proteins | sample SS_ome_11_FD_132459 | JGI IMG/M metagenome (GOLD analysis project Ga0180431, IMG submission 132459) | Hypersaline lake sediment archaeal communities from the Salton Sea, California, USA - SS_1_MS_1 metaG | ecosystem: Environmental > Aquatic > Non-marine Saline and Alkaline > Hypersaline >... | reverse complement strand
TTTTTGGCCAGGTGTGAAATAGACCGGGATGACAAAATCGCGTAGATGACAAAACTATAACTTTTAGAGCGCGTCCCAAAAAAAAGTGTGATATACATGAATGATAGGGAAATGTACGATGAGCGCACTTTTTGGGGGGTCGTGAAACGAAAAGCTTTCACGACCGTACATTTTTAAAAACAGTCGGTTAGCGCACATGTCCGGACGACGCGGGCGCACTTTTTTGGGCGACGATGTGCGTCCGGCGGACGCTAAAAATGCGCGAGCGGGCTTTTCTGCCGTTGTTTTTTTTTGTTTGGAACGGGTTTATTTTGCTCGGGAGCTCAGTGTTGGTGCACGTTGAGTCGATCGCCCGTGCTGAACTTGCCGTACACGTTGGGGTAGTGGTAGCCGTTGAGAATGCGCACGTGGCTGAAGTGCGGGGAGAGGCAGCGGTCCGCCCGGATGGCCTGCTGGACGTGCTTGTGGGTGAGCCGCGAGAGGCCGTCCTTGATCTGGTCGCGCATGGCGATGAAGCAGATGTAGCGCGTGAAAAAGTGGATGAACACCGTCAGGGCGACAATGGCGTTGCAGCTGAGCATCAAGTTGGGCGCAGCCTTCTTCAGCACGCCCTTGGCGTACACAGAGCGCACGCCGAGGTTCTCGCTTGTGCAGATAGATCGCGCGGAGGGGTTTTGGTCGTCCTTGTGTTTGCCCAGCACATCAGTAATAGAGTTGAGCATCAGGTTGCAGAGCTCCTCACGCGCGTAGTTGATTTCCTTGGGCACGAGCTCGGAGAGCACGAGGAACTTGTTGCTGATCGCAAACACGATGTCCGCCGGCATGACCGTCTGGCGGTTGCGGGCCCGCGTGTTGGCGGCGGCCAACTCGGCGATGGAATGCACGACGATGGCGACCAGCTTGCAGATCTGCTGCGCCGTCGCGGAGGGGAGCGCGAACGCCGTTTCCTTCCCCTGCTCCTCCCCCTCGCCCTTCTTCCCCCTGCCTTTCTTCCCCTTGCCTTTCTTGTTCGCGGCCTGCTGCGCGGCGAGGCTCTTGTAGATGTTGCGGACGCCGAGCTTCAGGTAGTCGTTCTGGCTGCGTCGCTTCTTTTGCTGGGTGGGGGCTTTCTCGTTCGCGCTGGACATCGTGTTGTTCGATTTTGTCTGCGTCGTGGTTTGCGAGGTCGCAAGAGAGTAAGATTTGTTTTTTATTGTTTCCCGCGCCGGCAAATTCGGACCGTCGCGAGTACCGCACCAGCTGCAAGAGCGGGCAGCACCGCCCAGCGCGCCCAAAAGTCGAGCCAGCACAGGGCGAGCTCGTACTTGGTGCAGAACCCGCGCATGTACTCGACCACCTCCGGCCCACGCTCTTCCTTGGCCATCTGCGCGATCACCCACGTCTCCCCCTCGTAGTGCCCGAGCATCCAGCTGTGCAGGAACTCGCGCTCCGAGCACAGGTTCTTCGCGTCATCCTCGTAGCAATTGTACAGGTCGCAGTTTTGCGCGTAGAACACCCGGCAGAGGAATGTCAGGTAGCGGAGCCCCTCCGGGTCCGCGTCGCCCAGGACCGTGTTCCGCGGGCAGTCGCATGTGTGAGCCGCGAACTGCCCGACGCCCAGGCACAGCGCGATCGAGCATAAAAGATAAATCAGCCAGATCACGGGCCACCAACTCGCACGCCTCGCCTTCCGAGCCGTCTCATCCATGTTTCCGTTTTCCCCGGGTGGCGCGACCGGGTTTGACTTGTCTCTTTCGAGCAACGGGGCGCACGCCACTTGGGCCGAGTTTGTTTTTATCCTCGTTTTCGCCGCCTGTGCCGCCCTGGACGTCCTCCAGTTCTGGCGCGCCGCCGCCCGCGCGCGCGTCCTGCGCGCGGCCTGCGCGTGCGCGGCCGTCTGCGTGCTGGCGGGCTGGTGGCACTACGCGGCGGACCAGCTCTACCTCGCGCGCCTCCACTTCCACCTGCTCTACGTGCTGGCCGCCCTGTTCGAATTGCCGGGCCTCATGCTGGCCGCCGCCGCCCCGGGCCCGCCGCTCGCGCGCTGCCCGCTCGCTTTCTGCTATGCCCTGGCCGCCACGTTCCTCCAGCCGAACCGCTGGTGGTATTCCTTGATCCTCGCCGGCGTGCCGCTCGCCGTGTGGGCGCTCGCCCACGGCTACGTGCCCTGGGGCACTCGCAGGCGCAAGCGCGCGGACTGAGAAAAATAAACACACAGCATGCCGCGCGCGTCCAGGTTTCCCTTCTTTGCGCGCAGTTTGCAACAGAAAACAGCGACACAAATGGACAGCCAGCTCACACTTACCTACAACCTCTGCGGCACCGACGTCACGGTGACGTTTTGGCCCGAGAACCAAGCTTTCTACTGCAGCCTCGACAACAGCCCGCGGTACGCGATTGGCGGCCGCCCGATCTTCGGGCTTTCCCACGACGGACGCGGGTGGGTGGTCCAGATGCTGCTGGCGACCGGAGCCGGCTACACCCTCGTTCGATCGTACCAGATCCAACTCCCGAAGGGGGCGCACGACGGTCACATTCGCAAGGGCTGCCTCGACTTCGCGGCGGCTCTGGGCGACTGGGCGGACGGGCTGGAGAACGCGGGACTGTTCAAGGGAAAATAAAATTCCAAACACGCGCTTCTGCGTTTCCTAGTTCAGCACCGCACACGGCAGGATGAGCGCTGCTGAACAGACCGAAGACCTCACCCTGGGGGACCTGGGCGCGGCCAACGTGCAGTGGAGCGACCAGTTTTTGCTGTTGCTGAAAGACCACCTCGAGAGCGAGCGCCTCGACACCGGGAAACCCATCGCGGACGCGTGGCGGCGCACCAAGACGGTGTCGTTCCTGTTCGACTACCCGGCCTCGAAAAAGGGCGGCCACGCGGAGATGCGCCCGCACGCGGTCCGCTGCGCCAGCAAGGCGTGGCAGGAGACCGGCAGACCGCAAGAGCTGCGCGCGAAGAAGGCATTCCTCGTTCACACCGCGGACGAGAAGCGGTGCGTCGTGTTTGCGATGTTCGAGTACGAGTACTGCGTGGAGGACGCGCCCGTGTCGGACTTTTTGCGAGAGCTGGCCGTGCCGCACCCCATAGACCCCACCGGCTATCTGGAGATTGAGGGAGACGAAGCGCCGAGCACGCCCAAGGCGCAGGTGCGGCGCGGGAAGCGCAAAAAAAGCAAGCGGGGGCGGAAGTCCCGAAAAAAATAAAAAAATAAAAAAAAGGGGATATATAAGGCGGGGGCCGGATCTCGACGGCAAAGGCGGAAAAATATGCCGCGGTTTCGACATCGACGCTCACATCAACCAACCGGCCTTTTTCCGGAGCCGCGGCGGCCTCGCTTCGTAACGCCTGCTCATGTGCCAACTACGCGCAAACTACGCAAAAAGCGGAAGAAAGCGGAGGATGCACTCACGAATGCCACGCGCTGCGGCTTCGACTCCAAGACGAAGGCCATTCGAGTTGATAATCGAGTGTACGGCGGTGCGACGAAGCTACTGCAAAAGGCGTTCTATGCAAACTACAAGTACACGCCCGCTGGGCGCATCAATATACCCGGAGCGGCCCCGTTCTGGTGCTTGAAAGACAGTCAGCGCAAGGACATCCGCGACCACGCCTCGTCCGCGCAGTCTGGGAGGCGGTTTCATTGCGACGTCTACCACTACTTCGTTTGCCAAAAGGGGGTGATGGTGGAGGGAAACGCGAGAAAGCGCTGCCATGATTGCAAAAAGCGGTTCGGGGTCTACAGCATGCCCATTACCAATACGTGCGACGCGTACGCCATGATCAACGGGCTCGCGTGGTCGCTGCGCCATCGAGGCCTGTTTGCGGTGTCTTCTGAGGTGCCCGTCGCCTGGCGACAAGCAAACACCGGCACGCTGCTGGATCTGGTATGCATGGACGGCGAGGGCCTGTTGCACGTGGTCGAGCTCAAAACAGGCTATAGTTCCATGGCGCGAACCCACGCGGATGCTCGCAACCGCTGGATGACAGGCGGGGTTGGGCAGCGAATGCGGAACTGCCCGCTGAATCACCACATGCTGCAGTTGTGGTTCGGCGTGCGAGCGCTGGAGGGCACGCACACCGAATTTGAAGTGGCGGACGGGCACCTGTTCTACGTCAGCAACCGCGGCGTTGTGAGCGAGTACCCCTTGTCTAAGTGGAAGCCCGGGGAGCAGGTGGCGCTTGACGATCTTGAAGCGCAGTTGCTGGGCCGGGCGCCGTGATCGCAGAGGCGACAGAAATAAAAACCGCACGCAAACGCAATTCACACAGCAAGCCATGGAGCCCGACCCGAACGACAACAGCCCGGGGGCCATGCTGGCCCACCTGTGGCACACGCGGCGCGCCCTCGAGGCGATCGTGTTCGACCTGCTGCCCGCCCGGGGCGAGAGCCTGGAGCGGCTCGAGAGCAAGTCCGCGGAGCTCGCGCAGCACGCGGGCGATTTTTGCACAGAAGCCGAGGAGCAGGCCGAGCCGCGCGCCCTCCGCGTGCTGGCGCGCAAGGCGGTGCGCAAAACAGTATCTCTGCTGCGCGCGCTGCTGCTGAAAATCCGAGCGCTATTTCTGGCCTGCTGGGTGTATCTGAACACGGTATGCAGACCCGCCACTCCCGTCCCGCACTCGTTTTGACGCTGTGCACGGCGTTTTTTGTTTGCGCCGGGGCGCTGCAGGACGTGCACGAAGCGAGCAAAAAAGGACACGACGTGGCCTACGTGGGCGTGTCGCACGCGCGCGGGGCAGACTGCAGTTTGGACGGCCTGTGCGCGCTCGGGAACACACTCAACCTGAGGGGAGGCGTGCACGGCCTGATGTACGCGCTGGTGCGGCACCCCGCCTCGCCCGAGCAGGTGCGCCGGCTGAAGGGGGTGCACTGCGCCTGGAACCACGTGTGGGTGGACGTGAGCGGCGTCGAGGCGGCGCTGGCCCGCATCGCCGAGCAGCACGAGCGCGTCGTCGTGCTGACGGACGACATGTACATAATCGGCTCGCTGGCCCCGCTCGCGACGTGTGAGGGCCGCTGCGCCGTGGCGGGCGCCCGCAGCTTCGCGGTGCGCGACGAGGGCGCGCCCGCGTGGCCCGTTTCGCCCGGTGACGCACGCACGGACTACGGACTGGTGTGGAGCGTGCGGCGCAACGGGACCTCGCTGACGCGCGCGCGGGAGGCGAACGCGAGCGTGGTGCACTTCGACACGGACGCGCTGTGGATGCCTTGGCACTGGCAGAGCGGCTCGCTGGACGGCGTGTACGCCGAGTGGCGGCGCAGGGTCCCGCGGCAGGACCCGGGCATGACGCTTTTTTTCTTGTTGTTCGTGCACGCGCTCGGCGTGCTCATGGTGTCGCCCGACACGTTCCGCGCGGACTCGGTCCTGCTGGGGCGCAGGTCAGGCGGGATCGAGGGGATGTCGCGCACGGAACGCGCGTGCTCCATGTTCTTCTGGAGCTACTTCAGCACGGGGGAGGGCGCCGTGCCGGACGCCGCCCGGCCCGAGCTGACCGTGCGCGAGGCGCTGATCGTGCTCGTCATGTCCTTCCTGCACGTGTCGACCGCGCTCTGCTACCTCTGGTTCGGCTGGGTGCAGGGGCTGGCCCTGATCCAGTACGACGTGGCCTTCACGCTGCTCGTCATGGGCTGCGGGGCGTGGGGCGCGGGCCTGTCCCTGGTCCTCATCCGCGCGGCGGGATTCGTCCATACCTCTGCCATTCACTTCTGGCGCTTCTACTTTGGCTTCGCGAGCGTGGCGTGCGTCTACCCCGGCATGCTGAAGCTGCTGACGGGCACGAGCTGGTTCGACTACTACTCGTTCAGCCCCACCTACGCGCTGTCGGCCACCGTCTGCCTGGTGCCGCTCTGGACCGCCGTCACCTCGCTGGTCCAGCTGGACCACATTCTCTCCATCACGCGGGCATAGCAAAATAAAAATTAGGGGGTTTTATTGCACACGGTTCAACGGAGCATCTTCTTGAATTCGCCGTGTTTGTACATGACGTCGTCCAACTCCTTGCTCCGGCCGATCCACTTAGCGATGAGCACCGGGCTGGCCACCGGGGGTTTTGTATTCTGGTTCGTGGTGGGAACGCGCTCGTTGGCGCCCTTCTTAACCAGTAGCTTCACGACGTCCCATTTGCGCCCGAGTATAGCCGCGCCCAGCAGAGACGTGGCGATTTGGCTGACCCTCTTCAGTTTCGTTCCGTACGTCTTGAGCCAGTCGCTCTCGGAGACCTGCAGGATGCCGATACGGGCGAGGTGTTTCTTGCTAAATTTGTCGCTGGCGAGGTAGGCCGCCATCACTTTCGCGCCGTCCTTGTACTTGCGGTCGCGCGCGGCCTTGAACAAATTGGCAAAGTCCACTTCGCCGTTCGTGAAGTAGGCGGGTTCGTACTGCTTGATCTGCTTGGCCGAGATGCGTCCTTCGATCAGGCTCTGGATGCCGGGCGCACCAGCATTGGAAAGCTTTCTGCGTGTTGGGGGTTTTGCGCCCATCCACACGTACCCTTTTGGGTGATTGGTGCCATACACGTATTCCCACGCTAGGGCAAGCGAACTTTTTCCGCTGGGCTTGTAATACAGAAACTCATTTCTGCCTTCGTTTTCGTAATCGATCGCTTCCAGTGCGGCCTCCACGTTGTCCCTGCTTTCGTCCTGTTCGAGAACTCGCCTGAGCCGCGTCGCCCAATCAACCCAGGTTTCACTCTCCTGTTTCGTATACGGTTCGATTCGTTCATCCGGCCCAAGGGGCGCGCCTTCCATCCAAAGAAGGTCGGGGTCGTCGAGGTCGGAGTCGGAGTCACCGTTGGTGTCCATGCCAATTCGCTTGCTCTCGATGCGGCTTTGAATGGGGGTGCGGAGGTAGGGCTGCGCGTCGATGGTGTTTCCTGGAAGACCGGCGGCTTCGAACAAGCTGCGCACATAGGCGCGGCGGTTACCCTCCGTCATGCGGGTCAGCCTTGGCATGACGACCCTGCGGGCCACGTTCTCCTCGCCCGCCACAAACAGCTGGCTCGCTGTGTTCAAGGCGCCAAAGATGTCCTCCAGCGGGATCTTAATCAGCAGCGCGAGTCGCCTGTTCAAGGGCTTGTTTGCGCTATCCAGTGCAAAGAGCGGGGCCGCGGAGCCAAACTTCAGCACCTCGGTAAGCTCTTCTTTGGTGTAGGGGTACGACGTGAAGTAGAGCGCCTCGAGGAAGTCGTCCGGGTTGCCTGTGCCGACGGCCTTGGCGACCAGTCCTCGCCAGTCGGAGCGCCGTTTGACCGCCTCCGTGTCGACAGGGTCGAGGTACCTCCGCCGGTTAATCATGTTCCACGGGACGCCAGCGGACTCAAGCAGGCCGCGCGCGTAGGCCTGACGGGTTGCGAGATCCATCTCCCTTATATCGCGGCGGACGATCTTGTTACGAATGGCACCGTCGCTGATCACGAACCGCCTGATCGCCTCGTTCATGGCATCAAAGACCGCCCTGGTGTTGACTCCGGTCAGAACGGGATGCGAAAACAGAAATCTGCCGCGGTCGTCCGTCTCGAAGATCGTCCGCTCGGTGCCGAGTTTCAGCAGCTCGGTAACTTCGTCCAGCTTGTACTTGTACGGCAGGAAGAAGAACGCCTCGCGGAACTTGACCATGCTGCCCGAGATCGCGGCGTCAAGCAACCTGTGCTTCCAGGCGTCCTGCCCGCCCTGCAGCTCGGCAACGCGTTTCTTCAGCGTGGCGATCTCGTCCTCCAGACCTTGCGTGCCCAGCTTCTCCTGGTACAACTTCAGCTTGTACTGGCTGCTGTCGTAGGCCCCCTTCAGACTCGCATACGCACTCTTGCACCGGTTCAGCTCGTCTTGCAGCTTGGCGCCGCTTTCCTTCAGCCGCTGGATCTTCGCGACGGCCTCCGCCAGCTGCTCGGCGAGGTCCTCGAGATCCTTGTTGCACTTCTCCAGCTGCTTCTCAGCCTCCTCGGCGCGCTTCTCGGCGGCCTCCAGGGTCTTGAGGGCGACGCCCGTCCCGCCGTCGCCTGCTTCAAGCGCCTTCTCCAGGCTGGCGAGCGCCTCGCGCAGGCTGGCGTTGGCCGTCTCCAGCTGCGCCTCGGTCTCCTCGTTCTTGTCTTGAAGCTCCGCGTAGGTCGTGCGCAAGCTGGCGAGCGTCTGCTCCAGCACGGCGTGCTTGCGCGAGTAGGCGTCCAGACGCTGCAAAAGGCGCTTGTAGTCTTCGTGGTCTTCGCCCAGCCCATCGCGGATGTACTTCAGCACGTCCGCTAGGTACTCCTTGAGGTCGGCCGCGTCGTCCAGCGCGGCGCCCGCCTCTCCGAGGCGCTTCTTGGCGCGCTTCTGGGGCCCTTGTTCAGAGGAACGCTTCTTTTTCTTACCTTTCGTAGCGGGCGCACTGGGGTAAGGCCATTCGGTTGGCACGAACGACGATGAGAATCCGGTGTAGGCGCCCATCGGGATTGTGGTGTCAGGGTCATCGTCGCGAATCAGGAAATTGACGGGACCTTCCAGGCGCCTGCTTCCTGTGAACTTGCGCGCGTTCTTCGATTTCGTCACCCGGCCGTTCTGGAGTTTGACGTCTGCCAAAGCGCGGAACACGTCGAGCGCGGCGTTGCGAATCTCGTACCCCGCGGTATTGTTCTCGCGAATCAAGGTTCTGAGCGCGCCGCTCGAGATGACCAGCTTGACGCGGTCGGCTGTCGTGGCCAGGCCGAGCTTCACGAGTTTCTCCTCCACCGACTTGGAGATTCCAGTCGAGGTCTGCACATAGCCCGCCACGACGAGCGCGATCGTTGCAAAGTCATCCAACGTGCCGCCCGGGATGGCGTCCGCGACGATCTTTAGCGTGCCGACCTGCGGCGTCTTGGCGACGTTCAGGTGGGCGATGAACGCCACCTCGAAGAGCGAGAGCGGCGTGCTCAGCGTCTGGTCGGTCAGGAATCGCGTGTAACGCGTGGTCAGCGACGCGACATCCCCTGCCTCCACGGCTGCTTCAACTTGCCCCTTGAGGTAAGCGTTCCAGTCCGAGGCGGTGGCGTTTTCTGCGACGCCAAACGCGGCGCGGATCTCTGTGTATGTGGCCTCGAACGCCGCCTTTGCACGCGCCTCGGCTTTCGTCGCAAAGTCCTCCGACGGCACGTCTTCCTGAGCAGACGAGCTGCTCGCCGCGGACTCCCAGCCCTGGCTGCTCGCGGCCCCGGCGCCTCCGACGTCCTCGTCGGTCTCCCACGTGGGCGTTTTGACCTGCTCGAACCCTGAGGGGCTTCCCCATCCGCCACCTTCCAGTTCTTCTTCCCAGCTCGAGTCGCCCGCCCCCGTAACCTCCGGGTCGTCTTCCATCGTCCCGGGGGTGGGAGCCGACACCTCGTACCCGCGCGGCGAGCCCGGGTGTTCGCCTGGACGCAAGGTGGATGGCCCGGTGTACGGAGTGCCCGGCATCTGGGTGTACTGCGGGCTCGGGGGATACAGCATGTACGGCGAGTCCGCGTAGCTGCTGGCGGATTCGGGCCCAGGGTCGCCGCGCCGGAGCCTGTCCTCCAGCACCTCGATGTCGGCGGCCGGGCCACCCGTACGTCGTAGCATGGCGAGGTGGTCCCTATCCTCGGCGGCCTGCAGAGCGCGGTTCAGGTCGTTGGCCTCGCGCTTGTATTCTCGTTTCTTCGTGTCGCTGATGTCGGCTCTTTCGATTTCTAGTTTCAGCGTGGCCAGCCGCTGCTTCTGGAACTGGCGTCTGGTGAGCTCTTGGAACCGCTCGATCAGTTCGACGTTTTCGGGGTCCCTGTCGATGGTCTCCTTCAGCTGCGCCCTGCGTTCTTCCAGGGTGCCCCAGCTCTCGGGTACGGGGGAGGGGCTCGGGACCGGAGCGAACCCGCCGAGCTCCGCCTCGCGCCGCTCCAACTCCATGATTTGGTCTTGCAACAAAGGTATGGCGAGACGCTCTCGGTAGCTCCCGGCTTCGCGCTTCTGCAGCTCGACGCGCAAGAGAGCGAGCCGCTCGCGCACTTCTTCCAACAGGTCAGCGTTCTCGGCCATGCAAACAGTTTTTTGGTCTGGGCGCGGCCCCGCATCTTCGTCTAACTTTTACAAGCTCGCACGCCGCTCTCGGTTTGGGTCGCAGTGGTGCGCGTGCATAAAAGGAACGCGAATTCGAGTACACACGGCGCAACGACGAATGGAGCGGAACGAACAGGTGCAGGAACGCTGGTCCGACTACGACTCGTCGTCCTCGGAGGACGAAAACGCGGCGGCGCAGCCTGAGGAGACGATTGAAATACGCGAGTTGCGTGAACAGGCGCGTGCTAGGCGGAAACGACGCGCGGGCGAGGACAGAGAGGGGGGCGACCTAGGCGAGCGCCCCCGGAAACAGCAGAGACGGCGGAAGCGCGTGCCGGGGAGCGAGGTGCCGCCCAGCGCACAGCCGCGCGCCGAGGAGCCGCCGCCCCCCATGGACGGAGGCGGCGAGTCTCCCGGGGAGCCTACGGAGGATCCCGCCCAAGAAGACGGAGAACAGCACCAACAGCAGCAGCTGATCGACCCGTACGCCGGGTATTACGAGGAGGGCGAACATGCACAGGGGGACTATCCGCGCGACACCGCGTGGATGGCGGAGAAGCAGGCGGAGGAGGACAAAGAGACGCGCGACGCGCACTACAAGCCCGCGCTGTTGCCGCTAGAAAAAGAGATCGAGCAGGCACTGCGACTGCCGGGCGAAAACATCGAGGACGCGGGAAACTACGACACGTGCGTGCTGTGCAACAGCCAGCAGCTGAGCGGGGTGGGCCTGGTGCGCGACAACTTCAACATGATGCTGCGCGCGTTGATGGACCAGATCACACAGATCGCGCCACAGGTGCTGTTCCGGCAGCTGTACGAGTATTTTATCGAGCGCGTGATCGTGCAGATGCGCGAGATGGACCGCATCCAGCGCTCGGCCACCAAGGAGAAGGAACGCACAGGGGACCACAGTGGGACGTTTGCGGGGGAGGAGGCGGGGGAGGGGACCGCGCAAGAGCAGGACATGCGCGCGCAGTTCACGGAGCGGTGCACGCCGTACCGGTTTTACCGGCACTTCACGAGCCACAACATCGACCCGACGCTGGCGCACCTGATGTCGCTGTGGCGGCAGAACGAGATGATCCGAATCATCGAGACGGAGTGCCTGCTGGAGCGGCACGACCAGACGGGGCGCTTCAACTTCCGCGCGGACCTCATGTTGGGCTACACGCGGCTACTCACCGCGCGCAAGCAGACGTACGAGGCCGACACGAGCAAGATGCTGGGCTACACCACGCAGCGGCAGCTCAACACCTCCAAACCGAACCCGCTGATCAACCACCACCGGCCGCAGTTCAACCCGCACTCCGCGCTGAGCAAGCAGGTGTTCCCGGCCCAGTCCAGCCCGCTGCTGTTCTGAGAGCGGCACAGCAGAACGCAGACAATAAAAGAAAGACTGAGTCGAGCGGGCCCGCACAAAAACAAATCGCGATTCTTGTGCTGCGCCCCGCGACTCCTCTCACACAAAACAGACGCACACAAGCATGGCTTGGCCCAGTACAGGAAGCTTTCAAACGGCCTCGAGCTCGAGCGCGCCGGGCTACACCGCCGGGCGGCAGATCTCGCAGCGCCCGCACAACACGGAACAGCAGCGCATCACCACGGTGATGGACGAGCTGGCGGGAGTGAGCACCGTGCCCCCGGGCCTGCGCAACCCGCCCATGGCGGGCCAGCCCGACAACTACGCGACCGGCAACCCGATGCAACCCGGCGTGATCCCCAGCAGCATGCGCTCGCGGCGGGCGGGCATGCCCTCATCCATGCCGAGCGTACTATCAGGCGGCACCCTCACCGTGGAGTCGTATTTCAACGGCCTGAGCGGCTACATGCCAATCGTGCCGCTCAACATCGAGGCGATGGTGATGACGGACCAGAGCCACCTCCAATTCACCGTGCAGGGGCACGTCACCTTCGCCATGACGGGCGAGGGCGAGGTATTCAAGAGCATCACACAGAACAGACAGTTGACGCTGATCCGGTCGCTGGAGCAGATCAACATGGACATGGAGGGCTACACCGCACAGGCCCTCGCCACCCTGCGCAACGCCGTGCGCAACGGGACGGGGATCGGGCCGGTGTCGGCCGGCAAGCTGCAAGAGCTGCTGCGGGTAGACACGAGCCTCTGGCTGCACGACCCCGACTTCAAGAAACTGGTGGAATCGAACAACAAGGCGCACAGAATGCTCGGCTACCTCTCGCTGGAATTCATTATGCGGAAATGGAAGCTGGTGGGCGTGTCCGCGGGCCAGCTGACGGCGGGCCTGGCGGGCATGTCGGCCGACGTGGCGCTGTGCGCGTTCGGCATCCAGGAAGACGTGATCAACGTGTGGGGCCCGGACCTGCGCCCGCTCGACACAGTGGGCTTCATCCTCAAGTTCGTCAACACCTACGCCGACGTGGCGGAGGGCGAGAGCCGCCTGACGGGCGTGTCCTCCCCCAAGTTCATCCCGTGGCACGGATCGCCCGCGGGACCCACCCCCGCCGAGAAGTCCTGCGCGGACGTGTCGGGGCTCGAAAACTGCAGCGGCGTCTTCATCCGACTCGGCAAGGTCACGGGCTTCGCGCTCAGCTCCACCAAATTGCCCTCCGCACGCCATAACTACGCGGCGCAGGCCGGCCTCGTCCCGCGCCCGCGCAGCGGAGATCCGATCAATCCCATCGTCGAGCACAAGGTCACGGTGTCCATCGACATCAAGGTGTTCTTCTAGGGCGTTCCCGCGCCTAAAAATAAATACCAAAGAAAAAGCAATTCCCCCAACAACCAGACAAAAACCGGCCAGAGGGCGCAGCAAAGCAAGCAGGACAAACACAACGCACGAATGTCGTCGTACAACGCAGCCTCCAGCCTCTTCCGAAAGAGCAACGGGCACGAGCCCGACACCATGCAGCGGATGCAGTCCGCCGTCACCACCGTCAACATGGGCGTGCAGGATCTCGGCAAGTTCCGCAGCGACATGCCCGGCCCCAACATCATCGGGCGCTACACCGGGACAAAGCACGCCGCGCGCGTCGCCATGCTGGACCTCGTGTTCACGCTGCGCGACGGGACGGAGGACGGGTTCACCGACGTCGCATCCCAGGCGATCGGCTTTTCCAACTTTGCGGGGCTCAACACCAAGGGCCGCACCATCGACAAGATGGTGGACGCCATCCGCTGGGTGGGCGTCGCCCAGTCCGACTCGGATCGCGATGTGGAGGACGGCGCGACGGGTAACGTCGCCGTCGCCGCGTCGGGCGGCATCAGTTTCAACAATAACGGGCCTGATAACATGGCGATCGGCACGGGTCTGCGCTACGTGGTGGCGCCTGCTGATCCCCAGGAGAAGTTCGCGTTCGACAAGATGCGCACCGGGCAAATCGTGGCGGGCCGGGACACGGCCATCGTGCGCGCCTACGAGCCCACCGACCTCATCTTCATGTGGAAGGAGAGCGCCGACATCCTGATGGAACGCGGCCAGTACCTCAGCGTCCCGGACATGGTCAAGCGCCAGACCAAGGGCATGGCGTACGGCCGCGGCGAGACCACCGCCGACTACCAGGCGGCCATGCTCAAGGAGTTCGTCAACGTCTGCGCGTTCATCGGCGTGGTGCAGGCGTGCGAGCGCGGCATCGTCACCCCTGCCACCATCTCGACGGACGGCAAAAACAACGCCAAGCTGTACCGCAACGCCACCGCACGCCGCGAGCTTCTCGCGCTGTCCAACCGGATGGCGCAGCAAAACACAGACAAGACGCGCAAGGTCGGGGGTATCCGCTACGACGCCACCGCTTCAGCATTTAAGACAATCGACGTCACTGGTGCGGACGAGCGCGAGCTGCAGCGCGCCATGACCGACTTCTACCGGTACCTGGCGGCCAGCTACAACGTGATCGCGGAGGAGAACGCCACCCCCGAGAACTTCGTGCTGACCAGTCTGACGCAGAAAATGGTGCTCGGCTTCGCCTCCAAGAAGCTCGGCAACGCCACCCTCGCCCACAAGCTTTTCGATACTGCCCTCGGCTCCTCCCCCTCCATCCGCTTCGCCTCCAGCGCCCGGCCATCCGCCCAGCTCTCATTCACCACAGACGCCGACACCACGGACGACCTCATCCGGCGCACCATCCAGGGCACCTTCTCCCGCTTCATGCGCAGCGTGGGCTACTCGTACAACGTCGAGCAAGCCCAGTGCATCGGCGTCAGCCTGTCCAACACGGACGCCGGCAACATGCTTGAAGCCCTCGTGCGGGGCGGCTAGACAAACCAGTAAACATAAGCAACCCAACCTCCTCTTTTCTCTCCTTTTCGCCCCCGCCCGCGGGAAAAACAAATCCCGCTGCCCCGCCGGCGCACTGTAAAACCCTGGATCTAACCACGCGCGCGCAGCAAACAACCCAACGCACAACAACCGACCCCCGATTTTTCAGATTGTATGACATTAGAAGCAACTAGTAATGATATTAAGGACCTATTAACTAGAGCAGCAGCGTCGCAAGAGTCAGCCTGTGATATTATTAATAATTTTAATTACTACGTGCCGGATGCAGTCATCCAAAGGCGCTATATGTTTAGCGGAGACGTGCGCGAGCTCGCCCTCCGCGCCGTTAAACTCCTGGAGGACGTGCCGCGCGCGCGCCCTCACTTAAGCTACTACTACGAGATGATCGCCGAGCGACGGTTCATCCCCGCCGGGAACACGCTGGTGGCCGGCATCAAGCCCCTGCAGCCCAACTGCTCGATCATAGGGCGCGTGTACGAGCAAAACTACGACGAGGTGGAGGCCCGGTGCCGTGTGCTGTGGGCCAGCCGCATCGGCGTGGGCTTCGACCTGAGCTTCTGCCTTGACCCCGTGGCGGTGCTCCTCCGTCTGTCGGCGGCCAACCACGCCGTCGACGTGGGCGACTGGCGCCCGAAGCGCGGCAACATCGCCACCCTGTCGATCGACCACCCGCGCGTCATGGAGTTTGTGCGCTGCAAGAGCGGCTCTCGCGAGGACGCCGACCGCCTCTACAACTTCAACATCTCGGTGGCGGTGTCCGACAAGTTCATGAAGGCGGCGAGCTTGCCCGACACGCGCGCGGCCGCCACGCTGCGCAAGATCGCCAAACACGCCCACGCCTACGGCGACCCAGGGCTCGTGTTCATCGACCGCGCGCAAGACGGCCACGAGCCCATCGTGACGGCCGTGCCCTGCGGCGAGCAGTTCATGCACACGGACGAAACGTGCAACCTGGGCGCGATCAACCTGGACGCCTTCGTCGGGCCATGCGGCAGTTTCGATGTCAAGGGGTACCGCAAGTGCGCCAGCATGGCCACGCGCTTCCTGGACACCATGGTGGACCTGCTGGAGATCCCCGACAAGGCGATGGCCGAGCGCACCCGCGCCCTCCGCCGCGTGGGCCTGGGCGTGATGGGGTTTGCCACCGCCCTGCAGGCGATGGGCATCCCCTACGAGAGCGAGAGCGCCCTCCGTTTCGGTGCCTACCTGGCGAGCATCCTGACTAGCTCCGCGCTCGAGACCAGCATCCTGATGGCAGAGAAGCTGGGCGGGCATGCCTGGGACGGCATGCGGCGCAACATCTCCGTGACCTGCATCGCGCCTACGGGCGGCATCCGCCGCCTGGTGGGAACGGACGGATTCGCGATCGAGCCCCTGTTCTCGTCCGGCAAACGCCCCTCGCCCGAGTTCGAGGTCCGCATGGCGGGCGCCTGGCAGCGGCACATCGAGAACGCCATCTCCAAGACCGTCGTGCTGCCCGGCGACGCGACGCCCGGGCGCATCCGCGACCTCTTCCTCCTGGCTTACGAGCACGGGTGCAAGGGAATCACGGTGTACCGCGACGGCTCCCGCTCCAACCAGCCCATCAAGGTGTGCGACGGCGACTCGTGCGAGACCGTCCTGCAAAAATAAATGTGAAAAAAACCTGCGCGAAATTTCGAAAGCCGGCGACGCGGTGAAATGGATCCCTCCGAAAACGGACAAGCGATCAAGGTGCTCGACGTCTGGAGCGACTGCGTGGCTGACAGCTACGAAAGGGCAGCCGCGATCTATCTCCGCGGGGATGACGTGAAGGGCGCAGCGGTCGTGCTTTGCGAAAGCGGGCGAAGCGCAGACGTGTTCAGGCGCTTCGCGGACGACCTGGACCTGAGCCTCTCGCGCGTCACCCTATGGCAAGGGTGCGGCGAGCAGCTCAGGGGGGCGAGCCTGGCCGGGGCCACCTTCATCATGGAGAAGCCTTCGTCGTGGAAATTCGGCGCGCAGCAAGCTGACTTCCTGAACGCGGCTACAGAGCTGCGCATCATCATCCCGCGCCCGTTCGACCGGAGCTTCGGCGGCGGAGTTGCGCTGGCAGAACGGGAAACGCGGATGCTGAACGCGGGCGTGCTGCCGAGCGAATAAACAACCCGAACTCGTTATTTAAGCCGCGTCCCACTTCTAAACGAGGCTGCTATCTGCCAAGGGGCAGAATTGCCATTATCGTCCCGCACCCGCTCGATTGGGGCGACGACGCCCGAGTCGCCGCGCTCTGATGAGCAGATAAACAAGTCTGTGAGATTTATTCCTTTGCGCGCGCGGCCTCGCGGATGCGCTTCTGCGTGGAGGTGCGCCCCTGCATGATGTCGAGCATCTCGCCCGCCTTGCAGACG
>Ga0180431_10004870_pt1 | contig 16631 bp, 14 predicted proteins | sample SS_ome_11_FD_132459 | JGI IMG/M metagenome (GOLD analysis project Ga0180431, IMG submission 132459) | Hypersaline lake sediment archaeal communities from the Salton Sea, California, USA - SS_1_MS_1 metaG | ecosystem: Environmental > Aquatic > Non-marine Saline and Alkaline > Hypersaline >... | reverse complement strand
TCAAGCAACTTTAACGCTTATATACTATATTTTAATATTCTGACATACAATACATAAATTATTCTCAATGTTGTATTTATATATTTAAGATGGTCTATATTATGACTAAATTTATATAAAAAAATGCCCCAAAAAACCTTAATCCTTGACTTGATAATATTTACAGATTATAGTTATTCTACATTGGAGTCAAGATGAGAACAAAGATAGAGGAAATGGGAAAGGAGGAGATAAAAAAAGGTCTTGAAGCCCTCGGTGTTGGTCCCGGGGATAAATTTTTGGTTCACTCCAGTCTTAAGATGATGGGGTGGGTTAACGGGGGTGCGAACTCCGTAATCGATGTCTTGATGTCGCTCGTAACGTCTTCCGGGACGATTATGATGCCGGCCTTCACTCTTCCTCCGGTAGAGATCTTCGATCCCGAATCCACACCCACAACCCTTGGGACAATCGCCGAAAATTTCAGAAAGCGTGAAGGTACGGTCAGGAGCCTTCACCCGACCCATTCAGTGGCCGTGTGGGGAAAGGACAGCGAGAATTTCTCAAATCTCCATCTCGATTCCACGGCCTTGGGCGTCGGCTCCCCTGTTCACGGACTTATAGAGGCTCAGGGCGATATTTTACTTTTGGGAGTGGGACATTGGGCGAACTCGGCGATTCACGTCGCCGAGGCGTTAGCCGAAGTCCCATATCTCGATATACCATACAGTGAGGAATATGAAAAAAGTTTGGCCGTAAGGACGGTCGATGGTACAATTAGAGAGGTTCCACCTAAGGAGAACCCTGGATGCAGCGTCAACTTCGTCGCGGCGGAACCCCCTTTGAAGAGAGCAGGCCTTCTGAAGTATCAACGAGTCGGCAATGCACTTTTCCAAAGGGTCGATAGCAGAGGAATGATAAGCCTCTTAAGTGAGATGTTGAACGTTACTCCGGACGCTCTTCTCTGTTCATGGGACCTATGCCCTTTTTGCCCCAGGGCGAGGGCGGTGATTTCTACAAAAAATTGAATTAGAGGACTAAAGATCTATGTGGGAAAAATTTATCGATCACATTTCAGGTTTGATTACCGAAGTCAGAAACTCGCAGGGCGGTAACTTGGAAGAATCTGCGAAACTCGTTGCAAAGACTATTGAATCCGGGGGTATTATCCATACATTCGGAACGGGTCACTCATCGCTATTAGCTCAGGAGATATTCTGTAGGGCGGGTGGGGTAGTACCAGTAAATGCTATTCTCGATCCATGCTTTCTACTCTCCTACGGGGCGATCAGGAGTTCATCGATGGAGAGAACTCAGGGCATCGCAAGCTCCGCAATTGAAGGTCACACGATAAGGTCCGGAGATGTGGCTATAATCATCTCCAATTCCGGGAGAAACGTGGCTCCGGTCGAGATGGCCCTTAAGCTCAAGAAGATGGGACTCTCTATAATAGCCCTCACAAGCCTCAAACATTCGGAAACCGTCAAGTCCGGCCACCCCTCCGAGAAAAAGCTTTACGATTTGGCCGATGTCGTGCTTGATAACCTGGGACCCAGAGGTGACGCCTCTTTTAAGGTCCCGGGGATAAAGGCACCGATGGGGGCCACCTCGGGGATTATCGGTGCGATACTTCTTCACTGCGTAATCATAGAAGCGGCATCGATCCTCTCCTCAAAAGGAAAGGCACCCGCGGTATTTCAGAGCATTAACGCGGAGACCGAGCAGCTGGAAGAGCTTACAAAGGAGTTTATGAAATACAAGGGGAGAATCAAGCATTTCTGATCCAATCATAATTGCAAACGATTCGACCGCCGTTTCAATCCTTCCGATCCCCCAAATAACTGAAGGTCTCGGCGTAAGATTTGCACTTGGAGGTTGGATAGCCGATTTTAAAGACGGTTCCGGTTACTCGTTCATCTCAGATGATTTCCCCAAAGACAGGGTCGTGGGCTTCGGGTACCCGGACGAGTTCATAAACCCGATAATTCCCCTTGACGATCCCTCAGCGGCCGACGCGGCGGTAAAGATAGGAGTGGGAAGAATAAATCTCTCAAGGCCCGGAAGCTACAGGTTTACCGAGGAGCCGGGTCTGATCGAGATTTTCCCCTGGAATATCGAAAGAAAAAAGGACGCGCTAAAATTCACCCAGGAGTTTAATGAAAACGAGATCGGCTACAGGCTCGAGAAGATAATCAACCTCCATCCAGGGGTTGAGAGCGGCTTCACGATCTCCTTTAAACTCAAAAACCTCTGCCGAAAGAGGCCGGTACAGACCCTCTGGTATTACCACCCCTTCGTGGCGCCGGGCGGTATGGGCGCCGACTGCTATGTAGACCTGCCCGAGACCCTGAAACCCGCCTTCGATTTTATAAAGCCCCTTATTAAAGACGACGCCGGCAGACTCCGTCTACCGGACGATTTCAGAGAGATAAAGACACAGCTCATGGAGTTTACCCCCGCCGACATGGGTCATCTCAACAGGTTCTCGGTGGGAAACGTCAATCACGAAACGGCCCTCGTGATCGAGGGGGATTTTCCCCTCGCCTTTTTCAGGATCTGGTACGAGCCGAGGACCTACTCCCCGGAGCCCTTCTACCACATAACACTTCCCGCCGGCGACCAAGTATCGTGGTCTATAAAAAACAGTATCATTGAAACCAAATTTTAGTTATAGTATGTAAACTGTAATCCTATATATTTTGGGAGGTGTAGATTATGGTAAAGCAATTTACAAAGAAGCTCACAAACAAGGAGATATTTTTCTACAACTGGGGCTCGATAAGCCTGAACTTTATCGAAGGGGTGCTCTTTACATGGATCATGTTTTTCTACGCCCCGACCGACCCCGGGCCGAACCAGATTGTCTATATACCTATCGTATTGACGGGAACTATCTTGGCACTGGGAAGGGTATTCGATGCGATTACCGATCCCCTGATAGGGAATTTCTCCGACAATCTGAAGAGTAACTGGGGACGGAGAAAACCTTTTATCATCTTCGGGACGCCTTTAATGATCATAGCCTTCATCTTTTTCTGGACGCCACCCGTGGCCGGGGAGTCGATGTATAACGTCATCTATCTCGGAGTTCTGTTCCTGTTTTACTTCCTCTTCTATACCGCCATAGGCATTCCTTACGATGCCCTCCTCGCCGAGATCGCCCTTACCTCGGACGACAGGGTAAAGCTCACGTCATGGAAGCTTATATACGCAATTATCGGCTTTATGCTGGTAGCCGCAGCCGCGCCGATGTACGAACACTGGGGGCCCTTTAAGATGGCCCTTGTCGTGGGAATTATCGGTTTTGTGACGATGTATATGTGCCTTCCGGGGATAAAGGAGCTTCCGGTAGAGTTTTCCGGCGCTGACAAAAAAATCAGCCTCTGGAATTCCCTGAAGGCGACGTTTGGCAACGGGCAGTTTCTCTTTTTCGGCATCGCGATCATCCTCCTATACATGTGTTACATGGTCCTTCTTCCAGTAATGCCATATTTTGTAACGGTAATCCTTGGGAAAAACCCCGGCTTTGTCATGTACCTTCAGTTAGAGTTCATCCTGTTTATGGTGGCTTCCGTTCCCCTCTGGATGTGGCTCGACAAAAAATACCCGAAGAGGACCCTCCTTCGGATCGTTTCCCTTTTATTGGCCCTCTTCTTTCCGCTCTTTTTCTACGTGGGAATGATTCCCGGGATACCGGCCGAGGTCCAGGCCTTTATTATCTTCCCGTTTGTCAGCGTGCCCCTCGGGGGATTTATGATCCTCGTCTACGCGATGATGGGGGATGTCGTGGACTACGACCAGATGCTCACGGGAAAGAGGCGTGAATCGATGTACTACGGAGTCTTCGGCTTCTCCCGAAAGGTGGGATTCGCCTTTGCGGTCATTACCTTCCCGTTTCTGTTCGAGATGTTCGGCGCAAAACCCGGGGACGACCTGGGGCTTCGATCCGTCTGGGCCATGCTGGGCATAGTCTCTCTCCTGGGTTATTTTGTGCTCCACGGATACAAGCTGGGCGACTCCCCTGAAGAAACGAGAAAAATTATGGGGATCAAAAAGAGGTAATTCAACGTGAAGAGTGGTGGTGTTATCATCTCGATTGACGGCGGCGGGACAAAGACCACGGCCGTCGCCGTAACCGCCGAGGGGGAGGTCGTCGGGGTCGGCTTGTCCGGCCCGGGAAACCACGTCCTCTCCCCCATCGAGGTGGTGAGAGAATCGTTAAAGGAGGCGGTGACCCTCGCCGTCAAGAGCGCGGGCGTTAAGGAGAGCGCCCTCCTCATCATATCGGGGGACACCGCCGGTATCGGCCACCAGCGGGAGGGCGCCCAGTACGTAGAGGCGATCCTGTCGGAGGTCTTTACCGACACCGAGGTCTATCTCGTGGGGGACATGGTTGCGGGATTCTACGGGGCTATGCCTAAAGACCGCGGAAGCGGTGTGGTGGCCACAGCCGGCACCGGCTCCTCCATCTACGGCCTAAACGAAAATGGGGAGGGCCTTCAGGTCGGCGGCTGGGGACACATCATAGGAGACGAGGGGAGCGCCTACAACATAGCCGTCTCCGGGATGATGGCCGCCGCCAAAGCCTTCGACGGAAGGGGCGCCCCCACAAGCTTGACGTCGGCGTTCCCGAACTTCTTTGGCGTCGACGACATGTTCCTTGTTCAGATACCGATCTACCTCGGCGAGATTATGACGAGGGAGGAGATAGACGGGGGCGACACGGACGTAGAGTACAGCGCGGTAAGCTCCGGGCTTTCGAGGGAGAAGATCGCCGGGGCCGCCGTGGCGGTTGCCGAGGAGGCGAAAAACGGGGATGATGTGGCCCTCGGCGTAATGAAGGAGGCCGCAGAGGAGCTCGCCCTGGGGGTCGTCACGGTGGCAAAAAAGCTTTCAATCCCTAAGAACGACCTTCTGGTCTCATACACGGGAAGTGTCTTCAACGCGGGTGAAGTGATCCTGGGCCCCTTCTCCAAGTACATCCTGAAACAATACCCGAAGGCCGAGATAATAGAGCCCGCCCTCCCGACTGTAGGGGGCGGGATCAGGGTCGCCTTCGAGAAACTCGGCATCGATTTTAGCGGTGCCGCGGAAAAGATCAAGGAGGGACTCAAAAACCAAGGTGTGACCTGATGGAGGAGGGCGTATTCAGGGCCTCGGCCGCCGCTTTGGATATCACCCCGCCCGTGGGCTTTCCCCTCGGCGGCTACATAATGCGAAGCGGCGTCTCGACGGGAGTCCTCGATCCGATCCGGGCCCGAATGGGATACATCACCGACGGGGAGTCTTCGGTCGTAATTGTAGGCCTGGACTGGATTTACGTCTTTGGCGGCTGGGGCCTCGCCCTGAGAGAGGGTATAAGCGAGGCCCTCGGGATCGACACCAAAGACGTAATTTTAACGGCCACGCACACCCACTCCGGCCCCGGGATCTTCGGGTCGTTTCACACCCATGAGGACAGCGGCGTGGAGGAGTACCTTAAGGGCACCTCCAAGACGATCTTCGAGGCGACGGCCGATCTCAAGTCGAATGCCCGATTCGTCAAGATAAAAAAAGGGAAGCTCAAGGTAGAGGGACTTGGGGCCAACAGGAACGACCCGGACGGGTTTTTGGACGAGAATATGGTCGGCCTCAACTTCGTTGATGACAACGACGAAACCGTCTTGCGGCTTCTGAACTACGGCTGCCACCCAACCGCCCTTGGGTCGGAAAACCTCATGTTTTCGAGCGACTTCGTCGGCTACGGATTAGACCTCCTCGACGAAAGATGGGGCGGGATCTCGATCTTCATGAACGGGGCCGCCGGTGACGTCAGCACAAGATTTACGAGGATGGAAAGGACGGTTAAGGAGCGAAAGAGATTCGGCGAGATATTTTTCGAGGCGGCCGATTTTATGCAGAGAATCTCGGTTCCCCACAAGGGCGACATCATTAGCGTGAAATCGAGGGAGGTTCCCGTCTCCTACAGGGATATACCTGATGTTAGGGACTCGGAGTCGATCGTCGAGGAGATAGGGAAAAGAATCGAGAGCGGAAGAAAGGCGGGGCTTTCCAAAGAGGAGATGAGAAGATCGGAGGCCCTGATGGAGGGTGCGCTGGCGAGGCTCTTCATCTCGAATCTCGGCGGGATGGAGGCGATCTTCGGCGAGAGGAAGATGGCGGCCGAGATAGAGCTTGTAATGATCGGGGAGATGGGAATTCTCTTCCTCCCCGGCGAGGTCATGAGCAAGACCGCCATGAGGCTGAAGACATTGTCGGAGTTTCCACTGATGGTAGCGGGTTATGCGAACGACTATTTCGGCTATCTCGTCGAAGGGGATGAGGAAAACGAGGCGGACTACGAGTCGATCGTCGCTTTTCTCTCGGATGAATCGATAAACCGGATATTTGTGACCGCTGAAAACCTGATAGGAGAATGAGACATTGAAAGATATATTAATCAAGTGCGGGCGTCTAATTGCCGAGGACGAGATAAAAGAGAACGTCGACGTCCTCATATCGGACGGAAAGATAGGCGCCGTAGAGTCGGCATCGAAAGGCACGGCCGACGCCGAGGGGGCGGAGATCGTAGACGCCGCGGGACTGTACATCTCCCCCGGCTTTCTGGATATCCACATCCACGGGGCGATGGGGGAGATGTGCGAGATTGCAACGCCGGAGGGGATGGAGAAGATCTCCCTTACCCTCGCCGAATACGGGACGACCGCCTTCCTCCCCACACTAGGCGCATCCCCCCATGAAGAGACCGTCCGGCTCCTCAAGATAATCGCCGGCGCAAAGGAGAAGGTAAAGGGAGCCGAGATATTGGGGATAAACATGGAGGGGCCCTATCTAAACCTCAATTGGAGCGGCGCCCAGAGGGCCAACGCCATAAGGAACTACAGCAGGGAAGAGTTGAAGGAATACCTCAAGGTGACCGACGGCCTCCTTACCGTAATGGGCCTCGCCCCTGAGGTTGAGGGGGGGATGGAGCTCGTATCCGTCCTGAAGAAGGCGGGTGTAGTCCCCTGCGCCGTCCACACGGACGCAACGTTCGACCAGACGATAGAGGCGGTAAGGCACGGCCTCAAACTCACCGGCCACACGTTTAACGCCATGAGGCCGATCCACCACAGGGAGCCGGGAATAATAGTTGCTGCGATGCTCACCGACGAGCTTTTCTCGGAGTACATCGCTGACGGCTTCCACACCTACACCCCCATAATCGAGATGGCCTACAGGCTCAAGGGGGAAAAGAGGCTGGTCTTCGTCTCAGACTCCGTGGGGGGGATGGGAATCCCGGACGGGGACTACGAGTTCTTCGGCACAATGTGCAGGGTGGCGGACGGCAGGATTACCATCGGGGACTCCGACATCCTCGCGGGAAGCGCAAGCCCCCTCCTCTCCGGCGTCAAGAACCTCCACAAGACCTCGGAGATCCCGCTGGCCCACATAGTGAGGATGGCAACTCTGACGCCGGCGGAATTGCTCGGTGTCGACAACCGCCTGGGGAGCATCGATGTGGGGAAGGACGCCAGCGTAATATTGTTGAACGACGACCTCAATATCGTCAGGGTTTGGGTCAAGGGAAAGGAGATTAAATAGAAAAAGGTACCGAATCGGCCGCCGAGTCACCATGAATCTGTTTATCCGGGAATCGATCGAGGTTCGGGTCTTTTCCACAATTTGACCGGCAGATTACTTGAAGCTTAACAAGTGCTCCTATAAATTAAAAGGCCCCGAACCGCTCCGGATTTCATCCGGGTCGATCGGGGCCTATCTTAATAAATCATGCTCGGCCCGTTCGCACCTGTCTCGGCGTTGCCCCCCTAAAAGCTCCCTCACCCTTTTATTACAAAAATCGGTTGGGCCCCTAATAATTAATCAATCAGCCTTTGCGGGATAACTCCAGTTTAGTCCCAACAGAATTTTGTCAAACTAGAAACCCCACAGAAGCAGATCAAGCCGTTAGTAGCTTATCTCCATGTCGGACAGCGGATAGGCCATGCATGAGTGGATGTAGTCGTACCACCTGTCAGACTCCCTGACGGTGACCCTGTCCGGCATGAACGCCTTGCCTTTGTGGACCTTCGTCCTGCAGTAGCTGCACTCCCCGCTCCTACAGAGGTAGGGAGAAACCAGTCCCGCCCTCTCCAGGCTGTTCAGGATCGGCTCGCCCGCCACCGCGTCGATCGTCTTCTCGCCGTTGACTTTTATCTTGAAGACCTTATCCGTGGATATATCCGAGGGCCAGCCCGGCTCCTTGGTGATATCCGCCGGCGGGCCGTACGCCTCCTTCTTGATCTTTCGCCCCGGGACCTTCAGCTTTTCGAGCTCAGGCTGAACGAATAAGTACATAAGGTTCGGGCCGCACATGTAGAAGGTCTTTCCCTTTACGTCCCCGACGAACTTATTTATGATATCGGCCGTGATAAACCCGCCGACACCCTTATAGCCGTCCGGCGGCTCCGAGACAACGATCTGGTAGTTGATGTTCTTGTGCTTCTTGGATATATCTTCAAACTCGTCGCCGAAGATCACGTCATCCGGGACGCGGCATCCGTAGATGAGCCAGATATTGAAGTCGAGCCCCCGGTCGATCACCTCCCTGATGATGCTCCTGAACGGGGTGATCCCGGAGCCACCGCCGATGAAGACGAGGTCCTTCCCGTCGGTCAGCGGCTCGTGATAGAAGGAGCCGGACGGTTCCGATATCTCGAAATCGTCCCCGATCTTCACGTCGTCCATGAGGTAGTGGGAGACGAAGCCCTCATCCATCCTCCTTACCGTCACGTCGTAGTAGCCCCGGGTGTGGGGCGGAGAGGAGATCGTAAAGGAGCGTCCCGTCAGGACCTTTCCTATTTTTACCTTGAGACTCACGTACTGGCCGGCCCTAAAGGGCGGAAGGTAGCCGTCCTTCGGCGACAGCCTTATGGTCTTGGTGGAGGGTGTCTCCTCGATTATATCTACAGCCTTAACTTCTATCGACTTCGGGTGGAGGAGGCTTACGAAGTCCTCCACGAAATCCTTGGGCAGGGTGAGGTCTCCGAAGACCCTCTTTAAGATCTCCCGCTCCTCGACGGCCTCTTTGAATCCATCGACGTTACTTAAAAATTCCTGTATATTCATCTTTGTCTCCCCCCTATTGCTATTTCATTAGTTTGCCAAGGGCCCTGCCTCCGGCTATGGAGCCCGCCGCAATCGACGGCTGGAAGCCGCCCCCAGGAATCGTCCAGGCGCCCGCGAAGAAGAGGCCGTCCACCGGTGCCTTGTGCTGAAGCCTCAGAAGCCCCGAATCGGATAGATACTGGTCGGTGCCGTAGATGGACCCCCCCGGGTTTCCGGTGTAGCGCATGTTGGTCACCGGGGTCGCCACTTCTATCACCTCGATATGCTCTTTCAAGCCTGGGAAGTATTTTTCCCCCACCTCGAGCATTCCCTCGGCGTATCGGTTCTTCACGTCCACGTACCTGTCCGGGGGTATCATGTACCAGGGTCGGGCGTAGGCCGTGGCGGTCATCACGATCACAGAGGTCCCAGGGGGCGAAAAGAGCGGGTCGGTCACGTTGTAGCATGTAAAGAGTATCCCCTCGGGCGGCTCCATGGTGAATCCCCTCTCCCACGCCTCCTCTATGCCGCTGCCCATATTCAGGAAGTTCTCGTGGACATTTGCGCCTATCGTCTCCGGCGGACAGTCGAGCCCTATGTAGAGGTTCACCGTGGAAAAGCCGATTATCTTGCTGTTCATCTCCCTCTGAAATTCCCTCGGGGTGTTCTCAGACCCCACGAGGTTTATCATGGTGGATAGGGGGTTGGCGTTAGACACCACGACCGAGGCCGTTACCTCCTCGTCCTCGTTGGTGATCACGCCGGTCACCTTCCCGTCCTTCACGTTTATCTTTTTCACCCCTGTGTTGAATTTGACGACGCCTCCGCCCTCGAAAAAGGCGTCCATAAAGGCGTTGGAGAGCGCCTGGCACCTTCCCCTTATATGGTGGGGGGGATTTGTGAGAAACGCGTCCCATATGGCGGACATGAGCTGAAACGGCACCTTGGAAGGGGGAAGGCCGGCGTACCCCCAGTAGGGGGAGAGGACGCTCTTCAGCCTCTCGTCCTTGACGAAAGAGCTTAAGACCTCCTCGTACGTCTTCATCCCAGATTTTGCGAACGTGGGGAATTTCTCCACGGAGAAGTCGTCCGAGCGGACGGCCGCAGAGTTGATGATGGCCCTGTAGTCTTTCATGAGGTTTACCGTCGCGTCAAAGAAGTTCTCGATTCCCTCCGCCTCCTTCGGAAACTCCTCCATCAACATCTCCTCGCACTCGTCCCGGTTCGCCGGAAGGGTCATATCGATGTTGTCGTCCACCACCCTGTAAAGATCCGGCATCGGGATGAACTCAACTTTATCGGCCACCCCGATGGCGGTCAGGTACTGGTAGAGGTCACCCGGCACCCCTTCAGGACTCTTCACCCCGGAAAGCTCGTGGAGGGCCACATCAAACTCGAACCTACCCCTGCAAAACGAGGTGGCGTACCCGCCGGGGATGTTGTGACGCTCCAAAAGCAGGACGCTCTTTCCCTGTCTTGCGATCAACGTGGCGGCGGACATACCCCCCAGCCCCGCCCCGATTACGACCGCATCGTATTTCTTCGCCATGATATTACTCCTTATCATTGCAAAAGCAATTTTTTCAAGCAGGGCCGTCGGCCCGACCTATCCAAGATTTTACATTATTTTCGATATTAAATCACGTTTAAATATACACCGACCAACTCACAGGCACGGCCGCAAGACTCACAGATTGTACGCCTCCTCGAATCCCTCCTGAACCGCCTCGGTAATCTTCCTCGGCCCCGCCGCGTCCCCTATCGTTATCACATTAATATCGTCGTTTCCGGAGACCGAGTCAAGAAGAGTCCCGACAGACTTCGCCCCTACCGCCGTAATCACGGTGTCCGCCGGTATCGAGTACTGTCCCTTATCCGACTCCACAATAACGGCGTCGTCGGTGATCTCGACAAGCTTCGTCTTCGGCTTGAGGTTTACGCCCAGCAGCCTCAGGCTCTTCATTAGGGACCACCTGGAGGTCTTGCCCACGTTGTCGGCCAGCCTCTCCACCATGTCGATTACGGTAATCGTCCTTCCGGTCTTGTAGAGTAGCTCCTTTGCAAACTCCATCTCCTCCGCGTCGTGATAGAGGATAAACCTGAACGTGTCCGCGTCCGGGACATTCATCGCGGCGATGTAGTGGGCGGTCTCGCATCCGGTGGCGCTCCCCCCTATTATCACAACGTTCTCCCCGATCTCCGTCACCCTCTCCATCAGGACGTCCCAGGCGCTTATGACGTGCGGCTTGTCTATCCCGGGGACCTTGATCTCAATAGGCTCTGCCCCCGTGGCGACGACCAGGACTTCGGGCTTTAATTTCTTTACCATCTCGGGGGTCAGCTCCTCCCCGAGTCTTAACTCAACGCCGAACTTCTTCATCCTGTTCTCGAAGCTCTCTATGATGTTCATAAACTCGGCCTTCCCCGGCGGTGACATGGCGAGGTTTATCTGCCCGCCGAGCCTCGACTCCTTCTCGTAGAGCGTGACGTCGTGTCCCAAAGATCCCGCCGTTACCGCGAACTCCATTCCGGCGGGGCCTCCCCCGGCGATCATTATCTTGAGCTTCTTTTTCGCCTTCCCCTCTTTCTTAGGTAACTCCAGCTCCCTTCCGGCCCTTGGATTGAGGATGCACGAGACTGACCTCCCCTCGAAGACCGCGTTGAAGCAGCCCTGGTTGCAGGCGATGCAGGGGACGATCTCGTCGTACCTCCCCTCTTTCACCTTGTTGGGAAGCTCCGGATCGCATATCAGGGGCCTCCCCCAGCAGACGAGGTCGCAGGCTTTGGACCTTATCGCCCTCTCGGCCACCTCGGGGTTCCCGAGGCGGTTTGACGCGAAGACCGGGATGTCCACCTTCTCCTTTATCCCCCTGGCGAGGTATAGGTACATCCCCTGCGGGACGTTCGTGGTAAGCTGCGGGATGTAGGTCTCGTGCCAGCCGCCGGTTACGTTTATGGCGTCGGCGCCCGCCTTCTCACACTCGGCGGCGAAGTGCGCCGACTCCTTGTTCGTGTGCCCCCCCTCCAGGAAGTCGTTTCCTGCAATCCTGATTCCGACGGCTACCGTATCCCCGATGGCCTCCTTTATCCCCTTGACCACCTCTATCCCGAAGCGCATCCTGTTCTCTATCGGGCCGCCGTACTCGTCTGTGCGCTTGTTGGTCAAAGGCGAGAGGAACTGGCTTATGAGGTAGCCGGTGCAACCCACCGGCTCCACATAGTCGAACCCCGCCTCCTTCGCCCGCCTTGCGGCGTCGATAAAGGCTCTCTTAACCTCAACGATGTCGTCTTTCGTCATCTCTCTCGGGGTCTCCCCGGTGAGCTTTCCGGGAATGGCTGACGGCGCGATAGGTGTGTTTCCAGTGAAGTAGGAGAAGGCGTTCCTTCCCATGTGGAAGAGCTGGGTGCCCGCCTTGACGCCGGTGTCTTTCTTTATCTTCTCTATGAAGCGGCTCAGCTCCTCGACGTTCCTGTCGTCGAAGAGCTCCGGCACGTAAGGGGCGGCGCCCACCTTGTCTATGGCGATGGGGCCGATCAGCATCAGCCCGACCCCCCCCTCGGCCCTCTCCCTGAAATAGGCCTTGAAGCGGTCGGTGAATGTGTAATCGTCCGTGTAGCCGAGCCCCATGGCCGGCATGACGATCCTGTTCTTTACCTCGATCGGGCCGACCTTGACCCTCTCGAAGAGCCTCACAATCTTGAAGTCGCCCCTCTTCTGGGCTTTATCGAAAACCAAGAGTCGATCCTCCCCCGGAGTGTAGGTTTGGAGTGTAGGTTTGATTTTGGGCAAACAAGCCCTTTAACCAAGCCCTCTCAATTTATCGGTCGGTCGGAATTTACCCTCTCGTCAGGTCTTCGGGAATGGGGCCTCCATCCCCTCCGGCATCTTGCGGATCTGCCAGATCCCCTTCACGATCGACACGACCTCGCCGTTGGCGTCCTTCAGCTCCAGCTCCATCTCGAAGTCCGCCTTACCCTTCTCCTCCGCCTCCTTCTGGATCCTGTCCGCCTCCTCCTTCTCCATGGAAACTTCGACCGTGATATCGGTCATGGCGGGGCGGCGAAAGCGGATGTTGATCTCCTTTACGATGGGGACATACTTGTGGACGTCAAAGGAGCAGACGTGGATGACTCCCCCGTTTATCTCCCCTATCGTAAAAAGTGACCCGGCGTACATCATGTTGATGTGGTTGACGTTCCCCTCAAGCGGCATCAGGAGCTTGGCGTATCTCTCCTTCATCTCCAGAAGCTTTATGCCGGTTCTCCTTATACCCTCGATGCTCGTCATGGCGAATTCGGCCGCCGGCTTGAATCTTTCTTCTATCACGTTAAACCTCCATTGGTTTTGTTGTCAGAAAAGACCTGGAAGATATAAATTCCGGTAGGCTGCCTCCCCCCTCCCCCCCCAATTTCGGCTACCTCCCCCTTTAGTTCGGCTGCCTCCCCCTTTAGTTCTGCTACTTCCTCTTCCAGTTCGGCTCCCTTCGCTCCAGCTTCGCCTGCACACCCTCCTTGAAATCCTCCGTCCTTAAAATCTGCGACTGGAGATTGACCTCCATGTCGAGCTGCGTCATGAGGTTCACCCCCTCGCCCTGCTTGGCGATCCTCTTGACCGCTCCCACGGCGATGGGCGACGTCTTGGCTATCTCCCCGGCGAGCTTCTCCGCCTCCTTGAGGAGGTCCTCCTTCGGGTATATGTGGTTCACGAGACCCCAATCAAGGGCTGTCTTGGAGTCGTACATCCTGCCGGTCATCAATATCTCCATCGCCCTCTGCTGGCCGAGCTGCTTGCAGAGACGCGCCGTGCCCCCCAGGTCAGGGATAACCCCGATCTGAAGCTCCTGCATTCCCCACATGCAGTCGTCGCTCATTAGCCTTATGTCGCACGCCAGCGTGAACTCCACGGCCATACCGAAGATACGCTCGTGGATTGCGCATATGATGGGAACCTCTATCGCCTCGAGGCGGTTCAGGTAGTGCTGGTATTTGTGGATGTCGGACCTGATCGTCGCACCCCCCGCCGCCGAGTCCGCCATAAACCTCGTAACGAGCATTCCGAGAGAGTTGAAATCGATTCCTGCGGAGAAGAGCTTCCCCTCACCCTTGACGATGATAGCCCTCACCTCCGTATCGTCCGCCGCCTCCTCCACCTTCTGGGAAATATCAATGAGCATTTCGAACGTAATCGCGTTTCTCTTCTCGGGACGGTTGAGCGTTAAATAGTATATGTTTCCCTTTTTTTCACCAAGCACATGGTTTTCGGACATCTCTCTCCTCCCAATACAGAACTTCTATGTTTTATCGATAGATCTATTAGTGTTCTTAAATCTTATCTCTCTATTTCTTTATCTTCTTACTGGCCTTCTCCAGTGTCTCCGCGGCCTCCTTCGCCATGGTTTCAAAGAGCTCCTTGACCGTCACGATCTCCTTTATGAGTCCTATCGACTGACCGACCATCAGGGGCGCAAAATCCACATTTCCATTCTCCCAAGCCTCTTTAATCCTATGCCCCGATATTAACGGAATGAGATCTTCCAGTCCGCCTCCGGACTCCTCTATCTTGATTACCTCATCGATGACCTTACTCTTCAAGGCCCTCCCCTGGAGGCCTATCGATTGGCCGAATATGGTGGTGTCGAACTCCTGTCTCTTTAAAAGCTCCTTCTTTATATTATCGTGGCAGGGACACTCTTTTGTAGCGATAAATCGACTTCCCATCATAACCCCGTCGGCGCCAAGGGTAAGGGCCGCGGCGATTGAGCGACCGTCCGCTATACCGCCCACCGTAACAACGGGGATGTCCACCTCTTCGGTTATCCTTGGGGTTAAAATCATCGTTGATACATCATCGTTCAGGGGATGACCCCCCTCCTCGATCCCCGCCGCGTATATTCCGTCATATCCCACCTTTGCGACGTGTACGGCGTGGCGCACCGCACCCACCTTCTGAAACATCTTGACGTTAGCCTTCTTCAGGGTCTCTACCGCATCCATCCCCAGCCCCCTGTCCAGGGGGGCACCGGAGATCTCGACACCCGCTACCTTCTCCTCGGCACAGACCTTCACATACATGGCGTGGTGCTCACCGGTAATCCTCAAAGAGGGAAGAATCGTTATTCCCACCATGAACGGCTTGTCGGTCTGCTTCCTTACCTCGTCCAATGCCGCCCGAAACTCCTCTTCCGTCTCGTAATTCCCCGCGGTGAGATTCCCTATTCCCCCCGCCTCGGATATAGCGGCACAGAGGGGCGGAATTGAAAGCCACATCATGGCGCCGCAAAAGATCGGATATTTCACGCCGAACATCTCGGTTATCTTGGTATCAAACATAATGACCTCCTGGTATCTTAGTCTTACAACTATTATCCATTGAAAATTCCATGTAGTCTCTTCAGATCAGTCTCCGCTTCTGCAACCATTCCCTCAACGATCTCCTTTACGCTCTTTATATCGTCAATCAATCCCACGCACTCCCCGACGGCGATGACACCCATCTTCGTGTCACCGGTCTCGTAGGCCTTTTTCCCCACCTTGCCGCTGGCGTATGTAATGAGCTCCTCCAGGGTCGTTCCCCTCGCCTCTATCTCCCTGACCTTCTTCGCGGTATCGTTTTCCATAACGCGCATCGGATTGTAGATGCTCCTGAGAAGGACCGTCGTGTCGTTCTCGGTGGCGTTTATGAACCAGTCCTTGAAGTTCTTGTGGACGATCGACTCCTTGGACGCCATAAACCTCGTACCCATGACGACCCCATCCGCCCCCAGCGCCAGGGCTGCTAAGAAGCTTTTCCCGTCGACTATCCCCCCCGCCGCCAGTATGGGAATATCGAGTACCTTGGACGCCTTGTTTATAAGGATCAACGAGGTTACGTCCGCCATGCCGGGGTGTCCCCCGCACTCGAACCCAACTATGGTTACTGCGTCGGCCCCGAGCCCTGCGGCCTTCTTTGCAAAGCGAACCTGGGGAACCTTGTGAATAAGGGGAATCTTCGCCTCCTTTATCGAAGGGACCAGGGTTTCTGGAGAGCGCCCCGCCGTCTCTATCGCGTTTACCTTCTCCTCTATCCCAACGGCAAGGTAGTCCATCGTCAGCTCCCCCTCGCTGAACTCGGGGAGCATCGATATATTGAGACCTATCGGCTTATCCGTTAAGTCTCTCGTCCTCTTTATCTCGGCCCTCAGGCCTTCGGGATCCTCAAAGGAGGCCGCGGGTATGAATCCCATGCCCCCCGCCTCCGAGACGGCCGCAACAAGCTCCGCATAGGACAGCCACTGCATTCCACCCATGAGGATCGGATATTTGATTCCCAAAAGCTCGGTAATTCTGGTTTTAAACATGAACCCTCCATTTAAATATTAAAGCAGAACAATATGCTCGACCTTGTAGCTTCCGCCCACCCATCTCAACAACTTCAAAAGAACAATAAGCTTAACCTTATTGTTTGCCCCACCTGTTTCAACAGCTTCAAAAGAATAATACGCTTGACCTTATTATTTGCACCCCCCCGTTTCAGCAACTTAAAGTATAACTTTAAGCTTTAAGTTATTTTTTTATACCAGAATATC
>Ga0180431_10004869_pt1 | contig 16632 bp, 12 predicted proteins | sample SS_ome_11_FD_132459 | JGI IMG/M metagenome (GOLD analysis project Ga0180431, IMG submission 132459) | Hypersaline lake sediment archaeal communities from the Salton Sea, California, USA - SS_1_MS_1 metaG | ecosystem: Environmental > Aquatic > Non-marine Saline and Alkaline > Hypersaline >... | reverse complement strand
GTTGCGGGGTTTGTTGAACCAACGCGCTCTTAACGCGAACGCGCTCAATGCGCTGCAGGGGTTTTTCCTTGCAGTGGCGCCATGCGCATAGGGGTAATGAACGATGGCACAGAAAAACGGCGTAGTCGAAGGATTACTCGAAATTACCGATAAAGGGCATGGTTTCCTGCGGAATGTGGAAAACAACTACCGCATTGTGCCCAAGGACCCGTTCGTAGGTCGGCAGACGATCGAAAAGGCCTATTTACGACCCGGTATGCTGCTGCGGGCTCGCACGGCCGGCCAACGGGGAGCCAGTCCCGAAGTACGCGAAATCCTCACGGTCAACGGCCAGGACGCCCAAACCTGCGTTGATCTCAAACCGTTCGAGGACTTCACCGTTATCGACCCCAACGAAATGATCGGCCTCGAAACCGGTGCCGAACCGCTCGGTACCCGTGTTATGGACCTGCTCACCCCCATCGGGAAGGGCCAGAGAGGCCTCATCGTCGCGCCCCCACGCACTGGAAAGACCATCCTTCTACAGCAGATTGCCCACGGCATCACCACCAACCACCCCGAAATCAAGCTCATGGTCCTGCTCGTCGACGAACGGCCCGAAGAGGTCACCGACATGCGCCGCAAGGTCCAGGGCGAAGTCGTCGCTTCCAGCAACGACAAAGACGTAGACAGTCACGTCCGCGTCGCCCAACTTGCCCTCGAACGCGTCAAACGGCAAGTGGAGTTCGGCCACGACGTCGTCGTCCTGCTCGACTCCATCACCCGCCTTGGCCGGGCCTTCAACAGTTGGACCCGCTCCAGCGGCCGCACCATGAGCGGCGGCGTCGATATCCGTGCCCTGCAACTGCCCAAACAAATCTTCGGCAGCGCCCGCAACACCGAAGAAGGCGGCTCGCTCACCATCCTTGCCACCGCCCTGATCGACACCGGCAGCCGCATGGACGAAGTCATCTTCCAGGAATTCAAAGGCACCGGTAACATGGAGCTTGTCCTTGATCGTCAGCTCGCCAACCGGCGCGTCTGGCCCGCCATCGACATTCAGCAATCCGGCACCCGCAAGGAAGAACTCCTCATCGGCAAAGTCCCCCTCGATAAAATCTACCGTCTCCGCCGCCACCTCGACGGCATGCCCGCCGGCCAAGACGTCCAGACCCTCATCAAAGCCCTCGCCAAACACGAATCCAACGAGAGCTTCCTTGCCCAACTGCCCTGACGCCTCGTGCCAACCGGGGCGTTGCGAGCAGGGGGCTTGCCAAGGTGGCATGGGGCACGACTTTCAAGGGCCTGCACGCCGCGCTGCCCCCGCTAGGCACGTCGTACGGCCGTGCCTCAGCTCACTCGGTGTACTTCAACGTCACCACCGCCGACCATGAATCCGGCGTCTTGCCTTCCAACGCCGTCAACACCAGATTGCTGCACTTCAGGTTGGCATAGTGCTGCTCGGCGTAATCAACAAACTGGGCCACTTGCAATAGCCGCACCCCCTGCAGCGTGTAACGCTCTTGGTGCTCCACCTGACCGCCACGTGTCCTCTGCGGCTCTGGACTGCTCACCTGCTGCACCAGCCTGATCGGAATCTTCGACGCCTCGGCGCACTCCGTTGCCGAGGCCGCTCCCAAAAAACGCGGCCGATCACCATTGCCCAGGGCTCCTGCCTGGCCGCTTTGCACACGCAAACGTATAATCTTTGCCGCGTTCTTATCCACCTCCGCCGCTGTCGTCACCTGCCCCAGCGCACTCCGCTTGGCCCCGGCCATTTGATTTAGCGAGACCAAGGCCGCCAAGACCAGCACCGCCGGGATTCCTATCATCCACAACCGTCGATCCTGCAATACCGCTCGATTCATCGCGATTTGCTCCTCTTCGTCTCTGCCCCCCGTTCACTCACCACCCGAAGCGACATCGTAAAATTACGCCGAGGCGACTTGCCCGCCCCAGGCCGATCAATATTCCACCCTTCCAACTCGAGATTGGGATTTGCCCGCACCGCCGCCTGCATCTGAGCCTTTTCCACCAGACCCCGCACCGAACCCGTCAGCGTCGCCACCTGCGAGCGTACCCGCAACGTCTCGATCTGCAAGGCAAAATCCTCACCCAGCGTGTCCAACATATCAAACACCAGCATCATCGTGTGACTCGCCGAACCCGGCATCATCTGTCGTGCTGCTGTCTTATCCTGTACCTTCAACGTCTTTAAAAAATTCCGCATCATACGCGGAACATTTACGTTCGTTGCCTCCTTGTTGAATACCTTGCGGTATGCCTCGTCGACACGCACCTCTGCATCCAACCGGGCCTGCTCGTAATGACGCTTATAACCCCATGTCACCACCAGTACCGCCGCCAACAACAGCGACAACGCTCCCGAAAACGCTCCCCACAGTCGACCCCGTTCCCGCACCACCGTAGACGCTTCCAGACCGTCCCCCCGAAAATCCGCCACGGGCCCCGTCCCCAGATATCCCAACGCCGCCCCCATCGCAAAGGCCGTCGACGCGTCCGATTCCGCCAGCCGCTCGCACGTCAGCCCCGTTGCCTGCCCCAAGTCGCTCAACACCCCCCCCGCAAAACCATCGGTGTGCACCAACAGCCGCTGCGGCGCCAAACCCTCACGCAACAACGCCAGCGAACGCTTGAGCTCCTGGCCCAACACCTCGGCACTGTCGTTGTCACCCGAATACCTGTAGCTCCGCGCCACCACCGGCCGAGAGCCCTCATCCAGCACCAGCGTATAAAGCATCCCCCCCGAGCACGCCGCCGCCGCCAAGGGGCCCTCACCCCGCTGCTTCTGATGCGACAGATAGTGCCCCCACGCCGTTACGTCCGGCTCCACCACCAACGCGTCCCAACGTGACTGCTCAAACCGCTCCAGAATCTCGCCCAACGCCCGACGTTCGCACGCGTGCACCAGCAAGTCCATCCCCCCCTCTTTCGCCTCGCCTCCCACCGTCGATGTCCCCGTCGCCGCTCGCTCAAAACACAACGCCACCTCTTCAGCGCCCTCCGCCAGATCCTCCTCGATGTCAAAACGAAGCGTCTGACGCAACTGCCGCTCATCATCAAATTCGCTGTGATGAAACTGTGTCTGATACCAACGTCCACCCAGCGTCAACGCAACCGCCGGCCGCTTGCCCAGCCCCGTTCCTAGACGCTCGCTCAATTGCCCCAGCAACGCCTCCAAGGCGCCAGGGCCCTGCCCCTCCACTGTCAGCTTCAACGGCGTGCCCATTTCGAAGGCCGCTCCGTTCTTCGTCACCATCACCGCCGTCAGACAATCCCCGCCGTAATGTATGCCCACACAACGTTTCTTCATCGGCCTCTAATCTCCCGATACCACCGCTACCCGTTTTAATCGCTCCGACGTCCGCACCAACTCGTCCTTGTACATGCCCCCCTTCAAACGATAACGTGCTCGCCCTAAACGAGCGTCCACCTTTAACGAAAAATCCCGACTACGCACCAGGCACAAGGGCGTCATATACTTGCTCACCTCGACACCCACCCCCGGCACCAACGCCAATTCGCCGATGTTCTTCAGCGGCGTCTTCTTCCGGTGCGTATCCAAGGCCGTCAACTTCTCGCCCGTCAGCCCCGCCGGCTTGAACACCGCCTCCAACAGTTCCAACGGCGCCGTGTTCACATTTAACGCGTTGGTCGACCAGATACTCAAATAATCGTTCAACGAACCGGCACGATCCTCCAATGCCTGACGCAAGTACGCCTGCTTCGGGTCCGTCAATAACTGCTCCTGCCAACGTGCCGCAAATACGTCCATCAAGTGACGACGCAACGCTGCCTGCTTGACACGCTCGGCGTATACCGTACGCCCCTTGCGGGCCACCACCCGCCCACGCCCTACCCCCATTCCCACCGGTGCCTCGGGCAAGTTCAACGGCTCGCCCAGTGTCGCCGCCAACTCTCCGGCCGACTCGACCTCTTTGGCCGGCGCCCCCACCCATTCCCCGTATTCTTCAAACGTCCGCCGCGCATGCGACGTCGAACTGCCCGACTCAAAAGGCGAACGCAACAACCACATCATCGGCCACTTGGCGTTCTCGTCATGAAGCTCAATCGTCACCTGCACCCCTCCGATCGTCACGTCGCGCGTCATCAACAAATGGGCCGGTGTCGCCGCCTTCGCATCCTTCAACGCCTCCTCAACATCGTTCGGCTCCGCCAAAGCATTAGGCTCTGCGCTTCCCTCCAATGGCTCCTCCGGCTTTGCCGCCGGGCGCACCGGTCGCCGACGCTGGCTCAGGTGCTGCTGCAGCATCATCTGCCCCATAATAATTGCCGATTCCGCCGCATACCGACACTGCTGACGCTCCAGGCGGTACTGGCTCGCCCGAATCTCCAACGCCGCGTCCGCCTGAAACTGCACGATTACCACCGCCAGTATCGTCAACGCTATCAGCGTCAACAACAGCGTCACGCCCGCCCCACGCCGTGTCGCACACATGCCTGTGCCGCCAACTTGCCTTTTCGGACCCCGACACATCCTAGCTCTCCGTTTCGTCCTCGCCGGCAAACTTGAAACGATCCAGGCAAAACGTACGCTGCACCGTAAAAACCTGCTCCGGGTTACGCGAGGGCCCGCGATACACCTGGGCCGTCACCTCCAGCACCACTGCTGTGCCCCCCAACGCCGCCTGGCCCTGCCCGTCCAACGTCTCCACTTGGAACGACGACAAATGCTCGCACATCGGCACGTACACCGACTTCTCCCGCCCGCCCGTGCTCTTCGCCCGGCGAAACAACACCAGATCCTCTTGTTCGTAACGCGAGGCCGCTACCCATTCCACGCCCTCCTCCTGTTCCACCACATCCCCCGCCAGACGAATCTGCAGCGACGACGTCTGCCGTCCCTCCGCCAACGCGTAATGCTCCACTGTCAATTCCGCGTCCTTGGTATAACCGCCCAGATCGTTCACCAGAACGTCCAGACAGTGCTGTATCGTTGCCAGTCGCGCCATCTGCTCCTGCAAATAACGACTCTGCTCCAACGTACTGTGCAGCAATTGCACTACCGCGCCACTGACCAACGCTACGATCACCAGTGTCGTGATCAACTCCAGGAGCGTCAGCCCCACCCGCCGCCTGGTTGCGCCGTCACGCTTTGGCTCGCACGCCCCTCCGCGCCCCGGCCCAGAGTCCATTGTGCGTTGCCTGGACATTAGCGACCCTCTCCTTCCATCAACGCTTCCGGCCCGCCTTCGAGCCCCTCCATCAACTCCAAACCCTCCTCTTGCGAAAACTGCCCCGTGTCCACCATCTCCTGCAGAACCTCTATCAGCGTGGGCTCACGCCCCAGACGATTCTCCAAATCCTGATAAATAAGCTCCTCCTCCGTCATAAAAGGCACCGCCACGCTCTCGCCCGTAACCGGCGTCAGCTCCGACGTCCCAAAACATCGCACCAGCTCGATCAAAGGTTCGCCCTGGCCGCTGCGCTCTCCCTTGGTGTACACACGCACCGTCGCCTGAATCACGCTGCTGGCCGCACTGCCCGGCGCCCCCTCCCCCACCGGCACCCGCTGCAAATCCATCTGCCACGTAAACTCCGGTGTCTGCTCGTCTTCACCATGAAAACTCGGACTGTTCGGCTCCTGACGACTGGCCATCAACAACTCGATCTGACGCTCCGCGACCGCCGCCGCCCGCGTCCGCATGCTCTGACGCGCCACCGCGTCACACGTCCGCTCGTGCGCCACCATCACCCCGCCCAGCAAAATCCCCAATAGCAGCACGCTCACCACCGCCTCCACCAGCGTAAAGCCCCCCCCACGCCCCGTCTTACCCCCCCACAACCTGTCTCGCGCTGCTGCTGCCATCGCTTGAACCGCACCACTTACAAAGGCGACGACAGACTCACCTCGTCCTGTGCCGCCAATAACTCCAAAGGCTGACGTGATACCGCCACGTTCGCCGTAAAACGGTCGCATCGTACGTAACGCCACCGATCATTCTCGTCCACAATTCGAAACAGCACCGCCTGCTCCCACCCCTTCGCCGTCGCCCGCAGCGTCATATTCTGCGAATATTGCCGTGAACCGTCCTCGTACTCCACCTCGTCAATCCAACTCAAGTCCAGGCTCTGCTTCTCCACCAGAGGCTCTGCCGGCTCCGCCCCGCCCTGCGCTTCCTCCGGCGCCTCGGTTACCGTGTAGTACCCGTCATAAATCTCGATAAACACCTCGTACGTCTTACCCGTCAAAATCGCGTGTTCCGCCGCCGTCCGCAGCGTCCGCGCAAACGTCCCTACGTCCGCGTCCAGATGCGCCCGACCGATCCCCCCGAAAAACGTCGTCGCCACCAGGCTCAGCAACAGCCCGATCAGCGTCAACATCACCACCGTCTCCAGCAGCGTGTAACCCCGGCTGCCTTTTCCTCGTGTCGCGCCCATCTTACCCACGTTCTTCTCGTGTCACGCCCGCGTCCTCAAGCCCCCTACCTCTGTAGGGGGGCCCTTCATTCACCCTGTGCTCGCCAAATACGAGCCCCTGGTCCCCCCTAGAATTCGTCCGCTCCATCGTCCGCACCGCTGTTGTAGATGTCTGCGTCTTCCCCTTCGCCTTGGTCTTTGCCGTCCGCCCCCAGACTGTAAATGTCAAACTTTGACCGATCACCCGGAAACTGGTAAATATACTCGTTGCCCCACGGGTCCAGCGGAATCTGCCCAAACTCCAGGTAACCCTCCGGGTCCCACCCCGTCACGCCCGCCGGCTCCACAATCAAATCTTCCAACTGCTCCGGATAGTAACCCGTGTCAATGTAGTACGTCTTCACCGCGTTATGAAAGCTCTTGATCTGGCTCTGTGCCGTCGTCGCCTTCGCCCGGGCGATGTACTGCACTACCTTGTTGCCCACCAATCCTGCCAGCAATCCCAGAATCACCAGCACCACCATCAATTCCACCAGCGTAAAGCCCGCCTTACGCCCTCGATTCTTCGGCCTTGCCTGTCTCGCTCTCATTTCTTTCTCCTTGTTGCTAAGACTTTCTGCATCTAATGCTCTTTCTTACTCTGCGTTCTCTGCGCCTCTGTGGCAAATCCTTTTTCTTAGTGTCTTAGTGGTTTCCTGCCTACCCCCCCGCCAGGTTCGGCACCTCCAATATAGGCATCAACGTCGCAAACGTGATGATGCCCACCACCACCGCCATCACCACGATAATCACCGGCTCGATAACCGAGCTGATCCGCTGCACCGATAGATCCGCGCTCTCCTCCATGCTCTCGGCGATCGTCATCAACATCGTCTCCAGCTCGCCGCTACGCTCACCCACCGATATCATGTGTGCCACCGCCGGACCCACCACTTTGCTCTCCCGCAAAGGCGTCGCAATGTCCGCCCCCGCGATAATCCGCTCCCGCGAGCGACGCACCGCCTGCGTCATGATCGAATTGCCCGTCACATCCGCCACCACCTGCAGACTGTCCGCCATCGGCAAACCCGACCGAATCAACGCCGCCAGCGTCGACGTGAACCGCGACACCACGTTCTCACGCAATATCTCGCCTATCACCGGCACCCGCAACATCGTCCGGTCAAACACCATCCGCCCCCGCTGTGTCGCCAACGCCCGATGCCACAAGTAATACAGCATCCCTATCGCCAACAGCGCCGCCCACCACCAGTTCACCAGCAACGAGCTGAAATCCATCAACGCCTGCGTCAACGCCGGTATCTCCCGGTTGCTCGCCGTGATAATCTTCGTAATCCGCGGCACCACGAACGTCATCAGCACCACCACCACCAGAAGGCAAATCACCACCAGAATCGCCGGATACGTCAACGCCGCCTTGACCTTCGCCTCCATCCGCATCCGCTTGCCCATGTACTCGCTCAACAGCTTGAGCGTCCTGCCCAAATTGCCCGTCACCTCACCCACCCGCACCATCGATACATAAATCGGGTCAAACCAGTCCGGATACTCCTTCAGCCCATCCACCAGCGCCTCGCCCGAAACCACCTGGTCCCGCACGTTCTGAATAATCTGACTCAACTGCTTGTCCTGCGTCTGCACGATCAGCACCGCCAGCGAATCCGTCAGATTCACGTCCGCCTCGACCATCGTCGCCAGCTGACGCGTAAACTCCAATACCGCCCGACGCCGCCGACCCTTGAACAGTTTGCCCCAACTGAGCCCCCCCCGGTGCGACGACTCCGCAATCGGCTGCAATTTCGTCGCATGCAGCTGACGCTCTCGCAACACGCGACGCGCCGCCGACGCCGACTCCGCCGCCACGTTGCCCCGCGCCTGCTTGCCCGCCCTGTCCAGTGCTATGTATTCATACGTCGGCATCGCCAACTATTCCTGTCGTAACATGGGCGTCTTACCCACCCTTGAAGCCCCCTGCGTTAGCTGGGGGTCTTTTTCTTGCGCCACCGCAAATCCCGTTAATCCTCTCAAAAAAATCCTTCTCTTCAAGTGTGTCTCTTGCCTTCTTTCTACACATCGTCCGCCTGCGCCACCCGCAACACCTCGTCCAGAGACGTCAACCCCGCCTCCACCTTCGCCAGACCGTCCATCCGCAGCGTCGTCAACCCCGCGTCCAACGCCGCCTTCTTGATCGAGCCCGCCGTCTTACGCTGATAAACACACTGCCGCACGTTGTCGTCCACCACCATAAACTCATAAATCCCCGTCCGCCCTCGATAACCCGTCTTGAAACACTTCTCACAACCCCGCGCCGTGTACACGTGCTCGAACGCGGCAAAGCCCACCCCCAGATCCCGCATCTCCTTCGAGTCCGCCCGCACCAGCTCCTTGCACTCCGGACACAACCGCCGCACCAGCCGCTGCGCCAGCACCCCCACCACCGACGAGGCCACCAGATAAGGCTCCACCCCCAGATCCAGCATACGCGTAATCGCCCCCGCCGAATCGTTCGTGTGCAGCGTGCTGAACACAAAATGACCCGTCAGCGACGACTGAATCACCATCCGCGCCGTCTCCTGGTCCCGAACCTCACCCACCATGATCACGTCCGGGTCCTGCCGCAACACATGCCGCAACCCCGTCACAAACGTCATCCCCTTCTTCGTCGCTATCTGGATCTGACTGATCCCCTCCAGCTGATACTCGATCGGGTCTTCCAGCGTGATGATGTTCTTCTGCGTCGCGTCGATCCGCCGCAAAAAACTGTATAGCGTCGTCGTCTTGCCGCTGCCCGTCGGCCCCGTCACGAAAAACACCCCGTGGGGCCGATGCAACATCCCGTCAATCCGCTTGAGCTCGCCTTCGCCCATCCCCAGCTCACCCAGATCGTAGATCCCCGTGCTCTTGTCCAAAAGCCGCAACACCGTCCGCTCCCCGCACGACGTCGGCACCGTGCTCACCCGCAAGTCAATCTCCCGCTGGCCGATCTTCACCGAGCACCGCCCGTCCTGAGGCAGCCGACGCTCCGCAATATCCATCCCCGCCATCACCTTGATACGCGATACAATCAATGGCAACGCCCGCACCTCCAGCGTCAACATGTCATACATGATCCCGTCGATCCGGTACCGTACGATGATCTGCTGCTCCCAAGGGTGAATGTGAACATCAGAAGTCCGCATCTGCAACGCCCGGAACAAAATGTCGTTCACCAGCCGTATCACCGGAGGCCGGTTCACCACGTCCAGCAAATCCTCCGAATTGCCCACCTCCCCCAACAGCGTCTCGATATTCTGCGCGTCGACCTCCCCGGCTACCTCCTCCAGCACCGTCACCCGCTGCTCATACGCCGCGTTGATACCACTCGTTATCGCCGCTCGACTCGCCAACGCACACCGCACCGTGCACCCCACCATCTTGCTCACATTGTCCAACGCGTACATCCCCAGCGGATGACTCGTCGCCACCGTCATCGTCGACCCCTCCTTGCCCACCGCCAACACCCCGTGACGCTGCGCATACGCCGGGGGCACCGCCGCCACAAACTCCGCCGGCACCGACTCCACCTTGATCTGCTCCACATACTCCAAACCCAGCTCCGCCGCGAACAAACGCAGCACCTGCTCCTCCGTGAACTGGCCCGACTCCAACAACGCCACGTCCAGACGCTTGCCGCTGCCGTTCTGCTCCGACAGAAACGACTGCAACGCCTCTGCGTCCAACATCCGACCCCGCCGCGCTGTCTCGATCAACCGTTGCTTCATTGTCTTTCCTGTGTCCCGTCCATCTTGCCCGCGGATAATTGCCCGTCAGACTCAATACGCCTGTTATGCTCGCCAAAACGGCTGTCTGTTTCTCAGACAGACCTCCCGGACCAGCCCTCCGCTAAACAAACCTGAAGCCTGCCTTAGCAAATACTACGCACAACGTTATCAAAATCAGGTTAATCCTGCCAAACCGTCCTAATCGTCCAAAAACCGCCAGGGCTTCGCCGCCGCCCGCTCCTCGACGTCAAACACATGACCGCTCCGCTGACCCTCCGGTATCCCCGGAATCGTCTCCAGCTGCCTGTCGTAACGCTCCTCGTCCTGCTCCAGACGCTCCAGATACGTCTCCGACAGCCGCTCGATATCTGAAAAATCATTCTCCCCTTCCTCGTCCCGGCTACGTACGATGTGCGCCTTGACAAACACGTACAACACCGCCTCCGTGTCCGAATTCGACACGTTCCTGAATAACGCCCCCACCAGCGGCAGGTCGCCCAACAGCGGCACCTTGCTCACATTCACCGCCCCCGTCGACGTCGTCAAACCGCCCAGCACTATCGTCTTGTCGTCCGGCACCGTCACCAACGTCGTAATCTGATTCGTCGACTGAGGCGGCGGCACGTTCGCCTGGCCCTGACCCTCAAAACTGTTCACATCCAGCGTGATCTCCAACTGAAGAAAATCTCCCTCGCTGATGTGCGGCGTGATACCCAGCGTCGTACCTGCACTCACATACTCCTTAAACTCCACGATAGGCGTATCCGAACCCGCCGGGATCGTCGTCCGCGTCGTCGGCTCCTGACGCTCACTCGATATCGTCCCCTCTTCGTTGTCGTTCACCAGTATCCGCGGCATCGACACCACCTTCGAATTCCCCTCCGTCTGCAATGCCTCCAACGTCGCATAGACCAGACTGTCATCGAAAAACGCCAGCGTACCCCCGCTGCCCGCGATGACCTCCTTCGTCAGACCCGTTCGCGTCGGATTCACCCCAAAAGGCGATATCCCCGATACCGAATTGTCGCTGCCCGTCCCCCAGCTCTCCTGCAGCGACACCCCCAACTCCAGCGTGTTGTCCGTGCTCACCTGCACCAATATCGCCTCCACCAGCACCTGCGGCAGCCGACGGTCCAACACCTTCAACAACTGGGCAATGTCCCCGTGCTGCTTCTTCGATGCCCGCACCGCTATCGAATACACCTCCTCCAAAGGCACAATCACCGCCGGCCGCTCAATCCCCGGCAATCGCACGTTCTGCTGCGCCCCCTCGCCCACCCGCTCGGCATACTCCGACTCCAGCAATTCCTCCAACGCACCCGCTACCTCTTCCGGCTTGCGGTTCTCTAACTGGTACACCTTGTACTCGCCAAAACGCTGCGTCGGATCCACGTCCACCTGCTTGATGATCTCGTCAATATCACGCAACTGATACTCCGTCGCCAGCACGAAGATCTTATTCGTCGTCTCCTGCACCGCCGCACGGATCTCCGGCTCCTCCTGACCCGGCAACAAATGAGGGCCCCCCTCGCCCGTCAAACCACCCGCGCCCGTTAAACCTTCGCCCCCCTCGGCCGACAACGCCATCCGCTGCCGTGCCATCTCCGGACCATAACCGTACTGCTGGCCATACTGGCCCCCGTACTGCCCTCGCCCGTAGCGATCCTGCCGTGCCCGATCACGCGGCGCCATCCGCTCAGCCTTGGTGATGCCCAGCTGGTCCAACATCCGCAATACTTCCGCCGCTTCTACATATTCGATCTGGTAAATCTTTAAACGCAGCCGGTCGTACTCGCTCGGCGGCACGTCCAGCACCTCCAGCAGCTCCTTCAACTTCGCCACATGCGCTTCCGAACCCACCACCAGCAACCGATTCGTCCGTGCGTCCACCAGAATGAAAGGCCCACGAGGCCCCGCCGTCTCCGACCGACCTCGCTGCTGACTCGTCCGCTGACCGGTCCGCTGACTCCGCCCGTCGTAACGCTGACCATAACGCTGGTTCGTCCGCCTTTGGCCGTACGCACTGCCCCTGCCGTACCCACCATAACCGCCGCCTCCAGCCCCACTGCGACTCACCGTAGGCGTCCCCTCCGCCACTTCCTGCTCACTCAACGCCTCCATCAACTGTTCCAACTGATCCGCTATCTCGTCGGCGATCACGTTCTTAATCTCGATCTGGACCAGATTGATCTCCGGACCACCCACCACATCCAACAATGCCAGCAAATGCTTCACCTGATCGATTTGCTCTTCCGAGCCTACCACCATCAAACGATTCGTCCGCTCGTCCACCAGAATGAAAGGCCCCTCCTCCACCTCCACACTCGTCGCCGTCTCCGCCGCCCGCCGTGTCGGCTCAGGCCTCGCCTGGCCCTCCTGCCGACCCGTCCCCGGCCGACGCGTCGCCTCCGGACGACGAGCACGCTCCTGCCCCTGACCCGCCAAACCCTTACCATCCGTCTGCTCGCTCAACGCCTCCAGCAAATCCTTGATCTTCGGCGCCACCTCGTCCGCCAGCACATACGTCACATCCACCACCGCCAGCTTGATCTCCGGACCCTCCTCCACGTCCAAAAGCGCCAACAAATGCCCCACCTGCTCAATCTGCTCGGCCGAGCCCACCACCAGCAACCGATTCGTCCGCTCGTCCACCAGAATAAAAGGACCCTGCGCCTTGCCCGACTCACCCGCACCGGCACCCCGAGCGCCTCGTGCTGCCGCCGCCCGCTGCGCCGCCGTTGGAGGCGCACCCTTCTTCGCCGCCGGCCGCTCCGCCGGCTTGCCCTTGGTACCCTCACCTTCCCCGCCTTCTTCCGCACTCAATGCCTCGATCAGCGACTCGATCGGCTCCTTCACCTCCGCCGCCTCCACGTGCTCCACCCGCATCTCCACCAGCTTGATCTCCGGACCAAAAGGCACGTCCAACAGAGCCAGCAACTCCTTTATCTGCCCCACCTGCTCCGCCGTGCCTATCACCAGCAACCGGTTCGTACGCTCATCCACGTGAATCACCGGCTCCGCCTGCGTCGGCAACGTCTTGCTCGTCGCCGCTTTCGGCGCGGGCGTGGGCGCCGGCCGACGCGTCGGCGTCCGTCGTCCTGCTTGACGCGGCGCCGGAGCCTTCGCCGCCTGTGTCGCCGCCGTCGATTGCACCGTCTCCTGATACAACGCGCTGTACAACCCCTTCACCTTCTCCGCCACCTTGGGCGCCTCCAGGTACACCACCTCCATCACCACCAGGTCAATCTCCGGACTCGGTGGCTCCACATCAATCACCGCCAGCAGCTCCCCGATCTGCTTGATCTCCTCCTCCGTCCCGATCACCAACAGCCGATTCGTCCGCTCATCCACCAATATCGTCGGACCCGCCTGCACACTCGCCACACCCTTACGCTCCGCGACCGCCCTCTTGACCGCCTCGGCAGACCGACGCGCACCTGCCGGGGGACTCGCCGGCTCACGAGGCGCCGCCGGCGCCACGCCCTCCACCGTCGTCGCCCCCTGGTCCACCAACGCCTTCAATAACTGCTCCACCCGCGTCTTCGCGTCCGATGCTCCCAAATACTCCACTTCCGTGATCGATAACTTCCGCTCCGGACCCGGCTGATCCACCAGCCGAAACATCTCCAGCACCCGATCCAAACGCGTCGAATACTCCGTGATGATCACCTGATTCGTGTTCGGCACCGGCGTCAACACCTGCTGGGTGCTCGTAAACTTCCCCAGAAAACTCTGCACCGTCGCTACCGGCACATGCTTGGCCTCCACAATCACCGCCACCAGCGAATCCCCAGGCCCGATCTCCGGCATCATCGCTCCATACGCTATCGCCGGCTCCGTCTTCTGCATCGCCGTACCCTGCTTCACGATCTTTACAAAAGAGCCGCTCCGCACCATGACGTAACCCTGCACCCCCAGCACCGACTTCAACAAAGGAAGCAAATCTCGATAGTGAACCTCCCCATATTGCTGCATCCGCACCTTGCCCACCGGCGCCTCCGTCGTGTCGTACAAAATGTTGAACTTGTGATACTTCCCCGCCAAGTCCAACAACTCCTGAACGTCCAACAGCCCGTCTTCCATCTTGATCTGCACTACGTCGTTAGGCTCCGGCAACTTCACCTCCGCTACCTCAGCCTCTGACCCCGCCTCACTTGCCGCCCCCGCACCATGCCCCGCCGCCGCTGGCTCCTTGACCCCCGGCTCCTTAGGTAACGTCGGCTTCGTGACCGCTCTGGCCCCTTGACCCGCCGTAACAGACCGATGCCCCTCCGGCCTCGCTGTCTTGTCTACCCCGTTGACCGCCGGCCGCTTCACACCAGGCCGCTCTGCCGGCTTCTTAGCCGCATCTGGCCCCTCCGCCTTGCCCGGCTCCGTCGGCGGACCAGGCATCAATCGAGAACCCGCCTTCGGATCCTTCTCCATCGACGCCTCCAGACGAACCATCACCTCGTCGATCTGCTCCTCCAACGCCTTGGCCTCGGCCGATTTCGGATCCTCCACAGCCATATACGCTTCAAACAACTTCATCAGCAACGCTTCGTCCGCCGACAAATCCTCATCTTCCCCTGCCTCGTCTGCCTCCCCTGCTAACGCCGCCTCCAACGCCGCCTCCAACGCCGCGTCATCCTCTGTCTCAGCTGCCTCGTCAGACCCCTCGTCCGCCTCAGCGACCTCGGCTTCGTTCGCATCCGCCTCCTCCGGCGCCTCGTCCGACTCCGCCACCTGCGACGAGTTCCCATCAACCCTACCCTCCTCGTCTGCACGCACCCCCGTCGTCTGCCACAACACCCCCATCATGCACAACAACACCCCCAAACCCACGTAAAGCCACCCCGTACCCCAGCCCAGCCCGCTCACCAGCGCCTGGCCCCGCTCAGCACCCCCGCTGAGCTCGCCCCTTGATTTTTCGCCCGCCGAGCCCCTATCATGTCCACCATGTTTACTCATCGTTTCCATTGCTCCATCAAACGTCGCTATTCGCTAAGCCGCCCTGGTCTTGCCCCGCTCCTGCTTCTCGCCCCGCTCGTCCTCGTCTCCTGCGCCCCCAAGCCCCGCCAAACCCCCGCCCATCTCCAAAACGACGCCACCGACCCCCTCGTCTCCCAGCGACGCATCCTCGCACAACTCACCGACCAGATACTCCTGGCCCTCGCCACGCGAGACTTCGACCAACTCCCCCAATTCCTCGCTCACCCCCAAAAACAACTCCCGGGCCCCCAAATCGCCGCCGCCCTGCTCGGACCCGACGCCGCTACCATCTTCCTCGACCGTTGGATACCCACGAACACCCAGATCCTCTTCGACCAGCAAGCCCTCTGGGCCACCGCCAAAATCCCCGTCGACTACCGACTCAAACCAAACCATACCCCACGCACCTTCCCCTTCACCTTCCAGTTCGTCCGTGCCCCCGGCTCCGACGATTGGAAGCTCCATCTGCCCTGATTTGAATAGCCTCTCTGTCCTGCGTGTCATCGTCATAAGTCTTATATTAGAAATAAGTTACTATCGTCACCGCCGCGTCGGAGTCCGTGAAGACCCCCGGCCACCCGCCCGGGTCCCCGGACGCACCGTCCCCGATGTCTTAGGCCGCGGTATCGAACGCCCCCCAGGTCGTGCTGCCGTCACCGGCGGCTTCGGCGCCTCCTTCGGCGCCTCCTTTACCACCACCTGCAGCTCAAAATCATAACCGTCTCGCGTCAGCGTCACACGCCCGTCCGAAATCGCCGCCAAACGGTACCCTTGCACCCTCTCACCCAGAAAATACGCTGGCTCGCTCTTCTGGTCGGCCAAGCGAAACCACGCCACCCCACGGTCACTGCCCACCACCGCCATCGTACCCGTCAACTTGAATCTTGGTGCCGGCGGTGGCGACTTCGCATAACGACGCTCCAGCACACTCGTCACACCCGCTCCCACCTCGACGCTGCACGGATCCGGCGTCAACCACCCCGCCACCGGCTTGAACTCCACCTGGTGCGACCCCGTCAACACCTCCCCCACCTCTGCTCTGCTCGACTGCCAGGGCCCGCCGTCCACACGCCACTGACCACCGCTCTCCACCACCGCTCGCGGCCGCAACACCACCTGCAAACCGCCCATCGCCGGCGGGGGCGGCGGCGGCGAATAGAGCTGGCTCACCTCCAACGTCTCATCCTTCACCACCTTTACGGTCCCCACCCCAGGCGTCTGCCACCCCTCCACTCCCTTGTACTCCAACCGGTGCGAACCCTCCACCACCGCCTCAAGCGTCGCCTCACTCTGCTGCCACTCTCCCCCGTCCAGCCGCCACTCTGCCCCGCCCGCGACCGCCTCGGCCGGCCCCAGAGTCACCCTCAACGACCCCTTGCCCGGAGGCGGCGGCGGCACACGATACACCCCTCGCACCTCCAGCGTCTGAGCCTTCGCCACCTTCACCGTCATCGCCGTCGGCGACAACCAACCATCGGCCTCCTCGTATTCCACCTTGTGAGACCCTGCCAGCACCCCC
>Ga0180431_10004868_pt1 | contig 16634 bp, 32 predicted proteins | sample SS_ome_11_FD_132459 | JGI IMG/M metagenome (GOLD analysis project Ga0180431, IMG submission 132459) | Hypersaline lake sediment archaeal communities from the Salton Sea, California, USA - SS_1_MS_1 metaG | ecosystem: Environmental > Aquatic > Non-marine Saline and Alkaline > Hypersaline >... | reverse complement strand
TCATGCGTCCTCCACCGGCACCTCTGGAAACGCATCCTCCCAGGAGATCGCCTCGTCGTGCCGATCACACACGTGCCAGAACTCGATGGCCTCCTCCAGTCCACAGGGCTCGATGACGCAGAACGGAGATCCCTGCCACTGGCTCAGTCTCTGGAAGAACAGCGCGCCCTTGGGCGTGCGAAAGAGGAAGCACTGCGTGCCCCCGCGCTCGTAGTTGTTGCCATCCCACCAGTCGTCGCTGGCCAGCAGTTTTGCGGTCTTGACGTTGTAGCGCTTGCCATCGACAACCTGAGAGGTTTCCACGTATCTCATCTTCGCTCCTTTTCGGGACCATGCCCGAATCGGGGTCCATGCCCCCTATGCCCGGTGTCCGGGATCCACGTTCTCGTCCATCAGCCCGGTGTCACTAAGACACCGGTGAACAAAGTAGACGCGGGCCTTGTCCAGGTCGCTGAAGTAGTGGCCCTGGGCCCAGTTCTCGTCCCAGTCCCGACCCTCGTGACGGTAGTGGAGGCTGACGACATATTCATCATCGTCGACCTCGGCCAGAATCAAGCGTCCTTCCTTCTGTCCGTCGCCATGGGGATGGAGCCAGAAGTGTGCGAGCAGGCGCCGGGCGCCCGTCGGCAGTCCCACGTTCGTCTTCATTTGTCCTCCGCCAGCCGCCGCCATCGAGCGCGACGAGCCTGGTCGATCTCGCCGCGACCCTCATAGAGAATCGCGGATTCGCTGACGTAGCCGTCACGCGCGTCCTCCAGGATCTCGGTGCCGTTGCGACGAACGTGGTCCTCGTCGCAGTTGGCCAGGGCCCGCAACAGACGCCCGGGCAAGCGCTCGACGCAGACCGCGACGTCCTTGGGATCGATCCAGCGCTCGTAGACGTCTCCCGACATCAGGTCCAGACAGACGACGATCAGATTGCCCTTGTGATCGCCCTCGGCCACACGACCCACGACCATACCCACCTGGCTCCCGAACATGGCCCAGTGGCCGGGCTTCGCGAACCTCACGCGCCGACCGATTGACGAGGCGTTTGGTAGGTAGACACGCCGACCGTCAAACAGCGTGCCGTTTGGCGTCTTCCTCTCACTCATCTTCCACCCCCATGATCGTCATGATCTCTCCGGCCAGAGACCAGGCATCCTCCCAGGGAATTTGCTCGACCACCCGCAGGTGATCGGCGACTCGCGCACGGCGGTTCAGTCGCCAGATCGTGAGAAGACGATTCTCGTCTCCCGTCGACTCGAAGTCGTACATCGCCAGATCCACGCCCATCTTGTTGAGCTCTCGGACCAAGTCGATCTCCGTGGGCCGGGCGACGACGATCGTCGCGCCACCCGGCAGGTGGGCGGAATGCGACTGTGGGCCATGGCGAGTCTCGAATTCGGGTATCAGTCTCATCTGGCCTCCAGGGACATGAGGTAGGCGATGACCTCCTCGTCGTCGGCAAAGACCCCGCACTCGTCACAGCGCTGGATCTCGTTGCCGTTGATCAGACACCACCCTCGACATTCGGGGTCACCACATGTCGGCAGATCACCCTCCTCGCGGTCCTCGCGCAGGGCCTCGAGCAGGTCCCAGATCCAATCGCGTAGTTGGGTGAGGGTGACCGGGATCTCGACGTCGCTCTGACCCTTGATCAGCGACCTGACGGCGTCGGCCATCGGCGGGTCGTCGCGTTGTATGATGGCCAACCGGGCACGTAGACGTCTTGTGTTGATCGACATCCGCTACCTCCATCTGCCCGTCCATCGGCGTATGTCTTCCTCGCTCATGCCACAGACGTCTTTCAAGTGCCGAACCTGATGTTCGAGGCCGCGATTGTTGACCCGCATGGTCATCGCGTTGTTGGCGTCGGACACCAGACCGTCCAGGTTCTCGACGCCCATCTTCCTCAGCTCCTCGGACAGCGTCGGTTCCCAGCTCAGATCCAGGGCCCTGGCGATCTCGGCCATCGCCTGATAGGCGTCCGATGGGTGAAGGCGGCTCGATCGGTACCTGGCGAAGATGGCCTCGACTTCCTTTGTCTGTCTCTCAGTCAACATCCCCTCCTCCTCTCGGCCTCACACAGCGCCCGGTGTTCTTCGATCTGCCTACGGTAATCGTCGAGCTCCCGACACGGCTCGCGGAGCACGGGCACCACCCGACGGCCGCCGCATTCCGCACACTCCACGTCATAGGCGCCGGACATGTACTCCTCATAGAAATCTGGATCCTCGTCGAACTCCTCCCACGCGACACCGTGATCGGCGTCGATGTTGGGGCTGACGTGACGGCCGCGACCGAGACACGTCGGACACACCGACCATTCAAAGGATCGGATGAATTCCCGGTCGTCGATGACGAAATAGGCGACCCCGCGACGTTCCTCGAAGACCGTGTCAGGAGGCCAGGGCGTCGGGTTCCTACGACAATCCATATCCATACCCCTTGAGCTCGCGCTCGATTCTCTCTCTCATCGTCCGGTCGATCCGATTTCGAAATCGGGCCCTGGTCATGATCGCGACATTGGTCTTGAGGCCGATGTGGGAACGAATGTCCTCGGGCTCGAAGTGCCGGCCGTCGGCGAAGAAAGAACCGAGAGCCGACTCGTAGATGCGGAGGCGCGTGTAGAACTCACGCCACGTCTTCTCCGTGATCTGATCCATTCCCACAAACAGGGTCGCGAAAACCAGGGCCTCGGTTGCGGGATTCAGTCTGCCGTCAGGCAGATAGCAGACCCTTTCGTGGTCGGTGATGTTGCGATAGTCGGCGTTCAACGACATCGAACCTCCTTACGCCCGCGTCAGCAGGCTCCAGAATCGTTGTGCGAAATTCGGGTCACCGAGCCACAGGCCCCGATGCCTTCGTGCCTCGATCGCACTCAGAGCCCCGTCGTCGGCCAGATGATGGCGTCGGACGGCGATGACCCGACCCTCGGGATCACAGATCAAACCCAGGCCCCGACCACCGGCCTCGTCGACCGCCGACATGAACGCCAGCTGTGGACCCGTGAACCGATGACGCTTGAGGACGTTGGACCCGGGCCTCTTGGGCCAGGTGTCGAAGGCCTTGAGCTCGATCCAAAATGCCCGGCCCTCGACGATCATGTGGATGTCGGGAATCCCGGGCCGGTTCATGCTCGACATGTACTCGACGTGGAGACCAGAAAGCGCGCGTACCAGACGCCTTCGGAACTCGGACTCCGTCATGCCAGAAGACCGATGGCCGCGCCCAGCAACGCGCCGACCAGGGTGATGGCCTTCAACTCCCTCCTCGACACCGACAGGACGATGTCGCGGACCTCGACGTCGGACATCTGATCCATCTTCCTCCTCACCACGTTTTCCACGACCTCGGCCTCCCCCAACTTTTTCGCGATCGTCCCCAGGTCCCTCTTGAAGCCGTCGGCTCCCGCACGCCGCACGTACATGTTCCAGGCGACCTTGACCATGGGCCCCATGGACTCGATAAACTCGACGACAAGACCCTGTTCGTGAGCCCGGTAGAACGCCCTCCTTAGATCCTCGGCGTCCGCGAACTTCTCCTGGGCCATGTGGGCCAGGGCCCGAGAAAAATCATGACGCCGGCGGACAAAGAGCCCTGGGGTCAATGGAATCTGGCGACCAAAGATGAATTTGGGCTCGAGGGGCCAAAAGAGCATCTTGATCGCCAGCCAGTTGGTCAGGTAGCCGATGACGGCTCCCACCACCACGCCGATCACAGAACACGTCCGAGGGCCATGGCAAACTCCAGCGTCCGATGGCAGTCGTCCATGGCCCGGTGTCGAATCTCGTCGGGATTGTGCCCCGTCACCAACCAGCGCCAGAGCCAGAGACTGCGGACATCCAGCATTCGGTAGTGGAGCCTGGCGTCGAACTCCGGCATATGCTTCTTGATGAAAGACCTGTCGAAATGGATGCTCGAGCCCATGAGAAACAGATCGTCGTCCGGCGACACATTGTCATCGATCCATCCCATGATCCGCTTTTGGGCGGTGGGGAGTGACGACGTCGCCCCCTCCTCCAGTTCCCTCAACAGACCGCTGGCCTCATGCATCTCCCTGGCCTCTGGTGAAATTTCCCCCTCATGGTAGATGAGAACGTGAAGTTGGCTTTGGATGTTGATGCCCGGTGGGCGAATGAGGATTCCCGCAAACTCCAGAATCGGATGAACCTCGGGATCCAGACCCCCGGTCTCCAGGTCACACAGCAAAAAACAAGCGGACAAAGCACACCTCCCTTCAGAGATCTGTTATCCCAGATTTTTTGGATTTTTTTAGAGAACGGAGCCTGGTTCCTCGGCCACCACACGGGGCTCCGTCAACCACCGGCGCCAGGGCCTGTCGACCTCGGTCTCCAGCACCGCCATCTTGCCGGCGCGACTCAGGCCCATGAGCGTCGGCAGACTCTGCATGCACAGGATCCGAGCCAGGACCTCGAGACTCCGGTCACGGCCCTCATCGCGGGCCACGGGCGGTTCACGAACCACCCTCGTGCGCCTGGCACCGACCTTCAAGAGCCCCCACGACTCGCGTAGTTCTGCCGGGGCCTCCATCGACTCGTCTATCGCCAACCACGGCCGAAAACCGTGGAGAGGCAGGACCCACTTGCCCTTGGTCAGGTCCTCGCGCACCAGATCGGCCTTCGTGCCCTTGACCTCTATCAGGTGGGTTTCGTTTCCCAGAACCGCCACGAGATCCAGACGGTAGGCCGCGCCCCAGGGCTCCATCAATCGAACACCGTGACGGGTCAGACCGACCTCCGCCACCACCGTCCTCGAACCACGGGTCCAGAACCAGGCGGCGGCGCCAGCCGTCACGCGGCTAGTGGCCTGGGTTCGCGCGCTCAAGAACCAGTACCCGGACCCACGAGCCTCCGGGCTCGCGAACGCCGGTCTCGCCAAACAGGCGCCAACCATCACGCGCCAGGGCGTTGAGATCGCGAGCCAGGGCGTCGAGTGGCGTGTCGCCGCCCTCGACCTCGTAGGTCGGCTCGATTACCTTGTATCGATCTTGTCCTTGAGCCATTCCAGAGGCTCCTCACACTCCAGCATCCCCGACTCCACGCACAGTTCGCGAAGACGCGACACGTAGTCCCGATACTTGTCCAGGGCCCGGCGCTCGTCGAGGATCATGCGAGAATTCTCGTCGGCCAACTGACGATGATCGTCGGCCACCGACACCGGACTGTGTACAATCGAACGAAGCCTCGACACCATGGGGTGTTCGGGCTCCTCCTCACTCGACTTCCAGTTATCGCCGTCTTTGTAGACGATTTGATCGATATTCTCGACCAAGTTCAAGACGTCTTTGGCCAATGCCCTCAGATTCGTCATCAACTTTCTCCTCCAGTGCCAACAACGATATTGGACTCAGGGTCATCGGTCAAGGTCCGGACACTCATCTTGTCGACGACCAGATCCCCGTCGTCATTGCGCCGGCCCACGACGCGGACCAGCTGCCCGACCTGGGGATCGTATTTTTCCAGGGCCCGGGAGAAGAAGAGGACGGAGGCCCACTTGAAGTCCGGGCGCTCGATCACGACCCGGGCCCACGGGTTGCCGGCACGCGAGATCTTGCGATGGACGTCGACGATCGCGTACCACGAGCCGGTGGCCGGGTGACCGCTGACATAGACGCCCAACGACTCGAACTCACGTTCCAGGCCCCGTCCGTCATCCTCGGCCTCCTCATATCGACGTTCGACGTCGTCGAACATCAGGTCCTGACCACGACGTTCGTCCAACTCCCGACGACGGCGTTCGTCGGCCGCCAGACGACAGGTGGCGCGCAGAATGTGACGAGGCAGACCAAACCCGTCACAGGCACCGGCATCGACCAGGGCCCGAAGCCCGGCTGCCTGCAGCCGGGTCTTGAGAGCCAGGTCGTAAAAATCCTCATAGGGCTGATTGTCGGCCACGACCCTGGCGCCGTCTCCCAGATCTCTGATGGCCTTGAGCCCCCACCTGATGCCCTGGCCTTCGACACGAAAACCGTGACCCGATGCGTTGACGTCGGGGCACAGAATCGTGAGGCCCTTACGACGGGACTCGCGCACATATCGTGCGAGCGTCAACCTGTCACCACACTCCACCGTCAACAAACTCGCCACGAACTCGGGTAGATGGTGGTACTTGAGCCAGGCCGTTTGGTTGGCGAGAACCGCGTAGCCGGCGGAGTGCGAGAGGTTGAAGCTGTAGCCCGAATGCTTTTCAATGGCCCCAAAAATCTCGACGGCCACATCCTCGTCGATGCCGTTTTTCAGGCATCCGTCGACGAAGACTCGACGCTGCGAGGCCATCTCCTTGTCGTCCTTCTTGCCCATGGCCCGACGCAGGATATCGGCGCCGCCGAGCGTGTAGCCGGCGAGAACCTGAGCGGCCTTCATCACCTGTTCCTGGTAGATGAGGGTGCCATGGGTGGCCTTGAGCACGGGCTCGAGCAGGGGATGGGGGTAGGTCACCCTCTGCCGTCCATGATGGCGCTCGATATAGTCATCGAGCATCCCCGATTCCTTGGGGCCCGGACGATACAGGGCCACGAGGGCGATGATGTCTTCGAGACACCGGGGGTCGAGTCTCTTGCAGACACCGGTCATGCCCGGCGACTCGAGTTGGAACGTGCCCCAGGTATCACCGGTCCCCAGGCTCCTGAAGACCTCGGGGTCCTCGGGAATCACACCGACGCCGGCCGCCTCCCGGGCCCGGGCGATGACGTCGAGGGTTTTGACGCCGAGGAAGTCGAACTTGACGAGCCCCGCGGCCTCGACGTCTTTCTTGTCGTAGGCCGTCAGACCCTCCTCGGTCAGCGGCGTATAGTGGTCGATGGGCAGGCGACCGATGACCACGCCCCCCGCATGCTTGCCGGTCTGCCGCACGCAGCCCGTGAGATTGCGGGCGGTGGCGATGAGACGCCCATACTCCCCGTCCCGTTGCGCACGTGCCACCAAATCGGGCGCGAACTTCAGGGCCAGGTCCAGAGGGTGGAGTGCCTTCTCCTCGTCGTCGCGTGGGCGAATGGAGCTGGGGATGACCTTGGTGTAGTCGTTGACCTCGACAAAAGGCAGACCCATGACCCGAGCCACGTCCTTGATCGCGGCCTTCGGCCCCAGGGTCATGTAGGTGGCGATCTGCGCCACATGATCGTACCTCTCTTTGACGTAGTCGATGACCCGATCACGGCCCTCCTGCTCGAAGTCGATGTCGAAGTCGGGCATCGACACACGCTCGGGGTTGAGGAATCGCTCGAAAAACAGGCCGTGTCGCAGGGGATCGAGGTCGGTGATGCGCAGACAGTAGGCGACGAGGCTTCCGGCACCCGATCCCCGACCTGGTCCCACGGCCACCCCCCTCCTCCTAGCCTCGTTGACGAAGTCCTGGACGATGAGGAAGTAGCCGGCAAAGCCCATGCTTTGGATCACCGACAGCTCTCGGGTCAGGCGCATGGCCGCCTCACCCTGTCCAAACCCGCGGTCCAAGAACCCTTGTCGAGCCATCTGGCTCAACATCCGCTCCTCGTCGTCGGCGAACTTGGGCAGGTCGGGTTTGTCGAGCTCGAGCTCGACCCGGCATCGGTCGCCGATGACCAGCGCATTGTCAAAGGCCTTGTTGTAGCCCCTGGTGGCCTCGAACATCTCCCGCGGCGACTTGAGGTAATACTCGGGAGCCGGATGTCGGAAAACGCTCTTGTTGCCTGCCTGCCGGATGGCCATCAGCGCATTTTGGTCGTCTGCCTCATGGGGCTCGACATAGTGGACGTCGTTGGTGGCCACGACACCTAGATCGAACTCGCGGGCCAGGTCACAGAGTCGGCGGTTGAGAGTCGGGTGGGGGCCGGCGTTGAACTGGAGCTCGACGAAAAGATTGTCGTGCCCAAAGACCTTGGTGAGGTGTCGGAGAAAAGCCCGGGCCCTGTCGTCTTCCCGACGACGGAGGGCCGCGGGCACGTGACCTCGAACGCAGGCGGTGAGGGCGATGAGGCCCGTCGAGTGCTCGGCGACATGGGAGAACTGGAGGTCAGGGCGACCGCTCAGGGCCATGAGGTTGTGGTAGCCCTCCAGGTTCTCGGCCAACAACACCAGGTGGCCCTGACCGATGGTCACCTCCATGCCCAGGATCGGACGGACGCCGGCCTTCTTGCAGGCCCGGTAGTGGCGCAGCGCGCCGCCCATATGATCGTGGTCGGTGACGGCGCACGCGCTCATGCCCAGGCGCCGACAGCGTTGGGCCAGTTTGGTGGGGTCACACAGACCGTCGAGGAAGCTGTGGCGACTGTGGACGTGCAAGTGAATGAAGTCTGTGGGCATCGATCAGCTCCTGGCGCCAGAGGACCTCTGACTCGACGGGCGTCCCGGCGACGGCCTCGAAGACCACGCTGTCCTTGGTCAGGGTCATTTGTGGTTCGCGGACCCGAATCTCTGTCCCCAGGTCCACGTGATCGAACGACAGGATATGCTGGCCGTCGAAGAGGACGTCAAGGGCGTCCTGATCATTGCAGACATACCAGCGGCTTGCGTCGTGGGGCACGGTCACGAACTCGCCGGGGAACAGTCCGTCGAGACGTCCGATGATGTCGTCGAAATCCAGGTCGACGACGACGGCCGTCACCTCCTCCAACGGGTCTCGGACCGCCATCAAGATCCTCATGAGTCCTCCACCAACCTCAGCTTCGGGGCCGTGGGCACCGGAGCCGCCTGGAATTCGTGATCATCGATCCGCCAGTCCTCGATGGCGGCCAGGGGCACGCGACAGAGATACTCATGCCCGCCGAAGCTCAGGATCTGAGAGATGTAACCGGCGTCCACCTCCACTTGATCCTCGTAGTAGACGCTGAATTTGAGGGTCAGCCGGTCTTGGTTCCTGAACTGCGGGGGCACGTCGACGTCCGGAGACCGGGGGTCGAAAACGACGTAGAGGATGCCCAGATCCAGGGCCTCGAACACCTCGTCCTGTGTCATGTGTTCTCCTCGGCCCACTGACTCAGACTCATCGTCCGATCGGGGGCCATGATCACGGCGTTGTCGTAGTCGCCGTAGTCAAAGACGTGGTAGGCGCCGTCACCGGCCTTCTCGACCTCGCGCCTGATGCGACGGCTGCCACCGTCGGTGACCTTGAGACAAAAGCCGTCGGAAGGCCGGACGGCGACGTGAAAGCGCTTGACCTCGCGATCGACACAGACCTCGACGTCGTCGGGGTCGGTGATGATGGATTCGGGTTCCTCGGCCGCCTGCCACGTGGGTCTTTGGGTGTGGTCGGCGGGCGTCGTCCAGCTGGCACCGGGATTCGAGAGGTCGATGCTGCGCCAGACCGCCAGCCCCCCGCGGTTCCGAATCCAATCCCAGAACCTGGGGGCATTTTCGATCGTACACTGAAGTCTCATGTCCTCTCCCAATCGGCAACGGGACCGGGAATGACGTTGAAGAAGGGGCTGGCGGCCATTTCGCCCAGATGCCAGTCAGGCGAGCGTCTGGCCACCTTCCCCGCCAGGTGCTCGTACTCGAACTCGAGCTGGCCGTCGGTGACGGTGACGATGTTGAGAGCCGGACCGCCATGGATCTTCGAGGCGTCAAACCGGTAGCCGCGACACCGCGACTCGTGCAGCACGTAAAAGAGGTAGTCGTCGAACATCTCCGCCCTCTCGCGGAAACGCGTGAGTTGAGGGTGATGTCGATAGCCTTTCGTGAGGCCCGCGAGGACCCTGCGGGCCAGGAGCCCCTCGCGCCAAAGCGCGAGGATCCCCTGGCGGTCGAGGAGCCCGGGGTCAAGGGACCAGAGCCTCATGATCCTGCCTCCCGCCGATCATGTGACAGGTCTCCTAGAATCCGTTCCAGGGCCGTGACCTGTAACACGTATCTGCCGTAGGCCATGCAGCGAAAGGGTATCGTCTGGCCGTGCATGGTGGGGTGTATTTCGACGTCAACGGGCAGGCCGTGCTGTTGACGACGACGGATATAGGCCTCGTCGGTGAAAGGTGGGTTGTAACAGCCGGCATCCATGACCCTTCTTCTCAGATCGCTGAGCACGGCCCGCAGACAGTCAATCTCCCATTTTCCGACCATCGTCGTCCTCCAGCCTCACCTGGAAAAATTGAATCAGGTCCTCGACCTGACGGGTGTCACCATCCTCCTTGATCTGCTCCAGAGTCTCGATGACCCACCTGATGGCCTCGGGATCCATTTCGATCATCTGTCCTCCGCGATCGCCGGGACACGAAAACATCTCAACCAGATCCCTCACCGGCTCGCTGGGAAGCGGACCCCTCTGCGGATCTGGCGGAGGCAAGGCCCAACCAAAACCGGTCCCCAACCACACACGCCCGCAGCACTCACAAGGCTCGTCGGAGAACGTGGGTCGGAGAAGCGGGAGCCAGTCCTCGCCCGGCGGGGTCGGGCAGTGGGGACAGATTCTGCGCTTCCCGAGCCTGAGAGAGTGCTTTGGCGTGGCGTCGGGGTCCGGACGATGAGGTGGCACGCGAGAGGGAGGGGCCGTGGCCACGAGCTCAATCAGACTATTCAACAGATCCTCCTCTCTATCCGGCGGCGGTGATCGGCGCGTTTGAGATTGAAGACGGGTATGCCATGGTGGCTGGCGATGGAGATGGCCGTGCCCGTGCCGCCCGTACGCACACTCCTCTCCCCATCGTCAACACACCCATCCGGGGTCCAGCAGACCACGAACCTAGATGGCGTCTTCAAGTCCCGTCCCAGGACCTGAAAACAGTTGCGGGCGTGAAGCCTCCGGGCCCAGTCACCGAGCCTGTGCCAGGCCGGATGGTGGGCAGCGGCCATGGCCATGGCCTCGGCGGTCGCGTGTTCTGGCCGGTAGATCTGCGCACGCGGCCCCGCACCCACCTCAAAGGCTCTGTCGGCGCCCTTGGCGCCGCCCGAACGCAGGATCCAACCACGTGACTCGAGCCAGTCGGCAATCCACGTCATCAGATCCAAAACGTCGGGCGGCGTCTTACGACTGCCAACGCCGGTGTAGAATTTCATTTTTCCAACGCACGCCTCAGCTTCCGGGCCAAGGCCACCTTCTCCAGGCGAAACAGGTCCTGGAAATAGTTGGCGTTCCTCTCGGCCTCGCGTTCCAGTTGCTCGATCCACTGGAGAAGAATCTCCTTCTCGGTCGGCGTCAGATCAATCTTCATGTACCCTCCTCAGATCGCAGAAAACCGGCCACCAGTCGCGCCAAAGCCGGGCGTAGGTGAGCTTGCTCTGCCAACGATCGTGATCGTAGACGCAATCGCCCCCGGGCCTGAGCAGACGACACTGAAGCGGGTGACGGCGGAGTTCGCAGCCACCGGGCCCGAGGAACGTACACTCACCACCACAACCCAGGTGAAAAAGCCGACCCTCGTGGCCCTTGATCGCGGGCCGAACGAAATATGGCGCTGGGGTCTGTCCCTCCCACCAGTCCAGGGTCCAGCGCCCGGAGGCCAGGGCCACGAAGACACGGTCCTCGGACCAACCGAAGTCCTCGGGCCCGGCGATTCCGGGAGCCGTACGACAACAGCGTCCGGCACAGGGCCCACAGAGGTCCAGACGTCTGTGGTATGTGATCAACTCCATCGGCACGCCGCGTCGATGGGGTCGGGGACCGAGGTCTTCGAGTCATAGAACTCGCACCAGTCGCCGCTGGTCATGCGTACGGTCACCGAGCCATCGGACCACACATGGCCCTCGAAGGGCAGGGGGGTCTTCGTCGCCTCGGGCATCTTGTCAAAGAGGTCGGTCTGAGAGACGGCCTTCCGACGACGCTTTTTGTGGCCGTTGTTTCGGACGCTCCTCAGACTCAGAACCAACTTGTCGACCTCCTCCCCGGTGGCCAGACGGACCTCCTTGCCCGCCAAATCACCCCCCCGAAGTATGGCGCTACTGATCGCTCCCCCCGTCATGCCCAGAGCCTCGCCGGCGACGGTGAAAGAACGGTAGGTCTCGCCGCCGACCGTCACGGCCCTGGCCCATCGGCCACTCTCCGTCTTGATCTCGTACCCCGCGACCACGTGCGGCCTGACTTCGATCTCACGCATCTCCCGTCCTCCTTCCCAGTTCGCTGAGTAATTCGGCCTGCCGGCCGATGTCGGCGGCCATCTTCTCAAACCGCCGCTGCTCGATTTTGATGCGGACCTCCAGGTCCGTGGTCCCGTCCTCGCGCCGACGAAGACGCTGATCGTCGTCCTCCAACACCAGCCGCCTTTCGGGCAACCGGTAGACGACACGACCAATGTCTCCGGACTCGATGTAGTGAACCGGGGCCCCGGGCACGTGATCCGCGAGCTCCGAATCCACGTGCTCCTCGGTGATCACGAAAACGGGCCGGCGTTTTTCCCACAGCCTCCTCTCTTCTTCGGCGAGTAGATCACGAACACACTCCTCGCGACTCCCCCAGGCCATACTGTCGCCGCCGAGACACGTATTTCTAAGTTGTCCCAGAGTCTTTATCTCGACGATGCTCTGGTCGTCCTCATAGACCTCGGACTGGTGACGGCGGAAGATCTCCCAGGCCTCTTGCTCGTCGTCGGCCCACACGAGGTCGACGAGGTGCTTCTCGATCATGTACAGGGGCATCGCTCCTCCTCTCGATCGACGGCTGTCACGTGCGGTGCCCCCCTCGTCCGCGAACCCAGGTAGGGGGCACAAAGATCAATTTTTTCAGTTCCCCTCCACACCTCAGTCCCACTTGACGACCGCCTGCATCTCCTTCGGCACCTCATCCAGCATCTGGCGGGTCATGATGAAGTTGCCGGAACGCACGGTCACCGCGCCGTCGGGCCAGACATGGGCCCAGAAGGCCGAGGGCTCGCTGGCGACGGGCGGCTCAGACGCGACCTCCTTGCTGACGGCGGGCATCTTGGGCGTGGTCTCGTGGGCGCGAATGATCTCATCGAGCGTCGCACGACGGACACCCCTCTTGCCCTGATCGGCGATGGTGCCGACGTAATTTTTCCTGACCCCAAGTTCCCTGGCCGCGCTCGCGGTGTCCATGACCCGGCCATTGTAGACATAGGCCCCCGTCCAATTGCCGCGAGGCCCCATGATCAAAAAGACTCCGGGGACACTGGGCGAGCGGCGGACTCCGGTGCCGTCTGCCAATCGCATGATCTCGGTTCCCTTTTTCGACGTCTCGTTGACGACGAAACCGTCATCAGGGCCATCGGAAGACGGTGGTCGATGGGTCGGTGAGTAGGAGTCGATGATCTCGGACAGCGTCGCTCGCCGCAGACCGTGTTGTCCACGAACCAAGAGCATGAAAACGCTCTTGCGCCGGACGACAAGAGCCTTGGCAACCTGATCCGTATCCAAAACACGGCCGTCGTGGAAGATGGCCGTCGACCAACCACGTTTCCCCTCCGTCTTCACCTGGTAGCCGACAGCCGCCTGACGCACCATCGCCCCATTGTCCAAACGCATGTACTCAACGCCCCGTTTTGTGCGCCCGCTGACAACAAAATCAGCGCCGTCGTCGATCGTCGGCCCCCCGGAACAGTGGCCGGGTCTCGGGTTGTTCCCGCCCTCGATCACCTCGGTGTTCGGCCACCGACGCAGAATTTCTTCGGCCGTCGCCTGGCGCACCTTGCCGGCGAGAGGTCCCACACCCCGTCGTATGGCGGTGCTGATGTCCCCTCCATCCAGACCCCGGCTCTCGACCAGGGCCTTGGACGAGACATACAGCTTGCGGTCAAAGAACACGGGAACCGTCCAATGGGGTGTACCATTCTTGAGGTTGATGCCACCGTCGTCGTAGACCTTCATCGTCATCATCGGCTTGTCTCCCAGTCTCCGTTGGCCAGGACAAAGTCGGGGATCGACTCGATGTCCGGGAAGTATTGAGGGTCTCCGTCCGTCAGCGTCACGCGAATGTTCTTCGCCAGCCTCTTGAGGGTGAAAAATCCGCGACCACGGACACCGCCATTCTCGCCGACCACGGGGTTGGTCGGAGAATGCCCGGGACCGTGGACCGTGATGCCGGCGATGTGCGGGGGGACGACGCGACGCCACCCCGGAAGGCGGTGAGCAACCATGTCGAACTCGCGCTCCGACAGCCCCAGATACCGGCGCGCGGCGCGGATGCTGCGGGTATCGACATCTCGATTCAGGGCCTCCTGCCGGCGGTTTGATTTGGGCACGGTCATGTGAATGGTACAGGGTCTGGCGGCCACGACTCGCGGTCCTGTCACCGGATAGTTGGGCCACGTTTCCCTGACCGCTCCCAAGTCTGGCCAGGAGAAGGTGATGGGCCCGCAGGGCGTGTTGACGGTGTCATTTGCCTCACAGGCCCGAAAGACCTCCTCGCGCGTGAGGCCAAACGATCGAGAGGCGTCGCCCACGGATTTGAGGACGGCGTCGATGTTTCTGCCCTCGACGTGAACGGGCCGACTAGTGTCGTCGACGAACACCCCGCGTCTCGTGTCTCTGATTCTTGCCATCGTCTTCCTGTCTTTCTGTTCGTTTGAAGACGTAGAGGGCATGGTCGTCCATGTCCCTCCACGTCAGGGTCACACCCTTGTTCAGCTTCAGGGCCACGCCCCGACCGTCTCGCGTCGACCATCCGACGCCGATGTTCTGAAAACCTCCTTCCCCTCCCTCTCGATCGATGATGCACAGGTCATACTCCGGGAGCCTGCCGGCCATCAGTTCACATCCCTCCTTCCCACCAACTCCAGCTCCGTCACCGGGTCGATGGTGGCGCCGATACGCCGGCCCTGGCGCGCGACGTGGACCAGGTGTTCGATGTCGACGCCGGCCTCCACCACCGCCCGCTCGTAGACCTGGCAGGCGGCGTGGAGGCTGGCGAGACCCAGGGTCCAGTCGTCGGCGTCATGGAGCTGATCAAGCAGACGCTGGACCCTGGCCGCGACGTCGCCTCTCACACCATCTCCCCTGCCAGCCGCTCGAGCTCCAGGCCCCGGGCCGGGTTGACGCCCTCCTGATGGGCGAAGAGGCCGATGGCGTTGGACAGACGCCAGTCGGTGTTGCCGGGCGGCAACAGCTCGACGTCCGGGCCGTTGTAGAGATCGGAGATCTGCTGGGCCTCGGACTTCGTGAGCTTCGCGCCCTTGACCATGGCCGCGACCTTCTGCCGGGGGTCGATCTCGGCCTCGGCGGCGGCCTTGATCTTGTCCATGCGACCCTCGATCTGACGGGGCTCGAGGACGTGGTCGACCAGATCGTCGGTCGCCGAGACCAGGGCCCGAGTATCCAGCTCGTAGGTCTGCTGGCTGAAGGCCACGTCGTCCGACAACCGCTTACCCAGGTGCACCTGGCGCAAGACGTCCTCGCCTAGCATGCCGTTGAGACAGACGAGACGGAGCATGAAGGCCCGCAGCCAGTAGCTGCCGTCGCCGTAGTCGCTGTTGTGCAGGGTGATGCCGAACGCCATCACCTCCCCGGGCACCGGCTCATAGATCTTGTCCAAGAGCACCTTCAGGAAGAACTTGGTGTCCAGACACCGAGCCTCCACCGGCACGCCACCGTGCCCCACGACCTTCCTGATGAAGGACTCGACGATCGGCGCGTTGTCGATGCGCCGGTAGCGGTCGCTCAAGAACCCCCTCATCTCCCCGCCCACCGACCGCGTCAGATACCGCTTCTGGTCGTGGGCGTAGTTCTCGTTCAGCGTGTGGACCAACAGGTCACGACCCCACTGGCCCTGCGCCGACAGCGCGTCGACGTACTTAGCCGGCAACTGCACGGGCCCCCGCTGACAGACCTGACGCAGGGCGTGGTTGTGGAGGCCCGTGAACTCCAGGTCACCGGCCCGGGCCCCGAAATGACCGTCCCCGTTGTCCGTGAAGTTGAGGATGGCACCCGGGACCACGGCGTCACGGGGCCTGGAGGCCTGGAGCTCCTGCAGTGACTCGGCGGCCCGCTGGCGACCGCGGTGAAAGAGTTCGGACAGCTTCTCGCGCCCCAAGGCGCCTTTGTCTCGTTCGTTCATCATCTTCTCCTTGGCTATTCCCAGCCGTCGGTGTGTTTTGTGGTCAGCGGGAGAATGTGAGTGGTTTCGTGCCAGGTGACGGTGGGGAGTTCGAATTTGCGCCGGTCCACACCCAATGTGCCCAGGGTCCGAGACAAGACACGCTCATAACGCATGGTCTCGTCGACAAAGGCACCCCGGCTGTCTCTGTACTCACACGACTGCACGGGCTCAAAGTAATCGACGTCGACGTGACACTCGACCTCCTCCTCTCCGTCACACATCCAGACCACGGAATGGCCCATCATCGTGATCCGGGCCAGAAAAACCATGTCCACTACCTCCCGGCGATCGAAAATGTGTACCCAATTTTCCAGGTTGCCGGCGGCAAGATAGACGGGGTGGCCGTTGTCGTGGCGCACAGGAGCGACACGGAAAATGGGGCAATCGTTCCAGAATCCGTCCGCGTCGTCGCGCCGGATGATCATGGCGATGGCGACGTACCTGTTTGTGATCATCGCTCGTCCTGATCATGGCCCCGGGCACAGAGCCGGCGGCCGGTGTAGTCGGGCTCGTGGACCGGGGCCCGGCACTTTGGCAGGTAACAGAGTCGACGGTCGTGACCACAGTTGGGACATGCGGCACGAGCGTCGACGATGGCCTGGACCAGGGCCGTGGGCAGGTGGGCCGAGCAGCATGGGGGCTTGGCGCCGCGGTCGGCGTCGGGGTCCTGGCGGCGG
>Ga0180431_10004864_pt1 | contig 16647 bp, 37 predicted proteins | sample SS_ome_11_FD_132459 | JGI IMG/M metagenome (GOLD analysis project Ga0180431, IMG submission 132459) | Hypersaline lake sediment archaeal communities from the Salton Sea, California, USA - SS_1_MS_1 metaG | ecosystem: Environmental > Aquatic > Non-marine Saline and Alkaline > Hypersaline >... | reverse complement strand
GAGTTAATAATGAACTCGAAAAGGTTCGAGAGAATAGAGGAAATAGAAAACCTGAGAAACCTCATGGGAACTCTTCCAGAGAAAGGCGAAGACCGTAACCATGTTGAAATGGTGCAAGGAGTGGAAGGTATCAAAGTCAAGTTAATCGACTGGCCATCCAATCCTTATAAAGCCATATACACCCTCGGAACAACATGCTGGGGCTTCGATGCAGACAAATGGTCGAAGACACATACAGCTCACAGATACCTGGTTGTAAAGGCTGTACTAGACCGTAATGCCTTACCATTGGCTCTAGAAGCTCCTAAGTTCACGTTCGTTATTGAAGGGGTCAGTCGTTCATCTTTCGACCAAATTGCGAGAGCAAGAATAGGAGTCGTATTTTCAGCAAGAGGTTGCCGAGACAACAACTGGAAGAGGTTGAAGATAAGAGTTCCCGATTCAATCTGGGATAACGACGTCTTCAGGGAAAGATTTCGAGTGCACATGGAGCACATGAACCAACTCTACTCTGATATCGTTGACACCGGCAAGAGTTCATGGCAAGATGCCAGGGCCGTAATGCCTATGAGTATCGTCTACGGATTCTCCATGTCTATATCTTTTGCCTCATTGATGATGATGTGCGGCAAAAGGATGAAGTTCTGCGAACAGGCCGATACTGTCGCCTTTGCATGGCTCCTTCGGGAAGCAATAAGGGAAAAATTCCCATTGCTGGCCGCATATTTAAGGCCAGGATGCGACTGGTCTGGTAAATGCGGATACCACAAGTCCTACCACATGAGCGAGATGTTCGGCTGTCTCTTCAAGTCATGTGGAAGACATAAGGTCGAGGAAGATGATGGGTATGCAGACTTCGACTTCAGCTGTGCCAATAGAGGCAAGATGATGGAGCAGCTTAATATCCATATACCAAGACCGAATGAGAAAATCTGGAAAGTCCCCGAGACTCTTGATGAGTACAGCAAATCTCATTATCATAATGACTTCAACCTATTCTTAGAGGAATAATGAATAGAGAACATTATGTCATCGGAGCAGGCCTCTCCGGATTAATCTGGGCCTTCTATCATCCTAATTATAAAATTATCAGCTCTGATGTTGGTGGGAGGTTTAAAGAGATAGCCGGCCCGAGGTTCATTAAGAAGACCGAATGGACTGAGAGGCTTCTCACCGACCTCAATCTTCCTCGTAATAAAAAAGAGGTCAAAGTAGGATATATGGATGGCCATGTGTTAAGGTCTGAATGTACTCCGAGTATGAAAGCCATCTACCTCAGAAAGACCGGAAGATTCCATCTCGATTCTCAAAGCTATATGAGTGATGGAGAATCAGTCTTTGACGCATGGGATATCGACCCTAACAGATTCGTCGAAGCATTAAGGGCAGAGGTTGGAATGGATAGAATCTTATACGGCAAGGTCAATGCCTTAGACAGTCAGAAGAGGTTAATCCATCTCTCTAATAATGGGAAGCTATACTACAACAATCTCGTCTCAACAATACCATTCAATATGTTCTGGTTTTTTTATTATCCTACTATTCAAGTAGAGATACATGCAGGCCTTCCAACAATATTTGTCAAAGCAATCCCTACAGGCCTCTATTCGAGAAGAAGGGTTAGAGAATTCTCTCAATACGATTATATCTATGACTGCTGTGAAGCCTCCTGGTTCCATAGGGTCAATATTCTTGATAAAAGTACTGGCTTATCGTCATTCGAGACTCATAAAAATGATTACGAAGGCCTAGGTGGTCTCAATTTCTTCGGTATTGAGTATAAGATAACCGATATTAAGAGGATGGAGAATTGTCAGATAACAACCAATCCCCCCAAATATCCAAAGCTAAATAATATAATGTTCCTTGGAAGGTTCGCTGAATGGAACCATAAAATAAGAACAAGTGAAGTCATCGAAAAATCTATAAAATATAATGCCAATTTGGAGACATCAAAATGAGAAACAAGAGGTGGGAGTTCAGCGACGAGAGGAAGGTCTGTGGTATAGATATCGACGGAGTCCTTAACTACTACCCACTACCATGGATGGAGTTTTTAATTAGGGAACTTCAATGCCCACCATATAATTTTCGTCTTCCGAAAAAAAAGGACGTGGACCTGAATTGGATTAAGGACCGAGTTCCTTATAATATGTACCGTCAGCTCAAATATTACTGGAGGAAGAGTGAGGAGAAAGCGGAGATGGAGTGCAGGGAGTATGCCCCAGAGTTTCTAGCTGCACTCAAGAAGGCAGAGTATGAAATTGTTGTTCTGACAGCAAGGCCTATTCATCAAATTCGTTCCCTATACAGACTCACTATTGATTGGCTTGAGAATAATAATCTTCGGTATGATTTTATAATATCCGGAAAAGATAAACATATAACAATAATACAGGAAGTTCCTAATCTAAAATTTATGATTGAAGACCATAGGGATGTAGCTAATCGGGTAGCCAGATGGGGTTACAAAGTCTATCTCATGGCCAACGACCATAATGACGGGGACCTTCATCCGAATGTTAATCGGATATACGGCTTCTCTGAGATTTTGAAGTATGAAGGTCTCCTTTAAAGGGAAATTGAATTGGAAGAGAAAAATAGAGCAGAGCTGGAAGAGATGTTCTTCGATAATCTCGGCCTTGTTTATGCCATTTCTCTAAAACATAAAGGCCTTATAAATAACTCCCCATACAGCATTAGAGACCTGGTTCAAGAAGGCTGCGAAGGATTGTGGAAGGCGGTTGAGAATCATCAGGAGGAGCACGTCGACGAAAGAATAAAAGATAAATCCCCGGAAGTCGTCGAGAGAATAAGAAAAAAGAATCGTAGTTATTTCCTGGGCAAGTCTATTGAGCATAAGATTTTAAACTTCATTGAAAAATCCAGATTGGTCAGAACTCCTAGAGTCAGAAACAAGAAATACGACAAGAGGATTCCTAGAAGAGTCAGAGAGACGATGAATAACAGGAATCTGGTAAGGATGGCCAATCTTAATCTTCCGCCCGGCACAAGCGAGATAGTGTCGAATATCCGTAAGAACTATTATCTTTCTATCGATGTTAGAAACAATGACGAAGAGGAAATTGATATTAGTAAGAATGAAGCCTTCTCTCAAGAACCAGAGATATGGAAAAGAGATTATATCTTAGAATTTATAGAAAGTGGCTTAGACCCGATAGAGAGAGATATTATAATTCTGACCTACGGGTTCTACGGACTGACCTCGGGCAACGATATTTCCGGAAACAGAATGGGAGGGGTTAAAAAGAGAAGGCAAATATTAGGGCTCAGCGTTCGGGAATATAAACTTAAATATAAAAGTGCGATGGAAAAGATAAAGAAGTTCCTAACCGATAATAAATACGGAAGATATAAAGGAGGTACTAAGATGAAGCCATTACAAACCTCGGAACAAATACTATCCTTTATGGATTCCCTTATCGAAGCTGGTTATAAAAAACTGGTGGTAAAGATAGAGGGGAAGCTGGAAGTATTATTTATTAGTGTGGTAGATGGATTCGAAGATAAAGGGTTCGGATTCGCCTATGGCATTAACAAGAAGGATGTCGCCAAGCTTCAAATGGAAGATAGAAAAATCAAAGTTCCATATAAGAAGCGCTATAAACTCCAGGATATAAATCGAGAGGATTATATCTAATGCCCTATTACGAATATCTCTGTTCATCGTGTGAGGGTTCCTTTGATAAGTTCGTAGAGTTTAAGGATTTTGAGAAGATGGAGTATATAAAATGTGAGCTATGCCCATCTGAAGGAAAAACAGCTAAGAGGGTATTCCGGCCAGAGTCGGTCAATATGAATACCATAGGAGTTTTTTCAAAGTCAGAGCATCAGGCAGTCAGAGAAAGAGCAACAGACCATTTCTTTAAACACGAGAAGGAAGATTGGGAACATAAGTCAGGGATGAAGTACACCAAGAGTAAAGAACAGAAATTGAAAGAAATAAATCAAAAACATCCATTAAAAAACGGAGGGTAAAATGTCCAACGATAAGAAGCAGCCGGAGACCGAAGTGAGTAAGGAACTCGAACTCAGACTGGCTCTCGCCTATAAAGGGGTCGCTTATCTCACTTCGGCTGTCCAAGCATGTCAGGGATATTATCAGAAGCTCATTAATTTGGAAGTGGATATTGAGCATCTCTTCCAGAAAATCAAAATGACCAAGGACCCGGTGGCGAAAAAGAGTATGCTCATTCAGATAAATAATTCCATGGACCAAAAAGCAGATATGCACCTGACTATCACCTCATTTGTCAGAGACCTGGAGGATGCGATGAATATCAACGCTCTGGCGGAAAGATTCAGCAAACAAGACGTGAAGCTCAAGGAGATGTGGGAAGAGTTTAATAAGAAATATCCGCCAGCGAAAGATGGGAATAAAAAGTAAAGTCTTTTCTTCGATGAAAATTGTTTAGTATATAGTGAAGAAGAAAGTTAGTTATGGCGAAAAGATTATACGACTTGAAACTTATATCCGTCAGATTACTGGATGGAGCCATAACAAAATGCGAAGGAAGGTGGCCAAATACACAATGCACGAGAAGAGGAGACATAAATACGAGCCACTTTGGAGAAGCGGTAAGGTTGTCAAGGCTTACCGTAGGTTTATAAGAAACTATATCTACAAGAGGTACCCACATGCCGACCCTTCCTAAAGGTCACTTTCAAAGGGATATCGGGAAATTTAAAGGATGCTCTTTGGAGAGGAGAGATTACAATTTCCCAGTTATGAAATTCAAGGATGCCCCTAAAACCTGCCGTCTTAAAAGATGTCCTTTCCTTATTGACGATGGTGGTTTATTCAAATGCGGAAGAGAGAACGAACTACAGCTCTATACTGCCGCATTTCATAAAACCAATTGGGATAACCCTAAACCTATGAGTATTATCCTTTTAGCCAAGAGGTTCGCACATTTAGGAGGGCCGATGGCAAGAGTAGCTAATACTCCGGCGAAGGACAGGAAGAGGGCTGCTCTTCAGTGGATTGAGGAAGTCAGGGCCGAAAAGAAAAACGATGTTCAAGGATTCTTCTAAAGGAGGAAGTATGAAGAATGTGACCGATGCCAATGTTGTCCTGGAAAAGGATAAAAAGAAAAAGACTCTATGTCTCTATCAATATCCCGATGCCAAGCCTGAAATCAATAACTGGCTCAAGTGCTTTCGGGATAAGATTATGAAAGTGAATCTTATCGACGAGAGAAGTCAAGTTGTTCGGATGTTTTATGACGAGCAACTTCTCCTCTGTGATATCTCCGAGCAAAATCTCGAAGCGGCCGAGACTGTAAAATGGGATAAGATTCTCATCTTCGGGAGAATACCAATCGAGCAGGACTGGTTTCTGCATAGTCTTACAAAGATAAAGGAGCAAGTCAAGAAGGTAAAAGGATGAAAAAACTCCAAGACGAATTAATCTTCCTAGGGTTTCTGGACGGTATCAATCACGGTGACCCAAAACAAATAACCAGGGACCAGGCCATTGCCTCGGATATATTTATTACCATAAGAATGGAAAGGCATAAGGATAACGAAAACAAAACAATTCATTGCCCATCGGAAGTGGTCTACGTCAATCGGTTAATGCCCTGTTCATTCAAACTCCCATTCGGAAAAGGGATGCTTCCTACAGTATTATTGTTCTTTCGCCTTTACGATATCCTCGGGAATAAAAAGAGCTTCAGTAAGATAGAGACTCAGCAATGCGAGCTCTTTGAAATGGAAACCGACCAGTGGCTACTTGACTTCCAGGGCCAGAAGAGTGAAGATTACGTCAAAGAGTGTAACGAGAAGGGAAAAGTTCCTATATCCATTCCTGAATTTTACAAGAGTGGTAGAATGAAAGTCGATAAATGTAGATGCGGCTCGACTGCTGCATTCTATAATTCCGAGGCTCTTCAATTCCATTGTGTGAAATGTTACCGGGTTCATCCAGAGATAACAAGCCTTAGGCCGGAAATGAAGTTCGATAATATATAGGGAGGTAAAATGGAAAGGGATACCGTAAGAGCTTTAGTCATCGCCGGAGGCGGGATAAGAGGAAACATTCCCTCCGTGATTCTGTGGCACATTCTTCAGAGTATTCGACTTAATACCAAAAACTTGGATTTGGGATATAAAGATATCCTCGATTTCGCTGCCGGGTCTTCTGTTGGTGGTATAATTGCGGCTCCTCTTATCTGCGGTATCCCTATATCAGATATCAATAAAGCTCTTCGGGATAAAGACATCTGGCAAAGGAGATATGCCCCCTGGACTCCTAAATGGAAGAGGGAACCGATTCTGGATAGACTCTCGAAAGTTTTGACGGATAATAAGGTAAGGAATGGAGCCGATATAACTTTCGGGGATATTGATGATATGTATAACGGCAGTAAGCTCCTTATGGTGACTACCGTTAATAAGAATAGGAAGTATCCGGCGGCCGAGAATATGTTCTTTAAAAGCTGGCAACAGAGGTGGAGGCATTTCAAGGTTATGGATGCGGTGGCAGCCACCTTCGCAGCATCTTACTATTTCGGGAATATTAATAACGACCAGCTTCAGAAGGTCCTTGCTGATGGTGGAGAGGGTAACCAGAATTCACCAATAGCTCAGGCTATGGGCTCCATAAACCGCCGTATTAGGAAGGTAAGGCCTGGGGCTGATATTCGTCTCCTTTATATCGGAACGGGCTTCTACACCGAGTATAGGAGCTATAAGAAGGCTTCTAGAATGGGTATGGTCCGAGAGGCCGCGAATGTACCGATGATGGCCATGGAACAGGCCTGGGAGACCCAGAGCTACCTGGCTATGACCCAGGCGGAAATAGACCCGAGATTCGGCTTTAAGATGATAAACCCTCCTTTACCAAATAAAGAACTCAGCTCCCTCGACCGAATAAAAGATATATCGAAATACGTTTCAATAGGAGATGAGGTCGGTAAAGAAGTCGCGGAAGATGTGGCTCAATTCTGGGGGTATAAATGACCGAGGAAGAAGAAGGGAATTTTGGTCACACCACTATTTATGGTGAAGACGGGAAACCAATAACAAGACTGAACGAAGTTTTCGATACAAGAAAGGAGAAAGAAGATGGCGAAAGGAAAGAAAACATTCAGAGGTAGAATGGTCGTTTATTACGACATTATAGCCGATACAAAGGATGAGGCCCGGTCAGGAATCGACCATACCCATTTTGATTTTAAAACAAAACCGGATGTTGTCGTGAAAAACACGGACATTAAAAAGATGGACTTAGTTGAGAAGGACGAAGAAGAGGAGTAAATGCAATACAGGCTAGTCACTGGGTGGGATAGGCAAAGCTTTGAGAGGCATTGCACCGCGGCTCTCAAGGAAGGTTTCGAGGTTGCTGCTCCGGTGACTGTTGTCCCGGATGGGAATTCGATAAAAGATACCAGCCATTATTATCAGCCCATGGTTAAAAGGAATTCCCCAGTAAAGAGGAGAGAGGTTTTAAATCGTATTCAGAGAAGGTCTGATAATGTGGCCAGGCAATTAGGAGTCGACGGAAAATAAAACTCCCGCCTGGCTTTCAAGCATAATCTTACCACATGATTCTTGTAGATAAGACTGGCCATCTGGTCTCGGATAAATCTTGGAGCGAGTTGCATAAGTTCGCCAAGAAGATTGGTCTGAAAAGGGAGTGGTTTCAAAATAAGAGTAGATACCCTCATTACGATTTAACAACCAAAAGGATGATTCAGAAAGCAATAAGGAACGGAGCCAGTCATGTTACGAGCCGGAAACTATTCGTGAGTGTTATGGAAAGTGGATTATGGGACTCCTTAAATATAGATAGAACTAATGGCTTGAACCCTGCTGAATAAAGGCCTTTTTATAGCATTTCTAGCAATAGTGAACTAGTTCTTTATAAGCGTCGACGTCATACTAATACAATCTTTACGAGTGACCTCGCGAAGACAAATCCCTGAAGATTTTTCCTATGGCTTTTTTGCGTAGAAATTCGTTATTATAAGTAGGATGAAAAAGGTAAAAGTTCCGATAGGAAAACTAGGTGAGTGGAAGGTTGAAAGATTTCCGGTCACGAGGAAAGCAGCCGTATGGATGAATCTGAGAAATGCTTTTAATCCTCAGAGGGGTGATAGAAGCATTGAACCTGGAATCTATACAAGATTAGTCCGAAACAGAAATACATTAGTCATGAGTGATACTCCAGCGGAAATGAGAGATGCGGCATACTTTATTCGAGAGGCTCGCGGTCATGTTCTGATAAACGGATTAGGACTAGGAGCCGTCCTGAATGAGGTTATGGTGAAAGAGGAAGTGAAGTCTATTAATGTAGTGGAAATATCCGAGGAACTTATACAGCTCGTCGGAAAGCACTTCCAAAACGGAAAAGTCGATATTGTCCATGCTAATGCCTTTCATTACAATCCTCGGGAGTATATGAGGACAAAAGGGATAGAAAAATTCGACTGGGTTTGGCATGACATCTGGGATAGTTTTTCCGAAGACTTTAAACCTCAGGTTCATAAATTAAACAGAAGGTATGCCCATTGGTGTCATAACCAAGATAATTGGATGTCTAAAGGTTTGCCTTCTATGATGAGATAGGAGAAGAAATGTCGCATCATTCAGGAAGTGGATGGAAAGACGGAGAGCCAATAACAGACCAGGTGGTCAAAGCTGTTGCCTCAGCCATTATAGCCAACCACAGAGAAAATAAACGGAGAAGGTATACCCCGAGCTCCTTCATTGTTATGAATGATTCCGATAAATATGTTTTCTTCATCGGTCATCTTCTTGATTTGATTGGGGTAAACGAATGGACAAAGGAAGGTTTAAAAATAGTCTCCGAGGCTGATGAAAATATTAACGGGGAAATGGTCGAGAGAGTTCTAAGAAATCTTGGAGTGAAAATCAGAAACTGATGCCATTCAAACTTATAAAAATATTTATCAATGAACATCCGTTTATCAGTCTGATAGTCTGGCTGGCGGTATGGATGATTTTAATATTTGGAGAAGTGTATCATGGACGAAGAGATGAAAAGGAAACTCGAGGAACTGATACAACAGGCGATTCAGAGAAATGATTTATTGAGAGCTCAATTTATTCTTACCCTTTTCGGATTCGCGATTATTGCGCTCTTTATAGTTATAGGAATCGTTAGACTAAGTACAGGATGAAACACCATAAGAACTGTAAATCATGCGAAGCCTTAATGGGTGTGCTCGGGACTTGCCTATTGGGTTATAGAAATAAATCAATAGTAGTCCGCTCCAAAGTTATTGCCGTAAAGCCTAGTGTTCTATGTCCGAAACCATTAACAGTGGAAGCTTTCTGTAAAGCCAAGTTGAGCTCTGACCCAAAGGGTTTCGCGAGAGGAAGGAGAAAGAAATGAAATCTCTGAAAAGATTATTACAAGAAATGATTCAGGAATATCGGGAGATTATGTCTGCTGATGTCCAGAGAGTCGAGAAGGAAAATAATGTGGATTTCCTGATTGATAGAATGGAACCAATAATAAGGAAAGCATCAGACGGAATAAACAGGGAGCCGTATCTTCGGCAAGGAGCAACCACATTAGAGGAACCATATAAACTAGAGATAATAGAGGAAGTGAAATCTATGTGGGGGAATGTCTGTAACTTTCTTATTCATAGAAATGGGAAAATGGTATTGAAAGGATTTATTGATAGAAAAAGTGCAGAGGCTATGACAATAGAGTTAAACGAAGTATGGAAAAGAGGCTTCGAGGACTGTTCCCATCGATTAATGAATGAGGTGTAATATGGACGAACAGAAAATGAAAAAAGAAATCCTGGAGCTCATCGTGGAAATGCGAGAGGAGTTAAAGAGAATCGCCTTCAAGAAGGAAAAGGGTTCAATGGCCGAGGAAGCAAGGGATATAATCATCAGAGAGATTTATCATCAACAGATTAAAAAGTTGGAAGCAATCATTGTGGAGAAGAAATGACCGAGGAAAGAATCAGAAAAGACCTCGAGGAATATATAAAGGAATTAAAAGGCAGAGCTATTCAACTTCGGAATATTGGGAAGTTTACTATCAATGGTAAGCCTCCGATAGATAGAAGAACAAGACTTCAGAGAAATGTTGATATAGCAAAAGCCTCAATTTATGAGGGTGAAGTGAAAAGGCTCAAAGCAATCTTGGAGGGATAGATGGCTAAAGATGGAAAGAAAACCATTCATGCTTCAGGAAGGGATTTGGGTTTCACATTATGCGGAATAGATTATTACTATGACGAAAAGGATACTGAATTCACCCTGGAGATTAAAGAGGTAACCTGCAAAAAATGTCTGAGGATAATTAAGGATAGAAAAATAAAAGAATTGGAGTAAAAAATGGAAGGTTGTTTCACTTTCATGAGTGATGAACAGATGAAGAAAGAAAACCCAAGGCTGTATGAGGAAATAGTTAAGAAGAGAAAAGAAGTCCTCGACAGGTTGGGAAAGGAAAAGGCTCAAAAGAAACATCTCGGGTTCGAAGCCGATAACGCATAAGGGAGGAATGAAATGGATATTAAGACAGTCAGAACCATAAAGACGGTATATTTCTTCGATGATGAAAAGGGTACAGAATATTATCTGATAAAATTAGGAAGGGATTACCTTCTGATTAAGAGAGAACCGACTGTGGAACCAACATCCTCCTCAGATTTTGAACTGAAAGTGGTTAATCTCGGATATCTGAAAAGTATAGGAGTTCCTGGTATGGCGGTAGGTGGGCTGTGCGAGGACAGAGAAAGAAGGATGAATGAGGAGATGAGGGGAGACGAAAGGTCACCGGGACATTTAGCAGTAGTAAAGGCATTGGAAGCAGCCCACAAGTCATTAAGGCAGGAAAGTTTAAAAGGGACCGGTTTTAATTCGTATATAACAGCCAGACTGAAGGATGAAATATCAAAGCTGAATGATGCACTGGTAGAGGTACTCTATTTCTTAAAGAGAAAGAAAAGAAATCAGCAGGGACGGAAATAATATGCGACACAAGAGAGATAATATTCAGGGTGGAAAGGTTTGAGGAATATGAAAACTTAATCTCCGCGGTGAATACTCATCTCCAGGATAATGGAATTAAATTCAGCAAGGAAGAGTGGAGAAAACTATAAGGAGGAATGATGGAAACAAAAATGGATAAGTCGATAACCTTCGTGGAGGATACAGGAGCAAGAGTTACTGTATTTAAAGAAAGGGGCCGTTATATCGAGGTAAAGGAATACTCGACAACAGCATCTACGAAAAGGTATGCTTCCAAAGAGGATTTAATTTCAATGGGGATACCAGAGGAAATTATAAAAGCCCTCGATGAAGATAATAAGAGGGAAGAAGTGGGTAAAGAGTTAGAAGGAACGTTCGAAGCAATGCTGAATGAGATAATGGAGTGTCTGAAGAATTCCGACGAACTGATAAGGATGGCAGAAGGCCAGAACAGAAAGGATAGGAATTACATCCCAGATGTGATATTCGAGAAGACTGTGGAAAGAAGAAAGGCATACGATTATTGTTATCGTCTGGTGGCCACAAGAATAAAAGAGTTCAACAGTAGGAAGGGAAGAGATGTCTGAATTATTAAGTGAGGATGACCAGGATAAATGTCTGGCCGAAATTGAGTATTATATCGAAGAGCATCCATCGAGAGATATTGTTAAATTCCTGGAGGATGTAAAATATCAGATAATAGATAAACGTTTTCTAACGATGAAACAGTTCGAGGCTTTAAAGAATATAATGCCGGAAAGAATAACCTGGATACCAGAGATAATAAATGAGGGTCGTGGTTAAATAAGGAGGAAAAGAAAATGAGTATGGCAGATGTGGAAATAAGGTTATTCAATTCAAGGTGGGAATACTTCAAAAAGAAACTCAAGGAGATGAGACAGCTTTCCAGAGATTTGAATGATATTATCTTAGAGTCATGGAGGGAAAACAAGATAACACAGCAGGGAGGGGAGATAATGGAGAAGTCAACGGATTTGAGGGTGGATATAGAATCTATCCTATCCTCTGATGTTTTTAATTTTGAAGAGTTCTTAAAAGGAAGGAAGATATTAAGGGAAGAAAAGGAATCGGGAATGATAAAAAGGTTTCTTAAAAAGATATTAGATTAAAACGAGGAACATAGTTAAAGAGAGGAGGAGAGTGGAATGAAAATAGGGTTTTTAAATAAAGAGGGGAAGTGGACCGAAATTAACGTGAAAGAGAATTATGTATTGATAAATAACATCTCAATAAGAGGAGTACCTAGACGGAAAGGTATTAATGTAAGAACTTATGAGAATAAGTATTTAAACATAGAAAAGACAGACGATATGGGAGCAATATTAACCCATGAGTAAAGAGGAAGAAATAAGGAGGAAAAGAAAATGTCCGGTAGGAGAAAAGTGAAATTTACATTCAAGACGGAGAGACCGACAGGAAGATATCGTTCTTTTTATAGCAGTAATCATATAATAAAGCTTAAAAAAATTCCTGTGGGTATGATTTATCCTTCCGGTCTTGATAGTCCTCCGTTTAGCATTCATCTCCAGGTCATCAAAAAGGATTTAATGGAAGATGGAAATAAAAACTGTGAATGGAGATGGAAATAAAAATTGTGAATGGAGATGGGTGAGACTAAAGAAGGAATTTAATTCGCTGGATGAAGCTAAAAAGTTTCTGAATGATAATATCGAAGAGATTATAAATCGTTTTAACCTGGTGAAGGAATAATTATATATAGAGGAAAGAAAAAGGAGGAATAAATGTCAAGGTTAATATCAAGAGACGACCAGGATAGAATTTTAATTCCGATTCAGCAATGGATACAGGACAATCCGGATAGAAAGGTGATAGGATTCTTGAAGGATGTGAGAGAGCAGATATTAAAGGAAGAATTCATGACGGTGAGACAGTTTGAAGCGGTGAGAAACATCATAGGAGAAGAGATAGATTGGACACCGGAAGTGATAGGAGTGACAGGCAAGGATGAAACCATGCTAGGCATCGATACACTGCTGAAAGAACATTTGAAGGTTATGAAGGTACAGACAGTCCAGACGGCTATAATAACAGTTACTTTGGTTACTATAGCAACCATATACACCCTCAAGACATTAAACCTATAGAGGAAAGAAAAAGGAGGATGGAATGAGAGTTGATATAATCAAAGCTGATGCAGTGATAGAAGGAAAGATAACCTTTCTGGATAAAGTTAAGGAACTGAACCTTATAAACACCTTAGAAGCAGATGCGATAATAATAAACGGGATGTTAATAACAGAGGTGGAAAGGGGGATAGAGATTCAGCCAGTAGATGAGAGAAGAGAGATAATAATAGAACCAGTAACAGAGAAAGCTTTAAGGATAAAGAGGAAAGAAAGATAAGTTCCACCGCAAAAGAACCCGCCTCCTGATTAATCAAAAATAACTGCATACCCCCAAACCCTGCGGCCACGCCGAATTTAGAATCGCAAGCCCAGGTTTCAATCTCTCTCCGAAACCAGATACGAATTCCGAAGTCCAACCCTCAAGTCCCATTAGGAATATGGCGTATTCTTAGATGACAGATCAGAACCCAGTAGTACACAAAGCAATTAAAGGAGATAAGGGGTAAGTCAAATGGGATGGAGAAAATTAAATGATACGGATTCTGACCACGACGAACTTCTGATAAAGAGAGTCCATCAAAAAGATAAGGAGATAGCAAGGATAATATTGGAAACCCGAGAAAGACGACTTAATGCCATGATGGATGAAGTAAAGAAATCGGGAAACAGAGAAAACGAAATGATGCTTGACAGAGCCCTAAATGATGTAGGGCTCGCTATCGACCGGATCAATCCTCCAGGTTACATCAATCAGCAATATTGTTCCAAGAGAGTTAAAGACCAAATCATAGAAAGGCTAGCACAAGGGTGGAATATCCAAGGGGTAGTCTCATGGCTCAATGCTTATTATGCCATCGCAGAGGTCAACTATTGGCAGGTTAATGCTATCAAACAAAGGAACAAGAAAAAAATCATCGAATTAAAATCCCATTATGCAGCCACCGCGAAACCTTCCCGGTTCATGAATCAGCAAACACGTATTGAAGAACTCGAAGACCTTTATCAGGAGTGCAGGAAGCAAGGGGAATATGCTGTGGCCAGAGGTGTGATGAAACTCCTCAGAGAGGAGATTGAAAATTCCGATAAGGAACTCGACCTTAATGTTAAGGGAGCAGTAGCCACGAGTGAAGTGGATAAAGAAGAACTCAAGGAAATGGCCCTTGTGATGGCAGCCAAGAAAGCGAATATTCCTCTCGAGAAAATTCTCAAGGCTAAGAGGAAGATTGCAAAGGTCAAGAAGGAAAAGAAGGAGCAGCGATGACAGACCAAAACAACAAGATTGACCCGGTCTCAATGTTCATGGGTGAAACGGCTCAAGCACTAAAAGGAATCAATGAAAACATGACAGCAATGGTTAAGCGACAGGACACTATGGTCAGTGACTTGGGGGTTATAAAAGGAGACGTCCAAGTTCTGAAAAACAAGGACTCAAGATTGTGTTCCGAGATAGATAAAATAAACGACAACTGTGAGAAGAGGAGAAACGACATCTACTCGAAAATCAACACCTTATTCTCCAGAGTGAATAAGGCGAGTGGCGGGTTTTCCTTCGCGAAGGTTTTCATTCCTATCATCATCTCGATAATGGTCTTGGTTGTTTCCGTCCTGAGTTTCATGAGTCATAAGGAAGTACAGGATATCAAGGTTCATATTAAAAGCGGTGGACTCCGCGATACATTAATCCAATACCCGATTCCTCTAATCCCAGACCTTAAACCACCCAAATGAAATGGCTTATAATCGCAGCCACCATATTTTGTCTGGAGTGCACCAGCTCTGGAACTCGTTATAAAGATTATATTAATAATCAAAGGGATTCTTCTTATAAAGCATTTAAAGATGAAATAGAGAGAGAGTTGAATGAACCGCTCCGAGAGGGAAAATGGACCATACCTGTGGAAGAAGGCGATTACGAATCGCTTTACGAGGAGTATAAAAGAAGAGGAAAAGAAAAGGAAAGTCGTTAAAGGTAAGAAGGATGATAATCTTAGCAACAGTCACCGCAATAGTAATCGGGCTAGTAATAGCCCTGAATAAAGTAATGGAGCACTTTCCAGAGTAGAGGAATGAGATGAATAAAATTTTCGAATATAGAGGGTTGAGCTTCCATAAATCCTGTGGGGGAAACGGAGGACAAGATGGAAGGACAGAACATAATAAATTCAAAACACGAAAACCTAAGGAGAGCTATTGAGGTTCCGAGTATTGCTCTGAAGAACCTCAAATCATGTGGGTCCTGCGATAACGAGAGTACGAAAGTATTAAAGGAAGTTATCACGGATGCAGCGAAGGAACTGAAAAAATTAATTAACAATAAATAATCCATAGGATTCAGCCCAACCCTCTATTATTTAAAGGAAAAGGAAATGATTAAACGAGGTAAAATAGTTCACGTATTTATCACCCCTGAGATTTTCAGGCAGCTCTTGAATGGTGAAACCTTTGACCCTGCGGAACTAATTCTTGACCCATCAGAGATAGAAGATATTCGAGATGATGAATTATATATGGAGATAAGATTCACCTCTAGTGTTCTTAATAAAATCATCCACAATAAATTCGAGGCCATAACATCCAACGGAATAAGGACGAGGTGGGAACTCGTCAATTGCACCTTTGAGGAAAGGGTAAAATTAATTCATCGCTTAGACCAGATGAGGATAAAATGAAAGCAATAAACTGGAACGTGGAATATTTCGTTGATGGATATCTTTATCAGTTCATCCATGACCGAACAAAGGAATTGACGGTGCACGCAGGAATGAAAATAGAAAAGGAATTCTTCACCAAGATTGATGAGGTGGCATTCACGATGGTTTTCGTCTTGCTGGAGTCTCACGTATTCATTCACACATGGCCGAAAGACAACATGACATACCTCCAGCTATCATCGTACAATGAAGAGGAGTATCGCCTGTTCATGGATTTGATAAGGAAGTATTTTCAAGTCATCGTAGAAAAGGATAATGGAAAAATCGAAGGGAGAAAAGAATGACGATATTCATCGAGATTCCAATCTGGCTTATGTTGGTGATGTGTGTTCTTATGGTCGCTTCTACGGTGACTAATCTAATCAATGCTTTATACAGTCGGAAAATATTTATCCTGAAAAGAAGGAGGCAGGAAAGTGCCAATCAAATCAAAAGAAAAATTCGACCTATGGATGAACCGCCTAATCATAGGAATGGTCGTTCTAATCATCATCCTTCTTCTCACCGCCAAATGCGAGGCCCAACATAGAAGGGAATCAGACCACGACAGGATTATTCGTCTCGAGGAAAAGATAGATGGATTCGAGAAGCGTCTAGACAAGCAGGACGAAAAGATTGAGGACGAGAAAAATGAATTCGAATCCTATTACAACTATGACTATGGCCTTGGTCAGATTCATAAACAGAAACTTGAGAATCAGGGAAACAAGGACATCGTACAATATATCATCCTAGGTTTTTTAGGAGTCATCAACGCCATTTTCGGTGGTAAATTCGTTGTAGATATCAAGAGGAAAAAGAATGGAAATACACCCTAACATAGCTCGAGGACATTGTATAAGTTT
>Ga0180431_10004863_pt1 | contig 16648 bp, 17 predicted proteins | sample SS_ome_11_FD_132459 | JGI IMG/M metagenome (GOLD analysis project Ga0180431, IMG submission 132459) | Hypersaline lake sediment archaeal communities from the Salton Sea, California, USA - SS_1_MS_1 metaG | ecosystem: Environmental > Aquatic > Non-marine Saline and Alkaline > Hypersaline >... | reverse complement strand
TGCCAGGAAGAGAGTCCATATGCAAGCTGCCCCTCTGCGGCCCGGTGGTTGTGCTTCGCATCAGCCCGTCTTGTTCCCGCAAAGTCTGCCGCTGGCGTTTTGGACAGCATCCGCCACCTTCTTACCACCATCCGTCGGATGGGGGGGTGGAAAACGAGAGTCCTACACGGAGCCGTCTATCAGGCACGCAAAACCCGTCCCAAACCCCGAAATCCAATTATCTTGGACAGCAGTGTATCGAAGTAGAGGATGTCCAGCGCGTTGCCGACTTTGGCAGGAGATTGTTGGTTGTGACTCCGAACATAGTATGAAGAACGTCCTCTTTGTCTGTGTTCATAACTCCGGGCGCAGCCAGATGGCCGAGGCCTTTTTCAACCAACTTGCCCGGGGGAGGGCGCGTGCCCTCTCCGCGGGGACCGATCCTGCTGAGACCGTTGACCCGATGGTTATCAAGGTTATGCATGAGGTGGGCATAGACCTGTCCACCGAGAAGCCGAAGGCGCTCACTGTTGAAATGCTGGACCAGGCGGACAGGGTGGTGACCATGGGCTGCGGGGTGGAGGGGGTATGTCCGGCTAGCTGGGTCGAAACCGAAGACTGGGGGCTGGATGACCCCAAGAGCAAGCCCCTGGAGAAGGTCCGGGAGATAAGGGATGAGATAAGGGCCAGAGTGCTCAAGATTGTGACAGAGATGGAGGCGTAAGGATGCGACTCAGGATAGCCTGGCTCTTGTTCCCGTTGGTTCTGGTGGCGACAGCAGGTATCTCCATCCTCAGCTCGGGTTGCGAGACATCTGCTCCTTCGGAGGGGCTGGATCTGGCCTCGATACCGCTGGAAGACGTCAGGGGCAACGGAAAACCCACGCTGGCCGAGTTCGGCTGGAAGGACTGCATTCCCTGCAAGCAGATGAAACCTATACTGGAGGAGCTGTCAATCGAGTACCAGGACAGGCTGAACGTGGTCATTGTTGAGGTCTATGACCACATGGACCTGGCCAGACAGTACGAGATCATGACGATCCCCACGCAGATAGTGTTTGACAGGGACGGCACCAGGGTAACCAGCCACATAGGTTTGTGGACCAAGGACCAGATCGTTTCGACGCTGCAGAAGCGGGGGCTGTTGTAGCAATGGATGGTCTCCTGGAGAGCATCGCTAACATAGTGGAGAATGATCCCTGGCTGGCCTTTCCGGCATCCTTCCTGGGGGGGCTGATATCCAGCGCCAGTCCCTGCGTTCTGGCCATGATACCGCTGGTGATCGGTTTCGTGGGTGGCTATGCAGAAGGATCGCAGAGGAAGGCCGTCCAGTACTCCCTGGTCTTCACCCTTGGCCTGACTATAACCTTCACCGTCCTGGGCGTCATAGCCGGCGCCTTCGGGCGGCTGTTCGGTGACGTCGGGGCGTTCTGGAAATACGTTCTGCCGCCAGTGGCCATAATACTGGGGCTGAATCTGGTGGGAGTGTTCAAGCTCAACATCGGAATCTCTGAGCGCTTCCTGCCCAAGCGGAAAGCCTTGCTCGGCGCCTTCCTCATGGGCTTGTTCTTCGGCATAGTCGCCTCTCCCTGTGCTACGCCGGTGCTGGGGGTCATTCTAACCGTGGGCGCCGTGCAGGATAACGTTGCCTACAGCGGTGCGCTGCTCCTGGCCTATGCCCTGGGTCACTGGGTATTGATACTGGGCGCGGGCATATCGGTTGGCTTCGCCCAGAAGGTTCTGGAGTCGAGGGGGATAGGCAGGGTCTCTGACTACTCCAGGAAGGCTGCGGGCGTGGCCCTTATGGGAGGAGGGATATACCTGCTTGTGTTGCTGTTCTGAATCCAGGCGATCGGAGGGAGACACTATGATAGACCTCAGAGTCTCGGCGATGGAACTGAAGCACATCTTGGGCCTGAGCTACGAGCCCGTAGGAGTCAAATTTCTGAGGGATGCCGTGACTCTGGATGGCTTTGAGCTACCCAGTGGGCGTCGCTACTGCCAGGTGCTCATGGGGGCCAGAGAGGGACGCAGGTTGCTCCTGACGGCAGACAATATCTCCTGTCCGGCAGCAGCCTGGGCATTGGGCTTCAGGGAACCGCCGGTCAAGCTCTCGTCCGGAGAAATGCCCGCCAGTATGGGCATCTTCGGAAGCCAGTCGGCTGCCAAGACCACTCTGGAGACCATGCCCCGGCTGGAAATGGGCAAGTACAAGATGGTGGCCTGTTGCCCGCTGGCCGAGGCGCCTTTCGAGCCGGACGTAGTAGTTGTGGAGTCGGCTCCAGAGCATCTGATGTGGATAACCTTGGCGCTGGTCTTCGAAACCGGGGGACGGCTTGACTTCAGCACAGCTATCCTTCAGGCAACCTGCGTTGACGTCACCGTCATGCCATTTCTGACCCAAAGGCTTAACGCCTCCCTGGGCTGCTACGGCTGCCGGGAGGCGACAAATCTGACAGAGAGCGAGTGTGTCCTGGGCTTTCCCATCAAGGACTTGGATACCATTGTGAGTTCTCTGACGAAGTTGGATAGCCAGGCCATCCCGCGGGTGAGGAGCAAGAAGGTCTACAGAGCGCTAATGGAAAGAAAGTGAGATAAGATGCTGAAAGTAACACCACCGGAAAGGTATCCTCCGGAAGAGGGTCGCTACGCCAGGGGTAATGATTTCTCCCCGGTAGCTGTCTGCGTCATACTGGACGACTTCGATTTCAAGATTCCACCGCGACTCCAGGAGCTGGTGATGGCCGGGTTGGATGCCGGGGCTGCACTCTCCGGGATGCTTCAGACGGAGAACGTTGGCACGGAAAAGATGCTGTGCAACATCGTGGCCAACCCGAATATCCGCTACATTGTGCTGTGTGGTAGGGAATCGGCCGGACATCTGCCCGGGCAGACTCTGCTTGCCCTGAAGGAGCACGGCGTGGATATGAAACAGCGAGTGGTGGGCTCGGAAGCGCCCACTCCCAACCTGAGCAATATCCCCATGGAGGTCATAAGCAGATTCCGAGAGCAGGTCGTGACTATCGTGGACCTGCTGGCCAAACCGGGCGAGAAGGATGATGCTGCGCCTGGACTTGACCCCAAAACTGTGGAAGAGGCTGTGCGAACCTGCTACCAGGAGAGCCCGGTGGAGTTCAGGGGGTACAGCCTGTATGATATAGGGGCTTTTCTGGTACCGGCCATATGTTATACGATTGCATCAAAGCTGACACAGCCCATGCCCGCCATGGCAACGGTCGATGCAGGTAAGTCGAAGATGGCCCTGGGGCTCACGCTGGTCAAGCTGCTGCCCCAAACCAACTGCCAGGAGTGCGGCAAGCGGACCTGCCTGGCCTTCGCTATTGACCTGGGAAAGGGTAAGAGTCGTCTCGAGGACTGCCCTGTTCTGGAACGGCCTGAGCATAACGCTGACCGCCAGGCGCTGGCAAAGCTGCTGGAGTGAGAGAAGAGGAAGCAGCAGCAAATACCTTCGGCATGGCGATCCGAAATCAAATTCGAAAGGAGGCGTCACAATGGGGATGATGGAAGAGATGATGGAGAAGATGGTCTGCGGAATGAGCCAGGAGGACAGGCGGAAGATGATGGAGAAGTTCTTCGCCGGCACGACGGTGGAAGACAAGCAGGGGTTGATGGGAAAGGCGATGCCCAGGATGATGGAGATGATGCCCAAGTGCGTTGAGATGGTGGTTCCACAGATGCCCAAAGAGGACAGGGTTGAATTCGTGGTGGGGATCATTCCCCTGCTGATGGAGAAGGCCCGCACCGGAATGTCTGAGGATGAGCAGAGAGACCTCAAGGCAAGGGTAGCTGAGAAGCTGTAGTATGACACGCATGGGTGTCAGTGGCGCACCGGCGCGGCGCACAGGTCGATGGCAGGACCGCAGTGTTGTGATGGGAGGCGGGAGGTGAGTCAACAGAAAGAGAGAAGGCTGGGGGTCTGGGACAAGTACCTCACCTTGTGGGTGGGGCTTTGCATCGGGATAGGCATTGCGCTGGGCAAGGCCTTTCCGGGGATCTCCGATTTCCTGGGGGACCTCACCTTTGCCAACGTGTCCATTCCTGTGGCGATATGCCTGTTCTTCATGATCTATCCCATCATGGTGCAGATACCCTTCAGCGATGTCGTCAGGGCAGCCAAGACGCCCAAGCCCATAGCGACTACCCTCGTGGCAAACTGGGCCATCAAGCCTTTCACCATGGCCCTCTTCGCCTGGCTGTTCATGGCAGTCGTGTTCAAGGACTCCTTCTCACCCGAGCTTGCCGATGAATACAGGGCAGGGATGATCCTCCTCGGGGTGGCTCCCTGCACGGCCATGGTGCTGGTGTGGAGCTACCTGGCTGAAGGCAACATGGCGCATACCCTGGTCATGACGGCGATCAACTCTCTCTCTATGGTGATACTGTACGCCCCGCTGGCCGGTCTCCTCCTGGGAATCTCCGGAATCGAGATCCCGTGGGGAACGGTGGCCTTTTCGGTGGCCATATACATCTGCGTTCCCCTGGTCGCCGGCTATTTCACCAGGAGGCAGGCGATCAGACGACGGGGCATCCAGTGGTTCGAGTCGAAGCTCGTACCCACCCTGCGCCTCGTATCGATTGTTGCATTGCTGGTTACCCTCGTGGTGCTCTTCAGCTTGCAGGGAGACGTGATCACGGAGGTTCCTTCAGCAGTGGGCATGATTGCCCTCGGCATATTCTGCAACATCGTATTGGTGTTCTTCATCACCTACCTGATCTCCAAGGCCATCAAGCTTCCTTACGAGGACGCGGCGCCGACGGCGATAATAGGCGGGAGCAACCATTTCGAAGTCGCCGTCGCCGTAGCGACAACGGTTTTCGGCCTTTCCTCCGGCGCGGTGCTGGCCACTGTGGTTGGGGTGTTGACCGAGGTCCCTTTCATGCTGTTCCTGGTATGGCTGTGCAAGAAAACCAGGCACTTATTTCCTGCCCCTCCCACTTGGGCTTGATGGCCCATGCGGCCCTTGCTTACACGTCGAGATCGGGGCGACTTCGAGTTAACAGCTTCCCGGCCAGGCAAGCGGCCCGATGTGTCGATGGCCTCCGCAAGGTCTGCAGGGGCCCGTGCTATTCTCGAGGTGATGCTTCTGGCCAATTCGAAGTGTGCTAAGCTGAACTCGCCCCCGAACTTGAGCTCGAAATAGGCACGGCTCAAGCCCAGAAATCATGCCAGAACGTAGCCAGAATCGATACATCCTGCCTCCTTCGTGAATCCCTCCGTTTTGTGCGTGCTTGTCAGATTTCCGTCAGGGGAAGCTCAGTTTAGTCAATGCCCCCCCAAAAAACCTCTCCACATCGAAGCTCTCCGGCACCTTCTCGGCCTTCTGCCCCAGCCTCTCCAGGGCCTTGTCCCAAACCTTCCTCGCAAGCTTGTCGAACTGCTCCAGCTCTTGCTCTGACAGGGCGGAAGCCACGATCTCCCTGGCTTGGCCCATGCCGGTCTTCTTGGTTCCTGCCAGCAGGTCCTTGCCCTTCGGGCTTGCACAGACATCGTGACCACTCCCTGGTCCCCAGGTGTCCCTGGTCTTTCTGACCGTCACCCCTCTACATGCGGCTGAGTTGGGTGGAGACGCTGTGGGCTGCAAACTGTCTCACGGTAGACAACATAGCACGGAGGCACAGCCCTGCTGTATCTCGCGGCGTTGGACAGGGACGCCCCGTAGGGTATAAGGTTGTATTGCCACGACGTCTATAGTAAGGAGGACAGGAAATGCCCGAACTGGAAGACCTTAGCGGACCCTTTAACCCAAATCTGAGATTCGAGGACTTCTCCAAGAACTTCCTGGTCAAGCTGGTCCACATCTGGCAATGGGCCTGGCTGCAGATGGATGCCGCCTGGTTTGACGAGGTCAACAAGAGGTACGGCCTGGAAGCCGCCCACGAGTGCGACCTGGAGATGTGGCTCACCGTGGCGGAGCGGTGCAACCCCCGCTACGCCAAGTCAGCAGGCATCCAGCCCAACAGCGTGGTTGATTCGCTGAAGGTGGTGCAACTGCCCCTTGACAACACGATGGGCGGCATATACCCGGTGGAGTACGATATCAAGAACGAGAACCTCGCCATCATCACCGTGGCCAAATGCCCCTCCCTGGAATGGTGCGAGAAGAACGCCCCGGAGAGGATCGTCCCCATGTGCCAGGTGAACGAGCCACAGATAATGCAGAAGTACGTCGCCAATCCAAAGTTGAAGGTCACGCCCATGAAACTGCCTCCGCGTCAGAGTCCCGACGAGATCGCCTGCCAGTGGGAGTTCAAGGTTGATGCACCTCCGGGCGCCAGGGTGAGAAGCAAGGAGGAGGTTGTCGACGAGACCACCAGTCCGCCTGAGATAGACAACTATGGCAGCACCCCCTTCTACCCCAACCTGACACACGAGAACCTCTCCAAGAGCCTCCTGCTCAAATTGATGCACAACTACCAGTACGCCTGGATCATCATGAGCGGCGGGTTCTACGATGCGGTGAAGAAGAGGTGGGGTTCTCAGGTGGCCAACGAGTGTGAGCTGGCATCCTGGATGAGGGTGGGTGAGAAGGTAAATCCCAGGTACGCCAAGCTGGCCAACGTGGAACTCAACACCGTAGTCGACTCCGTCAAGATCACCTTCCTGCCCCTGGACAACGTGATGGGCCTGTACCCCGCCGAGTACGAGGTGATCGATGACAACCACGTCATCATGACCGTCACGCAGTGCCGGACACTGGACTACTTCGAGAAGGCGGAGCCCGAGCGGATAATCCCCATGTGCCACGAACTGGAGAAGCCTGTCATAGAGAAGTACATGGTCAACCCCAGGATAAAGGTGACTCCCCTGGTGCTGCCGCCCAGGAAGAGCCCGGACGACATCGCCTGCAAGTGGGAGTTCACTCTCAAGTAGTGTGAGGAAACGGCCGGCCTGACCCCCGCCCCGGGCTACCGCTCCATCAGACCGGGGCGGTCGGTCATGCACCGAAGGGACTCCTGCCCGTGCGCATCGGTCTACTGGCAGACACGCATATCCCGGTGGACGCAACGGAACTTCCGCCTCAGATAGCAGAGGTCTTCCGGGACCTTGACCTGATTCTGCACGCTGGCGATATCTATGACCTCTCCGTGTTGGACGAACTGGAGCGAATCGCACCGGTCCTGGCGGCCAAAGGCGACGACGATTCCGAGAGCACGCTGCTGGACCCCCGGGTGAAGCAGAGACAAGTCCTGCGTCTTGAAGGACAGACATTGTGGCTGGTCCACTTCAAGCCTTTCTATTACCCAACAGGACCCAGGAGAGCGGGGGGTTCCACGGCACCAAAGGAAGACGATCCCCCTGACATCATAGTGTATGGCCATGAGCATTGCCCGATCGTGCGGCGACCCATGGGCGTGCTGTTTGTCAATCCCGGCAGCTCCACCTTTCCCGATTACCAGGCGCGCCTCGGGACCGTTGGCATACTGGAAGTCAATTCGGGAGAAGCCCGGGTCGACATAGTCCAACTGTAGCCGGCGCCTGGGCGAAGCTGTGCCGTTCCAGAGCGAGTGTCCTGGGGGCCGTGAAGAATGTGCTCGGACCACCCTGCTTGTGCTCGTGCTGAGGACTATCTGGTAACCGTGAACGCAGGAGACGGAAGATGAGGGTGGCGGCAATCGACCACATACACGTCAACGTGCAGAACCTCGACAGGGCAATCGGGCTGTTCACAGCTTTGACCGGGTCCCAGTACGCGGCGGCCATCGACATCGAGGAAACCAGGTCACGATATGCGTGGAACGATGCGGGAGTGGACTTGAACCACCCCACGTCTCCTGATAGCGCTGTCGCCAAGTGGATTGCCACAAGGGGGGAAGGCGTATCTACCATCGCCTTCGGCGTGGGCGGGATGCACGACAGGATTGCCGAGGCCGAAGCCATCGGGTTGAGGTTGGTGAGCAGGATCGGGTATGAGGGAGTTGAAGACCAGGCGCAGTTCCACCCCAAGGATGCCTTCGGAGTGCAGGTGGAACTGCTGGAGCGTCTGGCTGGCTACCCTGAGCGTCCAGTCGATGCGTTCCACCAGGTCGTTGACCATGTCCATGTATACGTGGAGGATCTGTCGAAAGCTGTTGCGCTGTTCACATCTCTGACCGGCCATGAGTTCTCAGCTCCCGTAGCCACTGATGAGATCCAAGCCAGGTCTTCCATTAACGCCCTGGGTCTGGATGTGATCCAGCCGACGTCCCCGGACAGCCCCATTGCCCGGGCTATCCAAAGACGAGGCGAGGGCGTTCACGCTGTCGCCCTCAGGACGGCCAGCATCGAGGCGGGGATTGCCAGGGCGCAGTCAGCGGGTCTGAAGCTGATCAGCCAAATAGGGTATGAAGGGGTACTCAAGCAAGCACAGTTCCACCCAAGGGACTCCTTCGGGGTGATGGTGGAGTTCGTTGAGCGCCTCACCGGGTGAGGAGGGCGATCCCCGGCATACAGACTACAAGCACAAGTGAGCAGGAAGGAGAGGTGCCATGATAGACACGGAGAAGGCCAACGAGGTGTTGAGTCGCTACATCAGGCCCCAGGCATTCCCTGTGGCGCTGAAGATGTTTCACAGTGAGGATGAGATTCCTGACAGGGCCCGGCGCCCCAAGCATGACCTTGGTTCCGCGATCGCAGCCTGTCAGACCATCGCCATGGCACGGCGCTATGGCTGGACGGTGGCAGTGGGCAAGGAAGACCAGTGCTGCCCGCATGCTGCCTTCGTTCTGGGTCAAGTGGCAGGCGGGAAGTACCTTGATGGAAGCTACGCTGAGGCAGTGGGGTTGTCTCCCAGGGATATCTTCGCCAAGATGGCCAGTGCTTTGAGCCGGCGTGGAACAGGGCAAGTACGCCGGCTTCGTCGCCGCCCCTCTTCAGAATGCCGAGTTCCAGCCCGACGTGGTCGTAGTATATGCGGACCCGGCCCAGACATCCCGGCTGGTGCAGGCTGCCACAATCGCTACAGGCGACGTCCTGACCTGCACGTTTTCCATAGAGGAATAGCCTGCTCTTCACTGATTGCCTGCCCCATGGTCACAGACCAATGCCAGGTGGTGCTTTCCGGTGCCGGAGACCGGTACTTTGCACTTACCCAGGACCATGAGCTGGCTTTCGCCATACCGCACAGCAAGGTCGATACAGTACTGCAGGGCCTAGAGATAGGCCACAAGTTCACAGGCCACAGGTATCCCACCCCCTTCTCCATGAGACTGGAACGGCAGTTGCCGGAGACGTACTATCGGCTCTACGACCTGCTTCAACAGCAGGATTAACCGCGGACTGGCCCTGGTGACAAAGCCACGCACACGGCCATAGCCTCGGAGCACCGCGGGAGGTATTGGCATGGCAGAGATGGATGACTACAGCGGCCCGTTCAAGCCAGACCTGGCTTTCGACGACTTCTCCAAGGAGTTCTTGCTCAAGCTGATGACGCTATGGCAGTTCTCCTGGTTCCACATGAGCGGTGCCTGGTACGATGCCATAAGGGCCAGGTTCGGCTTCCATGCCGCCAATGACTGCTGCGTAGAAGCCTACAAGGCTGTGGCCGAGCGCGTGCATCCCAGGTACGCCAAGCTGGCCAACTACCAGCCGACGACAGTGCGGGAGGCGATGAAGGGACTGCAGTTGGGCCCGGACAACAGCACCGGCGGTCTGTTTCCCTGTGAGTACGAGTTCAAGAGCGAGAACCACGTGATAATGACAGTCATACAATGCCGCACCCTGTTGTCCTACGAGAGGGAAGCTCCCGAAATGATCTACCCAAGCTGCCACGTGCTGGAAAAGGCGATGCTGGAGAGACACCCGATCAATCCGGACATCAGGGTGACACCTCTGAGGCTGCCGCCACGCAACAGCCCGGAAGACATCGCCTGCCAGTGGGAGTTCAGGCTCCAGGAGTAGGCCGAGCCACAGGTAAGCACATGACATACCTGTAGGCCGCAACCAGTCAGTAGCTGCACAGCGAGAGCCCGGCTCAGGCCACCTTCCGGCGGCACGATGACCCAGGCGACTCTCCAGGCGCAGAGACCGATCGCCCGCCTATACTTGTCGCCGCCTCTTGCGGGTGATATAACACGCGGCAGCGAGACATGAAAGCGCGGAGGGAGGGATCAAGCCATGGTGAAGAGGGATACAACCAGGACAACCCGCACCGTATGCGGGATGCCAGACTACCTCAGGTGCGGCCTCCTGGTCGAGACACGTGACGGCGTGATCACCAGGGTAAGGCCCTCCAGTTCCAGTGACCCTGTTGGCACAGGTGCCTGTGCTAAAGGGCTGGCCACTGCTCAACTGGCCTATCACCCCGACCGGCTACGCCATCCTGTGAAAAGGCTCGGGGAACGGGGCGAGGGCAAATGGGGCCAGGTATCCTGGGACGAAGCGCTGGACGACATTGCCGCCAGGTTGGGGCAGACAGCAGAGAAATATGGTCCCACTTCGATCGCCTGGATGACGCTCATATTCCCCGACCTGACGCCCTTGACGCACGCCGGATACATGAGGTTGATGAGCCTTACCGGCGGGGTCTGGCCCGACTGGTGGGGTGTTGGCGACGCAGCGGGTCCGGACGCCGACATCGTCACCTTCGGCACCATGCTTGGGGAAGGATATCTCTGCGCCATGGAGAACCCCGCGTTCGCTATCGTATGGGGCTACAACTTCGCCGCAACCCGCGTTCCCTTCATGCCTGCGATTACCGTGGCCCGGAAAGCCGGGGCCCGGGTCGTCCTCATAGACCCCCGTGCCACAGAGACCGCGTCCCATGCCGATGAGCACATTCCCATCAGGCCAGGCACTGACTCAGCCCTGGCACTGGGGATGATGCAGGTCATACTGGAGCGGGGGCTCCAGGATGACGACTTCATAACCGAGCACACGGTGGGCCCGCTCCTGGTGCGAAGTGATACTGGCCGGTTTCTCAGAGAGGCCGATGTAATACAGGGCGGTAGCCAGCAGACGTTCATGGTACTCGACCAGGCTTCGGGAGAAGCACGGCCCTGGGACGCTTCCGGGACCAAGCCGGCGCTGAGGGGCTCACACTCCGTGGCGGGCACAGAATGCCGGCCCGCTCTCGATTTGCTGGCAGAAGTTGTACAGCAATACACGCCCGAGAAGATGTCGGAGATCACCGATGTGCCCTGCACCGCTATTCAGAGGCTGGCCGTTACCTATGCTACTCAGAAGCCTGCCGCCATCTTCCGGGGCTGGGGCCTCCAGAGGAGCTTCCACGGTGACCTGTCAGCCCGGGCCATAAACACGCTGGCGGCCATTACGGGCAACATGAACCTGAACGTACCGCCCAGCATGGACTTGAATGCGCCTTCCTTCTACACGCCGGGAGGGCCCTACGTTTCCCTCCCTGTCCTATCGCTCCATGACGCTGCTACCAGAGGGGAGCCCTTCCCGGTGAAGGCTCTGTGGTGTGCGGGACACAACCCGGTGGTCACGATGCCGGACACCAACAAGTTCGTCAACGAGTTCCTGCCTTGCCTCGACCTACTGGTTGTCTGCGACTTCTTCATTACTGCGACAGGCCAGTATGCCGATTACGTGCTGCCTGTGACCACCTTCCTGGAACAGACGGACATATCCCTGCTCAACTTCCACCTTCAGCTTCAGCAGCAGGTAATAGAGCCGCTCCACGACGCCCGGCCGGACTGGCAGATAGCGGCTGAGCTGGGGCGGAGGATGGGACTTGGCCAATACTTCAACAAGACCGAGGAGGAGTACCTGGAGGAGATCATCGTGGCCAACCGGCCCATCACACAGGGCATTTCCCTGGAGACGTTGAGAAAGGGCCCGGCAATGGTCAGTCTCCCTGAGATGCCATGGCGTCTGAGCACCGCCACGGGAAGGGTCGAGTTCTACGTGGAACAGCTCAAGGAGTTCGGGCAGGAGCTACCGATATACATCGAGCCAGTGGAGAGCGCCCGAAGCGACAAGGCGAAGGACTATCCGCTCTCACTGCTGTCGTCACATCCCAGCGACAGGGTACACTCCACCATGGCCAACCTCCCCACGAAACCCAGAGGTTACACCGAACCCCGGCTGGAGATAAGCCCGGTGGACGCGGTGCCGCGTAACATCAGCGACAACGACGTGGTCAGGGTTTTCAACGACCGGGGACAGGTGAAGCTGAGGGCCAGGGTAAGCAGCAAGATGAAGCCCGGCGTAGTGAACATCACCGAGGGATGGTGGCCCGAGCAGTACATCGAGGGCCACGTCAATCTTCTCACTCATGACATGAAGAACCCCGCGCAACAGCACATCAAGCAGGCGAATGCCGCCTTCGCCGATGTCCTGGTTCAGGTAGAGAGTATCCACACAGTCGCCGATTTCTCCGCCGATGCACCAGCCAGTCTCCAGTGATCTGTCAGAACCATCGAGCCGTCTGCCTGGCCTGCGAACCGGAATGTTCTCTTCGTACGCCCCGCTGGCACAGCCCCAGGTTGCAGTCAGGCCTGCCACGCCCCTACAATCTGAGGAAATTCCGTCGACCCAAGGAGCACGTTGCCATGAATGACTGCATTTTCTGTAGGATCGGCCTGGGTGAGGCCAGTGCCGAACGCATCCTGGAGACCGAGCACACAGTTGCTTTCCTGGACATCAACCCCAAATCTATCGAGCACAGCCAGGTGATACCGAAGACCCATGTCGAGAGACTCGCCGATTTGGACGACGAACTGGTGGCCGACGTTTTCAAGGCAACGAGAGATGTCGCAAGTATGCTTGCCGGGGCCTTGAAGCCCGATGCCTTCACCATAGGCATTAACGATGGCGAAGCGGCCGGACAGGAGATAGCCCATCTGCACGTGAATATCATCCCCAGGTTCATGGGAGATCGGGGAGGGTCCATACACTCTGTGGTATTCAAGCCCCCGACGGAGCGCATTCAGCAGACGGCCAGCCGCATCAGGGCGGTTGCCTAGATCCCGAGGCGTGCCAGGTCGAGTGCGTCTGCGCCATGCAAAGGCCTATCGCTCTCAACCTGCGGAAGACACGCCGCACATTGCTCTGCCGCCTGTAGAAGAGGCGATCTCCAGATCTGTCTATCGAGGCAGTAATGGCTCAATGCCTTATAGGTCTTTGGGCCAGCCTTCCAGTGCGCCCTCCATGGCATCGCGACAAGGGGACAGGACGGGGTTGTCTGCCCCACTGGCTTCAGGAGAAGTCACAGACTGCTGGCTATGCTGCAACGGTCGCACTCGAGAGTGGTGCGCGGTGTTCCTGCAACCACGGCAGGGACTGCTTGTCCTACCGTTTGCGTACGGAAGGCGGTGACATCAGGGGTATATCCCCCTAAGGGCCATGGCCCTCGCCACCCTGCCCACACCGAGTATGTAGGCGGCGGTGCGCATGCTCACCTTCCTATCTCGGGCAACGGCAAGCACCTCCCCGAAGGCCCGGGCCATGGTCCGCTGCAGGCGGTCCGATACCTCGTCTTCGCTCCACATTAGCTCCTGCACGTTCTGGACCCATTCGAAGTACGAGACGGTGACGCCACCTGCATTGGCCAGGATGTCGGGCACCACGAAGATGCCCCGGTCGCCAAGCACTTCGTCGGCCTCAGGTGTCACCGGGCCATTGGCGCCCTCCACCACCATCCTGCAGCCAAGCCTGGGGGCGTCTTCAAGGCGAATCTGGTTCTCCAGCGCCGCGGGCACCAGGATATCGCAGTCCAGTTCGAGTAGCTCCGCATTGCTTATCTCTTCCGCCCCGATTTCGCGCCAAAGGAAGCAGTTGTGGTTTCTTTTGCAGGAAAGGGACGCTTCAACGTCGAGCCCCCTGGGATCGTACACACCGCCTCTCGAATCACTTATGGCCACTACCCTGGCCCCTGCCTCGCTGAAGCAACGGGCCGCTACCGCTCCGACATTGCCCGCGCCCTGGATAGCCACGGTCACGCTGTCGAGCGAGGGTCCCAGACCCGCATGAGGAAGGGCCTCCAGGGCCGAGAGGAAGACCCCCCTTCCCGTTGCCTCGAACCTGCCCAAGGAGCCGCCCAGCTCTATGGGCTTGCCCGTGACCACCGCCGGGACCGAGTATCCCTTGAGAATGCTATAGGTGTCCATTATCCAGGCCATCACCTGCGGATTGGTGTACATGTCAGGAGCGGGGATATCCGCTTCCGGCCCGATGAAGGGAGCTATCTCCCAGGTGAAGCGGCGGGTCACGTTCTCGATCTCCCGGAGCGACATTCCCTTCGTGTCGCAGGCGACCCCACCCTTGGCTCCCCCGAAGGGGACGTTCACCACTGCGCATTTCCACGTCATCCACATCGCCAGGGCACGCACCTCATCGAGGTTGACCGAAGGGCTGTAGCGGATTCCTCCCTTCGCCGGCCCCGCGGCGGGGTTGTGCACGACCCGGTAACCGGTGAAGATGCTCATGCCCCCGTCGTCCATCCTTACAGGGAAGTGCACGACCAGCTCGCGTTTCGGTTGTTTCAGTATGTCCAGCAGAGCATGATCGACATCCAGATACGGGGCCGCGATGTCGACCTGCCGCCGCGCCATGTCAAAGGGGTTCACTGTTGTCATACTGGCCTCCCGGGATTCTCACTTTCCACATCCTTGGAGCAGCCCCAGCCTGAGGGTGTAACTGGGGCAGGCGTGCCCGTCTCAAGGTGGGCCTGCAGTGTCCGTCGCAGGAGTCGAACACTGCACTCTGCCCAGTATGACTGTCTAAGGCCGGTTGCGCAATCCCTGCCGGAAAGCTTCGGCCGGGTGCCCCTGCGCACGGACAGGTCAATCCGTCCGGGCCAGGCGGCCGTACCTGACCAGGCCGGCCATGGCTCTAACCGCCCGGTCCGGCGACGGGTATACCGGGATACCGCTTTCCTCCAGCCTGGCGATCTCCGGTCGGGCAGCGCCCAGAGGTGAGTCCCGGCTGACAACCAGCGGCTTGTCCGGTCGCCGGTCCTGGGCCAGCGCTGCAACCATCTCGATGAAGGGTATGTCCAGCCGGTGGTGCAGGGCGGACAGGATCACGACATCCACGTTTTCGTCATCCAGGGCAAGCTGCAGGATCTCCAGCCAGGTCCGGTGGTTGTCGCCCGTCTGCATGAAGGCGCCTGCCATGTCAATGGGGTTGTCGCTGAAGAAGGGCGTCATAGCCAGCTCACGTAGCCTCTCCCTGGATCTCGGCGATAGCTCAGCCAGGGACAGGCCGAAGCGGTAGCAGGCAGACGCAGCTATCATTGCCGGGCCGGCCTGCAGCGAAAGGACCGCCACCCTGTCGCCGCGGGGCGGGGGCTGGAAGGCCAGTGCCTTGGCCACATCCAGCAGCTCCTCAGTATGGCCCACCGCAACGATACCCGCCTGAGCGAAAGCCGCTCCATAGGCGTTGTGGCTCCCTGCCAGGGAACCGGTATGAGAGTAGGCCGCCCTGTCGGGGATAGGCCCCGCTGGCTTGTAGGCCACCACGGGCTTGCTGCGCACTACTCTCCTGGCCGATTCCATCAGCCTTCGGGGGTCCTCCACCCCCTCGATGTGCAGCGCGATTGCCCTGGTGTGCTCATGACCGGCCAGGTACTCCAGAATGTCGGCGAAGTCCACGTTGGCCCTGTTGCCCAGGCTCGTGGCCAGGCTGATGCCCAGCCGCTCATCGATGGCCGAGTGCAGCATAAAGGAGCAGACGCCGCCGCTCTGGGCGACCAGGGCGACGTTCCCGCGGGCCACGTCTTTGAACGATGGGAGAAAGGTGGCATTGAGGCTGGCGTGGGGGCTCACCACTCCTATCGTGTTGGGGCCGATGATGCTGATTCCCGCATGGTTGGCGAGAGCGATGATCTCTTCCTGCAGCCTGGACCCCGATTCGGTGCCCATCTCCTTGAATCCGGAGGTGATGATGGCCGCGGCCCTTACGCCTTTGCGGGCGCAGTCCTGGAGCGCGAAGGGGACCGCGCCGGCCGCCACCACGATGACGGCCATGTCCACCTGGTGAGGAATGTCCACGATTGACGGATATGCCTTCAATCCGAGTATCTCGGGACTGTAGGGGTTCACTGGATACAGCGGCCCATCGAAGCTGCCTTCCAGCAGGCTTTCCATGCAGCAGTAGCTGATCTTGTGGGGTGAGTCGGACGCACCGATGACCGCAGCGGATCGCGGGTGGAATAGAGGCGTCAGTTCCATGCTGGTGGTTGGGTGGGGGCCCCCGACCTTCCAGGGTGACCCCTGCGAGCCCCAGCCATGATACCAGCCAGCGGGTCCAGGTTGCCACTGCTGGATGGCGGGCTGTGGGAATCACCACGGGGTGCACGTGGACAGGCCGGTCCCGTTTCGTGCCTGGTGCTTCGATATTGGCTGGGTTTTGGCGGTCCCCCTGGTCGGGATCAGACATGACCCCGACTACCAACTATTTCGCACGTCGGCTTCCTCCCCTGGCTGGGGCAGCTAGAAGAAGAGGGGACTGTTCGCTACCGCTACGGGCGGGTGATCTGCCTCCCCAGAAAGACCGCAGCCTCGCACCAGAGTCCTTCGGCCACCGACGCCGCATGGAGTCAAGACCTCTAAGTAACTGTCATGCAATAAGTATTGCAAGCTGTGGGCATTTCGTGGTATACTTGGAGCATGGATACAAAGAACATAGAGGCAAGTCTGATCAAACAGCGATTCGAGTTTCTGGCAGGCTTTCTCGATGAGCGACTGCGAAGGCTGGTGGCGGCAGC
>Ga0180431_10004859_pt1 | contig 16658 bp, 10 predicted proteins | sample SS_ome_11_FD_132459 | JGI IMG/M metagenome (GOLD analysis project Ga0180431, IMG submission 132459) | Hypersaline lake sediment archaeal communities from the Salton Sea, California, USA - SS_1_MS_1 metaG | ecosystem: Environmental > Aquatic > Non-marine Saline and Alkaline > Hypersaline >... | reverse complement strand
GGCCCAGGAAGGACAGGCGGGCCAGGCCCAGGAAGGACAAGCCGGACAGGCCCAGGAAGGACAGGCAGGCCAAGCCCAGGAAGGACAGGCCGGACAGGCCCAGGAAGGACAAGCCGGCCAGGCCCAGGAAGGACAAGCCGGCCAGGCCCAGGAAGGGCAGGCGGGCCAGGCCCAGGAAGGACAAGCGGGACAGGCCCAGGAAGGACAAGCGGGACAGGCCCAGGAAGGGCAGGCCGGACAGGCCGGGCAGCTCGCAGAGCGCCAGCAGGACGTGGCCGACCAGATTGACGCGGTAGCCAACAACGACGTGGCGGGCGCGTTGGCGCGTCGTCAGCAGGACGTGGCGGACCAGGCGGCGGCGTTGGCCCGGCAGGGCGAGCAGTTGGCCCAGAAGGGCCAGGATCTCGGCGCGGGCCAGGGCAACCAGGACCGCGGGCAGGCCGCGGCCGAGCAGTTGGCCCGGGCCGACCAGCAGGCCGGGCAGGCCGCCCAGGACATGGCCGGCGGCCAGCAGGGCGGCCAGCAGGCCGGGCAGGGCGACCAGGGCGACCCGCCCGCCCCGCCGGATGCCGCCCAGCAGGGCGGGGGCATGCAGGGCCAGCCCCAGGACGGCGGCCAGCAGGCAGGCCAGGAGGCAGGCCAGCAAGGCGGTCAGCAGGCGGGCCAGCAAGAAGGCGGCCAGCAAGGCGGACAGCCTCAGGACGGCGGCCAGCAGGGCGGCCAGGAGGGCGGCCAGCAGGGCGAAGGGGCTCAACCGGGCGACCCGGCCGGGGGCGGTGAGATGCCCGGCGAAGGACAGGGCGAGGGTCAGGCCCAGGGACAGGGCGAAGGACAAGGCCAGGGCGAAGGACAAGGTGAAGGACAGGGACAGGGTGAAGGCCAGGGACAGGGCGAAGGACAAGGTGAAGGACAAGGCCAGGGCGAAGGACAGGGCCAGGGTGAAGGACAGGGTCAGGGCGAAGGACAGGGCCAGGGCGAAGGACAGGGCCAGGGTGAAGGACAGGGCCAGGGCGAAGGACAAGGCCAGGGTGAAGGACAAGGCCAGGGTGAAGGCCAGGGACAGGGCGAAGGACAAGGCCAGGGCGAAGGACAGGGCCAGGGCGAAGGCCAGGGACAGGGCGAAGGACAAGGCCAGGGTGAAGGACAAGGCCAAGGCGAAGGACAAGGCCAAGGTGAAGGCCAGGGACAAGGACAGGGGCAGGGCCAGGGACAAGGACAGGGGCAAGGACAGGGGCAGGGACAGGGACAAGGCCAGGGCCAGGGACAAGGACAGGGCCAGGGGCAGGGGCAAGGCCAAGGGCAGGGCCCCGGTTCGCCCGGCGGGCAGCCCTCTCAGGGCGCCCAGCCCGCACAAGGCGCCCAACAGGGCACCCCTGCCGCCGGACAGGCCGCCGAGGCCATGGGCCAGGCCGCCCAGGCCCTGAACGAGGCCGCCAACCTCCTCCAGGACGCCGGACAGGCCGACGGACAGGCCCAGGACGCGATGGCGGGCGGCACGCCGGCGCCGGGACAGTCCCTGGTCAGTGGTGAGGCGATGGCCGACGCGATGGGCGCAACGGCCGCGGCGGCGGCGACGGGGGCGGCGGCCGACGCCCAGGCGGCGGCGGGAAGCCTTGGCGACCTGGCCTCGGCGGCGCAGTCTGCGGCCGCGGCCCAGGGCGTCAACGCCGGGCAGGGCCAAGGGCAGGGCCAGGGGCAAGGCCAGGGGCAAGGCCAGGGGCAGGGCCAAGGGCAAGGTCAGGGCCAGGGCAACACCCCCGGGCCCCCGGGCCAGGGCAACCCCCGCGGCAGAGGTTTCGGCAACGGAAACCTCGCGCTGATGGACGTCACGGGCAAGGCCGGCTCGAAGGTCAAGTGGCAGGGCATGCGGGGCGACTGGACGCGCCTGAAGAAGAACCTGGACGACAAGATCCTCCAGGCCAGGGGCCACGTCGCCCCCAAGGAATACAGGGAGCTGGTCAAGCGTTACTTTGCGGCCAGGGCCAGGGCCAAGGCCGCCGGTGAGAAGGACTGATGACTACACGACGAGTGAAGGCGTGTTCCGGCGTGTCGCCGGCGCTGCTGCTGGCGATGTCGGCCGTGCTTGCGGGTATGGGCGCCTCGCCGGCGCGGGCGGACAAGGCCTCGGCCGCCCTGGCCAAGTTCAAGAAGCCCGTCGAGCAGTCGGTTGACCGTGCGCTGGCGTTCCTGGCCAAGCAGCAGATCGGCGCCACCGAGGCCGACCGCGCCCGCGCCCGCAAGGGCAGCGTGGACCTGACCGGCGCGTTCGGGGCGCGCATGAAGGGCAACACGGGCATCTCGGGCCTGTGCGTGATGGCCTTCCTCGCCGCAGGACACACCCCGGGACACGGACCCCACGGCGAGGTGATCGACCGCGGTATCGACTACCTGCTCCGCACGCAGCAGACCAACGGGATGCTGACGACCAGGAGCGGCAGCCACGGGCCCATGTACGCCCACTGCATCGCCACGCTGACGCTGGCGGAGGTCTCGGGCATGGTCGACCGGAAGCGCCAGAAGGTCATCGACGCGGTGCTGCCCAAGGCGCTGGACGTGATTCTCACGGCCCAGAAGGTCCGCAAGAGTACGCGCGACGCCGGCGGGTGGCGATACCAGCCCACCAGCCGCGACAGCGACATGTCGCTGACCGGGTGGGCGGTCATGGCGCTTCGGGCGGGTCGGCTCAACGGGGCGGCCGTGCCCAAGGAGGCCATCAATCGCGCCGTCGACTACATCCTCAGGTGCCGCTACAGGGACGGCGGCTTCGCCTACCAGCCCGGGCAGGGCGGCAAGGAGACCCTCACCGGGGCGGCCATCCTGTGCCTCTCGCTCTGCGGCGAACACAAGAACAAGGCCCTCATCCCCGCCGGGGAGTGGCTCTACAAGCGAATCGGCCACTCGCGGGGCGGCTCGCACTACTACTACGGCATGTACTACTGCTCCCAGGGCATGTTCCAGCTCGGCGGAAAGTACTGGGAGAACTGGGCCGCCATGATGTACACCACCATGCTCAAGGACCAGGCCATCAACGGGTCGTGGACGAAGCACAGCGGGCAGGGGCCGGCCTACTCCACGGCGATGGGCGTCCTGGCCATGACCGTCTCGTATCGCCAACTGCCGATCTACCAGCGGTGACGGCGCCGCCTGCGGGGCCCACGATCGCCCGAACTGACCGACTCGGGGGGATGTCCACTTCCCTCAGGCAGGCAGGGCCACTGCAGGGCTGGACGGCGTGAGCGATCAAGCCTCTGTCCCAGGGCGTCGCTGCGCGCTGCCCTGGGCTCTTGATTCTGAGCCCTTTGGGCTCACCCGGCCCCTACCGGCGCTGCTTGCGCTTCGCCTCGTAGAAGCGGATGATCCCTTCCTTGTGCGAGGCCCAGGTTTCGCGGAGTTGTTCGACCGCGGCCCGCCGATCGGCCTTGGACGCCTTGAGGTCCACGACCTGTTTGCGGCCGAAGATGTCGCTGACGGCCCTGTCCGCCGCCACGCGGACGGCCAGCTCGTCGTCCTCCGCCACCGCCGTCAGCAGCGCGTCCATCTCGCGGAAGACTCGGGCCCTGCCGATGACGGCGGCGGCGGCGGTCCGGACGGCGGGGCGCTTGTCGCCGCCCAGTGCCCGGGCGATGTGGGCGGTGGCCTCGGGGGTCCCGATGCGCCCCAGGGCGGCCAGGGCCATCCGCGCCGCCTCGAGATGCGTTCCGTCGACCTCGGCGGCCAGGCCCGACACGTCGCCGTCGGCTTCGAGCTGGCTGATCCGCTTCTCGTAGTCCTTTCCGGACGCCCCGCCGGCGCCGTCGTACGTCACGTATCGCACGACGGCCACCACGGCCAACACCGCCGCCACCCCCAGCATGATCTTCTGCCGCTGAGACATGTCTGTTCTGCGTTCGGCCTGGACGGTCGGATTGCCGGTGGGGCCCGGCACCCCACGTGCCGATGCGTATTATCCCCGGTTCGGCGCGACGTGCAAGGCGCGATTCGGCGGGCTTGACTGGGGCGCCGCTGCGGTCGAGAATCGACGACTGACGGGAGATTGCCATGGAGATACGGTGCTATCGCACGATCGTCTGGTCGCTGGCGCTGGTCATCGCCGCGGAAGCCGCGCCGGCCGGACCGCTCCTCGACCCGACGCCGAAGGACGCCCAGAAACCCTACAGCCCCGCAGCCGACCAGCGGGTGGAGGTCAACCCGCCGCCGTTCATCTGGGTCCCGGCCGCCCGCAAGGCCATGTACGCGCTTCAGGTCTCGCGGTCGAAGGACTTTCCCGCCGCCGGGACGCGGACGTTCGGCAAGATCGCCACGTCCGTTTTCGTGCCGTCGAAGCCTCTGCCCGCGGGGCGGTGGTTCTGGCGGTACGGCGTGGAGACGCCGGACGGGGTGGTTTTCGGCAAGGCCCGCCCGTTCACGGTGCCGGCGGGGACCCGCGAGCTGGCCTTCCCCGATTTCAAGGCGCTCGCCGCCCGGATTCCGAAGCGCCGCCCGCGCGTGCTGTTTGCCGGCAAGCACCTCGAGCGCATCCGCGCCGCGGCGCGCGGCGAGCTGAAGGGCGACGTCGAGAGGTTCGCCCGCTCGTGCCGCCGGGCCGTCGGCCGGGACCTGGTCGCCGAGCCCCCGCGCCCGCGGTCCGGGTCGGCCCGCGTGACCGTCATGCGCACCACGCGCCCGCCCATGGACCGCATGGAGGACTGCGCTCTGGCGTACCTGCTGACCGGCGACAAGGCGCTCGGGCTCGAGGCCAAACGCCGCATTATCCACTTCTTCTCGTGGGACCCCAAGGGCTCGACCGGCCTGTGGAGCTACGACGAACCGGCCATGTGGATGATGATGCGGGGCATCCGGGCCTACGACTGGACGCATGACCTGTTCGCGCCCGCCGAACGCGCCAAGGTCGAGCCCGTGATGAAGGAGCGTGCCCGGCAGTTCTTCGTGCACCTGAAAGACAAGCGCCGCTTCGAGACCAACCCCTACGAGTCCCACGCCGGACGCATGCCCGGCTTCCTGGGCGAGGCGGCGATCTGCTTCGCGCACGCATGGCCCGAGGCCGCCGGGTGGATGGAGTACGCCACGCTGCTGTACATGACGTCGTACCCGGCGTGGGGGGGCGACGACGGGGGCTGGCAGGAGGGCCCGGGGTACTGGTCGGCCTACATGAGCTTCGCGTTGCACTACGTGGTGGCCCTGCAGAACGCCACCGGCGTGGACCTGATGACCAAGCCGTTCTTCCGCAACACGCCGTACTACGCGCTGTACTGCGCCACGCCCTACCACGAGCACCGGCCCTTCGGGGACGGCGCCTGGTCGAGCCCCGCCGGGCTCGGACGCACGCTGTACGCGTTCGCCTCGCTGCTGGACGACCCGTACCTTCGCTGGTACCACCAGGCCAGCGGGCGGTCCGCCGGGCGGGACCTGCTGACCCTCGCCACGTACAGGCCCGACCTCAAGCCCAAGGCCCCCTCCGAGCTGCCGCAGGCTCGCGCGTTCCCCAGCGTCGGACTGGCGGCGCTCCACACCGCGCTCGGGCAAAAGGACAAGGACATCACGCTGCTGTTCCGGTCGAGCCCGTTCGGCAGCGTGTCTCACGGACACGCCGACCAGAATGCGTTCGCGATCGAGGCGTTCGGGCGCGGCCTGGCCCTGGCGACGGGGTACTACCCCTGGTACAGCTCCCCGCACCACCACCAGTGGACCCGTGACACGCGGGCGGTGTGCAGCGTGCTGGTCGACGGCCGCGGGCAGGTCGTACGCCGTTGGCAGTCCAAAGGCCGAATCGTCGCCTTCCGGACCACCAAGGACTACGACTACCTCGCCGGCGAGGCCGGCGAAGCCTACGGCGGGCGGCTCAAGCGCTTCCGCCGACATATCGTCCACGTCCGCCCGGGCGTGTTCGTCATCTGTGACGATCTCGTCGCGGCCAAGCCGGCCACGTTCCAATGGCTGCTGCACGCCCACGACCGGGTCCGCCTGGACGGCAGCGTGCTGCGTGTCCGTCGCGACCCGGCCGCCATGGACGTCCACATGCTGCTGCCGAAACAGCCCGTCCTGTCGCAGACCGACAAGTACACCCCCGAGCCCGAAGCCCACAAGCACAAGCGGCGGGACTACAAGAACACCTGGCACGTGACGGTCTCGACGAAAGACCCCGCACCGGCCGCGACGTTCCTCAACATCCTGGTCGTCCGCCGCAAGGACGCACCGCCCGTCCTGTCCAAGGTGAGTCTCATCGAGGGCAAAGGCGAGATCGGCGCCGAACTGAGGCGCCCCGACGGAAGGGTCGACCGGGTTATGTTTGGCACGTCCGCCCGCGACCCCGTCCGCATCCTGCTGGGCCGGTGAGGCGCCGGCCGATCCCAGTCGGGGTTGATGATCCACAGGGCGAACGGTCCCGAGCACGACGACCCCAGGGTGGAACCCGGGGGCGTTGGATGTCACGTCGTCGTCGTTGTTTCGTGTGGTTCGTGGCCTACTTCTCGGCGCGTGCGTGCGCGGCGCCTGTGGGCGAAGACGCCGCGACGCGGGTCTCGACGCCCGTGATGTTCTTCGGGTCGACGTCGAACTCAGGCCAGACGATCTCGCCCTTCATCTGGGCCGCCACGTTCCTGTACGCGCTCAGCTCGTTCGAGTTCATGTCCAGCCACATCACGATTGTCCGGAAGTCTTGGGCGGTGAACTTTCCCGCCTTGAGCGCCTTCTGGTGAGTGGGGTTCAGCAGGGCCTTGCCCATGAGGGAGAACATGGCCCCGAACTTGCCGGGCTTGACGCGAGAGCCCCCGTGCAGCGGCCTGCGGTACCCATGGCCGAAGTAGAAGATGTACTTGTCGAGGCGCCGGTAGGCCATGTCCTTCGGGCCGGCCTTGTCCTTGGCCTTGTGGCACGCGACGCACTTGGCCTCGAAGATCGGCCTGACGTGCCGGTGAAAGCCGAACATGACCTGGTCGGGGATTTCCGTGCCGAGTTCGGACGGGGCGCGTTTCATCGCGAGCGGTCGCCCGATGGCCGGCGGCGCGGCCCACTTGTCTTCGTGGCAGCCTATGCACGCCAGCCCCTCCCCGGGATGCACGTACGTGACCGACCGCATGGACTGGACGGCCATGCCGTTGGCGTCGAGCATCTGGAAGTAGATCGCCTTGCCGACCGGCGCCTTGCAGTAGACGCTGCCGTCGCTCTCGACCGGCACGACGCCCAGGGGGATCCTCGCCAGGGCCTGGTCGCCCCGGCCGATCCGCGGGTTGTTCGCCCGGGGCGTGGACTTGGGCAGGACCTGGACGATACGCATCTGCGTGATCTTCGCGCCCTTTGGAAGCGTTCCGAACGTGTCGGTGACGTACACGTTCATCACGCTGAGGGTGGCGATCGGCGAGTCGGGCCGCAGCCGCTCGCCCTGGTACGTCGCCGTGGCTATCACGGGCGGCCTGGGCCTGGCGCGCAGCGGCGTCGGGTCCAGCGCCCGCAGGCCGTTGGTCACCTTGCACAGCACCTCGCGGTTGCCGAACTCATCCAGGAGGATCGCCGAGTCCTTGTAGTTGCACAGGGTGAAGCTCTCGCTCAGCGGCCAGGCCGTCCCGTACGCCATGTCCGACCAGTTCCGCGTGCCGGTCTCGGCCTCGGGGAACCGCGTGTCGGGCGTGATGCGCTTGACCTGGGACATCTTGTTGTCGTCCGGGATGGTGATGTCGATCAGCACCAGCGACCCGAACGCCTGCCCGTGGTGGGGCCCGGCGGTGGCGATGTACTTCTTGGAGCCGGGGATGCTTCGGCAGTTGAACTCCGCCCAGGGGCGCTCGCGGATGCCCCGCCCGGCCTCGCTCTTCTCGACGGTCGTCAGCGGCAGGGCGTAGTTGGCGTGGTAGGACCGCGGGTCCCGCCCGTCGGGATAGCAGTGCCAGATGTGATGCGCCGCGCTGTGGTCGCGGTCGACGTAGTCCCACCGCGTGTAGACCAGCATGCCCTGGTTGTCGACGCTCGGGTGAAACTCGTTGGTCTCGTGAAAGTCGATGCTGATCATGTCGCTGCCGTCCGGCTTGATCGAGTACATCGTGTACGCCGGGACCGGCCGCCCGTGACACCGCCCGTAGCCGTACCGGCGCGTGGTCATGAACACGAGTCGCCCGTTCGGCAGCCAGCACGGGTCGAAGTCGTCGAAGTTGCCGTCCGTCAGCCGCGTGAGGCCTTGGCCGTCGACGCCGACCTTGAACAGGCTGAACCGGTTGGCCGGGTCCCACTTCTTCGCCCCGCCCGAACTCCAGGCAAAGGCTATCGTCCGGCCGTCCCACGACAGGTCGGGCGATATGAACGTCCCGGCGTCCATGAGCTTGCCGGTGTTGGTTCCGCTGGGGACCTTGAGCCCGGCCGTGACGTTCACCAGCTTCGGACTGTCCGACGTGCAGTCTTTCAGGATGAACAGCCCCCCGCCCGGGCGGCCGTTGTGCCCGTAATACTGGTCGCAGAAGTGGTCCCCGTCGTATTCGCTCTTGCGTCGGCTGGCGTCGTTGCGGACGCCGCGCGAAACGAACAGGATGTCCTTGAAGTTCACCAGCGGATTGGCCAGGATCGCCTTGCGCGTCTCGGCCCGCAGGCGGAGGTACAGCTCCAGCGCGTCGCCGCCCTTGGCGCCCTCGGCCTTGATGTCCGCCACGGCCCTGGCCACGGCTTGCAGGTCCGGGGCGTTCGGCATGGTGCGGAGCTTGGCCAGAAGGGCCTCCGTCCGGCGAAGCCCCACGTCCAGCGGGGTCTTGTCCGTGTCCAGGATCGTCGCCTGGGCGTTGAGGATCTGTTCGGCCGGGAAGCGGTACCGGCCGCGACCGGCGATCTGGGCCTTGATCTGCTCGTATTGCGCCTTCCAGTCCTCGCGGGCCACCGCCGGGCCGCTGACCACGGCGTCCGCGCCGTCGCCCGCGCGGACCGCCGGACAGGCCAGCAGGAGCCACAAGGCCGTGAGGATTCTCTCGAAACGTGTCATCATGGCACTCCTGACGATGGGAGACATTCTGTGGGACCGCCCGGCCGGGACAACGCCCCGCCATCGGACGAACACTACGTATAACACATTATGCGTCAGGCGGATCGGTCCAACAAGGTGCGTTGGGCGCCGGGGGCACAGCCCCTGCCCCCGCGCCCGCACCCGGCGCGCCCCAAGCCCACAGGTTCCATCCTGTGGGGTGTCTCCGGACGTTCACCAATCACCAATCAGGGTCAGACCCCGTTCACGACGTTCTGCGGGCGTCCGGCCAGGAAGGCGGCCACGTTCTCCGTGGCCACGGCCATCAGCCGCTGACGGGCCTCGCGCGTGGCCCAGGCGATGTGCGGCGTGATCCAGCAGTTCGGCGCCGAGGCCAGCGGGTTGTCCGCCGCCGGGGGCTCCGTGCCCAGCACGTCGAGCCCGGCGCCGGCGATGGCGCCGGCCTCCAGCGCGTCGGCCAGGGCCCGCTCGTCAACCAGCGGGCCTCGGCTGGTGTTGATCAGGAAGGCGGTCGGCTTCATCAGCCGCAGGCGTCCGGCGTCGACCAGATGGGCCGTCTCGTCCGTCAGGGGGCAGTGCAGGCTCACCACGTCCCCGAGCCGGAAAACCTCGTCGAGCGCGACCGGCGTGCACAGCCCCCCGGCCGAGGCGTCGGCGTACTTGTCGTAGCCGACCACCTCCATGCCGAACGCGCGGGCCAGTTCGGCGGCGGTCTTTCCGATCCGGCCCAGCCCGATGATGCCCATCGTCTTGCCGGCCAGCTCGACCAGGGGGACGTCCCAGTAGCAAAAGTCCGGCGACCGGGCCCAGCGGCCCTCGCGAACCGTCCGCGCGTGATGCCCCACGTGCTGGGCCAGGTTCAGCACGTGGGCGAAGACCATCTGCGCCACCGACCGCGTGCTGTACGTCGGCACGTTGGCCACGACGATGCCCCGTTCGGCCGCCGCGGCCACGTCGACCACGTTGTACCCGGTGGCCAGCACGCCGATGTACCGGCAATCGTCAAGTCGGTTGAGCATCTGACCCGAGAGGACGGTCTTGTTGGTCAGCAGGATCTGGGCCCCCTCGGCCCGGGGAACCGTCTGGTCCGCCGGCGTGCGATCGTATACCGTGCAGTCCCCCAGCGCCTCCAGGTGCTCCCAGCTCAGGTCGCCCGGATTCAACGCGTAGCCGTCAAGAACCACGATCTTCATCGGACCGCCTCCAGGTCACCGCCCGCCCGTGCTGCCGAACTCCTCTTGCCCCGCCCGGCGGCGCGCTGCTGCGCCTCGCCCAGCAGGGCGAAGGCGTGCATGAGTTTGGCGCCGTGGAAATAGAAGTCCCCGAAGGGCTTGCCGGCTGCGGTCATTGGGGGCTTGCCGGAGTAGGCCTTGGGCAGGGGGCAGGTGGCGTCCATGAAGCGGGCGTAGGCCAGCCGGGCCTGGCGGGTGGCCGCGTCGAGGTAGGCGGCGTCCTTATGACGCTTGTACGCGATGAGCAGGCGGATGATCTCGCGGGCGTGCGGGGCGGGGGTGTCGGCCTTGGACAGGTCGCGGACGGACGCCGCGGGTTTGGCGGTCGCGTCGCGGCCGCCCTGGATATACGCGCGGTCGCCGGTGGCAACGTACATCGGCATGTTCCGCGCGGCGCGCTGGAGGGCGCCGAGACCGAGGTGCATGCGGGCGAGCGCTCCGAACTTGGCGGCGATGGCCGGGTCGGCCTTGGCGATGGTGACCGACAGTTCGGCCGCGTGGTGGGCCAGGCGGATCGACTGGCCCGGGGCGCGCTTGCCGGGGCTCTTGCCCTTGATGTCCGGGTCGAACGTGAACGGCACGAAGCCGAACTTCTTCGTCCGGGCGATCTGGACGTCCAGGACCGTATGGAGGATGCAGGCGAACGTCTGCCTGGCCCCGGCGTCCCTGGCGTGCATGAGGGCGGCCGTCCAGAGCCGAAGGTGAGCGCCCTGGTGTGCGGGATAGCCGGCGGTGCTGCCCTTGCGGTCGTCGGCGCCGGTGTAGTCCCCGTGTCGGCAATAGATGGCCCGCGTCTTGTCCCAGTAGTGCGCGTTCCACACGCCCAGGGCGTAGCGTTCGAGATACGTCGGCTTGTCGGCGGCCGGGGCCGGCAGCGCGGCCAGGTGGTCCAGGAACGCCACGCGGTCCTTGATCTCGTGATAGCATGCGGCGTAGAGGTGCTTGCTGGGGCCTTCGAAATACGTCGGGCACTCGTGCTCGACGTCCCACCCGAGGTGCTCGCCCCACGGGTACAGGTCCGCCGGGCCCAGCGTGTGGGTGAACCACCAGGTCAGGGCCTTTTCGGCCTCAGCCTTGTACTTCGGCTCGCCCGTGATTCGCGTCAGGTCGATCAGCATCGTGTAGAGGTCCCGGTCCTCGTGGATGTCGCAGCCGAAGAGCGTGACCTTGTGCGGGCCCTCGCTGCCGAGCCCGGGCGGGTAGTTCAGGCAGCGGTTGAAGTCGTACTTCCTGAACGGGGTGCCGAGGCGGCCGGTGTTGTACGGGCTGGGGCGTTTGAAGTAAGGCTGCGGGCCGATCGTCGGGCGGGGCCGGCGCATGAGCAGCACGGCGAACAGCGGGCTGTGGACCTTCCCGTACCGGTCGCGGCCGTGGGCGATCATGCAGTCGGCGAAGTCGGTGGCGGCCCTGAGGAAGTTGATCTGTCGGGGCCTTTGTGCCCGCGCCGCGCCGGCGACGAGTGCCACTGCGGCCAGGACGGCCGGCAACCGGACCTTTTGCATGGCAGACATCTCCTTTCGGCGGCGCCGTCGGGCGATGCCGAGTGTTCCATCTAGTGATGTTCGTGCGGCGCGGCGTATATTGCAGGCGCCCTTCGCTTCTTGCAGCCGACCGGGGGGACAACGCCGCAGAGAACATCGGCAAAAAGCGCTTGCATTATACGGTGCGACCGTCTACTATTACCTACGTACGTATGCTATAGTAAACCTGCGACCGAAAGGACCCGCTCATGGTCGAGCCGCTGGGTGAACTGCAACTCAAAGTGATGAACGTCATCTGGGACCGGGGTCAGGCCACCGTGTCCGACGTGCACGAGGAGATCTCCGCCAGTCGGAAGATTGCCTACACCACCGTCCTGACGACCATGCAGGCGCTGGAGCGCCGCAGAATGGTCACGCACGACACGGTGGGCAAGGCCTATCGCTACTGGCCCGCGGTCAGCAGAGAACAGTACACCGACGCCAGCGTGGACAGGCTCGTCGGCGACCTATTCGACGGCCGCCAGGAAAAGCTCCTGTGCCATCTGCTGGGCGCCGACCGCGTGAGCAAGGCCGACGTCAGGGCGATTCGCGACGTGATCGGCCGCTCGGAAGGAGGGGGCGCATGAGCGCGGAACTGGTCGTCAACGCCGCGTGGGCGGTGATGCTGTGGTCGCTGTCGGCCACGGGCGTGGTGCTCGTGCTGCGCGGGGCGCGGTCGGCTGTCCGCCGCGATATATGCCGGCTCGCCCTGCTGGGCGTGCCGGTGATCCTTCTGGGGGTGGCGGCGGCGCATGCGTGGCGCCCGCCGGCGGGACTGATCCCCTGGCGCGTCAGCGCCGCGGCGCCGAGCGGCGAGCCGGTTGGGTCGGCCTGCGAGCCGGCCGCGGCGCCCCCCGGCAGGGCGCCGGCGGACGGTACGGCCGTTGCCCGGGCCCGGCCGGGGCCCGCTGCGGTGCCCGAACTGTTGGCCGAACCCGTAGCCGAGCCCATGGCGGCGGCGCTGCCGGTCCTTCCGGCTGCGCCGGTATCGCCGGGCCCGGCGCGTCCGGCGGGCGCCGCCGAGGCGCGGGCCGGACCGGCGGCCTGGGTGCATCCGGCGGCATGGGCGTGGGGCGCCATTGCGGCGATACTGCTGGGCGCCCTGGTGCGCCGTGTGGGGGTCCTGGCGCTGTGGCGCCGGCATTGGCATCCGGCGTCGGGGGCGTGGATGTCACTGACGCGGCGGCTGGCCGGGCGAATGGGGCTCGAAAGGCGGTTTGCCGTCTACGTCGTGCCGGGCCTGGCGCAGCCGGCGGCCGCGGGGGTGTTCCGACCGGCCATCCTCCTGCCCGACCGCCCCGACGCGAGGGTCACCCCCGCCCTGCGCGGCGCGCTACTGCACGAACTGGGCCACGTCGCCGGGGCCGACCCGATATGGAGCCTGATCGGCCTGGGCGCCGCGGCACTGGCATGGTGGTGCCCCGCCGTGTGGCTGCTGCGTCGGCGGGCACAGGTCGAAGGCGAGATGACGGCCGACGACTGTGCGATGGAGAGTGGCGCCAGGCCGACGGACCTGGCCAGGGCACTGCTCGCGTTTGCCGAACGAATCCACGAACCGGTCCCGGCGGCGGTGCCGGGCATGGGATGTTATCTGAAAAGGAGAGTCGAGATGATGATCGATACGAACAGGCCCCACAATTCGAGGGTTGCCGGGCGCGTGCGGTGGCTGTTTGTCTGCATGGCGCTGGCCTTGGCGAGCACGCTGGCGCTGACGCCGCTCGTGGGCGTTGCGGCCCCGGCGGACGTCGCGGGCGCGGCGGAACCTGCGGTCGATGCCCCCGCGGCGGCCGAGCCGGCCGAACCGTCCATCGACGTGGCCCTCGTCAGGAACAGGGCGCAGGAGGCCGCCGCCCGCAAGGAGCGCGACGAGGTCAGGCGGAAGCTCTACACCGTGCGGTACAAGATCGAGAAGTCCGAGGCGCTGACCGCCCTGCGCGAGGCGGCCAGCGAGGCCAGCGAGGCCTACGAGAAGACCAAGGCCACCGACCCGGAGTACGCCGCCGCGAAAAAGGCCGAGCAGGACGCCGACGACGTGCTGGACGCGCTGGTGCTGGCGAAGATCAAGGCCAGCCCCGACGGGGCCGCACTGATCCAGAAGATGAACGACCTGGAGCAGGAGCGGGCCTCGTTGAGCATGGTGTACGCCATCGCCGAAGTCAAGCTGACCCACAGGGATTCGCCTGTCAACAGGGCGCTGGACAAGGACAAGGCCCTTGCCAAGCTGTACAAGGAGTACCAGGGCTCCCTTTACGGTCCAATCCGTGACAAGAACCGCTCGGCCTACAAGGCCGCAAGAAAGGCCGCCCTGGCCGGAATACCCCAGGCCGCGGCATTGATGGAGGAGATGGCTTCGGCGAAGAAGGGCATGCAAGCCGCCCAGAAGGCCCGGGATGAGGCCCAGAGGGAACTGAGGAAGATGCAGTCCGAAATCGAGCGCAACCGAGAGGACCCGGACCCGGAGCTTCAGGCGGCCCGGAAGGCCGAGGAGGACACCGACGACGCGCTGGACAAGGCCTACAACAACCAGGCCCTCCAGGCCGTCCGCGATGCGCGGGACAAGACGCGCAGCGCCTACTCAGCCAAGCTCAAGGAGCTGATGGCCGCCGACCCGGAGGCCTCGGCGCTCCAGACCAGGTACAACGAGATCGACAAGGAGATCGACCGGCTTGAGGACGAGGCCCGGGAACTGAAGAAGAAACGCAAGGCCGCGGCGAGGAAGCCCGACGCCCCGGAGGTTTAGGACCCGGACCCCGTGCACTCCGTACCGTCAGGAGATTCTGGATGAGAAGTGGCTGCAGGCGGCAGCAGGTTGTGGGATCCGCGCTGTGGGTGGTTTGGGTGGTGTTGTCCGGGGCGGGCCCTGTCGATGCCGACGACGTCGACAAGCTCATCAACGACATCGTCCGCCAGACGCACACGCGCGCCGAGGCGGCCAAGAAGCTGATGAAGGCCGTCGAGTCGCTCGCCGACGCCCCGGCGGTCCAGGCCCGCGTGTGCGAGAAGGCGTACGAATACGGCATGACGGGCCAGGCGGGCTACCCGACGGCCCTGACGGCGCTGGAGATGCTCGAGAGAATAGCGCCCCGGAAACTCGAAACGTGGCGCGACAAGAAACTGGCCCTCTACAGCCAGCAATACTATCGCGGGGACAGGAAGAGCAAAGTCGCAAACGGGCGGGCGTTCATCGAGGCCCTGCAGACCCGAGCCAGCCAGTGCAAGCAGGACGATGACTGGCGCAGTGCCGCCAAGCACCTCCGCCAGGCCTACGGCGTGGCCAGGACGCTCAATCTGCCCAACAGGAAGGCCATGTTCGAAGACACGCTTGCAGCCGAGCACTTCCTGAGAATCAACGCCCGGATCAAAGGCCTGAAGGGGATATTGGCGAAGGACCCGGCCGACGCAGCCGCCCGCAGGCAGCTTGTGACGATATACCTCGTCGATCTCGACATGCCGGAGGAGGCGGCCAAGTACCTTGGTGTCGGTCTCGATTCCACGCTGCGCAAGAACGTGTCGCTGGCGGCCAAGGATGCAGCCGAGTTGACCGACGAGGACTTCGTCACGCTCGGCAAGTGGTTCAGGACGCTTTCGGACCAGGCCACGGTGAGGGACAGCAAGGTCAACCTGCTGACCCGCGCCAGGGATTACATACGGATGTACCTCGAGGTCCACACGAAGCAGGACGTCAAGCGGCTGTCCGCCTTGAACACGATGAAAGACATCGAGTCGCAGTTGAAGGCCCTCGACGTTCCGGTGGAGCCGGAGCCGCCCAAGTGGATCGATATGCTGGCGCCGGTCAATCCAACGAGGCACACCATCAGGGGCACGTGGTCGCGAGAAGGTACCGCCCTGGTCGGCTACGACAAAGGCCACTCGAGGATCATCGTGCCGGCGACGGCTTTCGGCAGCTACGATCTTCAGCTCGTGTTCACCGTGCTGTCCGGGGCCGAGTGCACGACCGTCATGCCGGTCGGGGCCGGGCACGTGGCGATGATCTTCGGCGGGTGGCGGGGACCCATCAGCGGGCTGTCAAGAATCAACGGGCTGGACGCCGACGAGAAAGGCAACCCCACCACGATCGATCTCGGGCGGGGGGGCAAGATGCTCCAGGTCGGTGCAAAGATCATACTCGACGCCGCCGTGCGGATAGAGGATGACCGGGCGCGCATCGTCGCCAAGCTGAACGGCAGGAAGGTTATCGACTGGACCGGCAAGCAGTCGGCACTGACGCTGAACAAGTACTGGACCATGCCGATCAAGACGTTCAGCCTGGGATCATACGCATCGAAGGTGGTCTGGTACACGGCGAAGGTTCGGCTGCTGGACCCGGCTGACAGGAACATCGCGTGTGTCTCACGGGACGCCACGTTCAAGATCAGCAGCACGGCGAGCAAGTACAAGCCGCTCAAGGCGTTCCTGACCGGCCGGGGCGCACTGACCAAGGGCTGCGCCATCCACACCGACTCCGAGACCAATCCCTGGGCCATCGTCACGCTCAAGCAGCCCGTCGACATCAAGCGGATCGTCATCTTCAACAGACAGACTCGCTACCTGTCTCGCTCGATGAACCGGGGGTTTCGGGTCTGGGCTTCGTCCGACGGCAGCGACTGGCAGGAGTTGTGGCAGGCGACCGAGAGTCGATCGGCGTGGATGATCAACCTGCCCAAGCCGGTCAAGGCCCGCTACGTGAAGTTCGGCCTGGTCGGCGAGCGCAGGAGCTACCTGGCCCTGGCCGGCGTCGAGATCTACGCCGCCACCAAGGGCCAGGAGTGAATCGCGGACGACGGCCGGCTCAGCGGGTGCGGTCGATTCCTGGTGGGGGAATGCAACACGCGTGAGCAATGCGACGGTGTCTTCGTCACAGAGCCACAGAGAAACAACGAGATACAGAGAAAGACAAAGACAACAAAGAGACAATACTCCTGTTCTTTCTTCTCTCTGTGTCTCTGTCTC
>Ga0180431_10004858_pt1 | contig 16659 bp, 12 predicted proteins | sample SS_ome_11_FD_132459 | JGI IMG/M metagenome (GOLD analysis project Ga0180431, IMG submission 132459) | Hypersaline lake sediment archaeal communities from the Salton Sea, California, USA - SS_1_MS_1 metaG | ecosystem: Environmental > Aquatic > Non-marine Saline and Alkaline > Hypersaline >... | reverse complement strand
ATAAAGACCGGACTGCCGCAGACTATCTGAGAGTGTCGACGGACGGGACTGCGAGCGTTCGGGCGCGCTTCAATATGAAGGCCTATGTCCGGCCGTGGCGCAAGGGCCTCGTGCTGGATGTATTTGACGACGGCCTGCTGCCCGGTGAACAGGTAGTAGTCACCTACGGGGATACCTCCGGCGGGTCTCCCGGCTCCCGCGCTCAGACCTTCTGCGAAGACACCTTCGAGTTCCGCGTTATGGTCAATCCAATAGCGACCGGGGAGTTCACTCTGCTGCAAGACTGCCCCGAGTTGGCTATCATCGCCGGCCCTGCGACGGCGGTCAAGGCGATTGCTCCGACACAGTGGAGGCCCGGCAAACAAGGCACCCTTCTGATCAAGTTCGAGGACGCCTGGGGGAACCCGACTGCAGATTTCGCCGGAAATCTAACCATCGCTGCCGACGCCGACGTCCGGATTCCCTCTCAATTGCCATTTACCCCTGACGCAAACGGCATCATGGCTGTTCCCTTCACTGCACCACAACCCGGCATCTTCCGGTTCACCGTGACGACTGAGACCGGGCTGGCCGGTCAGAGCAACCCGATGGAATGTCAGGAGGATTATCTGCTTGATCGCTTCTGGGGAGATCTTCACGGTCAGAGCGAGGGGACTGTAGGCACCAACACGGTCGCCGACTATCACGGATTCGCCCGCGACAAGGCCTGCACGGATTTCTCCTGCCATCAGGGCAATGATTTCCAGATTAGGCATGACGACTGGCAGGAGATCAACGACGAGGCTAGGAGGTTCACCGTGCCGGGCGAATTCGTGGCGCTGCCGGGATATGAATGGTCCGGCAATGCCGCCGGTGGTGGCGATCACAATGTCATCTACCTCCATGACGATGAGCCGATCTTCCGCTCCAGCCACGCTCTCATTGGCGACAAGTCCGACCTCCATACCGACCGCTTTCCCGTCGAGGCGCTCCATGACGAGCTACGCGACCGCGATGCCATTATCTGCGCGCATGTCGGGGGAAGGCGTGCCACCCTGAGCCGGCACGACGAGCAAGTGAAGCGCCTTGTCGAGGTTTACTCCGCGTGGGGGGAGTTCGAGTGGATGCTGACTGAGTCTCTGGCGCTGGGCCATACGGTCGGTGTAGTTGCGAATTCCGACGGCCACAAAGGCCGTCCCGGGGCTAGCTATCCGGGTGCCGGGCAGTTTGGGGTCTACGGGGGGCTGACGTGTATCTACGCATCAGAACTGACGCGTGAGGCGCTGTTCGAGGCGCTCTACGAGCGGCGCTGCTACGGGACGACGGGGCAGCGTATCATTGTGCGGTTCTCAGCAAACGAATTCTTTATGGGGATGCGCGCACCAGGAAAGCGTTTAGGGGAAATGGAGTTCACTGCGCAAGTCCATGGCACGGCGCCACTTGAGAGCGTTGAGCTGCTCGCTGATGCGGAGGTTGTGGCTAGCTATGACGGCTTCGCGGACCTTACCCCCTCCAATAAGCTTAGAGTGAGCTGGGGTGGAGCACGAATTCGCGGTCGCAACCGAGCCGCGCACTGGACGGGAGATTTGCAGGTTGATCATACTAGCATTCTCAGCGTGGAGCCCTACGCCTTCGACAACCCCACCGAAGGCATCATTGGCGCTGATGCCGGTCTCGTGATGTGGCGCTCCATCACGACTGGCGACGAAGATGGTATCATCGTCTCTCTAGATGACCCGGAGGCAGCGGTGCTCCGGTTCCATACCCCGACATACAGCTTCATGGTGGCCGCAAATCAACTGGATGACATGCGCCCCCGCACGTACAATGCCGGAGGTGTTGGTCTCCATGTGACACTTCGCCGCTTGCCCGAAGAAACTCCTGCGACGGATGTGAACTTGCACTGGCAAGGGGATCAGGCCGGTTTTGTTCCCGCGGCGTATTGGCTTCGAGTACGCCAGACCGACGGTGCAAAAGCCTGGACCAGCCCCATCTTCTTGCGCGAGTAAGCAACTGTGTTACGGCACCGTACACAAATAACAGGGGAGCCGCACGCCCGCATGTGGGCCGCTTGCAGCTCCCCTTGATTGCAGATGACCTTTTCTGGCTGGCAGCGATTTGTCGCCCACAGCCGTTATACCGCCGACGTGTTTGCTACGGACGCACGGTGAGTAATTGAGCGGTGATTTCGGGGCAGTGGTAGATGAACCAAAGCTCCTCCTGCGTCAGCGGGGCCTGGTTGTGGAGGTTGGCCAATTGCGCCAACTTCAGGACGCGGCGCTTGTGCTCATCGTCGTGGAAGCCCATGTCGAGCTGATTATAGACGTACTCGAGGCCTGAGGCACCGCTGTGCGCGCCGGCGGTTATTACGCGGCCCGTCTGAGTGTGGATGATTTCACCCCGACCGAGCGTCTCATAGTCATACAACTCGTAGTTGTGGCGGTCCTTCAGCGCACCGTCTGCATGGATGCCACTCTCGTGAGCGAAGGCGTTGGCACCAACGCCCGGCTGATTGATCGGTATAGGCAAATCGAAGGCCTTGGAGACGTATGAAGCGAGTTTCCAGGACTTACTCAGGTCAATGCTGTTGGGTACCAGGTGCTTTTGTGACCACTCGGCGGAATACTCTAGCGCCAGGATGCAGGAGACGAGGTCTGCGTTGCCGGCCCTCTCACCCACTCCATTGACCGTGGTGTTGATGTAGGCGTCCTGACCCGCCTCACAACAGGCGACGGCACCGGCGCAGGAGTTGGCCACGGCGAGCCCCAGGTCGTTGTGGCAGTGGAGTTCGACGGGCATCCCAACCTCCCTGGCGATGATGCCGACTCGCTCGGCAATTGAATTTGGGTCGTCATAGCCCAAGGTATCACAGTAGCGAAAGCGGTCCGCTCCAGCCTCTTTGCCTGCCACAGCGAAGTCAATGAGAAAATCCAGATCCGTGCGCGAGGCGTCCTCGGCGTTGATACCGGCAGTCAGTGCCCCGCCTTCCTTGGCCGCCACCACTGCGTCCACCGTCATTCGAATGATATCTTGTCTAGTGAATTTGCCTCGGAACTTCCACTCCAGCATCTGCTCGGAGGTCGAGATGGAGAGGTTGAAATGCTCGACATTGGTGCGATCCTGAGCGATCTTAACATCGGATGCCAGAGCGCGCGACCAGCCGGAAAGCTGGAGGTTCTTTATCAATGGCCCATCGCCGTCGTCGTCCGAGCCTGGCTTGGTCAGTGCTACATTCGCGTTGATATAGTTGGCTTCATGTTCGGACAGCGGGAAGCCCATTTCGCTCTGGTACACACCCATCTCGTCGAGCAACCAGTTGATGATTGTCTTCTGCAGCTTGGATAGCGATATGCGGGCAGTCTGCTCGCCATCGCGGTTGGTGACATCTACAAACTCTATTTTTGGCATAACATTCAGTACCCCATTCTGCCATCAGGCGGGAGTATTTGCGTTGCAGCTTGTGAAACTGCAGCATACTGCTCTCAGGGAACTACAACTATACAACTATAATATGGGTATCGCCGTGTGCCGTAGAACTCAGCGAACGTTATGCGTCCGCCGACAGGCTCACGGCGCCACTAGGGATGGGGCCGGTTCGGCCCCCCCTCGTGCTCAGTTGATTCGGGGTTGACGACGTCATCTTTTCCATTTCCACGGCATCCGTTCCTGTAACGAGTATATTATACATCACGGTGCCGCTCATTGCAACCTCAGCATATGGCAAGCCGCATCAGGTCGTCTCCTGTGTGCGCGCGCTCGCTGCGGACGCGCGGCATCCCGTCGCCAGTTGCGAGACGACCTTCTGCACTGTTTGCAGTCGCCCATCCGCCGTCTCCTGCTCGGCCACGGCGCTAACGACTGCACTCCCCACGATAGCGCCATCAGCAACAGCGCACACTGAGGCTACCTGGCGTGCATTGCTGACCCCAAAGCCGACCGCCACAGGAGTCTGGGTGTGTTGCTTTACGCGGGTCACGAGGTCTGGCACCCCCGCGGGCAACGTGTCCCGGACACCCGTAACGCCCTGGTGAGATAGAACATACACGAAGCCGGTGGTACGACTGACTATTTGGTCAAAACGCTCGTCTTTCGTGGTCGGCGCGAGCAGGAATACGGTGGCGAGCTCGCTGGCCGCTGCGGTAGCACACCAATTGTCACTCTCTTCGGGTGGCAGGTCCGCGATGAGTACGCCACTCACACCTGCCGAGACCGCGTCATCGGCGAATTCTTTGAGTCCGTAGGCCAGTATCGGATTATAGCAGCCCATGATTACCAGGGGCGCACTCAGTCCGGCCTTGATTCCCGCGAGCATCTCGAGAATCCCTGCGACACTCGTCCCCCTGCTTAGTGCCTGCTGACTGGCGGCCTGGATGGTCGGCCCGTCGGCAATGGGGTCAGAAAAGGGCAGGCCGACCTCGATGATATCTGCGCCCGCGCCGTCAATTGCCTTGAACAGCTCCCCGGATTCGGCCAGGTTCGGGAAGCCGCCAGTCATATATATGACCAACGCCCCGCGTCCCTCACTTCGTGCATCTGCGAACGCCTGCTGTACCCTATTCACCGGCCCTTGCCTCCAATATTTCTTGCACTTCCTGGCAATCCTTGTCTCCGCGACCAGAAACGTTTACGATCACAATACTCTCCGCGCTCAATTCGTTCTTCATGGCAAAAAGGTGTGCCACGGCATGAGCCGACTCCAGGGCCGGAATAATGCCCTCGAGCCTCGCCAGCCGCACGAAGGCATCCAACGCCTCTTCGTCGGTGGCGACAACGTAATGAGCCCGTCCGGTCTCATACAGGTACGCGTGCTCCGGCCCCACACTCGGGTAATCCAGACCCGCCGATACCGAATGTGAAGGCATGACTTGACCATCCTCATCCTGTAGCATCAGGCTGGCAAATCCGTGGAGCACGCCGTACTTGCCCTTCAGGATACTGGCACAGTGCTCGTCCGTATCAAGGCCTCTTCCGGCCGCCTCGACACCGATGAGTTGAACGTCCTCGGCTGGCACAAACTCGTGGAAGAGCCCCATTGCGTTGGAGCCGCCGCCGACGCAAGCAATAACGTGGGTGGGCAGGCGGCCCTCATACTCGAGGCACTGTTCCCGCGCCTCCCGCCCGATAACCGCCTGGAAATCTCGTACCATCGTCGGGTACGGGTGCGGGCCGCAGACACTACCCATCACATAATGGGTATCCTTGCAGTTTGTCATCCAGTCTCGAACCGCTTCGTTGATGGCATCCTTGAGTGTCCGGCTGCCACTGGTAACGGGGACTACTTCAGCTCCCAAGAGCTCCATTCGGAAGACATTGAGAGCCTGCCTGCGGATATCTTCAGTCCCCATATATACCACACAGTCCATCCCAAAAAGCGCGGCCACCGTCGCCGTCGCAACTCCGTGTTGACCAGCCCCGGTCTCGGCGATAAGCCGTGTCTTGCCCATCCTGCGCGCCAATAGCGCCTGTCCGAGAGTGTTGTTGATTTTGTGGGCGCCGGTGTGATTGAGGTCTTCGCGCTTCAGATAGACTTTGCATCCGAGCTCGTCACCAAGCCGGTCGGCACGGTAGAGCAGACTCGGCCGACCTGCATAGTTCCGGTAGTAGAATTGTAGTTGCTCCTGGAACTCCCGACTGTTCGCGGCCTCCTCATAGGCCTCGGTCAGTTCCTCGACAGCGGCCATCAGATTCTCAGGGACGTACTGGCCGCCGTAGGAGCCGAAACGCCCTGCTTTGTTCACACCATCAATCAATGCAAAACACCTCCACACGCTCTCAACTTGAGTTGGAATATTTATGTGAGGCCAACCCTTAAAAACTTGCCTCTTCCACATACAAATTTGAGACTGGCCTTGTCGGCTTGCTGGCAAAGTCAAAAACTTGGAAAGCTACCACACCGCTGCCCGAGATTCTGGCCGCAGCACCATCAAGCTTGATGGAAGTCACATAGCCCTTGGGCGTGGCTCCCTCCTGTGTATCAGGCTCCCAGTCTAGCCTCGCACCGACCACAAAACCCGACGAATTGGACACTATACTCTCCATCCTCATTGACGTACCAATCGTAGACAGGCTCACTTCGGCGCGATTTACCATGTCGGCCAATCCGGCGAGGTCAGGTTGGGCCCCCTGCCCCACCCCCGCTATCATGAAGCATCCGTCCTTTACCCGTGATGTCGGCCGACGATGCCAAGTATAGTGGACGATAAAGTCATCCGGATCATCCGCTTGCTCGACGGACACAATAGCCCCCAGAGGCTGGCCCTGCTTGTAAATCAGGTACATTCTGCCGCCGGCAATAAGCGCCACCACTAACACGCCCAGGGCAACTCCGAGCCACAGAGAACGCAAACCACGGCGATTGGCACTTGCCCTGCGGCCGATACGAGATTTGGCAGAGGCAACCTCAACAGCGGGAGCTTCCGGAGGTGCAGGTGCGGGCGTTTCATCTTGAACATTCGCCTCGGCTGTGTTGCTGTTGGGCAGCGGCACAGTTAGCCGCGCTCCGCATTCGCGGCAGCGGCCGGTAGAACCAGCCTTGAAATCTGGCGCACTATGTGCCTTGCCGCAACTCGGACACTTAGACTTAATTAGCATCAATCCACCCCTCTCACATTCCGCTCACATTAGCCGCGCACGACCCCATTCCCCAAATATGCTCATCGCTTCCTAATGTGATCAGCCCCAGCCAGAGAACTCCATCGTGGACTCCGTCAGGGGCAGACAGGATACATCCATGCTTTCGCCGGTTCAAGGCAAACCCCATCCTGTTGTGCCGACATCCAGACGCTGCCTTGAACCTCTGTGGTCGTCATCGGCGCGCCGCCGCACGCGCACAACAACCCCCAGTAGCTCTGCGACGCCGGCGCCCGGCGCTTCGCGACTCACCAAACTCGTACCTACGAGGACAGCGTCTGCGCCTGCCCCTGCGACATAAGCTACATCCCCACGGTTCCGGATACCGCTTTCACTGACCAGGACCCGGTCACCCGGCACCCGATACGCCAACTCCGTGAAGGTATCCAGCGAAACTTCAAGCGTACCGAGGTTGCGGTTGTTGATCCCAATTAGCTTCGCCCCGTTCGCCAAGGCTAGGTCCATTTCCCTATCCGTATGCACTTCCAGCAGCGCCGTCATCCCCAGGTCATGGGTTAGTTTCAGCATCGTCTTCAGCGTGGAGGGATAGAGTGCCCCGACGATTAGCAGAATGCCGTCTGCTCCTGCCGCGCGCGCTTCGTATACCTGATACGGCGAAATGATGAAGTCCTTGCGCAGGATCGGGAGATCAACTGCGGTCCGCGCCTCCCGAAGATCATCAATACTACCTCTGAAGTAGTCCTCGTCGGTCAGCACACTGATCGCGGCCGCTCCATTACTTGCGTACTCGCCTGCCAGTTGTGCAACGTCGAGGTCGCCATGGATATCCCCCTGGGAAGGGCTAGCTCGCTTGATCTCGGCGATGATCTGCACAGTCTCAGCACGCAGCGCCTGCATCAGGTCCCTTGGTGTGGGGGCGTTGTCAGCTTGCTGCCTGATCAGGGTCGCTGATTGGGCAGTTATCAGGCGGCTGAGACGCCGCTCCTTATTGCGCACCATCTCCGTGAGTAACGACATCTCACTCGGCCTCCGTGGTATGATCCGCTTCAGCCTGTTGTAGATTCTGAAGCACGCTCTGCGCCACGCCGCTATCTATGCTCTCGGCGGCCAAGGCGATACCCTCGGCAATTCCCGGGGCCTTACCTCCGACATATATCGCCGCCGCCGCGTTATAGATCACAATATCCCGGCGCGGTCCCTCTGCGCCATCGAGTATCGCTGTCACTATCGCGGCGCTAGTCTCCGGATCGCCGCCGGCGATATCCTCCGCCCTTGCCCGCGACAGGCCGAAACGTTCGGGCTCCAGCTCAAAGGTGTGAACCCTCCCGTCGAGAAGTTCCGTGACCCGGGTGGTGCCGAGCGTTGACAATTCATCAAGACCATCCATGCCGTGAACAACCAGAGCATGAACGGATCCCAGACGGTGTAGCGTCTGGGCAAGCGTCTCGGTGAGTTCCGGCGCGAAGACGCCGAGCAGTTGCCGGGACGCTCCTGCCGGGTTCGTCAGCGGGCCAAGTATGTTGAAGACGGTGCGTATGCCGAGTGCTCGGCGCGGACCGATTGCGTACTTCATCGCCGGGTGCAGGTTCGGCGCGAAAAGAAACCCCAGCCCGCACTCGTCAATCGAATCTGCCACCTGCTCGGGTGACTGGTTGATGTCCACACCCAGGGCCGCCAGGACATCCGCACTTCCACAACTGCTCGATACCGAGCGGTTGCCGTGCTTGGCGATCTTTACCCCTGCACCTGTAGCCACCAGCGCCGCCACCGTCGAGATGTTGAATGTGTCAATCGTGTCTCCCCCAGTACCGCATGTGTCAACCAAGTCGGGCGTCCGCGCACTGATTGGGACGCAGGCCTCGCGCATGACCCGGGCGAACCCCTCGATATGCTCCGGCGCTTCGCCGCGGATTCGCATGGCAACGAGGAACGCCCCAATCTCAGCCTCGGAGGCCTCTCCGGACATTATCTGAGCCATCGCCGCGCGGGCGTCTTCCCCGCTTATATCCAGGCCCTCTATCAGCCGCTCCAGTGTTTCCTTCAGCATCACAGCTCACCCCCAGCCGAGTGCTCCAACGCCGCCGGGTTCACTTCGATCCCCGCCATTTGCAGGAAATTAGCCAGTAACTGCTTCCCGCTTCCAGTCATAACTGATTCGGGATGGAACTGCACACCCTCGATGGCATAGTCCCGGTGCCGCACGCCCATTATCTCGTCCATGTCTGTATACGCCGTGAGCTCGAGACACTCCGGCATGGTGCTCGGCTCGATAACAAGCGAGTGGTAGCGAACGGCGGTGAAGGGACTCGGCAGGCCCTTGAAGACGCCCACGCCGGTGTGGAATATCTCCGAGGTCTTACCGTGCATGAGACGTGGCGCGCGGACTATGTCGCCGCCAAAAACTTGTCCGATGCACTGATGTCCCAGACATACGCCAAGCATCGGGATCTTCCCGGCAGCCGCCGTAATGAGCTCGCAGCAGATACCGGCCTCGTCAGGAGTGCATGGGCCCGGCGAAATCACAATGGCGTCGGGTTCCGCCGCCATCACCTCATCAACCGATATCTTGTCATTCCGGTGTACGTCCCTGGCCCGGTCTATCTCGGCACCGAGTTCGCACAGGTACTGGTACAGATTGTAGGTGAACGAATCGTAGTTATCTATCAGTTTGATCATCTTGCCACCTCCACCAATTTGCCGTCTGCTTCCGTACACCGTCGCCTGCACATCAGACAAAGCCTCTCTCCGCAAGCCGGGCTGCGTCTAGAAGTGCCCCGATCTTCAGAAGCGTTTCCTCGTATTCTTTGTCGGGGTCCGAATCGGCGACTATCCCGCCGCCGGCTTGGAAGTAGTAGGTGCCGTTCTTGCCGATGATAGTACGCAGCGTGATGCAGGTGTCCATGCTGCCCGAAAACCCAAAGTAGCCGATGACACCTGCGTAGGGCCCGCGTCGAACCGGCTCGAGCTCCTCAATGATCTCCATGGCCCGTATCTTCGGGGCGCCGCTCACAGTCCCCGCCGGAAACACCGAGCGCAGGACGTCGTATTGGTCGTAATCGTCCGCCAGCTCTCCGATTACGTTGCTGACGATGTGCATCACGTGGCTGTAATGTTCGACATCCATGAACTCGTCCACGGCGACGGTACCCGGCCTGCAAACGCGCCCGATATCGTTGCGATGCAGATCAACCAACATGATATGCTCGGCCCGCTCCTTCTCATCAGCAAGCAGGTCCTCGGCCAGCGCCCGGTCTTCCGCCTCGTTTGCACCGCGACGGCGTGTGCCTGCGATCGGTCGCGTCACCACGCTCCCGTGCTCCTCACGCACCAGCAACTCCGGCGAGGCCCCAATGACCTTTGTATCGCCGAAACTCAGGTAGTACATGTATGGCGATGGATTGATGGCGCGAAGTGCGCGATACAGGTCAAATGGTGCCACCGGTAGTTCGGCTGAGAGACGGTGCGAAATGACTACCTGGATGACGTCACCCGCCGTGATATACTCCTTGGCGCGCAATACGGCCTCACGATGTCGACTTTTAGTCATCGTGGATTTCATGGCCGAGGGGTCATCGGGAATCCGTGGCGCATACTGCCGTCGGCCCTGTTCTGGAAGCGGCAGCTCGAGCGCCTCCACGAGTCGGTCAATCCGCTCAACGGCCTCCCAATAGGCCGCTTGCGGATCTTCGGTGATATGCGCATTAGCCACGATGCGCATTCTATTCATGACGTGGTCAAAAACCACCAGCGTGTCGGTAAACATGAACTGACATTCCGGCAACTCAAGGTCATCGGGGTTCTCGTCAGGCAGGTCCTCGAAGAAGCGGACCATGTCATAGCTGAGATAGCCCACCGCCCCTCCGTGAAAGCGGTCGGGTGCGTCCGGGGGCACAAACTGGTACTGCGACATCAGGTCTTTGATGATGTGCAGCGGGTCCTGACCGTCGCGGAGTTTGATGAGCTCTTGCGAGCCGCCAGTGGTGAGGATGACATCATTGCCGCGTGAGGCGAGCGTCCGGTATGGGGAGCAGCCAAGATACGAGTACCGGGCCACGCTTTCGTTGCCGGCGACGCTTTCGAGGAGGAACGAATGCCCGTTTCCTACACCGCTCAGCTTGAGGTAAGCGGATACGGGTGTGTCAATGTCGGCGACGAGTTCCCGATAGACCGGAATGAGGTTGCCGCGCTTTGCCCTCTCCAGAAAATCTTCCAGCGTTGGCGTGTACATGCCGCATTTCTCCCTTCACCGCCGTGACGCGGAAAGCAGCTACAACTGCGTGTTCATGACTCGGGCCTCCAGCATGTAGGTGCAAAAAGGCCGTCGGCAGCTACTTCCCGCCCACGACCTTGTGTGTGGTACCGCTTCGTCTGATTGCTCGACAGACTGAAACGAAAAAAGGCCGTGAGCTTTCGGCGAACCGGTCCACGGCCTGTATATCTTCTGAAGCAGGGCTCGATAGAACCGGCTCGCCTAGAGCCAGCACCAAGCCCAGAAACTAACTGAGGAACTGTTGGTCGTATGTGTAGTATCCATAGCGATCACTTGAGCGCAAACTCTATCACGTACGCCCGCAGATGTCAAGCGCGTTTCGCATGCAGTTCGCAGCACGGCTCTCATATTCGCCGGCCGCGTCCCGTGTCACTACTGCTTCTCCAACCGCATAACAATCACGTCACCACCGATGGCATAGGTCAAACGGCAGGTTTCGTTCTCGTTTGTGAACTCGTACTGATGCACCTTCGGTCCGCTGTTGTCCCAGTCTATCGTCAAATTACCGCTGCTCGTGCTCCAAGTACCGGCTTCATTCGCTATCGGGTCGCCGTCATCGTACGCCTGGTCGCTGCACCGACCTGTGTTGAGGAACACAACCTGCAGTGCATCTCCATACTGGTCGTAGCCCCAGGCGCCGGCAAGGTTATCAGTCGCCACACCATTTACCCATGCCGCCGTCGCCCGCCAGATCCCGAAGAACCGCGTATCCAGGCTGTTGCCCGAGCCGCTACAGCCTACGAGTGCCAGCGAGGCAATCACTATTACTATGAGTGCCAGGCCGCCCATCTTCATGTTTCTCACAATTCTGTCCCCTTCCACGTAAGTAGAATTCTCCCGTCTTCCTGCGTGATACACTTACGTCCGGTCACCATGTCACCAGCACATTGTAGTACCGGCGGGCAAATGCGTCAATTGTTTGCTGCTCACACTTGTCTCCTCCACTCTCAATCCGTCAACCGGTACGGCTCACAGAGAAACCAACAGCAGAAATCGCGCCGCATTTCCCGGCTCAGCGCCCGAAGCACAGCCGAAAAAAAGTTCGCCCTGAAGCAGGAGATAATCTGCACGATGACCAAGTCTTCCTAAACGGCATCTGAAATCCGACATACGAGAGGGTATAGCCTATGAAATATGCGCGAGTTGCGCTGATAGTGCTTGCTGTGTCCGCTCTGCTAGTGCTCACCAGTGCTGATGCAGCCGCACAGAAGTCCCCAGAGGTCGCTGCCTACAGTCTTCAGACCACTGGCAACGTTCAACTCAGTCTGCCTGTGGTTAGGGATCTCTCCGAGGTGCTCTATCGAGACGCAACCGGGGGCTGGAGCCCGCTCGAAGTGAATGTCATTGAGGACGCCCTGCAGTTGCGGATCGAAGTGAGCAAGATCAAGAATGGCCGCACCATGGTCATCCTCAATATCCCCAGGGGGGTCAACCTCGACGACATTGAGCCGCCCTACGTTGTCAGCTTTCAGGTTGACGAACGCAACTACGGCCCCGTGGAAACGGTTGCTCTAGGTGGCGTCGAGATGGCCCCGCGCAGTGTCCGTCTCGAAGTCAAAGACGAACTCAACATGCTCCGGACCAGCTCGCTGGCCGTGAGCGTCAACGGCCGCCGCTACAAGCTTCGTGACGCCGGAGTCGAGCTCGAGCGCATCTCGTCGCGTCACGCCGTTATCACTCTCGATGTCAACCAGCTTCTCCAGGGCATGAGCAGCGACAATAGCATCTCCATCGGCATTGACGACTATGCCATCGATCAGGATGCACTCAACACCAGCCTCAGCTTCCGCTACACCCCGCCTTACACATGCGAAGACGGCACCAAGATCGCTGTGGACAGTGTCACCGGTAGTTCCGGGTGGTCACAATGGTGGGTGCTTGTAGATGGCGTGAAAATGGACACCAGCTACGGCACCACCGCCGGCTACACATGGCTCAGCGACCAGAATGCTCAGGCGCACTGGGTGCGCATCGAGTTCCCCAAGCCGCGTGAGGTCAGCGGCGTCGCCATCTGGTGGGCATTCTACGAATGTTATCGCACCTCCGTCGCATACAAGGTGCAGACCTGGGACGGCGACAAGTGGGTCACCCAGACAGACGTCAAAGACCAGACTGAACGCCAGTGCTCGGAACACACCTTCGAGCCTGTGACCACAACAGCCGTGCGTGTTTGGCAGCCACCAATGTCAGGTCATGCTGGGCGCGCCGAGTACATGTGGGTATCGGAGATTGAAGTACTCTAGGTAACGAGCCGGCCCGCAGTCCCCCGGGCCCCGTCCTGTGCACGATAGGAGAACGGAACCTGTGACACGCACCGAATTCGCAGTCGCTTTATTCTGCATGCTCCTTGCTTCCGTCCTGGGATGGCCTTCGCCGGCAAATGCCGCGGGGGCTGCCGATGTCTTCAGTATTGATACCACGCACAACGTGGATATCTATATCGCCGCCAATTCTCACGTTCAGCAGGTCCTCTATCGAGACGCAACGGACACCTGGCGCGTCCTGCCCGTCGAGATGACTGATGGCGTGGTGCATCTGAAGATAGACGTTGCTACACTCAACAAAGGGCGCACGCTACTGGTTCTCGACACGCCTGCAAGCGTCAACATGGATGACTGCGAGCCGCCCGCAGTCGTCCAGATCAACATTGACGGCTACAACTATGGGAGCGTCACTAGTCTAGCTCTCGGCGGCGTGGAAGCGGCCCCACGCAGAGTAGCGGTCGAGATCGAGGATGAGCTAAGCTCATTGCGCACCCGCTCACTGCGCGTCAATGTGAATAGCCGGCGCTATGCTCTTCGCGATGCCGGCGTCGAGCTCAAGCGCATCTCGCCCCGTCGCGCTGTCGTGGTCCTCGACATCAGTAAACTGCTCTCGAGTCTCAGCAGCGAGAACATGATTACCGTGAGCATGGACGACTATGCCATTGACGACCGAGCGCTGAATTGCTCCATCTCTTTCCGGCATACACCGCCCCACGACCTTGCAGACGGAACGCGGCTGTCGGTGGACACCGTCACCACCAAGGCGGGCTGGGAAACCTGGTGGGTGGTTGCCGATGGCGAGAAGATGGACAGCAGCTACCCTTCGACTGCCGGCTATACGTGGCGTTCGCTGGACACTCCCGAGCCTCACTGGATCAAGATGGAGTTCCCTGAGCCCAGAGCGGTCAGCGGCGTTGCTCTGTGGTGGGCCTACTGGCAGGTCTTTCACTCCTCGGCGGCGTACAAGGTCCAGACCTGGGACGGACAGCAATGGGTAACTCAGGTCGCGGTAGAGAAGCATACAACGCAACAGTGCTCCCAACACGTCTTCGGGCCCGTGGTGACCAAAGCCATTCGCGTCTGGCAACCTGCGATGTCGGGTCACTTTCGCGAACAGGCCACGATGTGGATATCTGAACTCGAAGTGCTCTGAATTCCCAGCGGAGAACATAGCATCTCAGCCACACCGGTAATTCCGACACAATGAGGAGACATATCGTGAGATTTACCAAGCTGGTAATCGCTTCAGTTGTTCTGACATTGACGCTTAGCACGCTCGCCAGTGCCGGCCCTAGGCGGCCCACAACTCAGCTCTACCGCATCCAGACCATGGGCTCCCTGCAGATATCGCTGCCTGTCGCGGAAGATACCGCGGAGGTGATGTACCGTGATGCCCGTGGCGAGTGGCGCGTGCTGGACGGGTGCATACAGGGCGGCGTACTGCGTTTCGACCTCGACCTTGCCGACATCTGTAACGGACGCACGATGCTGTTACTCGATCCCCCTAAATGGGTGAACCTTGACGACCAGCAGCCGCCCGAGGTGATCCGCTTTGAGATAGACGGCATATCCTATGGTCCCGTCAGCTCGGTAGCCATGGGGGGAGTTGACGTAGCTCCGGAGCAGCTTCTCCTCGAGGTGGAAGACAAGGACAATTGGCTGCGCACCAGATCCCTAAGCGTCAACGCCGCCGGGAAGGCGCACGGCCTTTCACACCCGGCTATCGCTCTCGAGCGTATCAACTCCAGGCATGCCATCATTACCGCAGACCTCAAGCAACTTATGGGGACCATCGGCAGCCAGAATAGCGTGATGGTGTGCATAGACGACTACGCTCTTGACGACGATGCTCTCTGCTGTACGCTTTCTTTCCGCTACGAGGCGCCGCATGTGCTCTATAACGGGTGGAAGGTGGCAATAGACAGCGTCACGGGCAGTTCCGGCTGGGCCGAATGGTGGGTTATGTTCGACGGGTTCAAGATGGATGCCAGCGGCGGCACCACGGCCGGCTTTACCTGGCTCTCCGAGGGCAATGCCCAGCCCCACTGGGTCCGCATCGAGTTCCCTGAGCCCAGGGAGGTCAGTGAGGTGGATATCTGGTGGGCGTATTACCAGGGCTACCGTGCATCCACCGCCTACAAGATACAGACATGGGAGAGCGGCAAATGGATTACGCAACTGGATATCAGTAACCAGAAGTCCGCACAGGTCTCCAAACATACTTTCGAACCGGTCACGACGAAGGCCATCCGGATCTGGCAGCCGGCCATGGCGGGCCACCCCATCGAGCCTCAGTACATGTGGATATCAGAAATCGAGGTCGGCCCCTAGGGGCGGCACTTTTGTTGCCGCATCGCGACGATTACCTAGAAGATAGTCCCTCCCGTCGGTTCTTTTTCGATTTGCTAATACCCGCGTTCTCATGTATAATGAGAGCATGGCATATTATCGCATTAATCCATCACTTGTACTATCTCGGGAGCCATTCGCAGTATGAACTCAAGTACGCTAACACGCTTTAGCGACAAGGTATTACAGATCCTTCGCGCAAACGGAATTGGCATCTTCTCCCTCTCTGCCGCAGATAACCGCCTCTACCCGCAGACCATCAGCAATGGCTCGGCAGAGATTGATATTGATGCCGTGGAACCGATTGACCTCGAAGCAGAGACGCCGCTCGCCGCACAGGTCTGGCGTGTGCTGCGGCACGAACAGCATCAGGTGAGCGACAGCCCTGTTAACCTCTCCGGCTACGACCTTCCTCCTCCGGTGCTGATGCTGCCCATCATCTGGAAACGTGACCCCATCGAAGAGGGCGAGGAGACCATGCACCGCGCCGTCGGCTTGATGATGCTCTGGAGCAAACGCGGGGCCAACCACTTCAATGCCGACGACCACAACCTCGCTGATACCCTCAGCGCGCAGGCGGCGGCATTGCTTGTCGAGGAACAGCTCGCAGAGTTTGAGGATATCCAAGCGGCATTTGTAACCGTGCCCGTCGGTCTGATGCTTGTGGGCACCGACGACCGCGTGATCGTCGCCAACCAGGCGGCGCGGCATATCCTTGACAAGCCCAACCTCACCGGACATTCCATAGCTGAAGTGGACTACGAGGATCAGCTTGCCAGTGTGCTCGATGATGCCCGCGCCGGCCGCATCGCCCAGAGCAGCTTCGTCTCGCCCACCGGCATCAATTACATTGCCAATGGGCAAATCGCTAACGAGGACCAGATAATACTTGCATTCAGCAGCTCACCGATCAGTCAAGATGCCGAAGAGCTTGTAGGACAGGTCGCTCATGAGTTGCGTACGCCTCTGACCGTTATCCAGGGCAACATGCAGACCGTCGAGGCTCTCTTCGAAGGTCCGATTGAGGAGGAAGACAAGGAAATCATAAGTGAGTTCATCACGACCTCACTTATCCAGGCCAGCCGCATGTACCGCATGATTGACGAGACGCTCAACCTCTCGCGCATCCATGTCGGCAAGGAGCTTGAACTCGAGGTCCGGGAATTCGATCTCATCGACGCCGTCAACCAGGTGCTGCTGGAGCTT
>Ga0180431_10004853_pt1 | contig 16665 bp, 10 predicted proteins | sample SS_ome_11_FD_132459 | JGI IMG/M metagenome (GOLD analysis project Ga0180431, IMG submission 132459) | Hypersaline lake sediment archaeal communities from the Salton Sea, California, USA - SS_1_MS_1 metaG | ecosystem: Environmental > Aquatic > Non-marine Saline and Alkaline > Hypersaline >... | reverse complement strand
GGGCTTAGGACATCCGTTTCCAAGAACATGTAATCGCATCATTGTCTCCCTGTACATGCTGGTACTCACTGGCGCAAATGGCTGTTGTGTGTCGGCCTGCGGCGGGCCGGTCTCTGCGTTCGGCCGGCCCCTCCGGAGGCAACGGCACTGCGATCATCCCGTATGGACTCGTGCAAGCAAGTAGTAGCTACGTCATCGTTGCCGTGCGGGGCGCGTTGTGTAGGCTTACCGCCTGATGTTACATTCGTCGCCATTTGACTTATGCCTGCATCTTTCTGCGCAGCGGAAAAGATCAGTGCGTGGAAAACTCGGGATATTGGGGGCGAGAGCGGGGTGAGAGCGAAGTTTAGCAATGCGGCCACGGCTGTGCAGGTGGTGGTGAAATGGTGGCGAAGATGTCAGGATACAGTCTGCAGCAGATCGTTGGGGCCCGATGAGCGATAACGGGCTTCATCACAGGATGGGGCGATCACCAGGCGCAAGAAAATATTGATGCGATACTGAAAGGGGCACAATGATGGAATGGGTGATGTGCAAGTTGTATGTGGGCATGTTGCTGGGTACGTTACTGGGTATCCTGGTCGCCGGTGTCGGAGTTCAGGTGGTCTCAGCCGAAACGGAAGACATGGGTAACGGGTTTCTGCACCACGGTGTGGCCACGCCGGTCAGCAACCACCGCGGCATCGTCGCGACCGTTGACGGGGAGGGCCGCAACGTCGTGCTGGTGTGGCTTTACGACCACCGCGGGGGGTATGCACTGCTGATGATTGAGGCCGAGACGGGAGAGAGTACGCAAGTACCGATGCCGTTCAAGAGCGGCGATTGCCCGTTCTCGTCGATCCTTTCCAGCGGCAACAAGTTCTATACGCATTTCGGCAGCTACTTCGCGGAATTCGACCCCGAGAAGGGGGAGTTCACGTTCTCTGGGAAGACGTCGGCGGGTATGGCCATGGGCATGACCGAGGATGATGACGGGCTCATCTGGGCCGCCACATACCCAAATAGCGGCGTGGTGTCGTTCGATCCGAAGACCCGCGAGCTCAAGGACTATGGACACGTCCACAAGGAGAACTGGGCGCAGTATCAGCGGTACGTGGCCGCAGATGACGCGGGGTGGATCTACTTCGGGATCGGCAACACAGCGAGCCAGATCATCGCCTTCGATCCGGGAACCGGGGAGGCCAAGGCGATGCTGCCGGAGGAGGAACGTGCCAAGGGCAGCGGATATGTGTATCGGGATATGGACGGCAAGGTGTATGGACGGCTTTCCGGTAGCGCAAAAGACAACTGGTACGAGCTGTACAAGGGCGCGGCAAGGAAGATAGGCCCCCATGAGGAGAGCGCGAAGAAGCCCTACATCACCGGCAGTCAGGGACTATTCCACCGCAAGTTTCCCGATGGAAAGGTGCTGAAAAGCTGCGATCTGGTGAATCGCATTCTCACCGTTGCGGATGCGGAGAGCGGCGAGGAGAAGAAGCTGGAGTTCGACTACACGAGCGAAGGCGCGCATATCATGGGCCTGGCGACTGCGCCGGATGGGACGATATGCGGTGGCACGGCGTTCCCGATGCGCTTCTTCAGCTACGATCCGGAAAAAGATGAATGGACGAATCGCCCGGCATACGGTCAATGGAATACGGTGGCACGGCGGGGGGACTTGTTTTTCGTAGGGGGGTATGGGCACGGCTACCTGTTGGAGTGGGACCCGTCCAAGGAGTGGGTCAACACTGTAAAGGGCCAGGATGGTTGCAACCCGCTTTACCTGACGGAATGTGCGCCTACGATTAATCGGCCTCACGATCTGCTGGCACATCCGGACGTTAAGACGCTGGTGCTGGCTGGGACGCCGGGATACGGCTATACGGGCGGGGGGCTGCTGTTCTGGGACCGCGAGAGACGTGAGCCGACGGTGATTGAGCACACCCAGATCATTCCCGAACATTCCACGATGGCGCTGGTGGCGCTGGCGGAAGGGAAGCTGCTGGGCGGGACTACAACCGGCGCGGGAACGGGTGGAGAAAAGAAGGCCGAACAGGCCGAGCTCTACATCATGGATATGGCGACGAAACAGGTCGAATGGCATGAGGTTGTGTTCCCCGGCGTGCAGAGCTATACGGACATGTGTATGGGGGAGGACGGGCTGGTATTCGGCGTGGTTGATGGAAAGCACTTTTTCGTGTTTGACCCGGCCCAGAGGAAGGTCATCCACGAGCAGGACACCGAGGCCGAGTTCGGGTACACCATCTCCCATCAGGGTCCACGGGTATTCGTGCCTGCCGGCGATGAGAAGATGTACATCCTGTTCAGGAAGGGGATTGCACGTCTCGACCAGGCCACCTTCGAGATCACGATGTTAGCGGAGTCGCCAGTGGGGATCGGGCCTGGAGGGGACATACTGAACGGGCGGATTTACTTCGGGAGCGGCTCGCATCTGTACAGCTACAAGTTGCCTGACTAATCGGGATGGTAGCAGACAAAAGGGAGGTCTCATCATGAACTGGCGCAAGGCAGTTGCGGCGGTAGTGACTATTGCGGTGCTCGTGGGGGTGTCAGGCGTGGGATCGGCGGCGGAGATTCCTGAAATGCCTGCGGTGAAGGAATTCTTCACCGAGGTGGCAATCGCTCATGGCGGAGCGCCCAACTGCATCATCGCCGTGCCGACAGGAGATGAGTATGGGCAGATTGGGCAGAAGCTTTCGGCTGCGATAAAGGGCGTCTCGGGGGCCGATATTGCGGTGCAGGATGCCTCGAGTATATCGGCTGAAACGCTGCAGAATTCGAATGCGATCCTGGTGGGCTACTTCGCGAATAACCCGCTGGTCGAGTGGCTGTATGATGAGTACTTCCTGTGTCTGGATGCGAAATGGCCGGGTCCAGGCGGGTACACGATTCGCACCATACACGATCCCTTCGGTAAGGGGACAAGCTTTGTGTTTCTGGGCGGCTGTGACGCAGACTCGGTGGGCAAAGCGGCCGATGCCTTTATCGCCACGTTGCCGGAAAAGGGCGACATTAGCTATCCGCACACGGTGAAGGTGGTACTACCGGATGGCTCCTTGCCCTATAAGCCTGCGCGCGACCGCGTAGAGAAAGTGGTGGCCGAGGCGAAGACCAAGAACTTCCGGTCCGCGGCTGACATCATGTGCAGCGGGGGCATGGAGTACTACCGGACCGGTAATGTCGAGGGCGTCGAGATCTTCAATGAGTTGATCCCGGTGTTGCGGGAGCAGATCATCAAACTCGGCACAGTGGGAGATGCGCGTGGCGCCATCCACCTGGTCAACGTCTGGGAGGTAATCGAGGAAGCACCGCAGTTGAGTGACGATGACCGCCGCGCGGGCACGGAACTGCTCTGGCAGTTCGGCAACAGATTCATCCATGCCGGGCAGATTGCCGAGGACAGCCCGACGCCGGCCGGCAACAGCTGGAATTCGCGTGTGGCCTGGGACATCGCGCGCTACTGGATGAAGTACTACGAGATTGATGTGGGCGGGTTGTGGACCTGGGCGAACACACGCTTCAAGAGCCAGGCGAAGTTTTGGCGGTCGAAGGAAGACTGCCCGAGCTACGGGTCGGCGACAATGTTCGACACCATCTATTACGTCCTGTCGGCGCATCACTACGAGTACTTCGAAAGCGGACTGGCTCGAAAAATGGTTGACTATGGTATGGCAATTATCAACAATCTGGGGGGGAGCTCGGGCTTTGGCGATATTTCCAGCTTTTTCAAGGCTCATCACTGGCCGCAACTGTTCCAGGTATGCGCCTGGAAGTACCGAGACGGGCGTTATCTGTCCGCCTATAATGCTACCCCCGGGGTGTCCGTCGGCAGCAGCGACCTATTCTACAACCATTACTTTCAGGATGAAGTCCAGCCGGTGACTCTGGAAGACACACCGGATATTCAGGTGGTGCCCTTACCTGACTGGGTATATGAGAATCGCGACAAAGTGCTGGGGACTGCGCCGCCGATGATGAATCCAATCCTCGACGCCGACCCCACGCCGGCGCAGGAGAAGTGCTTTGACAAGATTGCATTCCGCACGTCTTTCCGGCCCGCTGACCAATACCTGCTGCTCGGGGGCATATCACATGGGTATCACGCCCATCCCGACGGTAACTCGATCATTACCTACACCGACAACAACGGGCTATGTATTTTTGACAGCGGGTACTTTGTTCCTGACACCATCGAGCACAATACCATCGTCATCTTCCGGGACGGGCTATTTGAGCCGGTGCCAAGGCTGACCGGGCTGGCGGCGGTGGCTGATTTTGAGCAGATCGGTATGACGCAGACTTATCTGCGTGATTATAACGGGGCGGACTGGTATCGCAACATCATCTGGGACAAGGAAAAGTGGTTTTTGGTGATTGACGAAATACAGGCCCGGGAGCCGGGGACCTACGGCTTGCAGGCTGTCTTCCGCACCTTGGGAGACCTCGACGTCGGCGCAGACCGTGTCGAGGCTATGGACAAGGGTACGGCATTTGATCTCGTCAGCGCCAGCCAGGCGCCCATCAAAATTGCGGCGACTATGCCACCGGTAGCCAATAGACATGCGATCGTGCAGACTAAGGCTGCTCAGCTTGCGAGTGACGACAAGCGCTACTTTATAAACCTGCTCTATTCACGGGATACGGCGGAGCGGTGGCCCTATGAAGTGGTGCCGGCAACGGAGAGTTCAGTGATGGTCAAAAGCCCGGACGGATACGCTTTCGCCGGCAGCGGTCGCGCCGAGCCACTTGGGAAGCTGCAGGTGGATGCCGGTGTCTTCTATGTTGAGCGAGACGGTTTCGCTCTGGCCGCCGGAAAGAGGCTGACAGCAGGTACCACCTGGTTCGAGGCGAGCCGACCGGTCAACATTCAGGTCAAGCTGGGCAGACAAGCGATCGCAACCATTGAGGCAGAAGCGAATTGCACAGTGCGGCTGTATGCGAAGGGCGAAGAGGTCACGCTCGATGGTCAACCGGTAACGGCGCAGCGATCGGCGACCGGGCTGCAGCTTGACCTCCAGGCCGGCAAGCACACACTCAGCTACACCCCTGGGGACACCTCAATAGAGATCGGTTCATGGCAGGAGGCCTATGGCGCACTCAACCGACAACACCAGCAAGCGCTGGCGGACATGGACGTGAAAGATGTGAGCGGTGAGCCGAAGACCGCGGCGTGGCAGGTTGAGAACACCACGCCTTCGGTCAAAGCAGTTTACGTTGATGAGGAGGGCGAGGTGGTCGGAAACCTTACCCCCAGCGGGGAACTGGCGCACTGGGCGGAGGCTTCGCGCGGCTCGCTGAGCCTGTGGAGACTCAGCGATGACAAGCCCGAGACCTATGTGTATGTGCCCAGCCGGAATCCATGGGCCGGGCAGCTGCCCAAGGACGTGGGGGTGCAGTGGAGCCTTCCGGTGCAACTCGGTAGCCTCCATGTCGAGTATGCACCCAACTATCCACTACCGCCGGGTGACGGCCAAGCGGTGCAAGCCTGGAACGGGGACGACTGGCACGACGTGGACGCTGAGGTTCGCGCCAATCCGGATAATCCTAATGAGTGGACCTTCAACTTCGAGCCTATAACGACCACACGCATCAGGGTCCTTGTCACGAAGTGCGACGGACAGCCCGGTTTCGCCGAACTCAAGGTATTTGCGATCCCACATGTGACCCGGGCCAAGGACTTCCGCGTTCCGCTGAGTACGAAAGACCTGGCCGTGCTCGATTTGGATGGAGACGGCAAGGATGAGGTGATTGCCATCGCGGGAACGTCCGTGAAGTGCCTCAACGGTGCGGGGCAGGTGGTTTGGGAACAGCAGACCGAAGGCACTGCTACGACTGTGGACGCCTATGACCTGGATGGCGACGGGCATGGAGAAGTGGTGGTGGGTGACGATGCTCACAAGCTCTACTGCTTCGACTACCAGGGCAAAGAGCGCTGGAGCATTTTGACGCCGGCGGATTCATATAGTCCCGTCATCGAGCCGAAGACGGGCGCAGTGGGAGTGGTGCGCTGTGCCGATATTGACGGCGACGGTGACGGTGAAATCGTCATGGGAAGCCACAACTGGCTGGACTACGGCCTCGACCACGAGGGCAAAGTGCTCTGGAAGCGTGTCAATGTGCATAAGCCGACCTCCATTGCGTTCGCGGCGCTAGGTGACGGGACACTGGGCTCGCTGGTTGGGTCCACCTACAACTCCGCGAGCTTCTATGGTCCGGGGGGCGAGGGGCTGATGGGGATCAGTGTGGGCTACCACGGGGCCGCAATGAGTGTGGCCGCCGCCGACATGGACGGTAACGGGCTGCCCGAGCTTGCCGTCGGCTCCCGTGTGGGCGGGCTCCATGTTCAGGAATACAAGTCGGACAAGCTGTGGGAGAAGTTTATGGGTGCCGAGGTCACACAGATTGCGATGGCCGACCTGAGCGGTGATGAGAAGCTCGAGCTCGTCGCGGGCTCGAAGAACTGCTACCTGCTGGCTGCTGATGTGGATGGCAACATCCTGTGGAACTGCAATGTCGGGGGTGCGATACTCGACCTTGCCGCCGGGGATATTGACGGCGACGGTAAGCCGGAGATCGTCGTCGGCACCGAGGGCGGTATGGTGCGGGTGATTAACGCGGCAGGCAAGATCATGGGCACCCTGAGGACCGGCGGCAATGTAACCGTTGTAGCACTCGCCGACCTCAATGGAGACGGCATGATGCAGATCGTGGCCGGTGCCGATGATGGGTACATCTACGGTGAGGTGAAGTAGGTCCGGCGCGCCCGCGTAGTTCGCCAAGGCGTGCGTACCCCCGAACTCGGAGGTCAGGCGCGAGCGTGGGCTTGTTGAGAGGCTAGAGATAGCCCATGGGATCTACGGGGCGACCATCGCGGCGGACCTCGAAGTGGAGGTGGTCGGATGTGGCAAAACCTGTCGCTCCGCAGCGGGCCAAGACGTCGCCGCGCGCGACAGTCTGGCCTTTGCTGACCTGCAGGCTGTCCGCCTGACAATGGCCGTATAGTGTGGAGATGTCGCTGCCGTGGTCGAGGACGACGCAAACGCCGTAAGCGCCGCGCCAACCGGCGGAGATGACGCGGCCAGCGGCGGCCGCCCTGATAGGCGTCCCACCAGCCCCCTCAATGTCAATCCCCGTATGCAGTGTCCTGCGGCCGGTTATTGGATGTTGTCTCATGCCATAGGGCGATTTGATGCGGCCCTTCATTGGCCACGAGAGCGCGCCTTCGGGTTGCCCCTCGTGCGCCACGTGTAGCGGTTCGTCGTCGGTTTCGGCACCGCTGTGTCGAGGAGCTACGGCTCGGGAATCGGTGGGCGTCGCCCTGGCTTGCGGCTTGGGCTGGAGTGCGAGGTCATCTGGCCTCATGCGGTGAGCGTTACAGCGCCAACTGGCAATCCCCAGCCCTGACAGGAGGAAGTCCTATGTTCAACCGGCGACTGCACACCAATACCCGGGCCGAATTCGCTCCAGGCAGATCTCGCACATGCACACCTGCTCGTGCCCCCGCGATGACCTTGGTCGTGCTCGCGCTCGTGGCTTTCGTGACGAGGGCCTGCGCCCAGGAGATGGCCTATTCGTGGCACTCCCCTCACCGCGCGGCAAGGGTCGCGGACCTCATCCCCGGCAGAAGGATACCCATACCGGCGGCGCAATCGGGGTGGCGATCCATAGTGAGGCAGCGCGGGGCGATGAAGCACTGAAAGGTGGGAGAGCAGTTTGATGTCGTGGTTAGTGCTACTGATCGGGCGGAAGGGCCGCCACCAACTTCTTGACATACGCCATGGTTCTGTGCTGCTGGGTTCGGAGCAGCCAACGAAGGCGCGTCCCCATTACCGTCACGGTGTCTTTGCGCCATCGGCAGTAGTCCGCGATCACTACCATCCCGGGCTCCGGTATGCCAGGTTCATCGACCTGAGATGTCTCCACCATAAACTGCTCGCAGCACCAGGCAATCTCCGCTCCCAGGGTTGTCCGATAGCCGCCATTCTCTCTCTTTACCCGAGCTATCTCGTGGGCGCGCTCTGGGTGCCTATGAAGAAAGGACTTTTCCCCTAGGTAGGAGCGAGCAAGCACGACATCGTAGAGGGTACTCAGGGCTCTTCTGGTAAGGGTTGGCGATCTCCTTTGCCTGGCCAGCTCCAATAGGAGGTATGCTTGTATAGTCACGCCATATTCCGGAGATGTCTCCCAGATATAGGACCGTGTACTGAGCGTCTGCGCGTCTATCTCCGTGCCCGGCTTGAAGCGCTCCGCATACTCGGCTAGCGAAGCACAGAGGTAATCGCCCAGCGTGTCCGCATTCCTATCTGAGGAGTTACTGTAGGTCAGAATTGTATCTATCTGGGCTCTGTGTTTTTCCACATCTTTCTGCATTCCGAAGGCATTCATCGAGCCGGAAATCCCGTGGAAAGAGGTCATGAGTTGGCCCAACGTATTGCGCACTGGAACCGGCAATCCGTCTGACGCCAGCCTGAGGGTTATATCCTCGTCTCCAGGTAAGAAAGGAGCCCAGTCAACCGCTAAGGTGGGCTGCTGAGCCGCCACGTACATACGGCATGTCAAGTTCACCACATTGCAAGTGAATGTGAAGCTTCCATCAGCCTGGGTCCTCGCTTTTTGGATTACCGTTTCCCAGTCGGGGCGGTTGTACTGCACCAGCACTTCCACCTCCGCCAGCGGCTGCCCATCGGGCCCCAGGACCTTGCCCTGAACCGTGACGGTGTGGCCGGTTTGCGGCTGCGCGGCTTCTTCGCCGGCTTGGGCAAGGAGGATCGGGTGCGTGACTGTCTCATCGGCGGGGATGGCGCGGACATGTACGGTGCCCACCAGCACCATCGCGGCCATGGCGGAGAGGGCCAGTATCGTGTGCGCCTGCCAGGAGAGGTGCAATCTCGGCGCCTGTGTGCTCTGCAGGATGCGCTGCACGCGCCTGACGAGGGCTCTGCCACGAGGGGCGCAGGTCAGGCCGGGGACAGGCATCGCCGCATCGGCCCAGTCCACAAGCGTTGTGGCGTAGTCTTCTCGCCGGCCGGTGAGGGCGACGGCCCAGTCGTCGCAGGCCTCCTCGGCGGAGAGCACCAGCTCGCGCGAGATGAGCCATGCGAGCGGATGCCACCACCAGAAAGCGCGGGTGAGCCGGGCCGCTAACATGAATGTCAGGTCGCGGCGTCGAATGTGTGCCAGCTCGTGCACTATCACTGCATCGTAGCTGCCTGGTGCCGAGGAGAAATCCTCCGGCAGCAGCAGCACCGAGGCATTCAGACCGGCGACGGTCGGGGTCGTGATGACCGGCGATGCGGCCACGGCCGGAGAGCTGCGCAGCCCCAGTTCAGCAGCCAGCGCTGCCAGTCGGTGCTGGAAGGAGGGGCTAGCGAGCGGGTGACTGGCCAGGATAAGCGGGCGCACGGCGCGCAGGTCCCTGATGAGATAGATGATGCCTAATGCAGCACCGGCGGCCCACAGCAGTAGCAGCAAGGTCGGCGGACGTATGTGGGGAGTGGATAGGAGGCGCTCCGGTGGTGTGGGTTGATCGGGCACTGTGGAGGTGGGGGAGATGGAGGCTGGAGTGGGGGTGAGGTCTGAGCCAGGAGGCATCGCGGGAGCAGCTTCGCGCGGAGGCGGCAGCAGGGGAACGGCTATAGTGTGGGGCTGCCAGGGCGCTGCATGGGTGGCGATGACGATGAGCGGAGCCGCCCAGAAGCCGACAAGGGCGATGCGCCAGAGAGTGTTTCTGAGTGCCGCCGGCGCGCGGCGGGCGGCAACAGCAACAAGGCAGGTGAGGCCGGCGACTGCGGTAGGCGCTATCAATGCGTCGAGGATCAGTTCACTGCTCATGTTCGCGGGCCTCCCGATCCTGGATCAAGGCTCTGAGCTCGCTAAGCACCTGCGGGGTTACGGCATCACTGTCGAGGAGCGCGGCCATGAGGTCCTCGGGCGAGCCGCCGAATACGCGACTGAGCACGTCGGTGAGGACCTGGCCGCGCACCCGGGCGGCCTGCTTTGTGGGGCGGAATATGTAAGTGCGGCCCTGAGTCGTGTGCTCCACCAGACCCTTCTGCTCGAGGTTGCGCAGGACGGTCAGGACGGTGGTGTAGCGCGGGGCTTGGCTCTCGGGGAATTGCTCGAGGACATCGTACACCGTGCCCTCTCTTAACTGGGTGAGAAGATCGAGGACGGCTAGCTGGAGTTCGCCGATGTTTGTGATGCGGTTGCTTCTGGTGGGGGGCACGGGTTGCCTCCTGGTGAGTAATACTATGCGCGTAGTATTATAGGCAACTGCGGTAGCCGTGTCAAGGTATTCGTGTCGAGGGCGAGTGGGCGAAGGCTTGATGGCTGAAAGTTAGGGCGTGGGGGGGGCGGTCGGCGAGGTCGCGCCAGATGAATATGGCAAGCAAGACCAGAGGTATGAGGGCAATGGCGCCCATGCCGTAGCGGAGGCCGGCGCGGTCAGCGATGAAGCCGACAAGTGCCGGGCCGATGACACCGCCGGCATTGCCCATTCCGGCGAGTAGGGAGAACAATTTGTCGCCCCGCCACGGGGGAAGTGCTCGGAAGTGTAGGCGAGGGCACTGGGCCAGAGAGTGGCCACTGCGAGGCCGAAGATGACGAAGCCTGCGGCAGAGGCATAGGCGGCGGGAGAAATGGCAGCTACCAGCAGGCAGGCAAGGCATAAAACCGTCGCCAGTGATACGAGAACCATGGGGCGGAGGCGGTGCGCCAGAGCGCTTGCGGAGAGACGCCCGACAGCCATGCCGATGGAGAAGCCCATCAGGACAACGCCGGCGGGGGCCTGGGTCCAGCCGAAGATGGTGGTCATGTAAGCGGGTATCCACTGGGCAACAGCAAGCTCCTTGGCGCCGATTAGCAGCATGGCGGCCAGCAGGATGACGAAGAGCGGGCGGCGTAGAAGCCAAGCGAGGCGCCGGCGCTCGGCTGGCTTGGTGTCCGCCTCCGCCAGGGACGTGGTCATGAAGAGGCCGGCACAGACCAGCGCCGGGAGTGTCATGACGGGGAAGATGAGTCGCCAGGAAAGGCCGGAGCCGAGCATCCAACTGGCGCCGGCGGCTGTAGCGACCGCTCCGATCGAGTAGAAGGCATGGAGGAGGTTGAGAGCGGCGGTACGGTGACCGGCAGAGATGTTACAGACCAGTGGGCTGAAGAGCGCGTCGAGAACGCCGGCGCCCACGCCGCCAATGGCCGCGGCAACGAGCAGGAGAGCGTAGGTCGGTGCCATTGCCATTGCGACCTGCCCGACGGTCACCAGCAGCGTGCCGAGGATGATGAAGGGCCTCATGCCATGGCGATCCGCCAGGGGGCCGGCGATGACAATGCCGGTGACGATGCCGGTAAAGGTGACGCTGGCGATGAGGCCCATCTGGGCCTGCGAGAAATTCCCGAAGCTGCGGGCGATAGGGACCAGGCATACGGCGAGAGTGTTGACCTGGGTGCCGAGAGCGACCTTGCCCAGATAACTGCCGGCCAAGAGGCGTTTGCGATGCGCTGGAGTCATTCATTGTCCTGACTGGCGAAAGCGATGATTGCGGAGCTGCATTCACGGCACCGGCAAACGGCGCCTCACGCGCGTGGCCCTCTCCGGCGCTGGGCACAGGGCATGGGAGCGGGGGAGAGAAGGACATGCGAGTGATGGTGAGGATCAGCGGTCAGGTTGCCTGCGCGCATCTGTCGAGCAGGACCCGGGCCGCGACATCGTCAGGATACTGCTCGAGGAAGCGCTCGAGGAGGTGGCCGGCTTGCACCCAGTCCTCGCCGATGTAGGCACGGAACGCCTGAGTGAATTGGTCAGCGGCGGCTCGTGCCTCGCCGGGAGATGCATAGTCCTGCTCATCCATGAGCTCATAGACCGCCAGCCCCTCGTGCCTGCCTCTGACTGTGACGACGTCGAGCGGGCGGTAGAGGAGTTGGTGGGAGGTGGCGTCATAGGTGGCCTGGCTGACGATGATGCCGGTGCCGTAGGTCTTGTTGAGTCCCTCGAGACGGCTGGCGACATTGACGCTGTCCCCGAGTGCGGAGTAGTTGAGGCGCTCAGTGGAGCCGATGTTGCCGACGACGGTCTCTCCGGTGTGGATGCCGATGCGGATGTGGAGGGCGGGCTTGGAGTCCTTGGCCCATTCTGCGTTGAGTTCGCGGGCCTTGCGGCGGCAGAGAAGCGCCGCGCGACATGCGAGCAGCGCATGGTCGGGACGCCACTGCGGCGCACCCCAGAAAGCCATGATTCCGTCCCCAGTGTACTTGTCAATGGTCCCGTCCTCACTGGCGATGATCTTGCTGAGTGCGTCGAGGTGCTCAGAGAGGTGAACGAGAAGGTCTTCGGGGCGCATATGCTCCGAGATAGTGGTGAAGCCGCGGATATCGGTGAACATCAGCGTCAATTCCCTGGTCTGGCCGCCGACGCGGGCCTCCTCGCCGGTCTCGATGAGGCGCCGGACCAGGGCAGCGGGGACATATCGGCCAAAGGCTCGCAGGCCGGCCTTCATCGCTGACATCGCCTCCGCCATCATTGCTACCTCTTTGATAAATGAGCCGGTAGGCGTGTCACCTGCGAGATCCAGACGCGCTATCTTACCTGCTTCCTCAGTGAGCTCGCCCATTGGGCGCGAAATGCTGCGCGATAGCATGAAGGCAACGATAAGGGCGACAAGTAGAACGGCCAGTGAAATGAGCGCCGCCTCGCGCCCGGCAGCCTTCGCGGTCCCCAGGAAAACGGCTTCAGGCACCAGAACCACAATTTTCCAGTCCGCGTGGAACGATGCCGGCAAAGGTGTGAAGGAGACGATGTAACGCTTCGCATTGGTCTCGACCACGAAGCGATTGCTGCCCGTCTGCTTATGCTTATCGAAGGCGACCGCGAGCGCCTCGTCTCCGAGTTCGTCCATAGCGGGCGGCTGGAAATCTCCTGCTTGTCGCTCCATCAACCGGGTCAGTTCGGGGTGGGCGACCACTCCGCCGGCCGCATCAGTAATCAGGGCCACTCCCTCACCATTGACACGCAGCAATGCCAGAAACTTGGACAGCTCGGCGAGTTCGACGTCCAGACTGACGACCCCGATGAACGTGCCGTCCTCGGCAGTGAGCGGATGGGCTACGGTAATCCCGGGCCTCCCACCGGTGAAGAAGATGTACAAGTCAGTCCAGTAAAGGCCTCCTGTCTCTCGCGCTCCTATGTACCAAGGTCGCGTGCGCGGGTCATACTCCACGTCGGTGGACCGCTCAACGCGGATTGTGTGGCCGTTTAGGTCTCTATACTCCCAGGTCTCTGTTGCCGGCTCGGTGTTCCTATCAATCGTCTTCGTAGCAAGGGTGCCGTCGTCCATCCGTTTGACCAGGAGAAAGTTGCCTTGCTCGTCACCGAAATCGCACATGGCGATCCAGCTTTGACACGCCATTATCTCCAACGCCAGGGCCTCGATGCGGTCTTTGCTTACGAGACGCGCCCGATCATCCACCACCGCCTGCGCGGCTGTTTTGACCAGCAGATTCGCCGGATGCAGATGGGCCTCAGTCTTGACGAGGACCACTTGCGCCACCTGCTCCATCATCGTCTCAGAGAGTGCCAGGAGAGATGCCGCATTCCTGCGGTAGGTGTGCCAGAGAATGACGGAGACTGTCAGCACCAGCAGAGTTACCAGTGCGGTCAGGATCGTGACGCGTAGGGGAATACTGACGCGACGAGATGATCTAACTGCGGCCTGCCTCGTTTTCCCGGAAGCTGTACCCAAACCCGTATTCCTCCTACGGTGTGTCACCTGCCGTGCCTCGATTCGCCGGTAGCGCGATCCCAGCGCGGTTTGCATGCGGCATCTGCGAAACGGCTGCTGATACACCGGCCGGCAGTGGCGAGTACGTAGCCGCCAAACCACAGAGAATAGTTTCCACATAGTGGGAATATCCCCCTGCCTGTGCACGTCATTATTCTTACAGCGTGTGCGTTGCCGGGATAGCCATAGCATCTGGGAATGGTCATGGTGCCTGTGACGAATGCAAGCTGCGTTTGGAGCGCTCAGCACGTACAAACGACTTCAAGGAGTGAGGCAGAATGTCCAGGCCCAAAATGGTGTCACAGCTGCTTGTCGTTGTTGTTGCCATGCTGTTGGTGGTGCAGCCATTCGCGTTTGCGGATGAGAACGGAGAGGCGCCTACCGTAACGCTGGATGTCACAGATACGGGTATTGGCGAGGTCGCTGCACAGATTGCGGCACAAGCGAAGACTCAGATCTACGTTACCGAGGAGACTAAGGGCACCGTTACACTGAAGTTGGAGGCCGCCCTTGTGGAGCCTGCCGTGACCGCGCTCGCGGAGAGTTTCGAGGGTTCGTGGGTGCGCGGCTACATCCTCGAGACATCCGCCTCGCCACAGGAGTACCAGACCGCGCAGTTGATTTCGATGATGGAAGAGGTCAGAGAGCAGTGGACGCAATACCTCCAGTCCCTGTCTGAAGATGAACGCCGCGAACTGATGGGTGCTGGATTCGGCGGCAGAGGACAGGGCGGTGGCCAGAGAATGGGCCCACCGGGCCAGAACCCTCCGGGTGCAGATGCTCAGACTCCAGAGCAGGCGGATCAGCAACAGGCGGGTCAGGAGCAGCAGCGGCCCCCTCGCCAAAACCGAGGAGCCGACGGTGCGCCTAACGCACAGGGCGATCAGGGAGGCCCACGTAACCGGATGGCCTTCGATGATCCGCTCCGTGGATTCATGCGCCGGGGTAACGACAGTTCCATTTCCCTGGACCTTGACGACATGCCACTCGCAGAGGCACTGGGCCGTTTCTTCGGTGCCGCGGGTCGGATTTTGATCGCGCCGGGAATCACCGAAGGCTCGATTACGGTACTCGCCGAGGAAGCGCCGATCAATGAAGTTCTCGACCAGTTCGCCGGCAACATCGAGGCAACCTGGCGTCCTTTCTACATTATCAGTGAACGACGGCAGTTAAGTGAAGAAGAGGTGGAGCAACGAACCGAGCAGCGCTTCCAGCGAGGTATGGCTCAGCTCTGGGCGATGACGCCGGCCGATCGGGCGGAACGGATTAACCGTATGGTCGAAGGGATGACGCGCATGAGCCAACGGCTGCAGGATGCTCCGCCGGAGCGCGTCGCGAGGATGAAGTCACGGATGAACCGTAGGTTTGGCCGTATGACCCAGTACAGCGCCAAACTCACCCCGGAGCAGCGCAAGGAACTGAAACCACTCCTGCGCGCCATGGGGCAGATGGCTCAGCAGTAGAGTCGCCGCGCACGTATTCGTCTTCAATGAAGAAAGGACCTAAGATGAGAAAAATAAGCGGCTCGGGATTCACACTCGTAGAGTTGTTGGTGGTGATAGCCATCATGTCAGTGCTGGCTTCAATGCTCTTCCCTGTGTTCGCTCGGGCGAGGGAAAAAGCGCGACAGACCACCTGCACATCGAACCTGAAACAGATCGGGCTGGCTCTGATCATGTACGCGGACGACTATGACGGGGTGTTGCCTCTGGCTAATGAGTATCCCGCGTCGCCGCCTGTGCCTTCGGGGGGAGATCCCCTCGAGTACCAGGGACCGCCCGGCATCATGCACGTACTCCAACCATACACGAAGAACTCGCAGATTTTCCGCTGCCCCAGTGACCGTGACAAGATGTGGGAGATCCAGGGGACCAGTTACGATTACGGCTATGGTTCGCTGGATGCTGACATCCCGATGCCGATTCAGCCGTTGGACGCTCCCTGGGGGCTTGAGCCTTCCAAGGCGATACTGGCCGGCGATTACAGCCCCGACTGGCACGCGCTCGGCCCCGTTGTGCTCTATGCCGATGGGCACGTGAAGATCACTAAGAAGAATTGATGCGCAGTGATGGCCGTTGCCTGGAGCTGGTATGCGCGGAGGTATATTCTGAAGTCGTAGCATCAGCTAACAAGAGCTAGATGCTACGACGAGTTGGCAGAGTGATGAGTACACACAACAGGAGGCTAGTATAATGAAGAGCAGACTACAATTGTGCAGTCTGACTATCGCTATTGTGGTGGCAAGCAGCTTGCTGCTTGCAGGCATCGCAAGCGCGCAGGATGAAGCCACGTTCTCAGTGGAGTTCCAGGGCGTGGAGTTGTCGAAGGTCCTGGAGTCGTTCAAGCGTCTGGATGCCGGCTTCGCCTACACATTGCCTCCCGGTGCGGAAACCAAGAAGATAACGGCATCGCTGGTGGATGTGAATGTCGAGGAGGCGTTGGGGATCGTGCTGGATCAGGTGAACCTGCGCTTTGTCAAAGACAACAATGTTTACTCGATCCGGGAGAAGGCGCAGCGCAGCGAAGCACGGATCAGTCGGCCGATGCCACAGTATGGCAGCCCGATCATTACCAGCCGCCCGGTGGCACCGACGACGGAAACCGGTGGTGCTCAGGCGGCTGCCGGCGGTGACGGCGAGAAGAAGGCTGACGAAGACGAACGTGCGAACTTGCCGTTCCGTGTGCTGACAGTCAGGTACGCCGATCCGGCGCTGCTTGCGGAGCTCTTTGGTGGCGAGATCATCGAAGGCGGCATGATGGGTGGTAGTAGCGGCGGCAGCAGTCGTGGCGGCAGCAGTTACGGCGGCAGTAGCAGCAGTCGTGGCGGCAGCAGCAGCAGTCGCGGCGGCAGCAGCAGTCGCAGTAGCGGCAGCAGTCGCAGTAGCGGCAGCAG
>Ga0180431_10004849_pt1 | contig 16670 bp, 12 predicted proteins | sample SS_ome_11_FD_132459 | JGI IMG/M metagenome (GOLD analysis project Ga0180431, IMG submission 132459) | Hypersaline lake sediment archaeal communities from the Salton Sea, California, USA - SS_1_MS_1 metaG | ecosystem: Environmental > Aquatic > Non-marine Saline and Alkaline > Hypersaline >... | reverse complement strand
GCCGCCTATCTCTGTAGCGGCGATCCCCCAGGCACCGCTTTTGGTTCTTACAAGGGCCGGGCCAGCCCAGGAATAGCCTCGGTTCCCCGTGCTCCGCCGAGCTACCACACCCTCTGGTATGGGACCGCCTTCTTGGGTATCAAAAATGTCGTGACCTAGCCGCTTCATCACCGTAAAATAGGTTGACCAATGGTTGACCAATTTTGCTTCACCTGGTATTTTTTACCCGGTTTTTGGTCTACTTGGTTACCAAGGTTAACTTAATTTTAACTAATTACGGTAACTTACGGAAGGGTTGGTGATCTGCTAAGCGAGTGTGTGTCGAAAGATGCACCGAGGGTTCGAATCCCTCTCTCTCCGCCATCCTATCAGCTCCTCCCCCATTGAGGCCAATGCATTTCAGCATTTTAAAATGAGGTCACGATCCTCACAAGCACTCAAAACACCTAAAGTCTTACGAAATGAGTAATCTGTAGGCGTCATGCGGCTCGGTATTGGAAAATTCATTATCCTTCTCAAGTGGCTTTTTACCAAACAGCCCACTTCTGTCGCCCTGGACATCACCCACCGCTGCAACCTTAAGTGTCGCCATTGCTACTGGTGGAGACAGGACCATCCCCATGAATTGGGCGACGAGGAAATGATTCAATTCATGAGATCATTGAAATCCCAGGGCCTAAGGGCTGCCATATTGTATGGCGGCGAACCCACCCTGAGATGGGAATTGTGTAAGGCAGCAGGAGGGATTTTTGACGCCACCCTGGCCTTTACCAACGGGACTACGGGGTTTCCCGAACTGGACGGGGGCCAATGGATTCTGTCTCTGGACGGCCCTGAAGCCGTCAATGATCAGATTCGTGGCGGGGGCGTATACAGGGAGGCGGTGAAAAACGTGCTCAAGGCCTCCCGGCCCCCTATCGTGCATATGACCATCTCTCAGCTTAACCGTCACGCCCTGGATGAGTTTGTAGAAGAGATGATGGCTCTGCCCGTCAAGGGCGTGGGGTTTTCCTTCTATACGCCAAGCCGCGGCCGGGGCGGGTCGGATCTTCTTATACCCCTTGAAGAGCGGGACCGGGTAATCATGCACCTCCTTGATCTCAGGAAAAGGCATGGAGAGCGTGTGGGATTTACAAGGGCCATGGCCCGCCAGCTCCTGAGTGATCAGGCGTTCAACCAGTGGAACAGCCTTTCCTCCTGCCCCGTCACCGAGAGGGTGAGGTGTTTCAGCTCAGATGGGCAGCCCAAATCCTGCACCTATGGGGAGGATGCGGATTGCTCTCTGTGCGGGTGTGCTGCCGTGGCGGCCTATCGAGGGGCTTTCAGGCCCTTTGATTTCAAAACCCTCAAGGTGATCTTAGGCCTCATGATAGCGGGGACTCGGGTCGTGGCGGCCGGGAAGGAGGTGAGGCCTGGAACAAGGCCCCGGGTCCATGAAATGGGATGAAAAGAGAAACAAATGATTTGGTATGCTGTGCCAGGTGCGGGCGATTTGAGTTTTTTCCCAACGACAAGGACCATAATACGCCCCATGCCCTGGGAAAATGTGTCGGCCCCGAGTCTTGGGATGGAAACCGGGGGCAGTGGCCCAAGTTTTTCCACCCCTGCAAGGGTTTTGTGGAGAAGGAATAGGAAGAGCAAGGGGATTAGTCGTTTTCTTTGAGTCTCCGCCACAGGGGCCCGCTTTTGGTATCCACCACCTCCAGCCCCATTTCCTGCAATTTCTGCCTTAATTGGTCGGCCTTTTCCCAGTCCTTGTTTTTTCTGGCCTGTTCCCTCTCTTCAATAAGGGCCTTGATCCTATGGTCTTCTTCAGGAAACTCAAGGTCCATTACCGCCAGGACGGAATTGACCTTTTCCAGGATCCGCCGGATTTTGTCCCGATCACCAGGGGCCAGGCCGGTTTGATCCATTACCCGATTGATCCGACGGGTGAACTGGAACAGGGCCGCCAAGGCCAAGGCGATATTCAAATCATCATCCATGGCCTCGGTGAATCCATGTCTCAAATCATAAACTTTCTGATCCATATCCGGATCCGGAGGTCCCTCCTTGCAAGAGAACACCTTTTGGACGAACCTGTCTAGATGGGCTACGGTGTTTTTTGCCGCCTTCAGCTTGGGCCAAGAAAAGAAAATGGGTTTCCGATAGTGGCGACTCAGCAACCAATATCGGATTTCCCTGCCTGTGAAGCCCTGGTCCAGCACCTCCTTCAAGGTGAGGGCCTTGTTATCGGCTACACCGGAGGGGGTTTGTCCGTTGATCATGACCAATTCGTTATGGATCCAATAGTGGGCCAGGGGTTTATCGGTGAGGGCCTCACTGATGGCGATGGCGTTCTCATGGTGGGGAAAGAGGAGGTTTATACCGCTTATATGAATATCGTAGGTGGGGCCGAGATATTTCATGGCTATAGCCGCGCACTCCATGTGCCAGCTGGGCCTCACATTGCCCCACTGGGTCTGATAAAATATACCCCTTTTCAGCTCACTGAGTTTAGATCGCTTAAGAAGGGTGAAATCCCTTGGATTCTCTTTCTCGTACTGGTCAAGGTCCACGGTCTTCCCCAGCCTGATTTTCTCCAGATCAATATGTGAGAGCTTTCCATAATCCCTAAATCGGGAGATATCGAAATAGATGGAATGAAATTTTTCATAGGCGCACCCTTTTTCCAGGAGCCGCTGGGTGAGCTTGATCATGTCTTCTACGTGCTCACTTGCCCTGGGATAGTGGGTGGCCTTTCTGATGTGAACTCTGTCTAAATCCTCCATAAAGGCCTTGTAATGGTTGTCTGTGAAGGCCTTCAAAGAAATCCCGGCGCGCTCGGCCCCTTCGATGGTCCTGTCGTCCAGGTCGGTGACGTTCATGACGTGGGTTGCCCGGTACCCCCTTAATTCCAGGTAGCGTCTGAGTAAATCGGCCAGTATAAAGGGCCTGCATTGGCCCAGATGAATGGGCTGGCAAAGGGTGGGGCCACAGGAATACATGGATATTCGATCTTCCTGTATGGGGATAAGCTCCTCCTTGTTGCGGGTCAGGGTGTTGTAAATACGGAGTCCGGATTTCTTTTTGGCCACGAACAGGGAGGTGCTTAAATAGCGCTCGCCCCCGTCCGGAAATATTACCACGATCCTACCCCCGCCCATCTCTTTGGCCACCCTGAGGGCGCCCGCCATGGCCGCCCCTGAACTCATCCCCACAAAGACGCCTTCCTTTTTGGCCAGCATCCGGGCCGTGTTGTAAGCCTCCTCATCATCGATGTGGATGATTCGGTCCAGGCGTTTCTTCTCGAAAATACCCGGCTGATAGGATTCCTTCATATTCTTCAGGCCCTGGATTTTGTGTCCAAGGTAAGGCTCGATACCGACGATCTGGACCCCATCGTTGAGCTCTTTTAACCTCCTGGAGAGCCCCATCAAGGTCCCGGTGGTGCCCATGGCGGCTACAATCACATCCAGTTTCCCTCCGGCCTGATCCCAGATTTCCTGGGCCGTCCCGTAATAGTGGGCCATCCAGTTGGCTTCGTTGTTGAACTGGTCTGCGAGCCAATACCGGTCGGGCCTTTCCCTCACCAGATTGTAGACGTACTCAATCGCTCCGTCGGTCCCCAGGTGAGCCGGGGTAAATTCTATTTCTGCGCCCATGGCCTTGAGGATCTTGACCCTTTCTTCACTCACCGACTCGGACATGGTGAGGAGGAGCCGGTATCCCTTTACAGCGGCCACCAAGGCAAGACCTATGCCCGTATTCCCGCTGGTGGCCTCAAGGACAATCTTGTTCCGGTCCAGTTCCTTCTTTTTTTCGGCCTCTTCGATCATGTAAAGGGCCGGTCTGTCTTTTACCGACCCTCCCGGGTTAAAGAACTCCAATTTGGCCAGGATCTCCACATTTTTCTCAGGATTCAGCTTGCTTATTGGTATCAGGGGGGTCCCCCCGATTTTATCAAGGATGTTACCGTATTTCTCGTCCATGGTCTCAGTCTTTCATCCGCATTTCCGGGGGAAAGGGGGAAACAGTGTAAATTAAAAATTTTATTAAAATAGGATTAAATTTGCAATCCAAATAACCCGGTTGGCGGGGTTTTCATGCCACACCGGGCGTCCCGCTCGAACCTGCTTCTGGGGACCCCTCAAAAGGAACGGGCTTGACCTTATATGTGAATGCTGGTAGGTTTCGCCAAACTCCGGCGGGAGCACCCATTTAAACCCTATTTGTGGAGGAGCCTTCATGCGGATTTTGGTCACCGGCGGCGCAGGGTTTATCGGCTCGAACGTGGTGGACGCCTATGTGGAGGCCGGCCACGAGGTTATGGTGGTGGATAACCTGTTTACCGGGAAGCGCTCCAATGTGAACCCCCGGGCTCGATTCTATGAACTGGATGTCCGTTCACCAGGGGTGCTTGACCTCATCGAAAGAGAGCGCCCGGAGGTACTGAATCACCATGCCGCCCAGATGAGCGTTCCCGCCTCCGTGGCTGATCCTTTGCTGGACGCGGATATAAACATCAAGGGCTTCTTAAATCTTCTGGAGGGGGCTGTTAGAAACCGGGTCAAAAAAGTCATTTTTATCTCCTCAGGGGGGGCCATCTACGGGGAAGCCTCCCAATACCCCACATCTGAGGATTTTCTCCCCAAGCCCCTCTCCCCCTACGCGGTATCAAAATACACCTCGGAGCACTATCTGGCCTACTACAAGCACCAGTACGGTCTGGATTACACCACCTTGCGCTACGGGAATATCTACGGCCCTCGCCAGGTGCCCCATGGCGAAGCCGGCGTGGTTGCCATCTTTATGAATAATCTCCTGGAGGAGAAACCATCCACGGTGTACCATTTTCCGCAGGAGCCTGAGGGAATGACCCGGGATTACTGTTTTGTGGGTGACGTGGTCCGGGCAAACCTCTGCGCCCTGGAAAGGGGGAGCGGGGAGTATTTCAATATCGGCACGGGTGTGGGCACCAGGACGTTACCCCTTTACAGGATGATTTACGAGGGCTTTGAACGGCTCAGACCCGGTGTTCCAGAAGAGCTGGCTCGCCCCCTGATGCAGAGGGCCAGGCCCGGTGATTTGACCAGGAGTTGTTTGGTTGTTGAAAAGGCCCGCCACGGGCTGGACTGGGTTCCTGAAAAAGGCCTCAAGCAAGGGATTCGCGAGACCTTGGACTGGCGGCTGGGTGAGACAGGGTAGCGGCCCCCCCGGTTTTTTTTTGTCGACCCTTGACATTCGAATGACCATTATTAATTTTTCATAGTTAGGCAGTCCGGGCCACAGAAATGTCCACCCAGAAACTTGTCAGGAGGCGGGATAGGGGGAGTGGCTGGGTCTGCGGGAAGCATCCGGCGGAAATGAGCAAAGTGTATGGTGGTTCCGGCATTTCATGGGAAAAGACTCCTGGACCGACCGGAGAGGTGCAATGGGGTTGAATCGGGCTCACCAGGGTTTACCTGAGCCGGCTCGAGTCGAAGGAGATGGCCGGTTTTTGGGATGATGTCTGTGATTTATTTCGCTTATTTATCTTAATCTTAAATAATCAAGTATGTTAGGAGGAGATGGGAAAGATGAAAATAAGGCCATTGTATGATCGCGTCATTGTAAAAAGGGTGGAAGAGGAAGAGAAAACAAAAGGGGGAATCATTATCCCTGATACGGCAAAGGAGAAACCCATAGAGGGGGAGATTGTGGCCGTAGGGGGGGGGAAGCTCCTGGAAGATGGTCAAAAGGCCCCCTTGGAGGTGAAGGAAGGCGATCGGGTGCTTTTCGGCAAATACGCCGGTACGGAGATTCAGATTGACGGCGAAGAACACCTTATCATGCGAGAAGATGACATTGTCGCCATTATCCAATAATTGAACAAGTCGGATGTTTTTTCACGGATTAAGCTTAAGAAATATGAAGGAGGAGATTTAGCATGGCAAAAGAGATCAAATACAGTGTGAAGGCCAGGGAATCGATCTTAAAAGGGGTGGATACCCTAGCTGATGCGGTGAAGGTCACTCTTGGACCAAAAGGGAGGAATGTTATCCTGGAGAAGTCTTTCGGTGCCCCCAATATTACCAAAGACGGTGTGACTGTTGCCAAGGAGATTGAGCTGGAGGATAAATTTGAGAATATGGGCGCCCAGATGGTCAAGGAGGTGGCCTCTAAGACTTCTGATGTGGCGGGAGACGGCACAACCACGGCCACGGTTTTGGCCCAGTCCATTTACAAAGAGGGCTCCAAGCTGGTTGCAGCGGGAGTCAACCCCATGGCCATCAAGAGGGGAATAGAGAAGTCCGTGGAAGTTGCCGTAGAGGAGCTCCGTAAGATCTCCAAGCCCACCAAAGACCAGGAAGAGATCGCCCAGGTGGGAACCATATCGGCCAATAACGATGCCACCATCGGAAATATTATTGCAGAGGCCATGAACAAAGTGGGCAAGGAAGGTGTCATCACCGTCGAAGAGGCCAAAAGCATGGAGACGACCTTAGAGGTTGTTGAAGGAATGCAGTTTGATCGCGGCTACCTCTCCCCCTATTTCGTAACGGATGCCGAAAAGATGGAAGTGAGTCTGAGCGAGCCCTATATTCTGCTCCATGAAAAGAAGATCAGCGCCATGAAAGACCTGGTACCCATTTTGGAGCAAATCGCCAAGATGGGAAAGCCCTTGCTGATCATCGCTGAAGACGTGGAAGGCGAGGCACTTGCAACCCTGGTGGTGAACAAGTTAAGGGGAACCCTCCAGGTTGCGGCGGTGAAGGCCCCGGGATTTGGTGATCGGAGAAAGGCCATGCTGGAAGATATTGCGGTCCTCACCGGTGGACGGGTGATATCCGAGGATCTTGGCCTGAAACTGGAAAACGTCACTTTGAACGACCTGGGGACGGCAAAAACGATCAGCATTGATAAGGATAATACCACCCTGGTGGACGGCGGTGGCAGCCGGAGCGACCTGGAAGGAAGGGTAAAGCAGATCAGGGCGCAGATTGACGAAACCACTTCGGATTACGACCGAGAAAAACTCCAGGAGAGGCTGGCCAAATTGATCGGAGGCGTGGCTGTCATCAACGTGGGGGCGGCCACCGAGATAGAAATGAAAGAGAAAAAGGCCAGGGTGGAAGACGCGCTGAATGCGACGCGAGCCGCCGTAGAAGAGGGCATCGTCCCAGGAGGGGGTGTGGCGCTCTTGAGGGCCATCCCTGGGGTCTCCAAGCTGAAGCTTACAGGGGAAGAGCAGGCGGGTGTCAACCTGGTCATGAGGGCCCTGGAAGAACCCATCAGGCAGATTGCCAATAATGCGGGAGCCGAGGGTTCCGTGGTGGTAGAAAAGGTGAAAGAGGGAAAAGGAGCCGTAGGCTACAATGCTGAGACCGGAGAATACGAGGATCTGATAAAGGTGGGTATTATTGATCCCACCAAGGTAACCCGCTTCGCCTTACAGAACGCAACTTCCGTGGCCTCCCTGCTGTTGACCACTGAAGCCATGGTGGCGGAGAAGCCCGAGGACAAAGAACAGATGCCTGCGATGCCTCCTGGAGGCGGCATGGGCGGCATGGGCGGTATGATGTAAGTCCATGCGGCGGTAAAGGAAGGGGCTTGCAACAAAAACGGTGAGCCCTGAAAAGATATGTAAGAGGGATTGTGTCCGGAGAAGACCGGACACAATCCTTTTTTTTGGGGATCTATTAACCCCTTTTGACTTGAGCCATATCCATTTTTTTGGAGAGGATCCTCAAGTACTTGGCAAAGTCACTGGCCCGCTGAAACCGCTGGTCCGGATCCTTTGCCAGGGCCTTATTAATGAGTTGTTCAAAAGGCTTAATGATGCGCGGATTAATATCCCGCGGGGAAGGGTGTTTTGCCTGGGTGATTTGATAAAAGAGTTCGGTCAGGGTCTTGCCGTGAAAAGGCAGCCTGCCGGTCAGGAGCTGAAAAAAGACCGCCCCCAGGGAGAAGATGTCGGAGCGGCCGTCCAATTTCTTCCCGTTGATCTGTTCCGGTGACATGTAGTTGGGCGTGCCCAGAATAATACCGCTTTTGGTCTGGGAAGAAGAGACCGCCTTGGCAATACCGAAATCGGTTACCTTTACGCGTCCGTTTTTCAAGAGCATGATATTGCCCGGCTTGATGTCCCTGTGGATCACCCCATGATTGTGGGCATAATCCAAGGCCTCGGCCGTTTCCGCGGTAATGTCCAGGACTTTACGCTGTGAAAGAAGGGTATCCTTTTGGCAAAAATCCTCAAGGTTATTGCCCTCCAGGAGTTCCATGGCCATATAGGTCAGATCATAGTCTTCGCCCACATCAAAGATGGAAATGATGGAAGGATGGGATAACTTGCCCGCCAATTCAGCTTCCTTGAAGAACCGGTCTTTGACCTCCAGGACCCGTTTTTCTTCAAAATCGTCGGAAAACCTGATCGTCTTGATGGCTAGCAGGCGATTGATCTTGGGGTCCCGGGCCTTGTAAACGATGCCCATGGCGCCTTGACCGAGTTCCCCAAGGATTTCATAACGACCCACCGTGGGCTTGGTCTCCAGGTCCTCTGATACGGAGATTTTTTCACCCCCGGCTTTCTGTTTTGATGTCAGTGGCAGCTCTCCGGCCAGCCTTCTCAGCTTGGGTATCCGTTGATCCAGGTCTCGAAAAACCCCCCCTTCTTGTAGGATGTATTCATAGACGGATATGGCCTTGTTGATCATCCTTTTGCGTTCGAAATCCAGGGCCAGGTTATAAAGGACGTCCCTCATGGCGTCGTCCAGAGGGCATTTTCTGAACTTCTCAAAGGCCAGATCCAGCAGGCCCTGACTCTGAAAACTGAGTCCCAGCATCCTGTTTGTCTCAATGCTCTCCTTGGAGGTAAGGGCCAGGGATTTTTCCCTTAATACGAAGTCCTTAACCGACAAGAATCCATATACCGTCACCAGGGCCAAAGACATGTAAATAATTTTGAACCAGAGGCTGAAGCCCATGAAGAGGACGAGGCTGATCAGGAAGAGGACCACCAGGGTGCCGAGAACCTGCATGGTCCTGGGAAAGATGCTGAATCGGGGCAGGACAAAGGGGGCGGAGAGGACAAAGGCCATGATCAGGAGGGCCTCCACATAGATCATGGCACCGGGACGGTTGAGATACCGGCCGTTCAGGAAACTCTCTATGATATTGGCCGTGAGCTCCACCCTCGGCATTTTGGGATCTACCGGGGTGTTGACAGATACCCCCCCTTCTTCGGCCGTAAATCCGATAAGGACTATTTTTCCTTCAAACACGGCCGGGACCTTTTTCACCTTGAGTATGTCCACAAAGGAGTAATAGGGAAAGGATCGCTTGCCGCCCTTAAATTTGATAAAGACCTCTCCCCGTGTGGTGGGAATAAACTCCTTGTCCAATTTAATCCCGTCTTCTTGAATCACGGCCCGCTCAGGATATTTGTTCAAATAGTCCAGAGCCAGGCGGAGGGGCATGGAAGGGATGATATATCCCCGGTAATTGATAAAGGGCAGGTGGGCCTGACCCATTAGGTTTTCATCGGGTGACAGGTTGATGTGACCGAGGCCGTGCGAACTGTTTGAAAGCTCAGCGTAGGGGGTAGTAAGCTGGATTACGGAGATATGGTTTTTGATATCCTTGCTGACATCCGTGGCATTCAAGGCGTTGTTCTTGAGGAAGGAGTCCAGGGTCATGACCAGTTCTGTATCATAGTGGCCGAATTTTCCCATGACCGGCAGGATGATATTCCCCGATTCCTCTACGGTCCGGGAAAGCCTCCTGTCATTGTCCAGACTCTTCTCTATCTTCTCCAGCCGCTTCAGGATCCAATCGTAAGAAGCGTCGTCATTTGTGTCTTGGGCCTTTTCCTCTACAGTCTTATACAGGGCCCTCACCTCATTGAGCCCCTGATTCCGTTCCTTTTGACTGAAGATAAGATCCAAGCCGATCAGTTTGGCGCCGTTGTCCTTCAAGATCCTGATCATCTCGGCGATCAAGGACCTGGGCCAGGGCCACGGCCCCAGGCGTTCAATGCTCTTGTGGTCGATATTAACGATGGCGATCTTGTTTCCCCCCATGGTCCGGGGCAGGTCCAGGCGCATCTCCGCACTGTAGATGATCCTCTCCAGGCCCTCAAAAAAAGAAAAGGCCTTGAAGGAGAGAAGGATGAAAATGATTCCCACAAGGACGGCGATTAAAAGTTCCAGTCTTTTGAAGGGGTCCTTCATTTCAGTGGCATGCCTTTACCTCCCGGTCGTGTCTGCCCCGGGGAGGCTTTCCTGACAATATGGATAAGCTTAGAAAAATTATCAGAAGAGGTATGTAATGTCAAAAAAAAACAAGGCCTTCGCCTGCCTTGGCCGGTCTAATAAAGGCTGCTTGGGCGAGGAATTTGAGAGATTGGGGGCCCGCAGCGGAGAGGTAAAAAGCGGCACTTCACTATTTCTCTTGAATGCGGTCAAATAACGTGTTAAATTCCATTTAATTAAGAGGCTTACAGAGAAATCATTAAGGTTCAAAAGGCATCTTCCTTATGGCGGAACCAAGGGTCAAGCGCATACAGGGTACCAAAGACAGAAAGAATTTCGTAGACCGCAGGAGGCTGGGAGAACTCCTGGTGGAGACAGGGCTCCTCACCCGGGATAAGCTGACAGAGGCCCTGGACGCGCAAAAGGGGTCGGGAAAGCGTTTGGGAGAGGTCCTGGTCAACATGGACCTCATTTCTGAAGAGGAGATGGCCTTTGCACTGGCCATGCAGCTCAAGATCCCCTTTATGGACCTCAGGGATTATGCCATCAAAAAGGAGGTTATTGAAGCCATCCCGGAGGCGGAATGTAAGAAATACGCCTGTATTCCCATAGACAAGAAGAACAACGTCCTCTATGTGGCCATGGCCGACCCCCTTGACCTCAATATGATGAAAGAACTCCAGTTCATCACGGGGTTTAACATCCTTCCGGCTATTTCCACTTCCACCCAGATTTTTGATCGACTCGCCGCCCACTATCACCCGGAGAAGTCCATGGCTGAAGTCACCAGTGAACTGGGAGGCGACGAGTTCCTGGAATTTTATCCGGGAGAGGAAGTGGTGGAAGAAGAGGAACCGGATCAATCTCAGGACTCACCCTTTGTCAAGATGGTGGACCTGATCATTAGGAATGCCATCAAAAAGAATGCCAGTGATGTCCACATTGAGGCCCAAGAAAATCAGGTCAGAGTGAGGAACCGAATCGACGGGGTCCTTCAGGACGCCCTAAAGCTGCCCAAGTGGACCCAGCCCATCATTATTTCCCGTATAAAGGTCCTGGGGGGCATGGACATTGCGGAGAGGCGTCTGCCCCAGGACGGTCGTATCAAGGTCAAGGCCAAAAACCTGGCCGTGGATTTACGGGTCTCCACCCTCCCCACCTTTTATGGTGAAAAAGCGGTGATCCGTATCCTGAACAAGGGACAGGCCTACCTTAGCCTGGATCAGCTCGGGTTCAGCCTGGAAAACCTTAGAAATATCAAGAGTTTTATCAAGCGGCCCCAGGGGATGATTCTTATCACGGGACCCACAGGGAGCGGAAAGACCTCAACCCTTTACGGGTGCATGAGGGAGATCCGCTCCGAGGAATTCAATATCATTACCGTTGAAGACCCCGTGGAGTATGAGCTGGATGGCATCAACCAGGTGCAGATAAACGAGAAGGTGGGGCTTACCTTTCCCTTTATCCTTCGTTCCATTTTAAGACAGGATCCCAATGTGATCATGGTCGGGGAAATCAGGGATGAGGAGACCGCCGAGATAGCGCTCCAGGCATCCCTCACGGGCCATTTGGTCCTTTCAACCCTCCACACCAATGACGCCCCCACCGCCATCACGCGACTCTCGGATATCGGCATGCCGGCCTTTCTCATCGCCTCTTCCGTCATAGGGGTGGTTGCCCAGCGTCTGGTACGCAAGATCTGCCCCTATTGTAAAGAGGAATATGTCCCCAATACCGATCTTCTTTCACGACTCAGTATGAACCAAGAGGAACTGCCTTTTAAATTTTACCGGGGAGCGGGCTGTGAAAAATGCAACAAAACGGGTTTTATGGGCCGTACCACCATTGAGGAAGTCCTCATTATGGGGTATAAGATCAGGGAACTGATCCAAGCCGGGGCCACTGCCGACACCGTACGGGCCGCGGCCATGGCCACGGGCATGAAGACCCTGGGGCACAGCGGTCTCGAGAGCATTCGAAGCGGGATCACCACCATTGAAGAGGTGTTAAAGGCGGTCTATGAAAAAGAGGAATTAACCACCGTCTGTGCCAGCTGCGGTAAGGCGGTCAGTTTGGACTTCAAGGATTGTCCTTTCTGTAAACAGCCCCTGGTTCCCATGTGTGATTCCTGTGGCCGGATCGTCCAGCCGGACTGGCTGGTCTGCCCCTATTGCAGGAATGATCTGAAACCAGAGGTTTCCGACTGATCCGGGGCTCCTCACCTTATGCCTTGACTGAAATAATATTTATTGTATAACCTCAATTATTTTGGCATCGTATTCAGGGTCCAGGGTCAAGGTTTTGAGGCAGGCGATGGCGGTTGAGTGCCGGTCAGCATGAATCCCTGCGAGCATACATAGCGGTTCAATGAAGTGTAAAAACCATCCAGATCGAGAAGCAGAACACACCTGTTCGGTGTGTAACGCGCCTCTCTGCCACGAGTGTGGCGAAGAAGTCAAGCCGGGGGTCTTTTGCTGTTTTCAATGCGCCATGCTCCAGTCCGTGTCCGAGATCGGTTCGGGCCTGAAGGAAAAAAAGGCAAAGGCCATTGAAAAGAAGAAGAAGAAAAAATGGGCCTTCGGCCCCTTTCAATACTTCCTGGTGGTCTCATCCGTCCTGATCGTGGTCATGTGGGGGGTGATCTTGTTCGGGGGACAGGCCGCACCGGGAAAGGCGGCCGAGTTTGCCAAGGAGGGCCGGGTCCTCCTTTTTATGGTGGACGGGGCCCTCAAGCGGTACGCCCATTATGAGAACAACACTTACCCCTCCACCCTGTCCGATCTCGTTCCCAAGTATGTTGACCTGAAGGAACCTGACCTTGTTTACTTGAACAGGCTCAAATATACCAGGGATTCTCGGGTGGGGTACCGCCTCTCCCTTGCCGCCCCTGAAAAGGGTGAAATGAATCCGGTCCTTACGGCCGGTGGGATCGAATACGTCCCTTCTGTGAAGGAGGGTGCCTAAATGAGACGAGAAAAAGGCTTTACCCTGGTGGAACTGCTGGCGGTCATCGCCATTGTGGGGATCATGAGCGCAACCGCCATGCCCCTTTACAGGACCTTTCAGCAGCGGGCCTATGGTTCAGAGGCCACCACCATGATGAAGCGGATCATGGACGCCCAAATCATGTATTTCTTGGAAAAAGAGACGTTCTATCCCCCTGACAGTACCCCTATCAAGATTTGGCATGATGATCCGGCGGACAAGGAGGCAATTTTGGAACTGAGGGAGGCCCTTAACATCACCATCCCGGTGGGTCACTTCCTGGACTACATCATTCAAAACGAGCCCAAGGGGGATCCCCCTACCTTTAAAGTCACTATTTCCTCAGCAGACCAGGCCTTTCCCCTTTTCAAGGACGGGACAAGAAACCTGATGGGAGTGCTGAATACCAAGGGGAATGTAGAGCTCATGACCTTCTGAGGGCCATGGGATCAATTCCTGCCACCTTTCGGCATTCGGGAGGCCTTTTTTATCACCATTAGCGGGCTGAGATTCCTCTAGAGCGGTATGAACCTTGAATCCTTGTTGACCAACTTCCTCACCAGCGGCTTAGGGGCGGGAGACCCTGAGACCATGAGGAGGATTAAAACCCTCAACCTTGTTGAACTGGTCTTTGTTGTCCTGGCCCCATTCCTGGGGCTCTTTTATTTTTATATTGGGGCCTTTTTTCTCCTTTATACCAGTGTGGTTGCCGGTCTCCTGGGAATCGGGGTCATTTTCCTCCTCAGATTCACAAAGAGACCTCTGTTGGCCGCCAATGTGGCCCTCTTTATCCTCTGGGCCTTCCTGATGGTTCTCCGCTGGAAGGGCGGAGGTGTCTCGGCCGGGGGATGCCTGCTCCTTTCCTGGATATGGAACGGGGTGTTCATTGTGCTGGCCATTTTTCTGGCCGGTTACATGTGGGGAACCATATGGGCCTGCCTGGTATTTGCGGAAAGCGGCCTGGCCATGTTCCTCTACCGTTCCGGCCACCATTTCCCGAGCCTTATCCCCCCTGAGATCTCACCGGCCTATGCCTTGGCCTTTTATCTCCTCGGTCTCCTCACCATACTCCTTGTGGGCTTCCTCTTTCAGAGCGAAAGAGACGACGCCTACAAAAGGGAGGAGAGAAAGGCCGAGATCTTGAGGGACTCCCGGAGGTATCTGGACCATATCTTGGAAAGATTGCCCGTCCCTATCTTTGTCCTGGACCACAGCCACCGGGTCATAGAGTGGAACCGCGCCTGCCAGGACATCTCCGGTATCCCGGCTCGTGAGATTCTTGGAAAAAGGGTTTGGAAGGGCTTTTTTATGGACAATGAAGGGAGCCTGGCCGACAAAATGCTTGATGACCCGGAAGGTTTCTCTGGAGGGGATTCCGCGACAAGCATGACGGAGAGCGGAAGATTTTCCTCCGAGGGATTCCTCCCCTATTTGAAGGGCGGTACCAGGGTGATCATGAGCACGGCGCCTATCCGGGACCAGGAAGGAAAGGTGCGAGGTGTGGTCCAGGCCATTCAAGACATGGGAGAAGAAGGGCAGAGTGCTTCCGGAGATCCCTCTCATCCCTTTGTCAGCCTGGAGGAGGCAGGGCTGCCCGTATTTAAGGTCGACGCCCAAGGCAAGGTGGCGGTCTGGAACCGGGCCTGTGAAGAGCGTTTCGGTATCCCCTCATCCAAAATGATAGGACACGGTCCTCTACCCATTGTTTCAAAGCAGTACCGCCGTGATTTCAGGGATACGGTTATGCGGGTCTTTAAGGGCGAATCGGTCAGGGGAAAAGAATGGAAATTCATTGCCGGAGGAGGAAAGGGGGTCTACGTCTCTGCCCACGCCTATCCTGAGAAGGATTCTTCTGGAAAGATGCTGGGGTGTGTGGTGATCACCACAGATATTACAGACCTTAAGATGAGACTGAAACATTCGGACCGGTCCGCTGCAGAGAGCAAAGAGGACCTGAAGAAACTCAAGGAGGAATACGACCTGCTCAAGAGCAACATCGCCTCTTTTATTCGCAGAAAGGAGGAATAGGGCGAGGATCCTCTCACCCCAGGACTTCATAGACCATGATTTCGGAACTTTTCCCACGCACCTTTTTGGCGCCCACCCTCTGGATCTTAAACTTGCCTTTGACCCGCCTGAAGGTCTCTTCTCCAATGAGAATCTGATTGGGCCCGGCTATGGACTCCAGCCGGGAGGCCATATTGACGGGATCACCAATCACCGTGTAATCCATCCTTTTGGGAGAGCCGATATTACCTGCCACCACGCGGCCTGTGTTGATCCCGATTCGGATGTCAAACCTTCTTTCCTCGCTGATTTCTTGCATCATGTTGGACAGCTGCCGCCTGATTTCAAGGGCTGCCTGGATACATCTCTCTGCATCGTCTCTCTTTTCCACGGGGGGACCAAACACGGCCATCATGCCGTCACCGATATATTTATCCAGGGTCCCGTCGTGGCTGAAGATGGCGTCGGTCATGCGCGAGAAGTAGCGGTTTAGGAGGATATTGACCTCCCGGGCCGGCATGGTTTCCGCGAGGTGTGTGAACCCGATTATGTCTGTAAAGAGGATGGTGGCCGTGAGTTCCTTGGGTTCCATAATGTCTTCTTTGGTTTCCTGCCCCCCCTTGAGGATCATTTCAATGATCTGGGGGGAGTGGAAACGCTCCAGCCGGCTCCGCATCCGTTCCTCTTCCCGGATCTGTTCATTCAAGGCGGCCTGCTCAATAACCATGGCTGTCTGGCTTCCAATGGCCTTGAGCAGTTCAAGATCGTCCTGTGTGAACTGGTTATCGAGCCTCACACTCTCCAGTTGGATGACCCCGATAATCTGGCCCTTTTGCCACAAAGGGACGCAAATGGCGGATCTGATCTGGCGAAGCATAACGCTTTGGGCCCCGTCCAAACGGGAGTCGGCCATGGCATTGGAAGTGAGGAGGGCTACCTTGTCATGGATCACCTTATCAATGAGGGTCCGGCTTGCTCTGATTTCTCTCTGGCCGGTCATGCGGTCGCCCTTGTGCTTCACCACGACAGGGATCAGTTCATCGCCCTTGTGACCGCTGGTCAGGATGAGAAAACCATAATCCGCATCAATGACCATAAAAATCAGGTCCAAGATCTTTCTGAGCAGCTCTTGCAAGTCGTAGAGCTGATTCAACTGCTGACTGAGCTCATAGAGGACGAAGAGGACCCTGTTGGTCCTCGCCAGCCGGGCAAGATATTCCTGGGAGTCCTTATCTGCGCCTGCCTGTACCAGGTTGTTTTCCCGTGTCCGGATCTCCTTGCTGTCCCGGATCTGGAGCAGCAGCTCTTCGGAGCCGCCGTGGCTCTCCAGGGGGCTGCTCTTGAGGATCTGCTGAACCCCGCTTTCATAATCTTCGTCAGTGGTAAGAACCAAGGAATTGGCCGCTTCATGGGCCGTAGAGCCCTCTTCTTTAAAGGTGAGCTTGGCCAGGCCCAACTGAATTC
>Ga0180431_10004848_pt1 | contig 16671 bp, 20 predicted proteins | sample SS_ome_11_FD_132459 | JGI IMG/M metagenome (GOLD analysis project Ga0180431, IMG submission 132459) | Hypersaline lake sediment archaeal communities from the Salton Sea, California, USA - SS_1_MS_1 metaG | ecosystem: Environmental > Aquatic > Non-marine Saline and Alkaline > Hypersaline >... | reverse complement strand
TGCTGACCTGAAACGCGAGCTGAGCCATGGCATCGAGCGGGTTGGTGAGCATGATGATGATGCAATCAGCGGAGTACCTGACTATGCTCTCGACGACGCTCTTCACGATCTCCATGTTGGTCAGAACGAGGTCATCGCGGCTCATGCCGGGCTTCCTTGGCACCCCCGAGGTGATAACAGCGACTTCGGAGTCCGCCGTCTCCTCATAGCCGTTGGTGCCGACGACGCGGGAATCAGAGGCAATCACCGCTCCACTCTGCTGAATATCGAGCGCCTTGCCCTGGGGCAGTCCCTCGATGATGTCCACCAGCACCACGTCGGCGTAGCCCTTTTCGGCTATTCGCTGCGCGCAAGTGGAGCCCACGTTGCCAGCGCCTACTACTGTTATCTTCCTTCGCATAGCGCTACTCAGCTATCCGCTGGACTGACGCCGGGTTCGGCACAGAGGCTGAGGTGTCCGCTCACTGTAGTAGCTTGGGGTGAGCGTTCCTTTATGCGTCCGGTGGGAACAGGGGTTTGTGACGAGACCAGGCCGGTCTCTGAGTGACGTTTCGCCGGTCCGAACGCCCGCACCCACCGGCCTCGCGGCGGCCCAGTTGCGGGCTGGCCTGTTGACCGCAGTCGAGTCGGAAGTATCGTCAGGCTGGTGCGTGCTGTCTATATCCTGCGCCATGTCAATAGCGAGGCCTTGGTGCCAAACACACTCGTGTCCCGTGATCCCAACATACCTATGCAGCGCCTCGGCGTCCTGAGTACACCACCCCATCGTTTCACACCATTGTGATACGAGGTATGGAGGTACATCTTCTCTCTAAACGTGCAAATCGGCTTCGCTGCACTTCCTAGTATACGAGATGGGTACACGCCCGTCAACAAGTCACAGCCCCGTAGCGGAAAGCTCTGCAGGCTGCAGCCCGACTGAAACTCAGGCACTCTTTCGCCTGGCATCACGGCGCGGCACCATGGCGGCCCCTCCCACGCGCGGTGCAGGCAAAGAGGCACACATCTACGTTAGCGGGACAGCCGAGACAGAGGACGGCCGGGGCCTCCCTCCTGAACGGAGCGCTGCTCCCGGCCATCACAACAACCGAGTTGACGCCATCCCTGTGTGCGCCGGGCCCGAAGCCGGGCCGCGTCTACCTACAGAGGGATGTTCCCATGCTTCTTGAGTGGGGTGGATTCCTCCTTGTCCTTCAGCATCTCCACGGCCTTTATCAGCATGGGGCGTGTTTCGCTGGGGTCGATTACGTCGTCTACATAGCCTTTCGATGCTGCCACGTAGGGATTGGCGAACCGGTCGCGGTATTCGGCAATGAGTTGCTGTCGCCTTTCCTCGGGATTCTCAGCGTTCTTGATCTCGTCTCGGTAGATGATGTTCACCGCGCCGTCGGGCCCCATGACCGCGATCTCGGCGCTGGGCCAGGCCATGTTGATGTCAGCCCCGAGATGCTTGCTGCTCATAGCCACGTACGCGCCGCCGTAGGCTTTGCGCGTGATGACGGTGATCTTGGGAACAGTCGCTTCGGAGTAGGAATAAAGCAGCTTCGCACCATGTCTGATGATGCCGCCGTATTCCTGCTCAACGCCGGGCATGTAGCCGGGGACATCGGTGAAGGTGATTATGGGGATGTTGAAGCAGTCGAGGAAACGGACGAAGCGCGCGCCCTTGTCGGAGGCGTCGATGTCGAGACAGCCCGCCGCCATTGACGGCTGCTGAGCGACAATGCCCACCGGGTACCCGTTGAGCCTGGCGAAGCCGGTGATGATGTTCGGGGCGAAGTCCTCGTGAACCTCCATGAATTCGCCGCTGTCAACGACGCTATGGATGACCTCCTTCATGTTGTAGGGCCTTGTGGGGTCTTCCGGAACGACAGTGCGCAGCCCATTATCCGTCCGGTCGGCGGGATCGCTCGATTTGACCCTGGGTGGCTTCTCTCTGCAGTTCTGCGGCAGGTAGCTGAGGAGTTGGCGAACCATGGTGAGGCATTCCTGGTCGCTCTGCGCCACGAAGTGGCAGTTGCCGCTGGTCTCGGCATGGACCATGGCGCCACCGAGCTCCTCGTGGGCCACCTCTTCACCGGTAGTAGCCTTGATCACGTCGGGGCCGGTGATATACATCTGCGCCGTGCCTTCCACCATGAAGATGAAATCGGTGATCGCCGGCGAATAGACGGCGCCTCCGGCGGCAGGCCCCATGATCACCGAAATCTGGGGGACCGCCCCTGAGTACCTGCTATTACGGAAGAATATATCACCGTAGCCAGCCAGGCTGTCGACGCCCTCCTGAATCCTGGCGCCGCCTGAGTCAAGCAGGCCGATGCAGGGGGCACCGTTCTTCGCCGACATGTCCATTACCTTACACGTCTTCTCCGCCACCACCTTCGACAGTGAGCCTCCGAACACGGTGAAATCCTGGGCGAAGACGTAGACCAGCCTGCCGTTTACCGTGCCATATCCAGTGACTATGGCATCGCCCAGGAACTTCTTGTCGGCGAGGCCAAACTCGGTTGTGCGATGAGTGACAAAGGCGTCAAGCTCGACGAAGCTTCCCTCGTCGAGGAAGAGGGCAATCCGCTCTCTCGCGGTGAGCTTTCCCTTTTCATGCTGTGAGTCGATTCGCTTCTGTCCACCGCCCAGCTTGGACTCGTTCCTGAGCTTAGCCAGATGCTCTATTCTGTCTTCGACTTCCATTCGGTCCTCCATTGTACCGGGCAGAATCCCACGCTCATTTTATTATGGCGACGACTAAAACGCAACTGAACCTGTACGAGGCGGAGGCGTCGGTTCGTACCTTCCAATAGCACGGTGGGGGCGTTCAACTGAACGCCCCCACGGGGATGGGAAACCGTCGTTTGACATGGCTTGCAGGCCCGGTCTTACTGCTCGCTGCTCTCTCTGCGTGCGATGGATTCGGCCACTGTCAGCAACCGGCGCGCTCTACTGGCTATGGGAGTGTCTATCATCTTGCCGTCAACGGAGGTGGAGGCGAAACCCTGCGCTTCGGCTTCGTCGAACGCTTCCACCACCTTCCTGGCCTCCTCCACCTCCTCGGGCGAGGGGCGGAATGCCTGGTTCACCGGCTGTATCTGGCTGGGGTGAATGACGTACTTGCCCTGGAAGCCGAGTTGCCGGGCCAACGTCGTCTCCCGTATGAGCCCCTCCTCGTCCCTGAAGTCATTGTAGGGCGTGTCTATGGCTATGACCTCCGCCGCTCTGGCGGCGATGATGACCATGATCCGGGGATAGAGAAGCTCATCGCCGGTCTCGGTGCGCTGCATACCCGTATCCAGGGTGAAATCCTCCGCGCCGAAGATGATGCCCACGATGCGAGGTGAGGCGCTGGCGATCTCGAAGGCACTAAGGAGTCCTCTGGCGGTTTCCACCCAGGGGGTCAACCTGACATGGCCCTTGTCGATGTCTCTCTCCGTCTCCAGTCGGTCGATAATGGCGACCACCTCTCGCATGTCGTCGGCGGAGCCCGGCTTGGGCAGGTTGATGCCGGCAAGACCAGGTATGACCACGGCCTCCAGGTCCTGTTCCAGCAGCCCGCTTGCCAGGGAGTTGATGCGGACGAAGACCCGCTGCCCGCCCAGAACACGCCCGGCTATGGCATCCCTTGCCATAGCCCTGGCATTGGCCTTTTCCGCCACGGGCACTGAGTCCTCCAGGTCGAGGACGATGGCGTCAGCGGGCAGGTCGCGTGCCTTCTCTATCATTTTCTGTCGATTGGCGGGGACAGATAGCATCGTTCTCAGTGGTTCCATTGCTTCCTCCATCGGGCTAGTATCTTTGTTTCAGGCCTGGCGTGTCAAGTATTCTCAATGCCTGGCGCCTGTGTTAGACTCTAGAGGTGATGAAGTTGGACCTTGGCGTTACGAGGTGCGGTGGCACCGAGTTCAGGTGGGGAGAGCGGACCTATATCATGGGGATTGTGAACCTCACCCCTGATTCCTTCTCCGGCGACGGGTTGGGAGGCGACCTCGATGCCGCCCTGGAGCAGGCAAGGCGCTTCGTGGAGGAGGGGGCCGACATCATCGATGTGGGGGGTGAGTCCACCCGTCCCCAGTTCGAGCCCATCTCGGTCGAGGAAGAAATGGGGCGGGTACTCCCGTTCATCGAGAGGTTCGCCAGGGAAGCCGCGGTTCCGATAAGCATTGACACCTGCCGGTCGGAGGTGGCGAGGCGTGCCCTCGACGTCGGGGCGGTCATGGTCAACGACGTCTGGGGCTTGCAGCGCGACCCCAAGCTGGCTGACGTGGCTGCTGAGCGGGGCGTGCCCATAGTAATCGCCTCGAATCAGAGAGAAACGGCGTATGATGAGATCGTGCCTGAGGTCATCGCATCCCTGCAGAGGGGCATCAGGCTGTTGTCGGACGCCGGGGTCGCCTGGGAGAACATCATCCTTGATCCCGGCATTGGCTTTGGCAAGACGGTGGAGGGGAACCTGGAGCTTATGCGGCGATTGGGCGAGCTGAAGGCGCTGGGCAGGCCCGTTCTTCTGGGAACGTCCCGCAAGTCCGTGATCGGACATGTCCTTGACCTGCCCGCCGACCAACGTCTGGAGGGCACCGCGGCCACTGTAGCGCTGGGCATCGCCAATGGCGCTGACATCGTGCGGGTGCACGATGTGCTCGCGATGGTGCGTGTTTCGAGGATGACCGATGCCATCGTAAGGGTAGGGTGACGGTATGGACATCTATCTCGGCCTTGGCTCCAATCTCGGGGACCGCAAGACGAATCTGGAGAAGGCGCTGCAACTCCTCGGCGAGCGGCTCACCATCCGGCAGGTCTCTTCCGTGTACCAGACCGAGCCGGTAGGACACAAGGAGCAGCCCATGTTCTTCAACGCCGTGTGCCGTGCCGAAACGGACCTGGGCCCCCTCCAGTTGCTATCGTTGATCAAGGGTATCGAGGCAGCGCTGGGCAGGGTGCCCAGCTTCGCCGGTGGTCCCCGCTCAATAGACGTGGACATACTTCTATATGGGGACCTCAGCATGGAGACTGCGGACCTGACCATCCCTCACCCTCGGATGGCCGAGCGCGCCTTCGTGCTCGTTCCCCTTATGGAGTTGAGCCCGGAGTTGGTCCATCCGGTCAGTGGTGAGAGCGTCAAGGACCTGGCGGCGGCGGTTCACGACCAGCAGGGGGTGGAGAAAGTCGGCAAGTTGGAGGGCAAATGATGTTCGAGGTATCGGTTCGGGAGCATTTCGACGCGGCGCACTTCCTCAGGGGGTACGGGGGCAAGTGCGAGGGCCTGCATGGGCATCGCTACGAGGTGATAGCCACGGTGCGGGCGCTTGAGGTGAACGACATCGGAATTGCCTGCGATTTCGCCTATGTGAAGGGTCACCTGAGGGAGATACTGGCTCGTTTTGACCACACCTGCCTCAATGAGATATCGCCCTTCGACAAGATTAACCCATCAGCGGAGAACATAGCCACTACCATCTGTGAAGGGCTTCAGGAAAGGGGGCTTGCCGTCTGCAAAGTCCAGGTCTTCGAGTCCCCGGACTCCTCTGTCACCTACGTACCCCGCAACCTCCCCTAGGCTTTGGACTCTGTTTCCGCAGTGCCTTCCTCGGTGGCCTCAGGTGGGGGCTCGATCCTGGTTACGGCCATGGTCCAGCCGATCCAGAACCCCAGGGTCAACATGCCCAGGAAGCCGATGACCACCGGAATCGCCACCGCCCAGTAGCTCCTGACCACTATCCCCCAGACGAAGGCGGCTCCTATCGCCACCACAAGTACGCAAATCAGGCCACCGACGAGTCGAGACGTCTGCATGCTACCTCCTGTCTATTTCTGAAGCTCCGGCGGAAGCAGATTGGGGATGGTCTCCTCTATGGGATAGTGCACCGAGCAGTTGCTGCAATACAGAGATCCCTTGACGATCTCCTTGTCGTCCTCCTCCTCTACGATGAGCTCAAGTGTACCCTTGCAGACCGGACAGGCGAGGATCTCCATGAGGTCTCTTTTCATCATCCCTCCCTCGTGTTCCCAGCGAATTCTACTTCAATCGTCGCCTAGCGTCAACATGGCGGCATTCGCCTCGTGCTGAAACAGGCCGCATGCCTGCGATACGTCCTCGACAGGTGTCCGGCGTCTCAAGGCGGGTGCGCTGCCGGCGGCGACGGGTCGCGGTAGGTGTGCAATCGATATGAGGTGAGCAGACACGTTCCTTGACGCGACTCCGCCCTAGCGGATAGAATGCGGCCTCAAGGAGGAATACCATGAAGAGGACGAGAATCTGCGACCTGCTGGGCATAGACTACCCCATAATCCAGGGAGGGATGAACTGGATCGCCAACGCCGAGCTTGCCGCCGCAGTGTCCAACGCCGGGGGGCTGGGCATAATCAGCCCCACCGCCGGGATGAAGCTTGAAGATGATATGGAGCAGAACCTGAGAAGCGAAATACGAAGGACCAAGAGCCTTACCGACAAGCCCTTCGCGGTGAATCTGCCGCTGCAGACGCCCGACGTCGACAAGCTTATCGACGCGACAATCGAGGGAGGGGTCACGGTGGTCACCACGTCGGCGGGGAATCCGGCGCTCTACACCAGCTATCTGAAGGACGCCGGGGTGAGAGTCCTCCACGTAGTTGCCTCGGTGAAGCACGCGCAGGGCGCCGAGAAGCGCGGCGTGGACGCGGTGATCGCCGAGGGCTTCGAGGCCGGCGGCCACAATGGGTTCGACGAACTGACTACATTCGTTCTCGTTCCTCAGGTAGTGGATGCGGTGGATGTGCCGGTGGTGGCGGCTGGTGGGATAGCCGACGCGCGAGGCCTTGTCGCCGCCTTCGCCCTCGGCGCGGACGGGGTGCAGATAGGCACTCGCTTCGTGGCGACGCTTGAGTGCATGGCTCACCAGAACTTCAAGGACGAGGTGGTGAAGGCTGTCGACACGGGGACGGTGATCACCGGGAGGAAGCTCGGCCCCACCAGGGGTCTGAAGAACGAGTTCACCGCCCTCATGCTGGAGAAGGAGGGTGGTGGGGCGACGCCCGAGGAGCTGCTGGTCCTCATCGGCCTTGGCCGGTCGCGGTCGGGCGAACTGGACGGCAATGTTCAGGACGGAGAGCTGTACTGCGGCTCGATTGCCGGCATGGTCAACGATATCGTGAGCGCCGGCGACGTGGTACGTGGCCTGGTCGAAGGCTATGACCGGGTGGTGGCGGCGCTTTGAAGCCAGCAAGTCCCCATTGCGTCCGTCGACGCTTCCCGGCGGTGCCGGGTGTCATTCGCTCTACTGCTTTCCGTCCATCCACTCGTATCTCGAGTGACGCAGACGCTGCCGCGCTGCGTGTTGGCGGGTCCGCTGCTCACAACACCCTGTTTTGCCTGAGGGCGGAGCATGGCTGAGACCAGTCTGCTTCGTGACCGCAACCTGAACGTGACCTTCGCTCTAGCCCGAGGCGTCAACATCGCCGGCATCCACAGGCCCATTGCCGGCATAGCCCCTTCGAGCACCGCGCTGCCTTCATGTCGATGAACGCCACCATTATCAGGATGGGGTAGTGACGTGACGCGTGCCCCGGATGTGGTGCGCAATACGGTTGATGTGTGGTAGGATGGGGTCGCATCTCGGCTGCGGCCATCGCGCACGCAGATTCCCTCGGGGAGTGTTGCTGGTGGGCCACTCTCTGGCCTGTCGGCAACACCGTCTGTATGCTTCCCCGTTGGAGCCGTTGTTGTGGCCGCGTGCACGGGTGCCGGACCGTGTAGACCCGCGTTTGATCAAAGGAGAGTGCTGAGTGTCCGAGGTCAAGCTCTATCGGGACCGTAATCTCCTCATCATGCTCAGCGTGAACCTGATGTCGGTACAGGCGATGATGGCCATCGCCCCGGCCTTTCCCCAGATTGTCAAGCAGCTAGAGGTATCAGAGCTTGAAGTGGGTCTGCTCATCACCGTCTTCAGCATGCCCGGCCTGGTACTCTCGCCTTTCCTCGGCGTGCTCGCCGACCGGTACGGACGCAGAAGGATTCTGGTGCCTTCCCTCTTCATCTTCTCCATCATGGGGGTGGCCTGTACGTTCGCCCGCGACTTCAATACGCTCCTGCTGCTGAGAGCCCTGCAAGGCCTGGGTGGGACCGCGCTCGGTTCCATCAATACCACCATCATCGCCGACATGTATGGGGGGATACAGCGCGTCCGTGCCATAGGGCTCAACGCGAGCGTCATGTTCATCAGTATGCCCCTGTGGACCCTCCTGGGTGGGGCGCTGGCAACCGTGGCGTGGTACTATCCCTTCGCCCTCTCCATTTTTGCCCTTCCTATGGGCATCCTGACACTCACCCATCTGAGGAATCCTGAACCCCAGAAGTCGGGCAACATCAAGGAGTACTTGAAGGGCACGTGGGGGTACCTTCGTGACATACGGGTTGTTGCGCTGTTTGCCGCCGGCGTGCTGAACAACGTCATCGTCTTCGGTGCGTACTTCACCTACTACAACCTGTATCTGGGCCAGGCGTTTGGCGCTTCGTCCTTCAGAATCGGGTACTTCATGGCCATCACCTGCACTGCGATCGGCATTACTTCCACGCAGCTCGGCAGGATGCACCGCCGGCTCTCGCTGGGGGGTATCATCAAGCTGTCGTTCGTGGTCACCGCCCTGTCCGCGGTTCTGATTCCGTTCATGCCCAGCATATGGTATCTGCTCATACCGCAGGTCATCTATGGCATGGCCCTGGGGGCGGCCATGCCCAGCCTTCAGACGGCGATCGCCAGCATGGCCCCGCTCGAGCACCGTGCGGCCTTCATGTCGATAAACGCCACCATCCTCAGGGGAGGGCAGGCGCTTGGACCGCCGCTGATCGGCCTGTTCTTTATCTATGGAGGGTTTGACGGCGCGTTCTATGCCACCGCTGCGCTTGCGCTGCTGGTGGCCGTCGTAGGCGCGGTGGCTGGCAAGCTCGTCAAGCCGAAGCAGGCGTAGAATCGGGGGCCTGGTCGTTGACATAACATGCGCTCAGGACCTGGTGCGGGGTATGCTTGACGGGTATTCTGGATGGTGACTGTATGCATAGGCGCTGGAGCGCCTGGGCCTTCGTCTGATCATAGGACAATGCGGAGTGTCTGAGACCAAGCTGTACCGGGACAGAAACCTCCTCATCATTTTCGGCGTCAGCCTGATGGCGGTGCAGGGGGTAACCGCCATCTCCCCGGCTTTTCCTCAGATAGTGCGCGACCTGGGCATATCCGAAGTGCAGGTGGGGCTGCTCATCACCTCCTTCACCATGCCCGGCGTGGTACTCTCGCCCTTCCTCGGGGTGCTCGCCGACCGCTACGGGCGCAGAAGAATACTGGTGCCCTCACTGTTCATTTTCGCCATCGTGGGGACGGCCTGTGCGCTGGTGCGTGACTTCAACACCCTGCTGGCGCTGAGGGCGGTTCAGGGAATCGGAGGGGCGGCGCTCGGCTCCATCAACGTCACCATCATCGCCGACATGTATGCCGGCAGGCATCGGGCGCGGGCCATAGGGCTCAACGGGAGCGTCGTCAGCGTCGGCACCGCCGCATGGCCCACCGTCGGCGGGGCGCTGGCGCTTCTGGGGTGGTACTATCCCTTCGCCCTGTGCATTCTGGCCCTTCCCATAGGCATACTGGCGCTCATGATGCTGCGGAACCCTGAGCCTGAGAAGTCGGGAAGCCTGAGGGACTACCTGGGGGGCACCTGGAGATGCATCTGGGACATACGAGTGATTGCCCTGTTTGCCGCCGGGGTCACTACCGTGACTATCATCTTCGGCGCCTACATGACCTACTTCATTCTGTATCTGGGCCAGTCTTTCGGCGCTTCGTCCTTCATAATAGGGATCTTCATGGCCGTGACGTCGGTGTTCATTGCCACCGTCTCGGCGCAGCTCGGCTGGATCAACCGGTGGCTTTCGCTGGGGAATATCATCAAGCTGACCTTCGTCATCTATGCCCTGTCCCTGGCTCTGGTGCCGTCGATGCCCAGCCTGTGGTTCTTGCTCATACCGGCCATCATCTTCGGCATAGCCCAGGGGGCCAACATGCCCAGCCTTCAGACAGCGATTGCCAACCTGGCTCCTCTGGAGTACCGCGGGGCCTTCATGTCGATCAACGCCACCATCCTCAGGTTGGGTCAGGCGATCGGGCCACCGCTGGTCGGCCTGTTCTTCGTCTATGGAGGCTTTGACGGCGCGTTCTATGCCACCGCAGCCCTGACGCTGCTGGTGCCGGTCATAGCGGTGATAGCCGGCAGGTTCATCAAGGTACGGCCGGCGTGATATGGGGCAGGTATGCTGAAGGCGGGTGAGCGTTGAGGGGGAGGGGCTCAGGAATCCTCTGAGCGGGCCTCTTCGATAAGCCTCTGGCCGTACTCCAGCAGCAGCTTGCGTCGTTCTTTGGGCACGTTCTTGGAGTCCAGATAGACCTCCAGCGCCTCCATGGGGGTCATGCCCTCGGCGGTGAAGCCGGCCACTCTGGGGCGGCGCTCCCGCTCTACCTCCCTGGCGATGGCGGCGACATAGTGGGCGTCCTTCAGCGCCCGCCGGACCTCCCCCTCGTCGAGGAGTCCCTCAAGGCGCTCGGAGATGGCAACCTGCACGCGCACCACGGCGTCGCTCACATCGTGCCTGGCGATGGCGTCGAGGACCGCCTGGGTGGGGTCGGGTTCCAGGGGAGCGACGTTGACCTCGATGGTGACAAAGCGGCGGGCGTGGACGGGCTGGAACTCGTAGGATGCCTTCCGGTTCTCGCCTGCCTCGACGACGTAGAACCCCTTCTTGTCGTCCTCTTCGCTGAAATCGATGCGTTCCAGGCTGCCGGCGTAGACCACAGGGGGGTTCTCGCCGAGCACCTGCGCCTTGTGGATGTGCCCCAGGGCAACGTAATCGAAAGCGGGGTTGGCCACGGTGCTGTGGAGCAGCATGTAGTCGTGACCCATCACCATGCCTCTCTCCGAGCCGGTCTGGGCCCCCTGGACGAAGACGTGGGCTGCCAGGATAGCCGGCACGTTGGCGTCAAGGGCCTGCACCTCGGTCATGATGTGGTCGGTCAGTATCTGCTCCACCCTGTCGTTGATCTGGTCCAGGGTGAGGTTCCTGGTGTCGTCCCGGCTGAGGAGGATGCTGCGCCGTGCCCAGGGCAGGCCCACTACCTGCAGGGGGCCAGCTCTGGTCTCAATGCGGTAGGTACCGGGGCGGTTGGCGACGGTGACGTTGGGTATGGCCAGGGTGTGGAATATCTCGATGCTGGTGGCGCGGCCGACGGCGTTGGGCAGGTCATGGTTGCCGATGAGGAGAAGGACGGGGACGTCGTTGGAGGCCAGCCGCCAGATGCGTTTGGCGAACTCCCGCTGGTGCGTCTGAGAGGGCTCGCGGCTCTTGTAGGCGTCGCCGCAGAAGAGGACCAGGTCGACGTTCTGGTTCAGGGCGTAGTCCACCACTTCGTCGAAGGCCGACAGGAAGTCGCCGAGCCGCGTCGACAGCCCGGTCTGCGGGTCGATGCGCCCGTAGTTCTCCACCCCCAGGTGCAAATCGGCGAAGTGAACGATTCTCATTGTCTCCAACTGGCCGCAGGCCTATCGCCGCCGTACAGCTTTGATGAAGTCGTCCTCGTCGACGTCAAGCTGTCTCAGCACGTCAGAGAGCAGGTAGGGGCTGATTGTCTTGGCCGGGTGAATCGGGATAGAGGCACGGCGGCAGTCAGGGTGATGGAAGATCGCGTGGCCGCCCTTCTGTCTGACTCTCTCGAACCCCAAGGCGCGAAGTCCCCTGACGACCTGTCGGGCCCTGAGCGGGGATAGCCTCGTCATATGGAAACGGTGATCTGTCTGGTCTCGATTTCGAGCGGGATTTCCTCGCCGCGCTCTTTGCGGCACTCAAGGCAGAGCTCAAGTGCCTCTTTGATGTTGGCGAGGCATTCTTCATGGTCCTCGCCCTGGGCATGCACTTCGGGAAGCACAGGGCAGCTACCAATGTAGACTCCGTCAGGTGCTTTCCTGATGACGACGGTGTATTCCACTCCTCACCTCCGGCAGGATGATTATAGCACGGTTGTGGGGGAAGCGCGCACGGCGTATGTTCTCCACCCCCAGGTGCAAATCGGCGAAGTGAACGATTCTCATATGTTCAGTCGAGCAGCCTCTTCTCCCCCTCGATCTTCTTCAGGTCGGTGATGTCCTGGGTCGCCTCAAGGCAGCCGAGGTAGGCGCCCGCCACGTCGCGTACGGCGAAGTAGCGGATGAGAATTGTCCGCCCTTTGAGGTCGATCCAGAACTCGGCCGTGTCCCTGGCGCCGGCGCGGAAGTCGGCGAGGATCTGCCCCACCTTGTCCACGCTCTTCTGGGGGTGGCACTTCTGCACCTTCATCCCGATGACCGAGGGTGTCCTGCGGAAGATGCGCTTGTCGCCCTTGCTGTAGTACCGGACGGTGTCGTCGCTGTCGACGAAGGAGACCTCCATCGGCAGCGCCTCGAAGATGGCGGCGATGGTGTCGATTGACAGCTTGTCCAGCATGTTGTACCTCCTCCTATACTCACAGCGCTAATCGCTTCGCAATCTCGTCCTGGCTCAGCCCCTCAATGGCGATAACTTTCCGCCTGCTGGTCAGCCCCTTCGCCTTCATGTCATTCTGAGCGAAGCGAAGAATCTCCGCGTCGCGCTCGGAAGAGCGGCTCTACCGTCACCTCGCTCTAGATTCTTCGTCGCTCCGCTCCTCAGAATGACAACTGGGGTTTGCGTCTGAGTTGTCATCGTTGAACCATCAGAGCTTCATTCCGAAGACGTGGCCCCCAATCCTCGCAGGACCTCGTCCTTGCTGAGCCCCTCGATGGCGACGACTTTCCGCCTGCTGGTCAGCCCCTTCTCTATGGTGATGCTCCCCTTGCTCACGCCGAGCCGTTTGCTCAGGAAATCGACAAGCTCTCTGTTGGCCTTGCCCTTCACCGGCGGGGCCGCGATCTTCACGCGCAGCACGCCATCTTCGAACCCAACCACCTCATTCCGGCTGGCGCTGGGCTGGACAACTACGGAGACGCTGGCTGTTTCATTCACGGCGCTTCACCGGGGTGACGTCCTGCTGGAGCCCCCGTATGTAGTCAATCTGGCCGATGTGCTCGGCGAGCTCGACGATGAGGTGGGCGATGCGGTTGCCCGCGCTGGTGTCGCCGAAGACATCGGACTTGACGATGTCGTACATTGTAGCAGGGTCGGCATTCTCCAGGTAGTCCATGGTGCGGGCGCGCACGGCCTCGCCATAGGCGAGGAGGTCGGCCAGTCTAAGCTGGGGGAAGGCGGCCACCCGCTCGGCGCTCCAGCCGAAGCCGACATCCTGCTGGTCCTGGGGCAGCTTCAGCTTCTGGTGCCATCCCTCTTCCTCCCATACCTGCGAGATGCCCCGCAGCTTGTACTGGAAGAAGCGGTCCTCCTCGCGGAACATGTGCCACAGGATGAAGGCGATGTGGTTGGCCCCCGGCCCCGGCTGCCATAGCAGGCCCTCATCCGTCACGCCGTCGAGCGCCTGCATCAGGTAGGCCCGGGCGTCATTCAGGGCGTACAGGGCGAACTCCTTGGTGTCCATTCTGTCCTCTCCGGTGCTTCCATGCCAATGCCGTGGGGCCGTTCATGGTTCGACAGGCTCACCACGAACGGCAGGGGCGCTCACCACGAACGGGAGGGGCGCTCACCACGAACGGCAGGGGCGCTCACCACGAACGGGGTGGAGTATACCACGAACGGCAGGGAGACTCACAACCAAACGGGCGCTGCCATCACGAACGGGGCGGAGCGGACCTATTCCGTTCGCCCTGAGCCTGTCGAAGGGCGGTCTACCTTGCTGGAGTCGGGGCCGTTCATGGTTCGACAGGCTCACCACGAACGGCAGGGGCGCCCGCCAACGAAGGGCGCCGAGTATACCACGAACGGCAGGGGCGCCCACCAACGAAGGGCGCCGAGCATACCACGAACGGCAGGGGCGCCCGCCAACGAAGGGCGCCGAGTATACCACGAACGGCAGGGGCGCCCACCAACGAAGGGCGCCGAGTATACCACGAACGGCAGGGGCGCCCACCACGAACGGGGTGCAGCGGACCTACTCCGTTCGCCCTGAGCCTGTCGAAGGGCGAGGGGCATCGCGTGTCGAATACCTCCTCAAGCGCTGCCAGTCCCCATCTATGAGCGCCTGCTTCTTCCGGCGTGACCATCTCTTGATCTGCCTCTCGCTGGCCAGGGCGTCCTCCCGCACAGGGAACTCGGAGGAATACACCAGTCTTACCGGGAGCCTGCTCGAGGTGTAGCACGTGAACAGGTCGTGCTCGTGCTCATAGAGGCGCTTCCCGAGGTCTTCGGTGTGGCCGGTGTAGTAGCTACCGTCAGCGCACTCGAGTATGTAGACCCAGAAGCCCATCGTTGTCTTCTCCGTTCGCGCCGAGCCCTCCACGGAGAGCGGAAACGCTACTTGTTCGGGCCCCTGATCAGACCGCGGATGTAGCATATGTGACCCGCGTGCTGGCACATCTCGGCAACAAGGTGGGCGATCATCAGGCCGACGGTCGCCTCCCCCAGGACGCGGGACTTGACCTCGCGGTCGAAGGTGGCGGCGTCGGCGCTCTGGATGAAGTCCACCGTTTTGGCCCGGACCGCCTCCACATATCCGAGCAGGTCGCGCAGCGCTACGCGGGGAAAGCTGTCCACCTGGTCGGCGGTGTAGCCCCAACCGGTAACCCGGGGGTCAGCGGGCAGGCCCAGCTTCTGGTGCCACCTCTCCGCCTCCCATAGCTGGGGCATGCGCTGGAACATGTACTGGAAGAACCAGTCCTCGATGCGAAACATGTGCCACAGGATGAAGGCGATGTGGTTTGCTCCCGGCCGCGGCTGCCACATCACCTCTTCGTCGCTCAGCCCGTCCAGCGCCTGCATCATGGCGGCATGGGCATCGTCGAGGCTGCGCAGGGCGAAGTCCTTCACCTCCATTGTTCCCTCCCATCTGCACCAGCTAGAGCTGGGACTTCGTTGTCACCTGAGTAGAAGGGGGTGGTCACGCCTTCGCTTGGTCAAAGCCGAGCCAGTACTTGCCGCCCGGTGGCAGCACGTCCAGCGGCTCGCCGGCCAGCTTGTTCTGCAGCGTCGCCACCAGCTCGGCCACCGGCACGCGGATCTGCTTCATGCTGTCGCGGTCGCGGATGGTGACGGCATTGTCCTCCAGCGAATCGAAGTCGACAGTCACGCACAGCGGGGTGCCGATCTCGTCCTGGCGGCGGTAGCGGCGGCCGATGCTCTGGGCGTCGTCGTACTGGGTCATGAAGCAGCGGCGCACCTGAGCGTGGACGTCGCGGGCCATGGGCACCAGGGCCTCGTTGCGGCTCAACGGCAGAATGGCTACCTTTATCGGCGCCAGGTCGGGATGGAGCCGCAGCAGCACCCGAATCTCGTTCTTGTCCGGCTCCTCGTCGTAGGCATCGAGCAGAAAGGCCAGCGTGGAGCGGTCGACCCCCGCCGAGGGCTCGATAACGTAGGGCAGGAAGCGCTCATTGCTGTCCTGGTCGAAGTAGGTCAGGTCCTTGCCGCTGCACTGCTGGTGCTGCACCAGGTCGAAGTCGGTGCGGTTGGCGACGCCCTCCAGCTCGGCCCAGCCCATGGGGAAGAGGTACTCCACGTCGTAGCAGGCACGGGCATAGTGGGCCAGCTCGTCACTGGTGTGCTCCCTGAGGCGGAGGTTCTCCTTCTTGATGCCCAGGTTCAGGTACCAGTTGAAGCGCTGCTCCAGCCAGTAGTTGAACCACTGCTCATCGGTGCCCGGCTTGACGAAGTACTCCACCTCCATCTGTTCGAACTCGCGGCTGCGAAAGATGAAGTTGCCGGTGGTGATCTCGTTGCGAAAGGCCTTGCCGATCTGGGCGATGCCGAAGGGCAGCTTCTTGCGTGTGGTGTCCATGACGTTGGCGAAGTTGAGGAAGATGCCCTGGGCCGTCTCGGGGCGCAGATAGACTGTCGCCGCCTCGTCTTCGACAGGTCCGAAGAGGGTCTTGAACATGAGGTTGAACATGCGGGGCTCGGTGAACTCGCCGCCGCACTCGGGGCACTTGTCGTCGGTCAGGTCGTCGGCACGCCACCTGAGGTGGCATTGCCTGCACTCGACCAGCGGGTCGGAGAAGCCCTGAACGTGGCCGCTGGCTACCCACGTCTCCGGGTGCATGATGATGCTCGAGTCAAGCCCCACCATGTCGTCCCTTTGCTGGACCATGGAGCGCCACCAGGCAGCCTTGACGTTGTTCTTGAACTCGACGCCGAGGGGGCCGTAGTCCCAGCAGGCGGAGAGACCGCCGTAGATTTCGCTCGACTGAAAGATGAGGCCTCTCCGCTTGGAAAGGGAGACTATCTTGTCCATGTCTACCGTCAATACATTCCTCCAGGCAACAACAGCTAGGGAAACGTTACCAGTTTTGGGTTCGCGTGTAAAGGCGGCGACACCCCCATGGCCCCCGCCAGCCTGCGGAGGCGACTCGCCTGTGGCGAGAGGGGTATCCCCTCTCGCCTCCTCTTTCTGCTCTTGGGGGACAGTATGTAGAGCCTGGCTTTGTGTCGTCCCGCCCGCTCCCTTTCTGTCATTCTGAGCGGAGCGAAGAATCTCGGTGATGGGGGAGGTTCCTGGGGCGATCTGGTTTCACTCGTATTCCCAATGTAGTGGAGCAGCGCCTTACGGGTTT
>Ga0180431_10004847_pt1 | contig 16673 bp, 12 predicted proteins | sample SS_ome_11_FD_132459 | JGI IMG/M metagenome (GOLD analysis project Ga0180431, IMG submission 132459) | Hypersaline lake sediment archaeal communities from the Salton Sea, California, USA - SS_1_MS_1 metaG | ecosystem: Environmental > Aquatic > Non-marine Saline and Alkaline > Hypersaline >... | reverse complement strand
GTGTCCATCTGCGTGTGGCGATGTTCTTCGGCCAGCCTTTGCGCGCTCTGCAACGCTTCCTGTGCTTTTTCGGTAAATTTATTCAGGTTCATTTTAAATCCTCCACTATTTTAGTGGCAAACTAATTATGACTTACTTCCCTTTTTTGAGCCGGTCTAGTTCCGACTCAAGTTTTTGTATCTGTTTCTCCATCTTGTTTATTTTGTTTGTCAGCCGGAGGATAATTTCCACACCTGCCAGGTTGATACCCAGATCATCGACCAGAGTTTTGATTTGCTTTAGCTTTTCAATATCCTGATCGGAATACAACCGCTGATTCCCCTGTGAACGGGATGGTTCAATAATTCCTGCCCGTTCGTAGTAGCGCAGTGTCTGGGCATGCACCCCGATCATTCGGGCAGCAATACTGATTACGTAGCATGGGTCCTGATCTCTGGATCTCATAAATCACCTACTTTCGGAGCGCCTTCAATTCCTCGAAAAGCTCCTTTTCCTTCGCGGTCAAATTGGATGGCAGAACGATGCGCACTTTGGCAAAAAGGTCTCCCCTTTCATCTTTTTTATTCAGCTTTGGCATGCCCTGTTTGCCTAGCCGAAATGATTTGCCGTTTTGGGTTTCGGGCGGGATTTTGAGGGCCAGTTTCTTGCCCGGTAGAGTTGGCACTTCAATCTCACCGCCGAGAACCGCATCAGTCAACGGAACCGGCACTTCCACATGAAGATTATCACCTTTGCGTTCAAATAGCTGGTGCTGTCTTACCGATATTTTCAGATTGATATCTGCACCGGGCTGATTCAAGTGTATTTTAGAACCTGTGCTGACTCCGGCGGGTATTTTGGCTTCCAGCCGACGGTCTCCAAGGTCAAGCATGCGTGTGGTGCCGGCGAACGCCTCTTCGAGGGTTATCTCCACCGGGTGTTCGATAACTTGCTTTCTGCGCGGGCGTGTTCGAGTGCTGCCCGAACTGCCTCCGAAAAGATTCCCGAAGATACTCTCAAATCCTCCGCCACCGCCACGGTCTCCGAAATCAAAATGGACATTGCTCTGGTTGAATCCTCCGAACGGTCCTCGTCCCCCTGTTCCGGCGAACTGGTCAGCATGTTGCCACTGGTCACCGAAGCGGTCATATTTCTTACGTTTTTCCGGGTCGGAAAGGACTTCGTTGGCTTCGTTTATCTCTTTGAATTTGTCCTCGGTGGATTTATCACCTGGGTTTACGTCCGGGTGATACTTACGCGCCAGCTTCCGGTAAGCCTGCTTGATTTCCTTTTCTGAAGCCCCGCGTTTGACTCCCAGAATATTATAGTAATCTTTCTTGGCCAATTCCTGTACTCCTTACCTGCTATCAAAGTGTAGCAACTTAATACCTTTTTGTCAAGTTTATAGAAGAGACGCAGGAATATACTTGATAACATTGTGTTAGCTATGCTATAATTTGAGCAAAAGAAACTGAAGGAGGTTGTATCATGAATCTAGTGAGATGGGAGCCATTTGCTGACCTGAGGCAGGTAATGGATCGGGCTTTTGAGGAGGGGTTGAGGCCAGTCTCCTGGGGGAATTTGGGTGGAATCATGGGGATGCCGCTTGATATGTATCAGACGGCAGATGATGTAGTGGTCAAAGCAACTATCCCGGGAGTGAAACCTGATGATGTGGATATTACCATTACTGGCGATATCCTCACCATCAAGGCGGATAGTAGGGGCAAGGAAGAAAAGGAGGAGGCGGAGTATTTCTTCCATGAAAGGCGACAAGGTTCCTTCACTCGCACCGTCAACCTTCCGGCTGATCTTCAGTCCGACAAGGCTGAGGCTGTCTTTGAGGATGGGATGCTGACCCTGACCATACCAAAAGCCGAAGAGATCAAACCAAAGCAGATCAAAATTAAAGCTAAAGATGGCAAATAAATCTGTGTTGTGAAAAGGTAGTGAAAAGGGGCCGGACTTTCGAGTCCGGCCCCTTTTATTTCAGGTGTGCCCGGTGGGGCATGGATCTAATGGGGTGGAAATCCCCCTCTATCACATTTTATCAAAGAGTGATTTACTCGTAGTTTGCTTTTGACATGGTCCAGAGTTTCCGTAGCCGGGAGAATCCTCCCATCGTTTGGATACGGCTCAAAGCGACGATTGCTCCAACTCCCAGCAGTGGGCCCATGACGATCCATAGATTCATTCCGCCCCCTTCCGAATTTCCTGTTGGAGTACCGGTTTGTGTTGGTGTTCCGACAGATGGGGTTCCCGTTGCTACCGGGGTGCCCATGAAGGCGAACTTCGCAGTTGCGCTTTTATTACTATTGATAGTGATCGTCTCTGGATTGGCGCTCCCGGTGAGGGCGCCTTCCCATCCTGAAAATGAGTAGTCCTGGGCAGGGCTGGCTGTAAGGGTTACTACAGTACCTTCGACGTATGAACCGCCCGGCGGATTTAATGTAACAGTGCCACCCACTTGGGGGTCTGTAGTAACGTGAAGGAAGTATATGGGAAGTGGTGGGGGATCGTTTGAGCCAGGTGTATAACCGGTGATGGTGATGGTCACCGTCGCGGTATCTGTAGAACCCTCATCGTCTTCGACGGTATAGAGAAAAGTATCAATGGCAGTATCACCGGTTTCAAGGTTATTGAATTTCCCGTTTGGATTATACGTGAAGCTGCCGTCATCCTGTACTGTTATTTCACCTATTATGGCGGTGATTTGTCCTGGGTTGCGGACCTTCAGCGTATCAAAGGAAGAGTTGCTATTTTTGAGCAGTCCGCCGCTGCTGCCAATGGAAAGGGGAGTATCCTCTCTTGTGGAGTAGGTATGCGATTGGGCCGTTGGTTCTACATTGTTAACCTTCACTGTGACCGCGCTTATCTTCTGATGAGTGCCATCATCATCAGTAATAGACACCGAGATCGGATGGCCGGCTGAAGTGGATGGACTGTTATACACATGGGTTTTGGAAAGCGCCGTGCTTCCATCGGTGTCATAATCATTGTATACAGTGAATGTTCCATCCCAGTAAACCCGGTATTTGGTAATGGTGTCATCCCCCGGGTCAGTGGCTTTACCAATTGTCAGCGTGAAGGTATCTCCTTCGTCAATCTCCGCTGAAGAGCCGGTTATAGAGACTTCCGGGGATACATCTTTGACGGTTACTTGTTTTTCTACCGTATCGTTTTGGGTGGCATCGCTATCAAGGGCAAGGGTAACTGTTATTGTATGGCTATCATTTCCCTCTTCATATGTATGAGATTCGCTGAAGCTGGTGCCGGGATCATCATCGACCGTGTTTGATGAATCATCCCCCCAGTCAATGGTGAGCTTGGTTTCCGAAGCGGCGGTGATATTTCCGGAAAGCGTGAAGGACGATCCCTCGTTCACACTTGTGGGACTTCCAGAAACATTGGAAAGTTCTGGGTCTGTTTCAAATGATGTATCCTCTGCAGTGTAGCTGGTCCCGATGCTATTGGTGGCAAATCCACGATAGTGATAGGTTGTTCCAGCGTCAAGTCCGGGAATGGAAACGGTAAATGTCCCGATTCCAGCGCTGGTAGTTGCTGAACCTGAACCGGAGGAACTAGACCATACCACTCCCATTGAGGTGATTTGGGTTCCACCATTTGTGACAACGGTTGACCCTAACTTCGCTGAATTCTGGGTTATATCGGTGGCTGTGGGGCTTGTAATTGTTGGGGTGCCGGGATCTGCGATGGTTATAGTAACTGTAGCAGGACTATCACTATCTTGGGTTCCATCATTTGCATAATAGGAAAACTCAACAATTGTAGGTGTCAGAGAGCCATCGTGTTCATAGGTAAATCCCCCGCCGCCATCGAAGCTGAAAGTGGCAGCATGTGATGGGCTGCCGCCGACTAAAATGGGAGTGAGATAATCATTTTCCGGGTCTGTATCGTTCTCCAAAATATCGTCAATGCCTGTTGACGGGACAGTCAATGTATTCCCTCGAATTACACTATAATTATCGTTAATGGCGGTGGGCGCTTCATTGACATTGGTTACGGTGATGGTGAAAGCTTCGGTATAGGTATTGCCGTTGCCGTCATCGGTCTGGACCCTGATGCTGCAGGTTGGGTTGGTCTCGTAGTCGATTTCCTCTTTAGTTTGCAGTTCGTTACCAACAATCTTAAAAGATTCATTATCCTCATCCCCTGTACCGGCCACCAGCGAGTAGGTGAAGATGTCGGGGTTGGGATCGGTGGTAGTGAATGTGCCAACTACGCTGCCGCTTGCGGTGTTCTCAACAACCGTGGAGCCGCTGAGCGTTATATCGGTTGGAGGGTCGTTAACGTCGATTATGTTGATGACAAACTCTTTTTCATGGCGTTCTACACCGTCATAGGTTTCTACTCGGATATTATGGGTGGGACTGCCGCTTTCATAATCAAAAACGGTGTTTGTTATCAAATTCTCACCGTCAGTATCAAACAAGCTGTTGCTTCCGTCCCCGGTGCCGTCTACAAGTGTATAGATATAATCATCTCCTGTATCTAAATCAGTTGTACTGAAGGTGCCCACCACGGTCCCGGATGCCTGGTGTTCTGCAACGGAGTTGTTATCCAGCGTGATATCTGTGGGTGGGTCGTTTACACCGGTTATGGTGATGGTCACTGTTGCGGGATCACTTACGCCTGCGCCAGTATCGCTGGCGGTGTAAGTAAATGGTTCATCATGTGTTGCGCCCTGTCTTAAATCCTGAAAATTCGAACCGGGGTCGAAAGTATAAGTTCCGTCAGAATTGAATGTGAGATTGCCTTCTGACACATCGGTGGCCAAGGCATAACCATTGGTATCGAGATTATTATCTTCATCGGTTGCGGCTGGTACCTGTAAGCCAACGGGAGCACCATCTTCTGTGGCTGAAGCAGTGTCGTTAGAAGCCACGGGTGGATCGTTGACATCATTTACATCGATAGTAACGTTGGCAGTATCGTTGTGAACGCCGTCATCTACCTCGACTGTGAGGTCGTACTGAGTCGTGGATTCATAGTTCAACTGGCTGCCATCCGCAACGGTTATTGTTCCACTGTTACTGATAGCGAAGACACCGGCAGTATCTCCTGCGATGATACTGAAACTTAGAGTATCTTCATCAGGGTCAGTAGCAGTTATAGTGCCAACAACAGTTCCATCCAGGCTATTTTCATCTATATTGAAAGTTGGGTTCGGATTAGTAATTATAGGATCGTTGTCATTAACGTTGTTAACATCGATGGTTATGGTGGCGTCATCAGTCAAGGCGCCTGAATCTGTTGCTTCTACCGTAACTATGTATTGAGTAGTTGTTTCGTAGTCCAGCTGGTTCTGGTCGGCAACTGTTATTTGCCCGGAAGCATCGATGGAGAATACTGTATCGGGATCTATTGTAAATCCGGTAATGTTGCCTTCGGGATCACTCGAAGCTACGGTTCCCACAATCGATCCGTTTGGGCTGTTTTCATCGATGCCCATTGTGCCGTTGTCAACGACGGGAGCTTCATTTTCATCATCTAGGTTGATGGTAACTACAGCATCATCACTAAGTGGTGTTGTTCCTGAGTCTACAACCTCGACAACTAAATTGAAAACAGGGTTGGTTTCATAGTCAAGGGCATTACTGTTGTTGACTGTGACATCGCCGTTGTTGCTATCGATTGTAAAAGCATTGTCAGTATTGCCTTCCTCGATGCTATAAGTCAGTTTATCTCCGGGGTCGGCATCGTTTGCCATAACTGTACCTACAAAAGAACTGCTGGCAGTGTTTTCAAATACGTTTGGAAGACTCTGATCGTTTATTACAGGTGCAGTCTGTGCCGTTGATGTTTGATGCGGTAGGAGAAAGAAGATATTCCCAAAAGCCAGCAAAAATGCCAACGTCAAAATCATAACTGTTTTCATTCTGTTACCTCGCATTATGAACCATTTTAACATCCTGAGCAAAATGAGTCCATAGTAGAGCGGTTAAGTTTCGGTAAAAAGTGTAAATGAAATGGAAAAGTGCGCAGCAGTTGCCGCTCTCTCGCTGGCCGCTGAAAGATGAAAATCAGTGATGACGTTACTGCCAAAAGCTTTTTTTCAATCCCCTGTCCCCCCAATCTTGGGGGAATTATTAATCGGGGGACACCCCCGGTAACCCCCGGCAGGAAAAATCCTGCATCTCTTTTCAATCCCCTGTCCCCCCAATCTTGGGGGAATTGTTAATTGGGGGACACCCCCGGTAACCCCCGGCAGGAAGAATCCTGCACCTCTTTTCAATCCCCTGCCTCCCAATCTTGGGGGAATTATTAATCGGGGGACATCCCCCGATAACCCCCGGCAGGAGGTCTCCTGTACCTCTTTTTGCAGTAATGCCAAGCTTGATATGCGGCAGATGAAGCTTAATATACGGCAGATGAAGCTTGATATGCAACAGGTGAAGCTTGATATGCGACGGATGAAACTTAGTATGCGACGGATGAAGCTTGATATGCGGCAGATGAAGCCTGATATGCGGCAGATGAAGCTTGATATGTGACAGATGAAGCCTGATATGCGACGGATGAAGCTTAATATACAGCAAATGAAGCCTCATCCAAAGGGTGTGTTTTTCCCCAGACCATCTCTGGATTACCGCGTGTGCGGGAATGGCATCAAAGTGTTTCTGCTCTGGCGCATACTGCCCCAATCGGTATCCTGTTTTCGTAATGGCCCGGAAGATACAAAAAAAGGGCGCGATTCATCGCGCCCTTTTTTAAATCATGATGAAGTCGTCCCGGCGGGGTGTCTCTACGAGCCAGCCGTATGCATCAGGTGATATTTCATCACTATATCGGCCACATTGACAGCGGAATCGGTGGCCTGATGGATACCGATTCCGTATCCGCCGGCATCGCATCCCACATAGAAAAGTCCGGAAACGGGAGCTTTCGCTGAGGGCTTATCCTTACCGGCCTGACCTACATACTGCCCTATCCCGATGCATTCTCCGCCCTGTCCGGGCAGAACCTGGTCGCGGGTGAGTTTGGAGACTTCCTTAACCGAATAATTCTGCTGATCTTCAATGTATTTGGGCATATCCGGGAAGACCCTGAACAATACCTCTTCTCCCTTATCCCACCATGTTTTCTTCTCATTAGCGCTCATTTGGGGGTCGGCAGGAACAATGTAACCTGTCATAAGCACCTGTTTTCCGGGCGGTGCCGCTCCCGGATCGTAGTTATCAGGTACTTCGAACCAGACTGTAATATCATCGGGAAGGTTGAGTGTCTTGGCTTCACTGATCCACCTCGGAAGGGTCCAGGTGCTATCGTCCGAAAAGATAACGCCGTAGGGAACATCGGTGATCTTTTTGTTCAGGAAATACCGGGTGCCCATGAATCCGAGGGATGGTATCAACTCTCTAACGTAATTGTTATAGCTCTTGTCGAAATGCTCTTCGCCCACAAGCTTAAGAACTGTGGGCTGGATACCGGCATTACTGATGACGATAGGTGCACGGAAGGTGCCTTTATCGGTGGCTACTCCGGTGACTTTACCGCCTTCGACAAGTATCTTCTCGGTTCGGGTGCGCATCATCACTTTTCCGCCGTTGACCGTGACAGCTTCGGCGTAGGTATCGGCCAGCTTTCCGAATCCGCCCTTGCAGAAGATCCCGCCATTGCGCAGGAAGATATCCTGCAAAGTCCGAACAGCTTCCGAGGCCGAAAGAGCATCATACGGCATTACGAAACAGCCGTCGGCAACCGGCCCGAGTAGGAACGCGATAACCGGAGGTGGCAATTTGTACTGGCCCATCCATTCGGCAAAGCTCATATTGTCAAGCTTGTTGATTTCTTCTAAAGGCATCAGGGTGAGTTCAGTCAGGCATCTGAGTGATTCCTCGCGATCTTCCTCCTTAACTTCCAGCCAGTCGAAAATGACGTTCGGGTCCATTGCTGTCTGATCCGGCATAGGAGGCATGGCTTTGTACTGCCCTGAATGAGTCTTGTAAAAACAACCCTGTTTTCCAGGTGCCGATACTACCTCTGCCTTATCGGACATTCCCAGCTCATCGAGGACTTTTTGCAGTATGGTATCGACGGCGGGCGCACTGATAACCACCCATCCTGTATGCTCAAATCCTTTCCTGCTGATGGTACTGGCCTTGCCCCCGGCCCTGGCGTTTTTTTCAACGAGCAATACTTTGAGCCCACGCTTAGCCAGCAGGCCTGCACAGGCGCTGCCGCCGAATCCGGCTCCGACTACGATAACATCATAATCCTTCTTTGCCATTTCACCACCCTTTTTTAATAGCTTTTTCGGCTAAAGATTCAGGATTAAAACTCTCCGGGATGTTGTGGGCTCTTGTTGAACCACTGTTTTGGGCTCAGAATGAAACCGAGGATAGCAGCGCTGAGCATGACCTTTAGCAGGGTTCCCAGGTCTGCCATAGCCAGCCCGCCTCGGATTCTCCACTTTACCGGGTCTGTAACGTCAACGTGCATTATCAGATAATCACCGTGACGCTCAAGCCCGGCGATATGTCCGGTGAGCTCAGTTTTACCCAGTCCTGTTGATCTGAAAAGCATAAAACACCTCCGAGATGATTTTTTTAAATCTAAAGTATATATCCGTTCTCCCTTGCCCTGACTACTGATTCCGGTAAAGTCCACCATTGGTCAATGCCGCATTCCTCGGCGATGGTGGTGGCGCAGTTGTAACCCGGACCCCAGATAACACATCCGCCCGGCCAGACTCCTGCCCCGCCAACGAAAAGGTTCTTGATCGGCGTGACGTTATGAGAGCACTCCTGATTGGGCCTGAGATAACCCATCTGCAGCGGATGATACATTCCCTGTTTGTAAGAGCCCCTGACCATGTTGGCAAACTTGTTCTGGATATCGGCCGGGGTGGTGATGTTCCACCAGAGAGTTTTCTTCGGGGTCATGTTGGGGGCATATTTTTCCAGAGTGCGAAGCTGATATGCGGCCAGTTCTTTCCGATAATTGTATTTGAGCCACTTCTCGTGACCGCCATCTTTCAGGTCATACGGAGCCATCTGGGTAAGGAGCCCGGAGGCCCTTCCTTCCGGTGCCTGATAGGGATCATGAATGGATGGGAAGGTGGCGATATACCCGGCAGTTTCAGGAAGTTCACCGGTTTCCATTAAATCCCATTCGTGAGTGAGTTCATCGCAACTTTCGTAGCCCAATACATTTATGAATGCATTGTTCACATCCGGGTTGAATTCGGCGGCCTTGAAGTTGGGCGGCTCGGCTAAAGCCAGATGCAGATCGAGGAGGCTCCACTTTTCCCACTGCCAGGCATTGCACATATCGATGAAATCCTGTTCCAGATGCTCTTCACCCACATATTTGAGGAAGGTCTGATGGATATCGATGGTGCTGACAACAGCCTTGCGTGCCATATGCTTGGTACCGTCTTCCAGTTCCACACCCTTGGCTTCACCGTTTTCAATAATGATTCGCTTGATCTGGGCGGAAGTCCTGATTTGCCCCTGATTCTCAAAGACGTTTTTTAGAAGGGCATTGGATACTCTGTGCGAACCGCCCTTGGTGAGCCGGTAGTTGCTCATTCGATTGAAATACAGCGGAATCAGATATCCAACACCGGACTGGGAGTAATCCAGTCCCCAGTGACAGACACCGTACATAATGAGGGTTCGGACATAATCGTTCTCGAATCTTTCCTTGATGACTTCTTCCGGAGTCCTCTCCGAGAAGCCGGAGAGCTTTCTACCCAGCTCTGAATTCTCTGCCCTGGCAGCCATAAGGGGAGCCGGTTCGGGCTTGACGAACGTCTGGGGCCCGACCATTTCCCGCATCATCTCATCGCACTCTTTGTACATCTCGCGGTAGGCATCGGCATCTTTGGCGGAGAAATGGGCGATAGACTGAGCGGTCTTCTCGGGATCGGTGTAAATGCAGACGGCTTTCCCTTCAGGTGTGGGCAGGCACCACTGAGTCTCGGGAAGGATATGCGTCAGGCCATAGGTTTCTTCGAGTTTGAAATCCTGAAAGAGAGGAGCGTAATCCACCATCATGTGGAAGATGGCATGAGTGTTGTGGAAGAATTCGGGCAGGGTAATCTGTTCGGTGGCCAGCCCGCCTCCCGCCTCGTATCTCTTTTCCAGTAAAAGGACTTTCTGACCGGCCTTTGCCAAGTAAGCTGCAATCTCCAGTCCGTTGGGTCCGCTTCCTATAATAACTATGTCATACTCATATGTTGCCATTTTAGCCTCCTTGGATTACATTTCTAATATTTAGGGTCTCTGGGGAATGATTCTCTGGCTTTATCAATAGCCCATTTGGTCCAGTGGGCCAGGGAATCGGCCTCGTCTCCCTGTTCCTCCCACGGCTTTCGCAGGCCCATTTCATCAGCCATGATCTTGTAACAGTTGTAACTGGCGTCGACGCTGGCGTTGGATCCAACATGCCAGAATCCGCCGGTAGCATACAGGTTGCTGATTGGGGTTCGATGGTTGGCCAGTTCCGGGGTTGGGCGGCTAGCGCCTCGCTGAGACATAGTCTGGTCAATACCTGAGAAGTTGCCGTGAGGTGCCAGGTTTTTCATGCGAACACAATCCCAGGGGCTGTTTGTATCGCATCCGATGAGATTGTCCCAGGTCATGTTCGGGGCGTAATTTTGCCACACATTCAACATATCCTCGGTGTATTTAACTTTGAGTTCCAGCCACTCTTCTTCCGAAAGGTCGGTAGCCCGCGGACCCTGCATCTCGTTCTGGGCAACGTGTTTGCCGGGAGGAGCGAATGACGGATCGACCAGGCTGTGACAACCGACGACCGGGCTGTAATCCTCCAGCGGGGGCAGCTTACCTTTGTTAGCGTAGCGACACTCGTTAGCCATGTGTTCTGGACTTGAAGTTGTGGACAGTCCCAGCCACATGCATTCGTGAATATCAGGATTGAACTCCTCGGCTTTGTATTTGGGTGCTTCATTGAGCGCGAAACTGTACCACATAAGGTTGCCGATATTGCTGGTAGAAAGATTCCTCATGCGCTGGGCATGCTCTTTACCGAAGATATCATCTCCCACCATATCAGCAAGCTGCATGGTGCTTAAACCCGCGCTGATGACAACTTTGTTGGCCTTAACCTCTGTCCCGTCAGCCAGCAGAATTCCAGTGGCTCTGCCGTTTTCAAGAAGCACTTTGGTTACTTCTGCATGGGTAAAGAATTTGCATCCGTCTTGGGTGAGTATCTGGTGGCAGGCGTGAGCAAGCTGGTGGGTACCACCCCGGGCAAAACCTATGGTAGGCAGAGTTCCCAGCATTCCCAGCACCTCGGCACCCTGACCGGGATCAAGCACATTTCTAGCTGCCGAGATGATAAATCGAAGGATACAGTATTGAACTTCCTTGCTCTCGAAGAAATGCTTAACCGCGTCGATGGGCGCGCCTGCGAGCACCTCGGCTGTAGGTTCAAGAGGGGTGCCTATAAGATAATTGGTGAAGAAATTGACTTGCCTTTCCATGAATTCCGGTCTTACTTGCCATTCATGAGGATTTAGCAGCCCATCGATCATCACTCTGAGGTAATCATCAGTGTTGACGATTTCCGTGGCCCTGCCCCATAATTCGGCGTCTTTCTCGGAAAAACGAGCGATCTCTTTAACTGTACGCTCCTGTTTGGGATCGTGCTTTGAGCTGTAGATAGCGAGGCACGTGTTGTTATTCATAAATGCGCCGCCATCGCTGACCAGATATTGGTCATACTGTCCTCCGTAATCCCAGAACTCCGGGAAATCGCGCCATAGAGGAGCGAAGTACCACGGCAGCATGATGTTAGCATGAGTGTTACCTCTGAAGCCTGGTGCTGACATTTCCTCGGTAGCCAGCCCTCCGCCGATCTCATGCCTTCTTTCAAATATACCAACGCTCATTCCCGCGTACCTGGTCAGGTACATGGCGAGCATCAATCCTTTATTTCCTCCGCCACAGATGACGGCATCAAATGTCATATCAGCCATATTTAATATCTCAGTAGCAAAATTTTGAGGTGTAGACTTTTTGGTAATTAAGCCAGCGTCATTTCACAGCAATCGGGAGGGATAATCAGGGTGGGCTCGGTCATCTCCTGGATATCCTCCGGGGTCCAGCCGGGGGCGTATTCTTTTAACACCATACCTTTATCGGTGACCTCGATTACCGCCACATCAGTTACCACCAGATTGACACAACCCGGAGCCGTTATTTCGAACTCGGGGGCTTTTTTAATCCGGTGTTCGCCTTCTTTGCTAATATGATTCATCACGATGATGACCTTCTTGGCTCCGAAGGCAAGGTCCATAGCGCCGCCGATGGTTCCAACTTGACGCGCTGGTACTATATAATTGCAAAGATCACCTTTTTCACTAACCTGATAAGCGCCCATGACGGTGATATCAAGATGTCCGCCACGGATCATCACAAATGATTCGCAATTATCGAAAACGCACATACCGGGTGCCGGGTGTACCGTCTGTCCGCCGGCGTTGACCAGGTCCAGGTCGCCTTCACCGGGGAGAGTGATTTCTCCAAATCCCAGCATGCCATTCTCGCTCTGGAAAATCACCTCTCTGCCTGCAGGTACAAAATTGGAGCAGAGGGTGGGAATACCGATCCCCAGGTTGACCATATCGCCGTCTTGGAATTCCTTGGCAACCCGAAGGGCCATAACTTGTCTATCGAGCTTTTCTTTGTTGATTAACTCTTCTCTCATCATAACCCCCCTTTATTTATCAGTAGCCTTCTGGACGTCTTCGCTGAATTTGGCGAACGATTTCAAGGCCTGTTCATCCGTGATCTCGCTCCCGCCTTCTGCAACTGCCGGACGTTGAACCACTCGCTGGACGTAAACGCCGGGAGTGACAATCATTTCAGGGTCCAGTTCCCCGGCTTCGACTATCTGATCTACTTCAGCGATGGTAACCTTGGCGGCTCCAGCGACGACGGGATTAAATGTCCTTGATGTTCCCTTATAGACCAGGTTGCCAAATCTATCGGCTTTATGGGCATGGATTATGCCGAAATCAGCATAAATGGGGAGTTCCAAGAGGTATTCCTGTCCATTAATGACCTTTTTTTCCTTTCCCTCTTCAACTACCGTCCCCACGCCGGTGGGGATATAAACACCACCCAGCCCTGCTTTGGCGGCGCGAATACGCTCTGCCAGTGTGCCTTGCGGAACCATCTCTCGCTCAATTTTTCCGTCTATCCAGAGCCTTTCAAAGTTGTTTACATAAAGAGCGCTTACAGGGGCGGAGATAATCGCCTTTTTGATTCGTTCGTTTCGAATCAATATATCCATATCCTCCGGGAATGGTGCGCCTTGAAGCTTCCAGACATCGGCACCGTACCCGGCTGCGTTGGACACGGTGGTAAGGTTTTTTACTCCCTTCCTATAAATGGCTTCAAGCAGGCAACTCGGTATACTGACCACAGTACCGAAGCCACCGACCATGATTGTAGCACCGTCAAATACGTCCGCTACTGCTTCATCGAAGCTATCTATGATCTTATTAATTGCCATAGACAATTACCCCCTAACAAGATTCCGGTTAGCTATATGCTTTCTCTGTGTTATTATATGCGCCAGCCGAATATTTGTCTACACCGAAATATTGCTGACTGTTAGTTTTTAACAGCCAGTTTTTGCTACTTGGACCTCCTTTCTTAAAATTTTCTATCCGATACCACCGAGCGGTGAATCTAGATATGTTTCTACGTATTTCTCCATTCGAGGAGTGGGCTTCCACCATTTGGTAAGACCCAGGTCTTCGGCCACTTTGTTTGCGCCGATATACCCCGGTCCGCCGAGTACTGCGCCGCCCGGATAGTTGGATGCGCCGCAAGTGTAAAGTCCCGGAATCGGCGTTGCCGAACTGGAACAATCCTGATTGGGCCTGAAGCAGCCAAGCTGAATCGGTTTGTAGTCGCCGTGCTTGATTCCGCCGTATCGCATGTTGGGGAACCGGCGCTCGATACCTACGGGCGTTTCATAAGTTGTTCTAATGATGTTGTCTTTGGTCATGTTTGGAGCGACCTGCTGCCATTTTTCCAGAATCGCTTTTTCCAGTTCCGGTCCCATTTTGTCCCAGCCGCCTTCGATATCGTACGGGGCGTGCATCTGGAAGAATGATACATGGCCGCCATATGGTGAGTGTACCAGGTGGGGGTCCATCAAGCTTTCACATGTGGCATGACCTGCGAAGTTGTTAAGGTCAATCTTTCCGGCAATTACGTTATCCCAATGCGCCAGAAGCTGATCCTCACCCTCGACCCCAATCAGGTTCATGAAGGCATCATTAGCCCAGGGATCATCGCAGTTGTATCGGGGCGCCTCTTTGGTGGCTACATGGATTGTGAAGTAACTCCACTTATCATATTTCCATCCTTCAATAGACTCCGCCAAATCCGGGGACATATTCTCTTTGCCGAGAAGATCAAGGAAAGTAGTGTGCGGATCAAGGGTTGACATAATTGTGTTAGCCTTGAGCATGCGGCCTTCCGTCGTTTCGATGCCGCTGACCTTCCCACCCTCCATTGTTATCTTGGTGGCTTCACAGGCGTCGATGATGATTCCGCCGTTGGTCAGGATTTCCCGGGCCAGTGCTGCGGCGAATTTATGTGATCCACCCATGCAGTAGCATTTGTTGGTCATCCGATCGCTGTACAGGGCGGTAAACATGCCGACACCGGTTTCCCTGGGGTCAAGTCCCCAGATGCAGCAGTTGTAGAGCAATGCTGCGCGTATCCGATCATTTTCGAAATTACTATTTATAATATCCAGCGCGCTCTCTTCTACCAGTTCCAGCATCTCCTGGCCGGTCTTGGTTTTCTGCATGGCCATGGTGATCTCAATCGGGAGCATGGGCGGCAGATATGTGGCTGGGCCCAATATTTCGGCGACTATCTTTTTCCACTTTCTCATTACTCGGCCATAGGAAACGGCGTCTTTGAATGAGAACTTGGTCATGGAATCCTTGGTATCCTCGACCATGTGAGAGAGCACCAGCGCCTGACCGTCATTGAAAACAGCAGCTGTTTGGGAATTGGGTTTGATCCACTGGAAGCTGTATTTATTGTTGATATCAAAGTCCTGCATCACAGGCATGTAGTCAACCATCATGTGATAGATGGCGTGGTTATTGGAATAGTAACCGGGGAATAGAACTTCATCGGTAGCCAGTCCGCCACCGATTTCGTAGCGACGTTCCACCAGACAGACCTTCGCGCCGGCTTTGGCCAGATACGCTGCAGCGATCAGTCCATTGGGACCGGCTCCCAGGATAATTACGTCCCACTCGGTTACATCGGGGAATTCGTCAAATGGTTTGCCGAATAGGAAATTAGGTGTTATTCTTTCTGTCATTTCATTCCTCCTTATTTAACACCATTCTTGTTTGCCGGTATTTTACCGCTTTCGGGTATGTACCACGGCGATGCATACCACCAGTCACCGGGTTCGACCAGGCCGTCTTCGATCAGTATGTGCATCAGGTTGTAAGGGATGGCCATGAGCGCTAGGCCGCCCGGATGGCAACTGGTCTGATTGCACAGGTAAAGTCCATCAATGGGGGTTCGATATCGGGCCAGTTCTGGAATAGGCCGGTTTTCGCCCCACTGATCGTCACAGTGCCGGGTCCCGCACCAGGTACCGCCAATCAGGCCGGTATTGCGAAACTCGGATTCGTAAGGCGTATTCGCCAGATGCATAATGAGGTCATCATCAAGATTTTCCAGCACGATGCTGAAAGCTTTACGCATGTAGGCGTTGATTTCCTCTTTTTGCGCATCGACTGTGCCGGGACGGACGCCCTTGAAATTCGGGTCGCTTCGTAAGGTTTCAGGATCATCCTGCTCGTACTCCGGAGGGGGAACCAGAACATAGTAAGGCGATTCAAGGTACCAACCGGGAACGGTGCATTGCGGCTCTTTATCGGAGAATCTATCGCTTTGCGTGGCCAGCCACATCAATCTTTCCGGCGGTACGCTGGGGATTCCTTTTTTTCCATCCACATCCGCAACATGTTCATAGTAGATATCCCGATGATCGCACGGGAATGGTCCGCCAACCTGTCCGGGTTCTGACATGCCCGGGGTCTTGAACTTCTCGCGAGGGCGTAACGGCTGTTTAGTTATAAGATGGGATACCCAGATACTGCCACCCTTGAGGCTGATGTCATTCACCTTTCTCAAGAAGCTGGCTCCCACGTGTTTAGGGCCGACCAGGTCTTTGAAGGTTTGCCTTACGTCAACGTTACTGATAATCGCTTTTCTGGCCCAGACTGTGTTTTCGTTGGAAGTGGCGGTTTCCCGCAGCCGAACACCTTTGGCCACACCATTCTCGATGATAATCTCATCTACGGGGCAGCAGGTTCGAATAATAGCGCCATTGGCAATAGCGGCCCGGATGGTTGCATGGAAGTAATCGTGCATGCCTCCGCGCGGAACGCTTAATCCACTGTAAAGGGTAAGGGTGATATCGCAGCCCAGTGCCGGGATGGCGACGCCCTCCCAGTGGCCCGCGGCACCGGAGTACCAGGCCACGGCTGCCTGCATCACTTTAAAGGGCTCGGTCTCACAGTATTCATCCATGAGATCGAACATGGTCATATCGAGCAGTTCTTCGGTCCATATCGATGGGTCGTTCTGTTTGTAAACCTGCATATATGGAATATTGTCGGCTGTTACTTCAACTTCAGCCGGATGAGG
>Ga0180431_10004842_pt1 | contig 16681 bp, 8 predicted proteins | sample SS_ome_11_FD_132459 | JGI IMG/M metagenome (GOLD analysis project Ga0180431, IMG submission 132459) | Hypersaline lake sediment archaeal communities from the Salton Sea, California, USA - SS_1_MS_1 metaG | ecosystem: Environmental > Aquatic > Non-marine Saline and Alkaline > Hypersaline >... | reverse complement strand
CACAGTTTTTTCAGGGGTGTCACTATCATGATGCGCAATTCGATATTCATCGCTCTTTGTCTTGGTTTGTTATCGACTCTTTCCGCACCCGCACAACGTCAGATGGAAAATCTTACCCGTGGGATTGTGGCCGTCAAACAGCCCGGCGGCATCTACATCGGCTGGAGGTTATTCGGCACCGATCCCGAATCCATTGCCTTCAATCTCTACCGTTTTGCGGGCAGGGGAAGGCCGATGAAGGTTAATGAAAAGCCCATTACCGAAACGACCAATTACGTGGATCGCGGTGCCGATCCCAATCAGGAGTTGCGATACTTCATCCGGCCGATATTGGACGGCAGGGAGTTGGCGCCTTCCAAGCCGGTGCGCGCCTGGGATAAGGACTATCTCGAAATCCCGATCCAATCTATCTCCGAATATCGGCCCGGCGATGCTTCCATTGCCGATCTGGACGGCGACGGGGAATATGAGATTGTCCTGCATCAGGTATCTCGCGGCCGGGATAACGCCTTTCCCGGTATCACCGGAACGCCTATCTTCGATGCCTACGAGATGGACGGAACACATCTGTGGCGCATTAGCCTGGGCATCAACATCCGCGATGGCGAGCACTATACCCAGTTCATGGTGTATGACCTCGACGGCGACGGCAGGGCGGAAATGGCCTGCAAAACCGCCGACGGCACGGTCGATGGCAAGGGACAGGTCATCGGGGACAAGGACAAGGACTGGCGCACTAAAAAGGAAGGCGACCGGAGACACGGTCGAATCCTTGACGGCCCGGAGTACTTGACTATCTTCGACGGCCGGACCGGCGAAGCATTGGTCACGGTGGATTATATCCCCAATCGATATCCGATTGACGGCTGGGGAGGGAAAGGGGGCAACGGCGGCAACGACAGTTATGGAAATCGTTGCGACCGCTTCCTGGCCTGCGTGGCCTACCTGGATGGCGTACGGCCGAGCCTGGTGATGTGCCGCGGTGTTTACGGCCGGACGGTGATGGCCGCCTGGGACTCGCGCGATAAGAAGCTGACCAGCCGTTGGGTTTTCGATTCGGGCATGAGCTATCCTCCCTTCGACGATGCTTCACCTTATTCGGGCATGGGCGGCCATTCACTCTCGGTGGCGGACGTGGACGACGATGGAAAAGATGAGATTGTCTATCACTCAATGGTGGTCGATGACAATGGCAAGGGACTCTATTCCACCGGGTGGCGACACGGCGATTCGATGCATCTGAGCGATATGTATCCCGACCGCCCCGGCCTGGAGGTGTTCACCATTCACGAAAACGAAGGGAATACGGTTCGGTTCCGAAGTCCCGGCGCGGCGATTCGGGACGCGCGGACCGGCGAAGCGATTTGGACGCATAGCCCCGGCATCGACGTCGGCGCGGGCTTAGCCGCCGATATCGATCCGCGCCATCGCGGTTACGAGGCTTGGGGCGGCCCGGGCGGCTTGCGTGATGCACAAGGTCGCGAGATAGGAACAAAGCCGCGATCTACAAGTTTTGCGATTTGGTGGGACGGCGATCTGTTGCGGGAGCTTCTGGCCGGTTCGGGTGTCAATAAATGGAATTGGGAAAAAGGCGTCGAAGAAAGGCTCTTCTCCACCGACGTTCGACGATTCAGGCGCGGTCCGAACCTCATGGGTGACTTCCTGGGCGATTGGCGGGAAGAAATGCTCGTGACCGCACCCGACGGCCAATCGCTGCGCCTTTATACAACGACGATTCCAACCGAGTACCGCATTCACACATTGATGCACGATCCGCAGTACCGTCTTTCGATTACCTGGCAAAACGTGGTCTATAATAAGCCCCCACATCCGGGCTTTTTTCTCGGTGACGGGATGGCGTCCCCGCCGCGTCCCAATATCTACCTTATGGGCATGGGCGAAGCCATCACCGGCGAAAGGCCCAATTAATCCAGGGGTAGCCAGACGGTCATTTGTCCGGCGCCGCGATTGGCCCAGGCGTAGTAAGGAGTCAATCTCAGTGGCACGGGTCGAGGATCGGTCGGTGCATAGTCTTTGTATAGCACGGGTGAATCATATGGCTCGCCGGACCAGTCGGAATCCACCCCGGCTACAGCCTGCCCCTCCAAGACAACGACGCCCCCGAGGGATTGACTATCGAATCGTGGCTGGAGATGAATCTTTCGCGGCAAGCGCACATCCATAACATTCACGTTGTCGGGTAAATCGACCGACTCCAGGCAGTAAACCAGCGGTCCGCGCATCACGGCGACCTGGCCTCGAAGTTCCTCTGCCAGGGGATTGGCCTGAATCAACCTCACGGGCATCGGCAAGGTTAGTTCCACCGTATCGCCCGTCCGCCATGTTCGTTTGTGCGCGGCATACGTGCCGGATCTTATGTCGTTCTTAACCGGCGATCCGTTGATTTTAATGGAGGCTCCCGTCGCCCAATGAGGAATACGGAGCCGAAGGGTAAATGCCGTTTGCCTGGCCGGTTCCAATGTGATCTTGACGTTCCCGTCCCAGGGATAATCGGTTTGCTGGATCAGCTTCACGGCGGTGCCATCGGACAATGTCGTTTGTAGTTCGTTGCTTCCATACAGATGTACCCAGAGGCCGTCTTCGGAGGTGCTATAGGCAAAACCGTGCATTTTGGCGATGGTTCGGGCCAGTTGCGGCGGACAGCAATAGCCGGGGCGGTGCTTCCAACGCTCCGGTGTGTCACTTCGCAACAAGGGCACTTTAGAGCTGAATCGGCGGAGTACGTTGGAATAGAAGAAGTGGTCGCCGTCCAGCGCTAAGCCTGAGATGCCGGAATTGTAGAACACGCGCTCCATGACGTCGGCATAACATGGTTCGGCGGTGATGTTGAGCATCCGCCAGTTCCACATGGCATTGCCGATATTGGAGCAGGTTTCACAATAGCACTTCCGGTTAGGCAGGAAATAAGGATCGGCAAACGCCTCATGTACGTCGTCGTTGCGGATCGAAAGTCCCCGCGTTAATGGCCCGACGCCGCCATGGATGTATAGTTTGCGCCGCGCGATATCCCCCCAGATTCGGTGCAGGGCCTTTAGCAAAGACGAGTCGCCGGTTTCCATATAGGCGTCGGCAGCGCCGCAGTAGAGGTAAGTGGCGGTCACGGCATGGCCTACGGCTTGCGTTTCCTTGCGCAGCGGCGCACGGTCCTGGGTTTGATCGGTGCCGCCCAGTCCATAATGCCGTGCTCCGGCCGGTCGCGAGCCGCGCATGTCGATAAATATATTCGCTAAATCTAAATATTTGCGGTTGCCTGTCGTCCGGTATAATTCCATCGCGCCCATGATATTGGACGGATTGAAGCCGAAATGAGCCAACTCGGGTTTGCGGTCTTTGAAGGTTTCGTACAGGTAGTCGCCCGTTTTTCCGGCGATATTCAGGAAGGTATCTTTGCCGGTGGCGCGATGGTGAATACAGGCCGCCGTCATCAGGTGGCCCATATTGTACAACTCGTGATGATGGATGTTCTCAAAGCGTTTGCGCTTCTCCAGGATAATTTGGGTCGAAAGGTATCCGTCCGGCTGCTGGGCTTTTTCGATGACCTTAATGACTTCGTCCATGCGGCGATCCAGTGCCGGATCGTGAGTGACGATATATACATGCGCCACCGCCTCCAGCCATTTATAAAAATCCCCATCATGCCAGGACCTGCCGGACCACCGGCCCTCTGCTAAGCCAGCAGCAAGACGAAAATTGGTCCAATGAGAATTGCCTCCATTGTTGAAGTACGTCCACATCTCGGGAATCGTTACATTCTTGACAAGGTCGAACTTCTGTTTCCAAAAGCCGCCCGTCCAGCGAACCTGGTCCAGGTCAACGCTCCGCAGCTTACTGTAGGGGCTTGTACTGTTATTGATGATCCCGCACTCCTGAGCGGCGGCCATACAACACATCGTTAATGCAACTATCATCGTTCGTTTCATACGGACCTCCCTGAGGGCAAAGATTAGATTCCCAATTCATACAAAGCTTACTTGCCAAATCATGTGCTTATGTTATCCTTTGGGTTTTGAGCATGCAAGCGTTTAGGTTGTTAGCATCGGCTCACTCTCGGAGGTGCGAATGGAATATGCAGTCGGCAGAACGGGCAGAGTCATCGCCGCGAGACTATTTGAAGGCGAAGACCTTTACGAGTCCATTCATGAAATAGCCGTCACCGAAAAAATCACCTCGGCGGCGGTTTTCATAACGGGCGGTTTTAGAACGGCCAACGTTGTTGTAGGGCCGAAGCGGGAAACCCCCAAAGTCATCGGCGAATGTAAAGATTTTACCGGTCCGGGTGAGGTTCTTGGGGTTGGAACGATCTACCCGGACGAAGATGGCCCCAGGCTTCATATGCATACCGCTATCGGTAAGGCCGATGAAACCATGGTGGGTTGCCCGCGGGATGGGACGAAGACGTTTTTGATTCTCGAAGTCACGATCATCGAAATTCTTGGATTAAACGCCGAGAGGACATTCGATGAAAAAACGGGGCTAAACCTGCTGAGATTTGTTTAACAAACCGTCATTAAGAAAGGAGATGTGCAACGATGAAATTAAGTCTCGACTCAATCGGATACGGTGGCTATTTTACAGCTCCGGGAGAACAAGCGGATCTTGAAGAAGCTATGAAGAGGGCGGCGAAATTCGGTTATGACGCGGTCTGTATTTATGCCCATCGCCCGATAGGTTTTCCCATGGACATCGATGAGAGCCGTCGCAAGAGACTTGTGGATTTGGCCGGCGAGCTGGATCTTGATTTCGGGGGTGTTGTCTGCTGTACGAATTTCCAGAAGGCCAACCACGTCCTTTTGTATTCCCAGGAAAAAGAGATCATGTACGTCCGATCGGCCGTTGATCTGGCGAAGGACGTCGGGGCTAAGATCGTCCGCGTGCTTGCGGCGTTCTACGGTTATTTTCAGAATCCGTATGCGGGTCAGGGATATGGCTCTCCGGCTTTCGAATCCCGTTCCAGAAGGGTATCGAGAAACGAGGATTTTCTGGAGGCGTGGCATCAGGTCCGGAGAGGTCTGACGGAAGTGGCGTTATATGCTCGCGATAAGGGGATTGACCTGGCGTTACAGACGCACCCGGAGATTACGGGCAACAATGAGGAAACGCTGGCCATGATCGAAGAAGTGGGCGTCGAGAGCTTGAAGGTCGGGCTGGATTTGCCGTTGCTCGAGGCTTTCGATCCCGAGTTCGTACGAAAGACCGTCCATAGCATGAAGGGATTGATGGTCTATTCCCATACCATCTCCCTGGCGAAATCCGCCACGGTCGGCGGGGCGCCGTACAGTTGGGAGGAGGTCACGCCGGGAAGCCCGAAGGATACGTTGCCCTGGGAGGTCTTTCTAAAGGCGTGCAAAGAAATTGGCTATGAAGGATACTTGTCGCACGAGCAGTGCTCGCCGATCATTGTGAAAGGTCATCAGCTCGGTACCCTTGAGACGATCGACGAGCGTTACATAGAGGCCCGTCGGTACTTCCGAGGCCTGTTGGATAAGCTCGATGGCTATACCGGTCACAAAGCAATGTGATCGTAAACCGGCAAACGATCGCTACCACCGGAAGAATCGGTAAGGATCGTCCCACTCTTCGGGCGCATCCAGATAGAGACCCTCCAGCCAGCGCTTCTCGTCTTTAGACGTGTTAACAGGATGACGGAATCGTTCAAGAATAGGAGTCGATCCTGCTGCTCCCATATTGGCCAGCAGACGCGTTAGGAGGTAGCTGGTTCGGCGGAATGTTCGCTTGACGTTTTGTGGTTTCGTACGGCTGAACTGCCACGGCGCGAGCTGACAGAAAACGACGTGACCGTCCCTTGCCCGGGCCAAAACGCCGTTACCGGTAATGTGTGCTCCCGATGAAAGAAGAGGGAACGTTTGTGGCTCCCGACAGTGCACGTCCGCGGGGCCGACGCCTGCAAACAGGGAATTGAAACCAAACGGTTCGAAAGACGATGAGATATGTTCGGCCCTCTTCGTGCGGACTTTGAACGGTAGGAATGCGTTTGCTTGCTGCTCGTTGAGCCCGACGGCCAAAAGACTGCCGCCGGTCTTGAGCCACCTGGAAATGACTGTTATATCTCCAGATAGCTTGCGGTCTCCGTCCGTCCCGACGACGAGGACATGATGGGCGGATAGTTTGCCGGAATCGTAAGAACTTGAAGATATCCCTATGGATTCGAGGTGCTTCTTGCCGGCAGCATCGCCGACGTAGATAACCTGCCGCCGAGGAGTGGGTGTCCATTTCGAAACGTAACTGAATATGTTACGGGCCAGCGTCCGTGCCGCCGGCTCGCCTTCCGTGCGCCCGGTGATGTCCATCTGGCAGAAGAGGACCATTCCCAAACCGTCCCGGTATTCCATCAGCGGGCTATATTGCAGGCTAAAGCCACCGTCGAGGATGGGCAGAAAATCGCCCCGCGCGGGCTTCTCGATGAGGACCGAGGCGACATTTCCGCGATTTCCGCACCGCCAGAGTCGTGTGACGGGGATGCCGCACCATGTGACGGTCGGTCCGTAGCCGGGCCGTTTTTTGTATGTGAGACGCGGGGGCAGGATCGTTGCCTGGCCGTGCCAGTTGCACAGGTGCTCGGCCTCGATTCCGTTCATAAGTGGATGATCGGGTATTCGTTTGAAAGCCCGCCGCAGACCGTGCTCGGTCGTACGAAATCCGAATCGCTTCTCCAGGACGTCCGAGGTTTGCTCAAATACAATCACTTTGAGACCATCGCGCACGCGAGTGATACTCGGTGCCGGCTTTTCCAATGTCAAGGCGGACTTGCCCACAATGAGGATGTTGTAGGCCGAAAGGTCTGTATTCGTATCTACAGGCTGATAGTCGATTTTCATATCATCCAGCAGCTTTCGAGTCTGTCCGTTAGGATCGAATAACGCAATCTTATCGACCACTCTTCCAGTTTTTTGGGGCGGCATGATGTCGATTGATAAATGGTCGGTTTGTATCTTGTTATTATCGAAATGAAAGGTTGCTCGAATCTCATACGTGCCCGGGGCCAGGCTCGTTGGCAAGTCGAAACATAATAGAATCCGGTGCTGTTGTCCCGTCGGAACGGTGACCTGTTTTGCGACGGTGATTGCCTCCGGCAGATCGAACCTGCACTCGCAGTCGCATGTCACGGTTTCACGAGAGTTATTGGTAACAATCAATTGTTTTTCGACCGTCTCGCCCGGCAGAAAATTATGGTCTTTACTCGTAAACGCTCCCGGCTTGCCGCCGATATACGCCAGCAGCGGCTTGTTATTGCGAATCAGGGCTTGCGCCGCAACAGTAGCTATCCAATCCGACCGGTCGAAGGCTAGGTCCATTCGTTCGTATCGCTGCTCGATATAGTCCGGGCTAAATCCCGGCCGCTGAAGGTTATCCCAGTCCACCCGGAATTCCTGGCGGCTCTTGTCAACGCCATCCCGCAGAATCCAGTAGTGCCCGTGAGACCACGGGGAGATGGCCGAGACGCCCCAGGTGCGAAAAGCACGCCAGTTGTCGTTGAAATACATGGCATAGACGGGTTGACGCTCGGTGAAGGCGCTCGAACCTACGGCGTGCGGATAGTCCCATCGGTGCCAGCGTCTGCCGGACCGGAACTGGTTGGCCTCCCAGCGTAAGTTTGCTTTCTCCATTTCGCTGATTTGGAAGGCACGGTCGCCGAAGAACTGGGCATTCCATTCCGCTAAACAAAATTCCCACGGCACAACCGCGCTGCCGAATTCCCTTTTGCCCTGGTACCATCCCCGGTACATCGTCCAGTCCCAGGGAAACGGGACACTATATTCACATGTGAAGAGCGGCTTAACACCCTCTGTCGCCCAATGCTCGAACCAGTCAGACATCTCCTGGATTGGGGCGAAGTTCGCATAGAAATTGCTCGTGTGCATCGGCCCCAGATTTCCCGATGCGTGGTGATAGACGATCCGGCTCGGGTCCAGTTTTTTTACGATCCCTTCGGCGCGCGAAGCACGCTTGGCATTTCTCAAGGCCCACGACTCCCGGGGATTCTGAATTCCGTCTATCATGTCCGGATTCATGTCCTCGCTGTATCCGGTTGCGTTATGGCTCATCGAGTAGAAGACGACCGACGGATGATTTTGGGCCGCACGCACATAATATTCGGCGTGACGTGCATAACCGTTTGTCTCGTCGGCGTCGGATTCTTTCCAGTCGTAGTGCGAGAAGTGCGGCTGTGAGAAAGCAACCAGCATCCCCGTATCGTCGGCGGCGTTGAGGACCTCCGCGAAGCTCAGATGGGAACCCGGTTCGCAGCCGTAGTTGTGCGTATAGACGAAATTGATCCCGAAGCTTTTGAGCCGTTCCATGCTCTCTTTAGCCGCATCGTAGTTCGCCCAAGCCGCTCCGACCTGGGCATTATCCAGTGGAACGCAGGACAAAAAGATACGAGTGCCGTTCAGGAAGAAGTCCCGTCCATCGATCCAGAACTCGCGGAATCCGAAACGTACAGGATGACTTGCATCGAGTAGATTGCCTTGACTGTCCGTTAATGAAAGACATAAGCTATAGATGTTCTGAGGGGTATGGATATCCCAGAGTTTGTCGGGCTTCCAGGCTCTTGTGAATGCGATGCGGCCACTCTTGAGATCGTTCTTTTGGAAGGTCTCACTCGTGAATTCCGCGATATTGTGCCGATTCTTGGTGATTCGGGCACGAAGCGTGTACGATAGATTCGCGGCAAGACCGTCCAATGCCGTGTCGAACGTCATCTTCCACTTTTGTACGGATGTACTTATCTTCACGTCACTGATGCGCGTTCCTGCTGGTGTGCTTGTAAGATAGACGTCGCCACACAGTCCCCGACGTGCAACCGACCCTTTCACCTCTTTGGCGGAGGCGGTGTCGGTGTACGAGCGCATCACGCCTTTGAGTGGCAGGGCGGTGACAAGCAGGCTCAGAACGTGCGTTTGGCCCGGTTGACAAAAGGCCGTGATTTCCAATTCCCCACCCGGAAAGACAATAGATCCCACATTCTTTCCATCTAAATAAACCGTTGCATGAGAGTTCAGATACTCTGCGTGGAGGGTGATACGGCGGCCGACCCATTCGGCGGGAATGGTTATCTGGCGCTGGTACCAGGCGGATGTGATGTTGCGCAAGCGTCGGTCTTTCCAATTCTGATGAGCATGGACTATCTGGCAATCTTTCTGCATGTAATTGGTGATCCCCGGCCAGCATCCCGGAACCTTGAAATAACCCCAATTCTCGGCGGGTACCGGATTCATGTTCTTGCCAGCGGGCTGCCAGCGCCACAGACCGTTAATGCATATCCGTTCGCGCGTGGGCGTGGATTGTCGGTAGGCTTTTTCAATATCCCAAACGGCCTTCACACCTTTCGGCAGTTCCCCCCGGCACACACGCGGTAAGCCGCCCATAGCAATACATACGATGATAAGGATTCTCATTTGGCTTATCCCTCGGGAATCGATAGGCAATATCGGCGAGCGTTCTTCCTTGGATCGTTCGATCACGATTCGGTTAGTACCCCAATCGGCCCCAGATGGCTTCCTGCATTTTCTGCAGATCAGCGAGACCTTCATCGGTCGTCGGCGAGAAATTATACGGTGGATTCGCCTGCTTGCCCGCCCGTATCGTCTCTGCGCCATTGTACTTCCAGTAGGCGCTGTGGCCGTCCGCAAAGGAGACATTCGTGCCGTCTCCATGCCGGACAAACGGCGGATCCCACCATCTGGGCGTCGTGTAGTGAATGGCATAGCTGTCCGGGCTGATCCGTCCTTCATCGAGAAAAACGAGTCTGAACGCCGGAGCGGGGACGGTAATTTCTGTTCTTTTCTTGACCATTAACACCGTCTTACCCACTCTGACGCCCTTGGTGCCGTTATAGGTTCCGGCGGCATCGAAACAACCGTTCATACCATAGCCTGTGGAATACGTGCGCATTTCTCCGCGAATACCGGTCGGGCATCGATATGCCTTCTCGGCTTTGCAATAGGGAAACAACGCTCCGACCCGGATGGCTTCCTTTTGAATCTCGAGCGGGCGTTGCGCTCCTTGCGCAAAACCGGAGGCGCAGTCGTTTCCGACCCAATACTGTTCGCCCTTGTGAGGCCCCGATGCGGGCACGGGGGCGGAGGGATCGGCGCTGGGGGCCCAATAGGCCTCCCCATTGACGATTTTTTCATCGTTCTCATCGGCATACATCGACCAGGCAAGCGTCAAGGTTTTGAGATAATTAAGGCAAACGGCGCGTCGGCCCTGTTCCCTTGCCCGATTCAACGAAGGCATGAGGATGGCCATCAGTATCGCAATGATCGCGATGACGACCAGAAGCTCAATCAATGTAAATGCCTGTCGGAACCTACCTTTTTCGCGGCTATAAATCTCCATCTCTGTCGGCGTACATCCTCCTGTTTGTGTTCGCTTATTCATGATCGAACTCCTGCATTGACAAAGACCCATTTGTCGTTGTAAACCGCTACACCTCTATCATAACACATCATGCAGGTCGATTTCAACCTTTTGAGTTGTTAATCTGTTTGTAGAGGACTAACCAGGCGGTTATTGGTTGACTCGATACGCCATTTTAGGGGCGTCCGGGCGGATTCGGATCAACGATTCGGATGTTATCGAAATAGAAATGGACTCCCACCAGGTCGCTATGCTCCGATACGATCTCGAAGCGTTCCGTGGCCGCCCAGTCATAGGCGCCGATTGGATTGTACCAGCCGTCGTCCCATGAGCCGTGTTCGGAAAATTCGCTTAGAGGGATGTGCAGCAGGTTCCATTCGTCATCCCAAACAGCAATGTTTCTATCGATGGTGTATCGGACGCGCCAGGGATGATCGTTGCGTTGACCTGTTTTAGTATCCACAAAACGGATATCAATCTCTGCATCAGGATCGTTACATCGAGTCCAAAACTCGATGGCAAAATCTTGATCGAGCAATACAGAGAGATCCTTAGGTGGTGAGAAACGAAACGAAATACTGTTGTATTGGTCCACGCCCGTCCAGTGGATACAGAAATCTCCGGAGGCCGGATTGTCCTGAGAGTAATAATCAAGGAGTCCTTGATTCATCCAACTGGATTCGACGATATTCGGGCCGATAGAGTCGAGATAGATATCGAAGCCGTTGACGTCCGGCGTCGAGATAAATTCGTATTGCGGCGGGACGTTCAATCCCAATGCTTCCACCAGGGGGATATTCAGGTCATAGTCGAATATATCGTGGCCTTCCCGTTCGAAAAGTCCAAATCCTTCCGTATAGTCCCAGATGGTCCATGCGATTCCCTTTTCTTCAAGATACTCTCGCACAACGCCATACCAATAAACGCGGTCCGTCTCATCGCTGTTCGGCATGTAAACGCCGAATTCCCCGCAGAACAAAGGGACGTTACGTGCCGCTTGAAAATCCGCGGCAATATCCATGAGTGCTTTGACATGCTCAATCGTACCTTCATCCTGGTAATTCGGCAAGCGATCTGCTATCCACGTGCCCTCAAGTTCCGCAGGGCAGGGGGGCATAAGATCTGCATCGTACGGAAACGGCACCCCGGCCAGCGCCGTCATGGGCGGATTTATCCAACCGGCACCCTGGTGAGTGAACATAAACGGATCGTAAAAATGAAACGTATAAATCAGGTTATTGTCCGCGCGGACGGGCATGTCTTTAAGATGGTTGTAGCTATTCCATCCCGCCGGGCCGACAATGATCGTGTGCGTTCGATCGATCTTGCGAATCGCTTTGACGACTTCTTGCTGGATGGTGTTCCACTTTGCATCGGAAATACCATGCGGCTCGTTCAACACTTCATAATATAGATAGGTTGAACGATCTTTGTAACGCTGTGCGATCTGCGTCCACACGGGGACCAGAACTTCAATAATGCCCGAATTCGTATCGGTGCCCGAATCGAATGAGTGGTTGTCGAGAATCAGGTGGAGTTCCAACTCTTCAGCCCAGTCGATGATTTGATCCAGAAAGTAAAATAATAATGGATCGATGACATAATCCGGCTTGTCGCTCGTCATGGAGTGTAAGTTGATGGGCAATCGAATGACGTCGCAGACGAGACTCTTGATGTGGATAAAATCCTGTTTGGTGAATTTTGTAAATTGGATTTCCCGTACGTTTGACGCTTGCAGCCAATTCGTCAGATTCACACCGCGCTTGAAGGGAACGTCAGTGGATGTGCGAATGCCGTCCTTTGCATTTAAGGCCTCCGAGGATTGGTAGATGGCCTGGCTATTGGCGGGACAAAGCAAACCCAGAAGGAATAGAATAATTATCAATCCGTTGCTCAAATTCATTGAGGTTCTCCTCGTCATGATCCGGTTTCGCCTCCAATATACTTGCGGCCATACACCGGTACAAGGCTTTGTTAAATATTCATTGTTTTCGTTCTTTCTAATATAATCGTCTCGTCCCTCAGAAAATCTGCAAGCCTATAGAGCGTCTGCAATTTGGGAAACGATGGCGAGTGGTGTTTTCAAAAGAATCTTTATGTCCAATCCGAAAGATCTCATCCTGGCGTACAGAATGTCCAGTTTAACCATCTCGTTGAAGCTGAGCCGGTTCTTGCCGCTGACCTGCCAGAGTCCGGTCATGCCGGGAACGGCGTCCAGTCGTTCTTTGTGCCAGTCGGTGTAATGCTCGGCTTCATAGATGACGGGAGGACGCGGCCCGATAAGACTCATCTCACCCAGGAATACATTGATGAGTTGGGGCAGTTCGTCGATACAGCTTTTGCGAATCACGTTTCCCAATGGAATGATCCCCGGCGCCTTATCCAGTTTTGTCATCGGTGCATTGTCCTGCTCGGCTGAACCAATCAAACTGCTCATATATTGCTGGTGTTGGCTGGTGTCGGCATCGACTTCATAGGTCCGGAATTTCCATAAACGGAAGATTCGACCCCGGTATCCCACTCTTTCCTGTTCGAAAAAGACCGGCCCCTTGGAGACGGCTTTTATAAACAGGCCCACGATGAGGAAAAGGGGGGATAACACAAGCAAACCCAATGACGATCCAAGGAGGTCCATCATGCGCTTCCAGATGGGCATGGGGTGTCGTCTTAGAGAACTCTCCTGTAGAACGCCCTCCGGCATGGGTAACTCGCAGGATTTGAATTGTGAATCGGCATCGGTTCCCGAAGAGTCCCGCCGTGTTGTATCCACCTGATGAATGACCGCGTCATACGGAATCGTGGTGGTATCCGAATGGACGAGCGGATTCGATGGAAACGCATAGACCGTGTAATTCAGGACGCCGACATGTTTCCCGGTCAAATCCTGGACGTCTTCCGCCAGGCATGCGGCGCCGGACACCGGTGTAGCGGGCAGAATCACGCCCAACCGGTCGTTGCCGACCCACCCGGCCTCATCCGTAGAGCGAATCCGGTTGACTAACGTCCGGGAAAACGCCTCTGTTTGGCTCTGGTCGGCCATTGCAGATTGTAAGGTAAATAGGACCAGCGAGAAATGATATTGATGATGTTGGGCCAGGATCTGCCGATGCTCTAATTCAGAGTGAAATTCTTCATACGATCTGATCCTGGACTTGTGAGTTCTCGGCGTGTACTGCCGTGTTGAAACGTCCTCCACTCTCGAATGCATCATCACCGTAAGTTCCCCCTACCTGTTTTGGACTGTTTTCATCCCCGCTTTTAGAGAGGTTTTAGAATCTCAATCGCTCGGTAGCATCACCTTCCGACCGGATTGAGCAGGATGCGACCGTTCCTCCGATTTGATTATGTTATGATACCAGATTACCTCCCGAATGTCAAGACATTTTTGGTTTGAAAACGTCGAAAACACATCCGTATCGATGATCTTGGCCTTTTGGGGTCGATGAAGGTGAACGTTCGCAGTTTTTTCCCCACTAAGTCGGGAAGGTTGTGAAAAATATTTAAGTCGCTCAGACAAAGTGTCGAAGAAATGACGGAATTGGAGAAAGCGCATCTGCTGATACATCCCGAAAGAGGAGGTAGGGTAATAAGTATTCAGTGTCGGTTAGATTTTATCTGCTTGTTTAAGGGCAACGAGTCGTTATGTGGCATTAGACACAAAGCCACGTTGGAGCAGGTGGAATGACACTGACGAAGGCGGAGCCTCGCGCATACAACGACAACCATACGGTTGAAAGTGTATAGGTCGTTCTCGACGTTCGATATGACGTTTGTCGACAAACTTCTGGGTGAGATTGTCAATAGATAGAGAGTCCAATGTTCTATCGTGTTCGTATAATGTCAAAAATTCTGTTGTTCATTGTCTGTGTTGTTCTTATCGGTGTTCATTGGGGGTGCCAATCTCCGAAGCCCGTCGAAAAAAAGCCGCCGGTGTCTTCGCCTGAATATGCGGAACCACCGGTTGCTTTAGGACCGGGGGACATTCTCGAAGTGAGGTTTCTCTACACGCCCGAGCTGAATGTCAGCCAGGTCGTACGGCCCGACGGCAAGATTGCCCTTCAGATGATCGGCGAGGTGATGGTCCGGGGAAAAACGCCGGCGCAGCTCAAAGAAAATTTACTTGAACAATATGCGGATCATTTGAAGGCCCCGGAGATTGTGATCCTCGTGCAGTCGCTCTACGCCCGCAGCGTTTTTGTGGGTGGACAGGTGGTCCGGCCGAGCATGATTGAGATGCCCACGCAGATGACGGCGATGGAAGCAATCATGCGCGCCGGGGGATTCGACTGGCGCGAGGCCGAGGCCGGATCCGTGCTTGTGTTGCGCCATGAAGGAAATCGCTGGAAGGGGCATAAGCTCAATTTGAAATCAGCGATAGAGGGTTCTCCCACGAACTGCTTCTTTTTGCAACCTAAAGACATCGTGCACGTGCCTCGAAGCGATATCGCAAAGATCGACCAGTGGATCGAGCAGCATATCAGCAAGTTGATTCCGGATGTCTTCTACATTCGGATTCCCATCGGAGACGATGATTAATAGGTGGTCCGTTACTTGTGGATACGTCCGTTGATGGGATTTCTCTAAAGAAGGGATAACATGCCGAACGCTCAATCTGATATTGAAGAAAGACATCAGCAAACATCTCTCCGGGATTTCTTTGACATCCTCTTGAAACACAAACGGAAGATGATCGCGTTTTTTACCGTGGTCGTTGTCGGCGTTTCAGTGCTGATTCTCTCTTCTGCGGATATATATCGATCGGAGGCCACACTGCTCGTGCGGCTCGGGCGTGAGAGCGTGGCCCTGGATCCCACCGTGACCACCGGCCAAATCGTTCCCGTGCAACGATCGCGCGAAAGCGAAATTCACACGGAGTTGGATATTCTCAGGAGCCGCAGGCTGGCTGAAAAAGTGGTCGATCTGATGAATCCGGAGGCGATTCTGAAGGGTATTGCCGGAGAAACATGCGAGAAAACGCCTGCGCAGCCCTCGCCTATTGTCCAAACGATCCGAAAGCCTAAAGGAAGATTGCGGTATATCTTGAAATGGGCGGGTTTGGGAGCAGGGTTGAGCGATCGAGATAAGGCCGTGCTGGCCGTCATGAAAAATTCGGAGATTACCACCGAGAAAAAGATTAGCGATACCATCAATGTGCAATTCGAAGCAAAAGATCCCCATTCGGCTCAGCAGGTATTAGCCAAGCTCATAGACGCTTATCTTGAGGAACACGTTGCTGTCCACGAAGCATCGGGGTCCTATGAATTCTTCGTTCAGCAATCGAAGATCGCCCGGGATAATCTCTCGCGGTTGGAGAAACAATTACAAGATCTTCGAAAAGGTTCGAACATGTCTTTGATCAACGAAGAATTGAAAATTACGTTGAATCGTATCGGTTCGCTCAAAAGCGAAATCGACCGTGAAGAAGCCTCACTCAGCGCCGCAAAGGCGAGGATGCAGGAACTCGTCAAGACCTTCGAAGGCTTGCCCGCGACGGTGGTGACCACCGTCACCACGGGCGTTTCCAATATGGCCGCCGACAGGATGCGCGAACGGCTGTATGAATTGCAGCTCAAAGAGCAGGACCTGCTCTCGAAATATGATGAGCGAACCCGGCAAGTCCGAGAGATTCGTCGCCAGGTCGCGGAAGCCCGGGCCGTCCTGGAAAAAGAAGAGCGAGTGGGCACTCAGACGACCACCGGCTTCAACACCGCCCGACAACAGACGGAATTGTCGTTGCTTGCCGAACGAGCGAGTATCTCCGCTCTTGACATGAGGATTACGTGCCTCAAAGAAAAGCTCACCCAAACCCAAACGCAACTACAGAGCTTAAACGACAAAGCGACTGAAATGAAAAGCCTGAATCGCGAGATCGAAATACAGGAAGCTAATTATCTCAAATATGCCCACAATCTCGAACAGGCGCGCATCGATCAGGCCCTCATGGCCGACAGAATCTCGAATATTACCATCGTCCAGCCCGCCACGCTTCCCCTCAAGCCGATTGGACCGCGAAAGGGCTTGCAGTTCTTTTTAGGTCTTTTCCTGGGTGTCTCGGGCGCCGTTGCACTGGCGTTTGGGTGTGAATATTTGGGCCGGACGATTCAAATCCCCGGGGAGAAAAAAGCGGAACTCCAATTGCCCGTTCTTGCGTATTTGCCCCATGCTCATGAAAACACGATTTGCCCCATCAATCATGACGATCAATTCTCCGAGGGCGACGATGACACGTCGGAATTCGAATTCAGTGAGTGGGATATTCCCGATGCCGTGAGAGGGCAGT